>Ga0193733_1000619_pt1 | contig 11324 bp, 10 predicted proteins | sample U1s2metaG_FD_145076 | JGI IMG/M metagenome (GOLD analysis project Ga0193733, IMG submission 145076) | Soil microbial communities from a riparian zone of the East river system, Colorado, United States - U1s2 | ecosystem: Environmental > Terrestrial > Soil > Riparian zone | place: USA: East River... | reverse complement strand
ACCCGGACCGTTCGACAGAAACACCCCATCGGGCTTGAGCGCAAGGGCTTCCGCCGCCGGGATCTGCGCGGGAAGAACCGTGACCCGACAGCCGCGTTCGACGAGCCTGCGCAGTATGTTGCGTTTTATGCCGTAGTCGTACGCGACGACGTGAAAGCGCACCTCGGCGCCCTTGCCAAACCCGCCGCCTATCCGCCACCCGCCCTCCGACCATTCGTAAGCCTTGGCGGTCGTCACGACCTTGGCCAAATCCATTCCCGCAAGACCGGGAAACGCCCGAGCGGCTTCCAGCGCCTGATCTGCGTCGTCGGAACCGGCGAGCAGAGCGCCGTTCTGGGCACCTTTCTCGCGGAGGATTCGGGTGAGGCGCCTCGTGTCGATGCCCGCGATGGCGACTACCTTGTCCGCCACAAGAAAATCGGAGAGATCCCGTTCGGCCCGCCAGCTCGAGACCGCAGCGGATAGATCCCGAACCACCAGCCCCGCCGCAAATACCCTTCCTGACTCCATGTCCTCCCGGTTGGTCCCGGTATTGCCGATATGCGGATGGGTCAGCGTGACGATTTGGCGGCAATACGATGGATCGGTGAGGATCTCCTGATATCCGGTAATGGCGGTATTGAAAACCACCTCCCCCGAGGCGAGACCGGCCGCCCCGGCGGACGTGCCCCGAAAAACAGTGCCGTCAGCTAATGCGAGGAGGGCGGGCGGGGGGACGGGCACGGCAGCGGGCTCATTTGGGGGCCAGACGTGCAGAGCGGGACCGGCGCGCCAGTCCCGCTCTGCAACGAACCTCAAAAGTATACCGTGATTCCTGGGACCTCATCAAACTTTCGGCTGTGGATCCGCTTCTTGCTCGCAGAAAACGGCACCGCTTCCTAAACCGTGCCAAAATTGACGAATCGCTCTTCACGACCCGCAAGAACGAAAACGTGACGACTTCGCGCACCTCGATCGGTGCCCTATCCTCGGCTGAATTCCTGCCGCAGCGGGTCTCGCTCCTTTACCGGCTGTCGGGAAACGACGTCCCCGCCATCCTTCTCACCTCGGTCATTGCGGCGTTTGCCCTTTGGGGCTATATCAGCGACAAACTCCTCGTCGCCTGGCTGATCTGGCTGGTGGTGGCGAGCCTGGTGCGCATCGTACTCAAGCGCGCCTACCGCCTGCGCCGGCCCGGGCCGGAAGCCGCGGGGCGCTGGGAGGGCTATTTCTGCCTTACCAGCGCGTTGGTCGGTACGGCCTGGGGGTTGACGGTGATGCTGCTCTATCCGGAGCACGGCCAGTTTCACGAAATCCTCCTTCCGTTCCTCATCGGGAGCGTGGCGATGGGGCTGCCTCCGGCGCTCGCTCCCAGCCCCAAGTCGTTCGCCTGCCTGATCGTGCCGATTTTCGCGCCTTTGATCGGCCTGCTGTTTTCGCAGGGCGGCGCATTCAACACCTCCGCCGGAATCTTGATTCTGGTGTTCTCCGCGGTGCTCCTGGCGCTCTATCTGTCCTCCAACCGGGCGCTGATCGAAACGCTTCGTTTCGGCCGGGAAAACGAACGCCTGCTCGAGCAGGTCAAGGAAGCGAAGGAGCGCCTGGACCTCGCGTTGCAGGCGGCCAATATTCTCAGCTGGGACTGGGACGCGCGCAGGACCGACGTTTTACTGGGCGGCAGCTGGGCAATCATCCTGAGGGTGGGCAAGGAAACCAGCGCCCTGACCCTGGAGCAATTGGCGCAAATGGTGCATCCCGATGATCTTCCGAAGGTGAAGCAGGTCCTTGGCAATTGCCTGAACGGCGGGGAGTCCGAGTATATGGCCGAGCACCGCATCAGGACTCTCGCCGGAGGCTGGGTGTGGAGCCTGGGCCGCGGAAGGGTGGTCGAGCGCGACGCGGCCGGCCGGGCGCTGCGCATGACCGGCGTCAACGTCGATATCGACGATCGCAAGCGCGCGGAGGCCGAGCTGCTGGCTGCGGTACAGCGCGAAAAGGAGCTCTCCGAGATGAAATCCAAATTCGTTTCGACCGCTTCGCACGAGTTCCGCACGCCGCTCGCAACCATGCTGTCATCGGCCGAGCTGCTCGAGCATTACGCCGAGAGTCTGAGCCCGGCCGAGAAGGTCAACCTCCTGCAGACCATCCAGGCCAGCGCAAAACGCATGAGTGAAATGATCGACGACGTGCTCACCTTGGGCCGCGCCGAGTCGGGCGTGCTCAAGCTGAACCTCGGCCCGACGAATCTGCGCGAGCTCTGCGGCAGGGTGGTGTCGGAGTTCCGCATCGCGCAAGGCAAGCAGCACATCATCACCCTGGACGACCGCTTCGACCGCGTCGAGGCGCACATGGACGAGAGGCTGCTGCGGCATATCCTGAACAACCTCCTCTCGAACGCGGTGAAATACTCTCCCCCGGGCAGCGAAGTGACTTTCTCTCTTGCCCGGCGTGGCGAGCAGGCCGCGATCGAGATCCAGGATCGGGGAATCGGGATACCTCTGGAAGACCAGCCGCGGATGTTCGAGAGCTTTCATCGGGCTTAGGGGGATCATAACCGTTCAGGTACGGGCCTGGGTCTTGCGATCGTGAAGAAGGCGGTGGAGCTTCACGGCGGCGAAATCAGCCTTACAAGCGCCGTCGGCTCCGGAACCCGGTTCACGGTTATGATCCCCCTGCGGCCGATCAGACAGCCAGCCGGAGTGAGCTGATGGCCGACGAACCCAAAAAGAAAGTCCTCGTCATCGAGGACGAGCCCAGCATCCGCAACAACATCATGCTGATGTTGAAGGTCGAACGTTACGCCGCGACCGGAGCAGAAAACGGCCGTGTCGGCCTGGAGCTGGCGCGCAGCGATCCGCCCGATCTCATCCTCTGTGACGTGATGATGCCGGAGATGGACGGATTCGCCGTGCTCGAGGCGTTGCGAGCCGAGCCGCGTCTTGCCGAAATTCCGTTTATCTTCCTCACGGCGCTCGACGACCGCTCCAGCACACGCCGTGGCATGAACCTCGGCGCCGACGACTACCTCCCGAAACCGTTCACCCGAAACGAGCTGATGGAAGCGGTGAACAGCAGGCTGAAGAAATTCGAAAACCTGACCCAGGCGCTGGCGGCGCGGCTGGTCCCGCAGCAGGACCGCCTGACGCAGAAATTCCGGGAAAAAATCTCCGGCGGCGACGGCACCGCGGCGCTCGAGGACGCCGATCCCGGCAGCTTGACTGGCAAGATCGCCGAGGCGTCGGTGCTTTTCTCGGACATCCGCAACTTCACGACGTATTCGGAGCGCCTTACCAGCGACGAGATCGCAGAGCTGCTCAATGCCTACCTCCAGACCGCCTGCGCGCCGATCATCCGCTGCCGCGGCGTCGTCATGAAATTCATCGGCGACGGCGTGATGGCGCTGTTCGAGTCGATCCAGAACGAAGAAGGCGAGTCCCACGCACACCGGGCGGTGCGCGCTGGCCTCGCAATGCAACTTGCCGCCCTCGAATTCCGCGAATGGGTCAAGCAGCACCACCCCTCGCAGAGCCTGCCTGAATTTTCCATAGGCGTGGGCATACACAGCGGCGAGGTGCTGCTGTGTCACGTCGGCACGCCGGGCCGCGGAGAGCTCACGGTGATCGGCGACACCGTGAACATCGCCTCGCGCCTGGAAGGTCAGACCAAGGAACTCGGCTGGGCGATAGTCGCAAGCGAAGCGACCGTCAACGCCACCAGCCCGGCGATCGTGGTCGGCTCGCGCCGCAAAGTGCACTTGCGCGGACGCAGCATGCCCACCGACGCGTTCGAAATCATCGGCATTGCGGCCGGCGATGCCGACCAGGCTTCCGTTCAGATCCCGGAGGACATGCGCCGGGCGCTCGCGGCCAGCTCCCGGATCGCTGCCGACGCGGCAAAGGCCGCACTGGGCATCACTTTGAGCATCATCACCGGCGAAATCGGCCAAAAGCGCGTGTCGATCCAGGGCTATCGCGTCGTGTCGAAGGTCGGCCGCGGCGGCTCCTCGATCGTCTACCTCGCCGAGCGGGAAAGCGACAAGCAGCAGGTCGTCCTCAAGATCCTCAACGCCACCGCCGGCCTGGACGAAATCCTGCTGCAGCGCTTTGTGCAGGAATTCGACATCATCTCGTCGATCGATCACCCCAACGTGATCAAGATCTACGATCGCGGCTTCAGCGATCGCCACGCGTACATCGCGATGGAGTATTTTCCCAACGGCAGCCTCGCCGAAGTCATCGCCCAAGGCTTGAGTGGCCGGCAGGCATTGTCGCTGCTTGCCCAGGCCGCGAGCGCGCTGCGCGAGGTCCACAGCCGCGGCGTCATACACCGCGATATCAAGCCGGGAAATCTCATGGCGCGCGCCGACGGCAGCATCGTCCTCGCCGATTTCGGCATCGCAAAGCGGCTCGGAGAGGACAAGGGGCGCACGTTGCAAGGCGAGCTCTACGGGACCCCCTATTACGTTTCGCCGGAGCAGATCGAAGGCAGCCCCGCCACGATGCAGTCCGATATCTACGCTCTTGGACTCATTTTTTACGAGATGTTGACGCGCCAACGGCCGTTCGATGCCGAATCCGTGTCGGGATTGATCGCGCTGCATATCAGCGCACCGCGGCCTAAGCTCCCGGACGAGTTCGCCGAGTATCAGGGGCTGCTCGACCGGATGATCGCCGTGGACCCCCGCAACCGCTTCAAAAGGGCCGACGAGGTGCTCGAGGCGATCGACGACGTATGGACGCAGCAGGCCCTGCGAGCGCTGAAGCGAGGTAGCTGAGGTCCGGCTTACCGGAGCCCCAGTACGTCCTGCATGTCGTAGAGGCCGCCGTTCTTGTCCTTGAGGAAGCGCGCGGCTCGAAGCGCCCCGAGGGCGTAGGTGGCGCGGCTGCCCGAGCGCACGGTGATTTCAGCGCGCTCGCCCTCTCCGATGAACATGACGGTATGCTCACCGACGATATCGCCGCCGCGAACGGAGTGAAACCCGATCGCCTTGGAATCGCGTTCCCCCACCTCTCCTTTGCGTTCGTACACGGCAGTGCGACCGAGGTCCCTGCCGAGCGCGCGGGCGATCACTTCGCCGAACTTGAGCGCCGTGCCCGAAGGCGCATCGATCTTGTGTCGATGGTGTGCTTCGAGGATCTCCACGTCGTAAGCGTCACCGAGCGCGAGCGCGGCCGTCTCGACAAGTCTGAACGCGACGTTCACGCCCGGCGACATATTCGGCGCCTTTACGATCGCGATCTTTCCCGCCGCCGCCGCGATACGCCCCTCTTGCTCCGCCGAAAAACCGGTCGTTCCGATGACCATGCGCACACCCTTCTTCAGGCACTGTTCCAAGTGCGCGAGCGTACCTTCAGGGCGGGTAAAATCGATGAGGCAGTCGCCTTCCGCGACTCCATCGGCGAAGGTGGAAGCGATCTTCACGCCGCAGGGGCGTCCGACCAGTTCTCCGGCATCCTTGCCGATGACGGGGCTTCCGGGAACCTCCACCGCCGCCGCGAGCTTGAGATCCCCCGATGTGAGAGCCATCTCGATCAACGCACGCCCCATGCGGCCTCCCGCGCCGGCGATGACAAGCTTCACTGCTCGGGCTTTCCGGGTACCGCGGCAGCCACGATATCTCCCTCGACGCGCTTCAACTTCCCGTCCTCGAAAAACACCGCAATGCGGCGATACTCGATCTCACGGCTGTTGGCGCGTTGGCGCAGGAAAACGTAATCCCAGCGCTCTTCGTGAAAGATGTCACTAACTAGGGGCGTGCCCAGAACAAATCGCACCTGATCGCGGGTCAGGCCGGGCTTGAGCTGCGCGACCATTTCCTGCGTTATGTAATTCCCCTGCTGGATTTCCATCCGGTAAGGCGTGAGGCTCGGCGCAAGACCGCACGCCTCAGTGAGAAACGGTAACGCAAAAATCAGCATTCGCGGCACGATCCGAGTGTTTCCGCGGCAATAAAACGCTATATGATAGCGGAAACGGGCGTCTTCCCCGAGGTGATCCTACGTGACCAACGTCCACGACTTGAAGACCAGCGGCCTGAAGGCCACAGGCCCGCGGCTGCGAATCCTGAAGCTTTTCGAAAACAGCAAGGTGCGCCACCTATCGGCCGAGGACGTCTATCGGATTCTCATCAACGAGGGATTGGACATCGGGCTGGCCACGGTCTACCGCGTCCTCACCCAGTTCGAACAGGCCGGCATCCTCCAGCGCCACCATTTCGAGTCCGGAAAGGCGGTGTTCGAGCTGAATGAGGGCAGCCATCACGATCATCTCGTGTGCATGCAGTGCGGACGCGTCGAAGAGTTCTATGACGCCGAAATCGAGAAGCGCCAGGTCCGGGTCGCCACGGAACGCGGCTTTGCGATTCGAGAGCATTCGCTGCAGCTGTACGCCGACTGCACCAAGCCGAATTGCCCGCACAAGTCCCGCGCGAAGGGCTAGGGTTCGAGGCGCAGCGCCGCATTTCGATGACCGCCGAAATCGCCCTCCCCCAGGGGTTTGCGCTGCACGAATACCGCGTCGAGCAGACTCTCGGGATCGGGGGCTTCGGCCTGACCTATCTCGCCACCGACTCGAACCTCAACCTCAAGGTCGCGATCAAGGAGTACCTGCCCGGCGACCTCGCCCAGCGCGGCGAGGATCAATCGGTCCAGCCGAAGTCCGAGTCCAGCTCGGAGTCGTTCAAGTGGGGCCTTTCCCGGTTTCTCGACGAATCGCGCACGCTCGCCTCGTTCCGCCATCCGAATATCGTCAGGGTCTTGCGATTCTTCGAAGCGAACAGGACCGCGTACATGGTGATGGAATTCGTTGCGGGACAACCCCTGGGCGAATGGATCCGCACCCGCCGGCCGCTCGAGCAAGGCGCCGTGCTCGCCATCGCCGGCCCGCTGCTCGACGGCCTGGAATTGATTCATCGCACCGGCTACTTGCACCGCGATATCAAGCCTGGCAACGTCTTCATTCGCGAAGACGGGTCACCCGTGTTGCTCGACTTCGGTTCCGCGCGCACCGCTTCGGAAGGCACCGAGCGGACCGCGATAGTCACCCCGGGTTACGCGCCGATCGAGCAATATCACTCGCAAGGCCGGCAGGGGCCGTGGAGCGACTTGTACGCGTTCGGGGGAGTTCTGTATTGGATGATCATCGGCAAAAGGCCGGTGGAGGCGGTGGCGCGCGTGCGTCAGGACATGCTTCCGCCCGCGGTGCAGGTCGCCGACCGCAGCCGCTACAGCATCGAACTGCTTACAGCGGTCGACTGGGCGCTCGTGTCACACGAAGAGCAGCGTCCGCAATCGGTGGCGGAGTTTCGCGCCGCGCTCTCCGGACTTGCCGCGCCGGACCCAGGGACCGTGACCTACCAGACGACCGTGAAGATGCAGGATCCGCTGCAAGCCACGACCCCGCCGACGACTTTTCCCACCGGGGTCGAGTTCGACCGCGAGGCCCTCAAGAAAGTCGAAGCGGAACTCGCCAAGCACATCGGCCCGATCGCCCATCTGGTGATCAAGTCCGCGGCCAAGCAGGCTCTTACCATCGCCGGCCTCGCCGAAATCGTGTCGGTCGACATCGCCGACGAAAAGCTGCGCGCCGCATTCGTCAGGAGATTCTCCGGCGACAAGTCGACGCCGACCGGGGACCCGACGCGTGCCGGTGCCACGCGCCAGCAGTCCGTGCCGCCAACCGCGTCGAACATCGATGCTCAGACTCTCGCCAAGGCCGAAGCGGCCCTCGCCAAGTATATCGGCGCGGTCGCCAAGGTCGTCGTGAAGCGCGCAGCGGCGAAGGCGCGTGACGCTGGGGAGTTGTATCTTCTGATCGCCGAAGAAATCGAGGACAAGGACGAAAGGAAGGCCTTCGTCCGCAAGGCCATCTCCGCATCGGGCAAGGAATGAGGCCGCGCCCGGCGGCTCTCCCGGGGAAGATCTATTTCTGGTACTTGAACGACAGCATCACCCGCGTCCGGTAGGCCACGACCTTGCCGTCCTCGACCTTCAAGTCCTGCTTTACGACCTCAGCGATGCGAAGGTCGCGCAAGGTCTTGGATGCCGCTTGGACCGCCCGCTTCGCTGCGTCCTCCCACGAAGTTTCGCTCGTTCCGATCACTTCCGTGATTCTGTAGATTCCGTCGGCCTTGGCCATCGTTCGTCTCCTGTGACAAGTGTCGCGCTTCCCAGACGAGAGCGTTCCGGGATAATACTCCTCCGCCCGGTGGCGTAAGCTCGACCGGTACGGATCTCAGAAGGCGGACGATGGATTTGATTCTCTGGCGACACGCCGAGGCCGAGGCGGGCAGCCCGGATTCTGCGCGGAAGCTGACCGAACACGGCCGGGAGCAGGCGCGGCGCATCGCCGCGTGGCTCATGCCGCGCTTGCCCGGAAATTGCGAAATCCTGGTCGGCCCCGCCGCACGCGCGCAGCAGACCGCTCAGGCGCTCGGCGTAGCGTTCATGACCACGCCGGCGGTAGGCACCGATGCGGTTGCCGCAGACGTCATTGCAGCGGTCGATTGGCCCGCGCGCTCGGTAGCAATACTGGTCGTCGGACACCAGCCGACATTGGGCCGCGTAGCCGCGATGTTGGTTTCGGGCGCGCAGGCCGACTGGGACATCGGCAAGGGAGCGCTGTGGTGGATCCGGCATTCGGGCGGCGAGACCAGGTTGTTCGCCGCGATCGACCCCGAGCTTGCGTGATCTCGGGAGCTTTGGGCGGGCTGCCTCAAAACCCGTAGTGCAGACGTGCCGAGATGACGGTCGCAGGACCGCGATCGGCGTTGTAGCCGGGATTTGAAATCCGCTGGAAATCGACAGAGAACGAGATATCTTTTGCGACATTGAGGCTGTAATAGGCTTCGAGGATGTTTTCCGGCCGATACCTCAGGGCGCCGTCGCCCAGGAAGAACCCGAACCCTCCCGCAGCGAGGTAATTACGGTGCGCCGCCGAAAGGCCGTTGCGCACAAATGCCATTCCGAGAGTGTCCCGAGGTCGACCGAATGTCCCGCCTTTCACCGACACCCCTCCCGAGAGCGATCGATCGATTTCCGTAAAGGCGAACGTCTCGGTCTGGCCGTCGGCCCAGCTCGCCCGGCCGAACAGGCCCACGCTAGAGGAGATTTCCTGCTCGAAGTTGAACCCGAATCCGCGCTTGACCCGCTCGACCGTGCGCACGGCGTTGATATCGGGAGCCCCACCCGTTTGCGCCGCCAGATCCAGGGCGTCCTGATAGCGCGCCATCCTCGCGACATTGCGGAAGACGAGAAAACGCAGCTTCCCCGGGCGTTCGGCCAAAGCGTATGCACGCTCGATCTCGATCTGGTCGCCGTAGTGCTTGAAGATCCTCGGGTCGAGCGCGAGCTGGTTCGGCTCTTTCGGCTGGATGAAGCGGCCGGCCCGCAGCCTCCAATCAACGTTGAAATACTCGAGCGCCAGTCCCCAGGAGTAACCGCGCGCGTCGGCGGCGTAATCGTAGGCTCCGTGCGTCATCAGCGACCAGTTCAGAAACTGAGTTCGCGGGTCGTGGCTGTAGGCGTTGTCGTCGAAGATGTCCAGCACCGAAAGATTTCCTACGGTCAGGACGAGGCGCCGTCGATCGAGGCTGCCGGCAAGCTGGTTGGCATCGGACTCCAGTTTTTCGCCACCGCCGCCGAAGCCCCAGGTTTGGCGCGCAAACAGTCGCGCCCGATAGAAAGTGGCGCTCGGGCCGGAAGTGCGGGCGATCTCTCCGTTCGTGAATCCGCCGAGTCCGGTCAACCCGGAAAGGGGCACGCCTTGCGCGACCTCGGGGTTGAAATAAACCTCGCCTCCCCTCCAAGTCCTCGTGCCGAGGGCGGCGGTCGCCGTAAACGAATAGCTCTTCTCGCGATCCGGGGTAAGGCTGTGGGCGCCGGAGTACGCCGCACCGAAAGAGTTTTTTCGCTGCCAGACATAGGTCGCCTGAAACTTGGCGCTCGTCTCTTCCGGAACATCCTGTGCGTAGCCGATTTCGGCAAGCGCCAGCATGCCCGCCACGAGAATGCTAGACGACTGCGCGTTCATGACGGGGCAGACCCTGGCGGTCGACGGCGGCTCGGCGATGTTGTGAGCGCTAGGCCGCCCTGACTACATCGCCGACGAGCCAGATCAATGCAACCCCCAGAGCGATGAGCGCCACCTGCTGCGCCGTGGCGTGGAGTTCCGGACGCCTGTGCAGCCCGGGGATGAGATCGGCTACGGCCACGTAGATCATGCTCGCGGCGGCGAGCGCGAGCACCGTGCCGATCCATTCCTGCGCCGCCTGCAGCGTGAAGTACGCGAGGAGCGCCCCGACCAGCATCGCGAGGCTCGACGCCAGATTGAGCGCCAAAGCCGCGAACTTGCTGTAGCCCGAATGCAAAAGAATGACGAAGTCGCCGATTTCCTGCGGAATCTCGTGCGCGATGATCGCCGCCGCGGTGACCAACCCCAGCTCGGTGCTCTCGAGAAACGCCGCGGCAATCAGGATGCCGTCGACGAAGTTGTGGAAACCGTCGCCGATGATGATCATGAGCCCGCTGCGGCCGCCGTCGCTCGGATCGGCGTGATGGTCGTGGGCTTCGCAGTCTTCGATATGGCAATGCCGCCACAGCACGAGCTTCTCCAGAACGAAGAACCCCAGGATCCCGGCAAGCACCGTGGCAAACAGCGCTTGAAGGTTACCGGTGCTGCCGATCGCATGCGGCAGGATCTCGAGGAAGACCGCACCGAGCAAAGTACCGATTGCAAAGCTCACGAGCGCCGGCACCCAGCTTGCGGGCGCGGAAAGGGCAAACATCGCGGCGATCGCAATGCTGATCACGCCACCCGCGACGGTCGCCGCAGAGATCCACGCAATCGTCGCCATGCTCTAGTCTTCCTCCAGCCAGATGAGGTTCGCCATTCTGCCGGTGGTCTCGTCTCGACGGAAGGAAAAGAAACGCTCTTCGCTCGCGGTGCAGAACCCACCCCCATAGATTCCTGCGACACCCGCCGCTGCAAGCCGCTGGCGCGCAAGCCCGTAGAGATCGACAAGGTACTTCCCGCCTTGCCGTGGAGCAAACGACCGAGCGGCGGCAGGGTCTCTATCGACGAAGGCCTTGCGGACGTCCTCTCCGACTTCGTAGCGATGCGCTCCGATGCCCGGTCCGATGTAGGCGATGATGTCTCGCGAGGGCACACCCATGGCCTGCACGACGTTTTCGACGATTCCCCCTGCAAGCCCGCGCCAGCCCGCGTGGGCGATCCCCACGCTCTTGCCTGCGCGATCGCTCAGGAAGACCGGCAGGCAGTCGGCGGTCATCACCGCGCAGACCGGGCCCGAGCTCTGCGTCACGACCCCATCGGCTTCTGCGTCTGGT
>Ga0193733_1000618_pt1 | contig 11349 bp, 9 predicted proteins | sample U1s2metaG_FD_145076 | JGI IMG/M metagenome (GOLD analysis project Ga0193733, IMG submission 145076) | Soil microbial communities from a riparian zone of the East river system, Colorado, United States - U1s2 | ecosystem: Environmental > Terrestrial > Soil > Riparian zone | place: USA: East River... | reverse complement strand
AGGCTCGAAATGCACGGAATCTGTTCAAGTTCGCATTGCGTCGCCACGGGGTTGTTGGTCTCAGGGGTTGCGCCGACCAAAATCAATGAGACATTGTCCCTGGTGATCAGCTCTTTGGCCACTTCGGCAGCCCGGTTCGGATTCGACTGACTGTCTTTCGTAACGACCTCGATCTGGTACGTTTGAGAGCCGAGCCTCAGGCCGTCCTTGACCGACTTGCGGAATTCTCCGAGTACGAAATCGTCGGCCTCCGCGAACGCGGCAAGCGGACCGCTTTTCGGCGAGACATAGCCGATCTTGATCGGCTTGGCGGCGTGAACTGACGGACCGAACAACGTCATCGCACTGGTCGCGGCAACTCCGCCGGCCAGGCCGCGCAGAATGTGGCGGCGATCGTAACCTGAATTCCTGTTGCGCATATTGCCGTTCATATTTCCCTCCTCCGATACAAGCCGGTTCGTTGCCGGGCCTGGTCAATTGACCAATTAACTTTTCCGATAAATTGCGGTCGCCTATCGCGTTAAGCGGCAGCGACCGACGCCTCCGCGCGATGATCGATCCCGGCGGTTCGGCCGAGCAGTGCTCCAAACACGTTCACGAGAACGTCCGAGGCGTTCGGCATCGCTTCCCTGGCACGCCAGGCGACATAGAGATCCGGCCGAACGAGCACGCAGCCGTCTTCTTCGACTTCGCTTTGCCGATACCAGTCGGCGTAAATATCGAGAGCATCGCTGCCCGCAGGGCCGATGGTGACAACATCGACAGAGACCCCGTAGGCGGCTTCGACCGCGGCAGCCGCCGATCGCCAGCCCTCGCCGCCGATGCCCGTGAGCAGCGTGAAACGGCCCTTGCCGGCCAGATCGAGAGTCGACTTGCGCACTCCATGATGCTCGATCCAGACATGGGGAAGATGCGCTCCTGGCCATGTGGTGGCGTGGTAGTACAGTTCGTGATCGCGGGTGAATGCGGGCTCCGGCGTGCCGTCGGCAATCACCGCGGCAGACGCGTAGCGCTGGTTCATCTCGACACCGTGGCAGTTGAATTCGTAGCTCTTCTGCGCGATCGCCTGATAGAGCCTGCGGCGGCGTTCCTTGCTTTCCGGTGTCGCAGCCTTGCGCGCCTCCATATTCCGGCGCGCCTCTGCCGGATCCGCCGACGACAGCAGTCCGACGGCTTCGAAAATCGGCTCGAAATCGCCGATACTCTTGTTGGCGCGCTTGACGATCTGTTGCCCCACCGGCTGGCGCTCCGCGGAATAGCTGTCGAGCAGCGCCGGGGAAGATTTGTTTTCGAGCACGTATTTCAGCTTCCAACACAGATTATAGGCGTCCTGGATCGATGTATTGGAGCCGAGTCCGTTGGTCGGCGGATGGCGGTGCACGGCGTCTCCCATGCAAAACACCCGGCCCGACGAATAATGTCCCGCATACATCTCGTTGACCGTCCAGGTCGAAGTCGAACGTATGGTGACGTCCAGCGTCTCGTCGCCGACCAGATTGCGCACGATGGAGATCGCCTCGTCGTCGCTGAGTTTCCGTTCGCCCTGCGAGAGGTCGTAACCCCAGATGAACAGCCACTCGTTCCACGGCCGCACCATGCGCACCACGCCGGCGCCGATGCCGCCGATCTGCGCGCCGGGCTGCAGCACCCAGTACAGCACGCTCGGCCGATGGGCGACGTATTTGGTCAGATCGACGTGGGCAACGATGTTCATGCTGCCGGCGCGCCCCATTTCCCCTTCCATCGGCAGGCCGACGACCTCCGCAACGCGGCTGCGGCTGCCGTCGGCGCCGATCAGATACTTGGCGCGGATCTGGTAAGCCTCTCCGGAAAGCCGGTCCTTTACGGTTGCGGTGACATGGGCCGCATCCTGAACCAGATCGACGAATTCAGTGTTGAAGCGAATGGCTGTTCCGCGCTGGCCGGCGGCTTCGAGCAGGATCGGCTCAAGAAGGTTTTGCGGTAGGTCGCATATGCTGACCGGGCTTGCGAGTTCGTAGTCGGCGCGGCGCGCGGGATGGTTACCCCAGGAGTAGAGCCGCCCGAGCTCTTCGCCGGCGAGGCTTTGGCAAAACACGTTATTCGCCATCAGGTTCTGCTTGGTCGCCTGGGCGAGCGCCTTCTCCTCAAGGCCCAGATCCCGCAAGACTTCCATCGCCCGCTGATTGGTGATGTGAGCGCGCGGCGTATCGGCGAGCCAACCGTATTTGGTCACCAGAATATGCTTGACGCCGTACATGCCCAGCAACGCCGCCGACGTCGCGCCGGCCGGTCCGCTTCCAACGATAAGCGCATCGGTTTCGATCATGTTGGCCATTGTCCTCTCCAGATTGTTTCGTCTGTTGCGCGATTACCTTATTCGGCTGCCGACAGCAGGGGCTGAGGAACGACTCCCGTTCCCGGCTTCATCTGAAACTCATAAGTCATCAGGTGCCACGGTCCCGACGCGCGCTCGCCGTCCGCCATCACCGGCTCGTCGTGACGTTCAACTCTTGAAATGAGTTCGTCCTTGACGCCGAAGACGACGTCCGATGTCAGGTATGGATCACCCTCAACGAAGACATGGGTGATCAGCGGTTCGTAGCCTTGCGCCTTGACCAGAAAATGTACGTGGGCCGGCCGCATCGGGTGACGACCGGTCGCCCCTATCAGTTCGCCGACCGGGCCATCGGTCGGAATCGGATAGCTGCGGGGCAGTATCGTTCGGAACGAGAAGCGCCCGTCATGGTCGGCGACGAACCGCGCGCGAAGCGAGGGCCCCTGCTTCCCGTAGGACGGTTTCTGCGAGTCGTAAAATCCGTCGTCGTCCGCGTGCCAGACGTCGATCTCTGCACCCGCCAGCGCCTTGCCGTCGAGATCAGTGATTCGGCTGCGCACGAACATTGGCTCGCCATCGACCCCTGTTGAAATGTCCGAGCCGTGAGCGGTCGGCCGGTGCTCGCCGACATAGAACGGACCGAGCACCGTCGTCTGCGTCGCACCCTCGCGTTCGCGATGATTGACGGCATCGACCAGCATCGATACGCCGAGGACATCGGACAACAGGATGAACTCCTGTCGCGTCGCCGTGCTGGCCTGACCCGTCCGCGTCAGATAGTCGATGGCGTAATTCCACTCCTCGAAGCTGAGGTCGGTTTTCCGCACAAAGTCGTGCAACGACGCCACCAGCTCCGTCAAAATCGACTTGAGCCGCGCATTGGACGTTTTCTCGAAGCTGCGGATGACCTCCGCCGTGAGTTGCCGATCGTCAAACTGAGTCATATTTTTTCCTTCGAATTCCTTGCAAGACCACACCGCGTTCATTGAAGCAGCGGAGGGTCGCCGCGATAGGCCCGCGCGATCAGATCGCGCACGGATGCACGGTCGACCGGCCTGGGGTTGGCGTATGGATTCTGGACCGCGATGTCGGCCGCTCGCTCGATACCGGATTCCGGCATCCCGATATCCGAAAGTCCGCTCGGAAGCTGTAGACGCCGCGCAAGGTCATGGAGACCAAGCACCGCGTTGGACGTGCCTAGCGCCCGCGCAACGCGCCTCATCGCCTCCGGCGCTGCCGACGCATTATACGCGATGACATGAGGCAGCACGATTGCGTGGGTTTCGGCGTGCGGCAGATCGAACGAACCGCCGAGTACATGGCACAGCTTGTGATGCAGCGACATCTCGACCGCACCGAGACAGGCGCCGCACAACCACGCCCCGTAGAGCGCGTCCCGCCTGGCCGCCTTGTCCGATGGTGTCGCCACGATCCTCGGCAGCGCGCGCCCAAGCGCGGCAATGCCCTCTTCGGCCATCAGCGATACCACTGGATTCGCGGTCGGCGCATAGAGCGCTTCGACCGCGTGGGCAATTGCATTCACGCCGCTCGCCGCGGACGCCCTTGGTGGAAGTCCGAATGTCAGATCGACATCGTAGATCACGGTATCGGGAACGAGATCATGCGATCGCTGGGTGGTTTTGATGCCTCCGCGGGTCTCGCCGAGGATCGGCGTCATCTCGGAACCGGCATAGGTCGTCGGCAACGCAATCTGAGGCAGCCCTGTCCGCAGCGAGAGCGCTTTTCCGAGCCCGACCGTCGATCCACCGCCGACCGCGATCAGACCATCGATGTCGCTCGCTTCTACTAGCTGGATGGCGGCTTCTGTCACCTCGATCGGCGTATGCATTGTCGCGTCGCAGAAAATTCCCGCAAAACGATTGCCAAGGCATGAGCCGAGCTGTGCGCCCTGCTCACGCTGTTGATGTGTCGTCAGAACGAGTGCGCGCTTGATCCCGAGACGCTCGGCCTCGTCGCCAACGCAAGCTACCGTTCCGAAGCCGAACACCACCCGGTATTGCAGGGAATTGTAGACAAATGTGCTCAGCGGTGTCGCGTTCGACACCCCTTTTGCATTGGCATTTGCGATGCCCATGGGCGTTCTCCCGTGCCGTATTCTCGGCAATCTTGAACTTGACTTGTTCGGGATACGCTATTGGGAACGACAATCGCGGGCCTGCACAAAACAGGTCACATTCTGCACAAAACCGGGAAAATAACGCGGGCTCAGGTGGCGATTGCCGGGAGATATTAGTGAGTGCTGAGCCTGTACCGGCCCGGCGTAACTCCGGTAAAGCGCCGGAACATTCGCGTTAGATGTTCCTGGTGGGAGAAGCCACACTGCAAGGCCACTTCAGCGATGCTCGGTCCATCACGGCCGAGTAATGCCTTCGCGCGCTCAATCCGCAGATTGAGGACGTATTGGTAGGGAGAGACACCGACAGTCGCCTTGAAGATACGCACGAAATATTCGGTGCTGCGACCGCAAACACGCGCCATCATTTCCAGGCGGATATCGCTATCGAGGTTAGCTTCCACAAAGTCTCGTACGCGCTCCATCTGCCGATTCGTCAGTTGATACCTTTGCTTTCCGGACTCGTAGGCCGGCTTGTGATAGTTGATCGCGATAAAACGATTTGCGATCGCCTTTGCGATCGGATCGACGAACAGCGACGATGCCGGAAGCCCCTCGATAATCGTATCGCCGATCGCAGTCGCGAGAGATTCAAGGACCGCATCCCGCTCCCCCAGAATCGGCGCGAGGCCGCCCACCAGGCTGCGTGCCGCATTCTCCTCGTCCGCGAACAGATCGGAGCGAAGATAGATGTGTGTGGAATCCAGCGAAGCATGAAGAGCCACATCGCATTCGTGGCCTCCCGGGAGAAAGAACACTCCACCTTTGGGAATATGCCGCACGACCGGCTTTCCATCGACTGTGTAGGTAATATTCACCGGGCCGCCACGGTGCAAAACCATCAAGCTGTCGGACAACGCATGCAGCTTTCCGTCGTATGGACGTTCCCGCTGTATCGATGCAAAGACCGATGACCAGCCCAATCCTTCGCTGGACCCACGAATGTTGGCCTGAAATTGATCCAGGATCCGATGCGTATCTTCTATTCCAAAAGCCGGTTTCGGTTGCATCAGCCTAACCAATAGGTTGCCGACATTCAGAATGCATCGCAATTAAATCGCAAACCGAAGGCAGTTTCAATATTGGCTTGCAAGCCGACTTACACGTCTGAGTTCAGGACCATTTTCCGTTGCACCGCAACATAGCTGACCTACAACGCGGCGTCGGCATGCAGTTCGTCCCCGGCTCCGGGGTCCGGCCATCATTGGATTGGTGTCCTGAGTTCGCCAAGGCCGTCGATTCCACCGGTTATCAAGTCGCCTCGCACGACCGGTCCAACGCTCATTTGAGACGTAAATGGCGGTCTAACCAGATTTGGAATCTTCGGAGTCGATCATTTTTCAGAAGCGCAACTGAACCTTCATGGATTGACTGCGATCGCCCGCGATCTCGAAGGCGTGTACCGCCTCGTCCAGTCCAAAGATGCCGGTCAGCAGCGGCGTCAGATCCACCCTCTTCTGGTTGATGAGGTCGACGGCCAAGCCGAACTCTTCGTGGAAGCGAAAGGTCCCGCGCATTTCGATTTCCTTGGCCACCACCATGTTCTGCGGGATCGAAACATCCCCGCCGAGGCCGAGCTGAACCAGGATGCCGCGCGGCTTGAGCACCTCAAGCCCCGAGCGAACCGCCCGTTCGTTGCCGGACGCTTCGAACTGAACATCGAAATAGCCCTTATTGACAGCATAGGCACCGAGTTGGTCGGCGGCGTCAGCGACATTGATCACGCGATCGGCACCGAGCCCAAGCGCCTTTTCCAGAACCGCGGCCATGACATCAGTCGCGACGATTTCCCGGGCGCCGTGGAGACGCGCCGCCACGACCGCCAGCGCGCCGATCGGACCGCACCCCGTCACAAGAACCCGTTTGCCGAGCAAGGATCCGGCACGGTTGACGGCATGCAGGACGACCGCGAAGGGCTCTGCAAAGGCAGCCTCGTTGATCGAGATGCCGTCGGCGACCTTGTGGCATTGCCAGGCCTCGGCGACGAGACGCTGACGAAACGCTCCTTGAATATGCGGCATCGGCATCGCGCTGCCGTAGAAGCGCATGTTCAGGCACTGGTTCTGCTGGCCCTTCAGGCAGTAGTCACACGCATTGCATGGCCGGCTGGGCGACACCGCGACGCGGTCGCCGATCGCCAGCCCTGAAACCGACGCACCCAGCGCCTTGATGGTGCCGGCGACTTCGTGGCCGAGGATCATCGGCTCGCGCACCCTCACCGTGCCGAAGCCGCCATGGTTGAAATAATGCAGGTCGGATCCGCAGATACCGCCCGCCTCCACGGCGATCTCGAGCTGCCCCGTGCCGGGCGCCTCGGCTTCGCGTTCCTCGACCCGCAGATCACGGGCAGCATGGATGACGACGGCTTTCATTGTTGCCCTCCGATGGGACGATGGCGGCGATCGAGCGCTGCCTAGAGACTGGTGGTGATCCCACCATCGATATAGAGCGTATGGCCATTGACGAAGGACGACGCCTTGCCGGACAGGAACACTGCGGCGCCGACCAACTCCTCGACGTTGCCCCAGCGCCCAGCGGGTGTTCGCTTTTCGAGCCAGCTCGAGAATTCCGGATCGTCGACCAGCGCCTGGTTGAGCGGGGTCTTGAAATAGCCTGGCGCAATCGCATTGATCTGAAGGCCGTATTTCGCCCAATCGGCGCACATGCCGCGGGTCAGGTTCTTGATCGCGCCCTTGGTGGCGGTGTAAGGCGCAATTCCCGGCCGCGCGAGTTCGCTCTGCACGGAGGCGATGTTGATGATCTTGCCATGGCCACGTCGGATCATGTGACGGGCGATGGCCTGGCCGACATAGAACGCGCTCGAAATATTGGTGGCGAGCAATTGCTCCCATTTCTCGACGGGAAAGTCCTCGAGCGGCGAGCGGAACTGCATGCCGGCATTGTTGACGAGGATATCGATCGCGCCGGTATTCTTCTCGATCGCCTCGACGCCGTCCTTGGCGGCTTGCGCATGCGTCACGTCGAATCCGGCCACCGACACCTTGTGCCCGGCAGTTGCCAGTTTCGCCGCGGCCGCATCAAGCTTGCCGGCGTCGCGGCCGTTGAGGACGATTTCGGCACCGTGTTCGGCAAGGCCTTGCGCAAGCGCTAACCCAATTCCCTGCGAAGAGCCGGTGACGAGCGCCCTCTTGCCGGTCAGGTCGAACAGTTCAAATGCCATATGACGATCCCGTGCTGCTTTCGGGCCCGAAAGCTCACCGCCCGAGCGACTTCTTGATACCGTTCAGGCCGAGGCGCTGAAAGGGGTCGGAATGGACGTAGAAGAATTGTACGCCCTTTTCGAGCCAGTACGGTAACTCATCGGCGGTCATCAGCGTACCGGCGATCTTGCCGGCGGCGCGGATCTTGTCGACGGTGAAGCCTACTTTGTCGATGACGGCTTGCGGCCGGGGTTGGCCGAAGGGTGGCGCCGGCGGGTATCCCATATTTTGTGATAAGTCGCCGGGTCCGATAAAGAACACGTCGACCCCCTCGACGGCGAGCAGGTCGTCGATATTGCCGATCGCCTCCAGCGTCTCGATCATCGAGACCATCAGCCGCTTTTCGTGATCGGCCGGACAGGCGTAGCGAACCGCGTCGACGATGGCGCGGGCCTGATCCGGAGTATCGACCATCGGCACCATCAAGCCATCTGCGCCGGCATTCAGATAGCGGATCAGCAGCGAACGCTGATGGGAGTCCGGCCGCACGATCGCGGCGCCGCCGGCCCCGCGAATGACCTGCGCGGCAATGCGCACATCCTCGAAACCCCAGGAGCCATGTTCGCAATCGACGAAAATCGAGTCAGCGCCGAGCTCAACCAGCCGCACTGAAAGACCAGGCGACACGTGGTGGGGATTGAACATCGTGATCGCTTCGCCCTTTGACAGGCGCTCGCGCAGCTTCGCTCCATTCATGGCCGTTCCTTCAGGTCTATGTCTTTGGCTTGTCGGACGTGCCGTCCGGTGCGCCCACCCAGCGTGCGGTCTCGATATCGGCTGAGGTGTCGCGCATGAAGGTCGGGCAGATCTGCAGTTCGGGGATCATCGCGCCTTTCTGCAGGCTGGCGCAGAGCAGCACCGCCCGGGCCACATCATGCGGATCGAGCATCACAGCGCGTTCGCCTTCCAGCGGCGGGCGGGCACGGTTGTCCATGATCGGCGTGTTGGTCTCGCCGGGCAGGATGGTCGTCGCGCGGATGCCCTGGTTGCGGTAGGTGTTGTGCAGGAATATCATGAAGTTTTTCACTCCTGCCTTCGCCGCGCCATACGCGGCGCCGCCCAGCAGGTTCGGATTGAGCGCCGCGAGCGATGACACCGTGATGATCGTGCCCTCGCCCTTTGCGATCATGCCGGGTAGGACCGCCTGGGTGAGGTTGAACACGGCGGTGAGGTTGACGTTCACCGTGGAATTCCACTCCTCCTCGCTGATAAAGCGGGCGTTCAACACCTTGCTGGCGCTGCCGGCACCAGAATATCGATCGCGCCGACATTGGCGTTGACCCAGCCAACCACTTCCAGGATCGCTCCGCGAGACTCGATGTCGAGGGACCGGCTGATCGCCTTGCCTCCTTGCTTCTTGATCTCCGCCGCGACGTCTTCAAGCGGCTCGATCCGGCGGCCGGTGAGAACGACAGTCGCCCCCTCCCGCGCCAGCAGGATGGAAGCTTCCCGACCGATGCCAGTTCCTGCGCCGGTGACGAGGGCTACTTTCCCTTCGATCAGACCCATCGTGTCTCCTATTCGGCAGCCGCGGGCGTCGAGCGCGTGTGCCGGTAGATTTCCCTGGCCGCCTCAGGGGTAATCAGTCCCTCGGCGAGATCAAGGCGCGAACGCCTCCTGCGGCGGCGCGGGTATCAACACGAGACCCGCAACCAGCCCACGCAAACCACGCCGCATTTCACGCCGGCCGCATACATAGGACCGCAGGAGTTGCGACCGCACGGTACTGCGGCGCCTCGCTAAGTCTTTTTGCTCAAAGCTCATGCTATTCGCAATATCTGATGACGGTTCGTTGACACTTTTCGAGCATGTCCCGGGCATTAGGTCGCGCGCCGACGGAAAACCGCGCAGTTCGATATCGCAGTCAAACCAGTGTCACAAATTCTGAGAGATAACTGCTTGAAGCTAACGCAGTCGCATCTATCCGCGAACAAGGACGACAATGATACAACCCGATCCGGACAGCGGCGCGATGGCGTCGGACGATCGGTTCACGGCGGAAGTTCGAGCCGGCGCAGGACCAGCCGCATCGGTTCGCCAGCGGATCGATTCTAGCTGGGCGCTGATGCCCATCGTGGCGGCGTCCGGCTTCGCGGGTCTCGGCTACGAGATCGTGTGGACCCGCCAGTTGAGCCTCGCACTCGGCAGCGAAATGATGGCGGTGCTGGGCGCAGTCGCTGGCTTCTTCGCCGGGCTGGCGCTTGGAGCCTTTGTCCTCGACCGCCCGATCCGGCGCGCCAGGTCACCGCGAACGGCGTACGTGTTGCTGGAGGCTGTCATCGGGCTATGGGGCTTGATCTGCGTCTGGCTGCTGCCCGTCGCTGGCCGGGCCCTGTCGCCCCTGCTCGGCACCGAGCCTGCGCCGGCCCTGCTTTGGGCGGCCAGCTTTGCACTGCCGACGTTAGTGCTGTTGCCTGCAACCGCGGCAATGGGTGGAACGTTAACCGCGCTTGAACGGATTGTGCGGGAGGCGCGCGGTGATCCCCGCGTCAGCGCCGGCATATACGGTGCAAACACTCTCGGCGCTGTCGCGGGCACATTGATTTCGACTTTCCTGCTGTTGCCCGCATGGGGGCTTTCCGGCACGCTTATTTGTCTTGCCGGAGTGAACGCCGTATGCGCCCTCGGGATGGTCGCGCTCGGATCAGCGGCTGGTCAGACGCCGGTGGAAGCCACCGAAGAGGTGGCCCGGATTGGCGGGCCACGCCTGACGATCACCTTGTTCACGACCGGCCTGCTTGGAATTACGTTCGAGATCCTTGTCGTTCGGCTCGCGGCGCAGGTGATGCAGGACACGATCTACACCTTCGCAGGCTTGCTGGCGGCCTATCTGCTCGGCACGGCGGCCGGAGGCCTTGCGTGGCAGCGGGCCGGACGCCGGGTTCAGGATGCGAGTCTGGGAGGGCTGCTCGCAGCGACCGCCCTGGCCTGTCTGACGACAGCGTTCCTCACGCCCTATATCGCTCGCATCGCCGAGACCGCCGTGGCGGGAGGCCTCGCTGGAGAACTGGCAGTCGCGATGGCGCTGTTTCTTGTGCCGTCGGCTGCCATGGGAGCCCTGTTCGGCCTTCTGGCGCAGCGGACACGCGATCAGCGGGGCTCACTGGGATGGGCGGTCGGTATCAACAGCGTCGGCGCCTCGGTGGCGCCGCTGCTGACGGCGCAGGTCGTCATTCCCACCCTTGGCGCATGGACCGCAATCATTCCTGTAGCGCTGGGTTACCTGCTCTTGATCCCGCGCCGTCGCGCGGCATTTGTCTGGGCCGCGGCACCGGCGCTCGTCGCCGTTGTGCTGTGGGTACGCCCTGCTCCCTCTCTGACAAGGGTGCCTCCAGGTGGCGCGCTGCTAGCGGTCCGTGAAGGGCCAATGGTGACGGCGAGCGTTGTCGATGACGCTTTCGGGGCGCGATATCTGGAGGTCAACGGCCGCTTCCGCATGGGCGGTACAAGTTCGGCGCGATCCGACTATCGCCAGGCGATGCTGCCGCTGTTGCTGCATCCGGCACCGCACCGCGCGCTATTCCTGGGCATCGGAACCGGGGCCACTTTGATCGGTGGATCGCAGATGCCGGGCGTGAACGTGCACGGCGTCGAACTATCGCGCGAGGTAGTCGAGTTGTTGCCCTGGTTCGCCGATCCGGGGGCGCCCGCCGCGGCACCACGGGTGACCGTCGCCG
>Ga0193733_1000615_pt1 | contig 11361 bp, 17 predicted proteins | sample U1s2metaG_FD_145076 | JGI IMG/M metagenome (GOLD analysis project Ga0193733, IMG submission 145076) | Soil microbial communities from a riparian zone of the East river system, Colorado, United States - U1s2 | ecosystem: Environmental > Terrestrial > Soil > Riparian zone | place: USA: East River... | reverse complement strand
CGACCATGGATTACAAGGGCGCAAAAATGGCGGCGCGGAATACGTTCCTCATTAATCCGGAAGGCAAGATCGCGAAGGTTTATACCGGCGTGAAACCAGCCGAACATAGCGAGCAAGTGCTGAAGGATTTGGCGGAGTTGAAGAAGAGCTAGGCGCGGAAAAATCGCAAAGCGCCTTTGGCGTTCACCGTCCTAATCGGATAGCAAGTTTCTTAATATTGGCTAGAAACGTTGCGGCTGTTTCAGAAAGGTCTCTGCTCGAAAGCGCCGCGATTGTTAGAGGCGGGAATTTTCGCAGCGGCAGAACCCGTAGGCGCCTTTTTCTTTGTAATCCGGGCACTGCTACCGAAAGACCGATTCCAAAACCGAGAGAAGTGTAGAGGTCGATCAATTCAAGAGAGCTAACTTCGATTGCGGGCGCCCAAGCAATGCCGAGCTTCCTCAATCCAGTCTGGAAATGTTTTGAGATCACTTCATCGGGCGGTAAGGAAATTAAACTTTGCAATGGCGCGCCATCGCGGAAGAAGTCGCTGATCTTGTGAAATGCCGCGCTCTCGGGCACTAGCAGAACCAAAGGCAAGCGCAGGAGGGTGGAAGAGTTGATGGACGAAGCTGGTCTTCCTTCCAATTCGGTGATCGCAAGATCGATCTCACCCTTCCGAAGCAAATCTTCGGCGGTCGCCTGATTAGCATCGTGCAACGTAAGATGGAAATCGCGATATCGCCGTTTGTACTCAACGAACATTTTCGGTAAGTAGTCCCGCAGAATAATTGAGGGCGCGGCGAGCCGTAACCGTCGGTTCGCGTGGCCGCGGATTTGATGCGGAAGATCGCTTAATGCAGCAAAGAAAGGCTTGGTTTCTTCGAAGAGCTTTACGCCACCGGGCGTTAGCCCGAAGGGGCGCCGATGAAACAGTTTGGTACCCAAAGCCTTCTCTAACTGGGAGAGCTGGCCACTGATTGCTGGCTGCTGGATGCCATACGGCATCTTGCGCGCGGCAGCCGTTATGCCCCGGTGCTTTACGACGTGGTAAAAAAGTTCGAGATGATGAATATTAATTCAACAATCATCACTTAAATCAATGTTAATGCAAACTATTATCGATTAACACGATTCTTCGCGCCAGACTATCATTGGCGCATGAACATCCTAATCATTTTCGGAATCGCGGCGGGATGTATTCTGGCCGAACGATTGTGGCCGGCCATGGAACTGCCCCGAGTTAATGCGTGGTGGGGCCGAGTGATCCTTATCAACTCGATCCAGCTCGGCATCACTGTGCTTGCCGGACAGACCTGGAATCGCTGGCTCAATCACATGTCGATCTTTCATCTAAAAGACCACTTCAGCGACTGGTCCGCAGCGTTGATTATCTATCTTTTTTCCACATTAGTTTTTACAAACATCCGGTGGAAATTTGGATCAATTCCATCCTGAGCAGTCTGATCGTGTATCCGTTGTTCGGTGGCAGCGTCCGCGCAGCTGGATATTACACTGTGCTCATCGCGCTCGGAGAATTCTTCTATCATTGGAATATCAAAACGCCCTCGTGGGTTGGTTTCATTTTCCAACGGCCAGAATCGCATCGGGTCCATCATCAGTTCCGTCATCATACAAACAACTTCGGGGACATTCCGCTCTGGGACGTGCTCTTTGGCACCTTCAAAAATCCGAAGACATTCAAAGGAGGGTGCGGTTACGAGCGTTGGCGTGAGGATCGATTCGAGGACATGCTGGTTTTTCGAGATATTCACGCGCCAGGCGCGGAGAACCTCGCGCCTTTGCATTTCTTACCGACCTGCATCGGCTGTTCCAAAAGGTGGGCATGCGCTGCTTCAACACAGATTGCCAGCCAAGGGGGAAAATAATGAAACGACTCCTCGGCATCGTCCGCACGTTGGTCGTCGCCGCCATTGCCTGTACGCTTTGCATTGGGTGGATACTTGCGCACCCAGCTCAAATGCGAATCGGAGACCATTCAGTAGATCTCGATGCTCAACTCGTCGACTTCCAAAGCGGCTCGAGCGCAAACATCCACGGTTGGTGGCGTACTCTAATGAAAGCGATCAGCGCCACAACGCGACATCACGAGCTGATGACCTTCACTCAGTGTAACTAAATTTCTCTCCAATTTATCCGATCTTCTTGCGGAAGCGAAGTGCGCAGAGCGAAAACAAGAGGGCGCCCATCACCGCCAGCACCACGATCGAGGACCAGAATTCGGCAAGAGTTGCGCCGCGCAAAATGATCGCCCGCATCAGCTCGATGAAATAGGTCACGGGCAGACACGCGCCGATGGCGTAAAAAATCCAGGGCATCGTTTCGCGTGGAAAAATGAAGCCGGAGAAAAAGACGCCCGGCAATAAAAACACCATGGCGAGCTGAAACGCTTCCATCTGCGTTTGCGCCCTCGTCGAAATGAGCAGGCCGAGGCTCAGGAGTGCGAAGATGTAAAGAAACGAAGCGACGAATAGCGCCACGAGGCTGCCCTGAATCGGCACGAAAAAAATCCAGCGCAGAATTGCGAAGAGCAACGCGGCCATCGCCATCGCGATGCACAAATAGGGCACGATCTTGCCAAGCATCAGCCCCCAGCGCGACAATGGACTCACGAGCAATTGTTCGAGTGTCCCCTTCTCCCGCTCGCGCACCAGCGAAAGCGCGGTGGCAAAAACCGTCGCTAGTTGCAGCGCCACGCCGATCACACCCGGCACGAAAAAATTCGGGCTTTTCAACGCTGGATTGTAAAGCACTTGAGGACGCACTTCGACCGGGAGACCGCTGCGCCCGGTCTCGCTCAAGAGCCGCTTGAGCGAGTCGTTGAATGTGACGCCGATCCCGGTGTTCAAGGCTTGCAACGCCGTGGTCGAATTCGAGCCGTCGATCAACACCTGCACATAAGCCGTGCGTCCGGCGCGCAAATCGCGCGTAAATTCCGGCGGAATTTCGATGCCAAGATACGCGTCGCCTCTCCGGATCGTCTCCGCCAGCTCCGCGATGCTGTGCACTTCCTTGACGATGCGAAAGGTCTGCGTGTTGACGAACTCATCGACCAGTTGCCGGCTCTCGAATGTCCGGTCCTGATTCAACAGGGCTGTCGGCATGTGTTTCACGTCGGGGTCGAGCGCAAAACCGAACGCGATGATCTGCACCAGCGGCGGAAAGAACATGAAAAAGAGCGCGATCGGATCGCGCCAAACAACGATGAATTCCTTGAATAGGATCGCCCCAAGCCCGCGGAAAGGCACCTTTTTCATTCAAGCAGCGCGTTGGCGCTGATTTTCACTGGCATGTTTCGCGGAAAGTGTGACGAAGACATCTTCCAGCGACGGGCCAATCTCATGAATCTCAGTGTGACCGATACCGACGCTCCGGAGCTTCTCGTCGATTGCCGCCCGTTTCACTTTTTCATCGACAAGCAAATGCATCGATTGTCCGAAGACCGTGGCGCTGCGGACGCCATCAAGCTGATGCATCGCTTGCAAGGCGGTTGTCACATGATCGCAGATCACGTCCAAGCGTCGCGTCCCGGGCGGACTAACCTCCGGCATTTGCTTCAACTCGTCCGGTTCGCCGCACACGATCAACTTCGACATGTAAATGTAACCGACATGATCGCAGCGTTCCGCTTCGTCCATGTAATGCGTCGTGACGAAAAGCGTCATGCCTTTACCCGCGAATCCGAAAAGCAAATCCCACAACTCGCGGCGCGCCACCGGGTCGATGCCGGCAGTCGGCTCGTCGAGAAAAAGCACGGTCGGTTTGTGCATGAGCGAACAGGCCATGGCCAGGCGCTGGCGCATTCCGCCGGAAAGCAGCGCGGCGCGCATCTTGATGAACGGCTCGAGATGCGTGACTGCGATCATTTCGTCACGACGCTGATTTAATTCCCGGCCTCGCAAGCCGTAGAGTTTGCCGGCGAAAATCAGGTTCTCGTTCGTCGTCAGCTCGTCGTAGAGCGAAAACTTTTGCGACATATAGCCGATCATTTCTTTGATCGCTTCACCCTCACGAATGATGTCGTGCCCGCCGATGCGGGCAGTCCCGTCGCTCGGCTCCAGAATTCCGCACAGCATGCGAATCATCGTTGATTTGCCGGAACCATTCGGGCCGAGGAAACCAAAGATAGAACCTTTACCCACGGAGAAGGAAACGTGATCGACGGCCGTGAACGTGCCGAAGCGTTTCGTCAACCCTTCGCACTCAATCATCGCTTCAGGCATATTAAAAAAGCGAATCAGGAAACAGGGACGCAGGAAAGAAATACAAAGGCTCAAACCAATTTCCTTTTTTCCTGCTTTCCTGATTCATCCTCCTGGATCCTGGTTTCCAAATTCATTTTACGCTTGGAAAATAAACATCGGCGGACATGCCGGCGCGCAATCTGTCGTCGTTGTTGGGCAGGCGGATCTTCACGCCAAAAACTTGCCGGATGCGGTCCTCCACTGTCTGGACATTGCGCGGGGTGAACTCGGCCTGGCGATTGATCTGCTCGACTGTGCCGGGAAAATCTTGATTGCGAAAAGAATCGACACGCACGCGAACCGCTTCGCCCACCTTGATCCGGCCCAGCCACAGCTCCGGCACATACACTCGCACCCAGAGATGCTGTGGCAGAAGCAGCGTGGCTACTTCGCGATTGGCCGGAAGCACGTCGCCAACTTTCACGCTGAGCACTTCCAAAACGGAATCGGCCGGCGCGATCACCTGCATCTCGGCGCGCTGCGCGTCGATGTCGGCGAGTTGGGCGCGCGCTTGCGTCACCCGCATTTTGGCCGCTTCGACATTCTTTTCCTGCGTCTTGGCGGCGCTGACCGCGCGCTCCGCGTCATTAGGCGAAACGACTTTGCGCTTGAGCAAATCCGCCTGACGTTTCGCATCGTCGCGCAAGAAATCGAGCTGCGCCTGCTGCGCATCGGCATCGTGAATGGCGGTATTGATCTGCGCCGCGGCCAAATCGCGCCGCGCTTGCAACTCGGTTGCTTCCAGTTGCACGATTGGTTGACCGGCACGCAAGGTATCGCCCTCCCACGCGAAAATTTTCTCCACGCGCCCGCCGCTGCGCGGGCCGACATGCACTTCATCCACTTCAATCGTGCCGGAAACGGCGTTGCTCCGACTTCCGCAAGCCGACACAGAGACCGACAACGCAATCGCCGCGACGGCGCAAAGCAACTTGTCGATGTTGATTCGGACGAACAATTTCGTCTTTACGAAACCGGATTTCATTCCTTTTCGCAAGCGATTGCGACATCGTCTTGTCGCTCCCTCGTAATGGGCAGCAAGTCGATGCAAGCAGTGTCATGACCGAAGAAAGATAGAATGGCCGGCTATTCCGACATAGCGCTGCCGCAAAAACTCGGCATAAAACCGGGCGCGACCGTCATCGCGATCAACGCGCCCGCCAACTATCGAAAATTGCTCGGCAAAATTCCCGACGGTGCGCACTTTTCTAATCGCGTCACCCGAGGCGCCGAATTCATTCATTTTTTCACAACCCGCCGTCGCGACTTGAAAAAGAAATTGTCGATCTTGCGCGAAAGACTTGCTCAAGGCGGAGTAATTTGGATTTCCTGGCCGAAAAAATCAGCGGGTGTTCCAAGCGATGTGACAGAAGACGTGATTCGAGCCGTGGCGTTGCCACTTGGATTAGTGGACATCAAAGTATGCGCCGTCGATGAAACCTGGTCGGGATTGAAATTGATGATTCGGCGGGAGGGGCGAAGATCAAAAAAATGACAAAGCGACATCTTGATCACATTGACTTGCGAGTAAGAGATTTCGAGCGGGCAAGAAAGTTTTACGACAAACTGTTGCCCGAGCTTGGATTTACTTGCGATCGTTCCGACACGGAATGGGGCACGTTTTACTCAGTTGGGGAAGATAAGCCTTCTGACTTTTTTGGATTTACCGCAGATCCAGATCATCAACCAAACGGAACGCGCATCGCGTTTTGGGCGGTCACGCGCGACGAAGTCGACCGCCTTGCGAAACTCGTGCATGAAATCGGCGGCAAAAATCTGGAAGGCCCGGAAGTTTGCACCGGTTATAGTCCGGGATACTACGCGCTGTTCTTCGAAGATCCCGACGGCAACAAGCTGGAAATCTGCTCTCGCGAAAATCCGGTCGTTGCAGAGTGAAACGAGTTCGGCGAAGAGTTCGATCATGAATGATCCGGCGCATGTTCCTGCTATTTTGCAGGAGCCGCGTCGCGTTCGCTATCTCAAGCTGATCGCGCTCTTTAAGATCGCCAAAGGCGTGTTGCTTCTTTTGCTGGGCGCTTCGCTACTTTTTCTGAATGCGCGCGACCGTTGGATGGGTGCGCTGTCTGACTGGACGGACGAAGAAATTTTGCTCGGCCACAGCAAGGCAGTCCATTTTCTTCTCAGCAAATTGCAAGATGTGCTGGCGGGCGGCGGCGCGTTGCGGGCGACTGGATTCCTGGCCCTTTTTTATTGCGCAGTTCTCTTCACGGAAGGAATTGGTGTTTATTTTCAAAAGCGCTGGGCTGAACTACTCATGATTTTTGCAACCGCAACACTGATTCCGCTGGAAGCGCGGCATCTATGGCATCAGCTCGTGTTTCATCGACCGAGTTTGGCGGCGCTGCTCATTCTTCTGGCGAATTGTTTTATCGTTTGGTTTTTGTATCTCGTGCTCAAGCGCGACAAAGCAGAAGCGCACACCGAGCCCAAGAAAGAATTCGTCGAAACTCGTTAGGCAGGTTTCGGCTTGATGCCAAACGCGGCGAGTGCGGCAACCGTTTTTTCCATCGGCAAGCCGACCACGTTGGAGAACGAGCCCTCGATCCTCGCGATAATTGTTGCGCCGCCACCTTGAGCGGCATAAGCGCCGGCTTTATCGAGCGGGTTCACTTGCGCGAGGTAGTTGTCGATTTTTTGGCTGTTCAACCGGTGGAAACGAACCCGGGAAATCTCATGAAAACTTGTCGATCTAATGGAAGCAAGATGACAGATGCAGACCGCGGAACAAACTTCGTGAACTCGTCCGCTCAAGCGGCGCAGAATTTTTGCGGCACGATCAAGATCGGCGGGCTTGCCGATAATTTCGTCATCGAGCGCAACGAGAGTGTCGGCCGCGAGGACGACCGCGTCCGGGCGGAGACGAGCGACCGACATCCCTTTGCGGATCGCATTGAACGCTGTCAGCTCGCGCAGGGTAAGATCGACATCCAAACCTTCGCTAACGCGGGGCGACGTGCTCTCGAATTCAAAACCAGCCGCGGCAAGCAGCTCACGGCGGCGCGGTGAATCCGAGGCGAGCAGCAACGGTGTCGCCACGCGCATCAGCGGAATTGCCTTACGGATTCGGCGAAATAGATGGCGCCGCTTTTCTTCCGCCAAAAATATCCGGCATGCTCATTTCCTGATAATCGTTCGGGATAGTGAACTCGGCGTCGCTGAGCGGATCTTGTTTAATGGAAATGAGTGTGGTCGTGATTTCCGTGCCGCTACCAGAAGCGGTGCTACTCGAGACAGTTCCCTGGTGCGGTTTGGCCATGATGATGTGCGTGCGGATGGGCAGCCCAGGGAAATCGCGATAATCGGGCATCTTCGTATTGGTCGCGTTCCAAGCTTCCGACTTGATGGCTTGGAGTTGTTTGAGGATGGCGGCGCCGTCGGGATAGGTGAGCGCGATCCAGTAGACGGCTTTGAAGTCGGGCCCGTCATAGGCGTATTGCTCGGTCTCGTAACCGTTGATTGTTTCCTTCTTGCCGGTCGGAACGAGCTTCGCTTTTTCCGCGCTCTCTTTTTTTGAATTGAACTTTTTTATCATCTCGGCAGCGGCCTTCATTTTGTCGGCCGAGATGTGCACGACGGTCTTCTGATCGTTCATCAGATTAGTTAACTCGCCGGTTCCTCCATCAAAGATGGTGGTGATTTCGGGTGAGACTTCGATCCGCATTTTGTCGCCCTTAATCTTCATGGTCATTTCACCAGCGCCGCCCACACCTTCAACTTTTTGCACGATGGTGAGGTCCGCGCGGGTGGAAAGGAGCAAGCAAGCGCCGACAATTAAGGAGAGGCCGAACAGTTTCATACTCCTAAGTAGCTAGCCGCCGCCTATCCAAATAGCAAGCGGTCGAATCGACGACGGCGCCAAAAAGAGCTTGGCAGGAATGGGGTGTCGCGGCAGGTTATTTTTCGCGCGGGCATAGCTTAATGGTAAAGTTCCAGCCTTCCAAGCTGGCCATGCGGGTTCGATTCCCGTTGCCCGCTTTGCCTGTTGATCTTGCGCGATTTGGATTGACCAAAAATGGGCGGCCGTAGTAGATGGCTGGGTTTTCTTCACCACCAAGGGGTCAAATGCGAAAACTACTCACGGCTTGGAATGGCGGGCCCTGGTTTGGCGAGCTTCTTAAGCCGGCATTCGTTCTCTTGGTTGGCCTCGCGCTAGGATTTGCTTTTTGGACAACGACAGCGCCAGTCGCGAAGGCGCGTGAAATGACGCCTGCGGAAATGATCCAGTCGAAACTTCCGCCGGCGAAAACGTTAGTCACTGCGAGCAAGCCGGAGGTTCTGTTCGCGGTTTGTGGGGCGATCAGAGAATGGACAAACGAGTTTCGTGGCGACGGGGCCGCCGCGCCCTGCCATCGAAGTAAATTTATCGACATCTCAATACGAAATCAGTACAAACAAACCTCCAGCAGGAGAAATTCGGGCCGATGAATCCCGCGCATAAAATTCTGACGAGCTCCATGGCCGCTGCGGTTCTGTTTATCGCCGGACGTGTGGGCGCAGCGTCCGATGCGCCGAAAAACGAAGCGCGCGTCACCCGGATTATTCGAGACGTGAACCTTCTCTCATCCAAATCCGCGGCGCGACCCGCGGCCGTAAATGATAAGGTGCGCGAGGGCACCGGTGTACGCACCGGCGATGATTCGCGATCAGAACTCACTTTCCTCGATCTGACCATCACGCGCCTGGGCGCAAATACGGTTTTTAGTTTCAATAATGCCGGGCGCAATGTCGAATTAGGCGGCGGCTCCATTCTCTTGCGCGTGCCGAAGGATTCCGGCGGCGCACGCATGAAGACCGATGCCGTCACGGTCGGGATTACCGGCACAACAGTGATCTTGGAAGCGGCGCGGTCCGGCCGCAACAAATTGGTTGTTCTTGAAGGAGGCGCCCGCCTCTCCCTAAATAAGCACCCGAGTGAATCTGCCTATGTTCGCGCCGGACAAATGTTAGATGTCCCAGCGGGCGCAACCAAGCTTCCGTCTCCGGTTGACATTGATCTGGATCAAATCATGAAAACTTCGCCGTTAATCACCGATTTTCCGCCGCTGCCCAGTCAAGGTCTAATTTCCGCCGCGACACAGCGCCCGAGGTTGCAGGTCTATCCTGGGCTGCCAATCTATAATCCGCTTGGTGGCGTTTTTACACCCGGGAGACCTCCGGATCACGTGCGTCGGGAGGGCGAACATAATCCACCTGGTCGTGGTTTTACACCGGGGAGACCTGGCAGGCCGGGCGGCACCAGGCCAAATCCTACCCGACCAGGCGTTGGCCAGCCGAACGCTAGTCGGCCAATCACGACCAAGCCAAAGCCATCCCCAACTCCGTCCCAGCGTCGAAAGCCATCTACAGGTCAGCCGAACTAGCGGTCGGCGTCGGATGGTTTCGCTATCGGTCGAATTTCAAGCGATTAATGAACAAGAATGATTGACTCTACAACACATTGTGTGTTATTGAAGCGTTCAATACTATGCGTTGCCCCAAGTGCGGCTCGCGTGATGACAAGGTCATCGATTCCCGTCAATCTCGGGATAGTTCCAGCATTCGCCGGCGTCGCCAGTGTCTGAGCTGCGGATATCGCTTCACGACGTACGAAGAAATCGAGCGCTCCGATCTACGGGTGGTGAAACGCGATCGCACGCATGAGCCGTTCGATCGGCGCAAATTGGCCGGCAGCATCGCGAAAGCTTTTGAGAAGCGCTCAACCAGTTTGGTGACGCTGGAGCAAGTTGTTGATGAAGTGGTGCACGATCTCGAAACGGGCGGTCGCGAGGTCCAATCTTCGGCCATCGGCGCGAAGGTGCTCGAGAAATTGCGCGGGATCGATGAAGTCGCCTATTTGCGCTACGCATCCGTGCACCAGCATTTTCAGGATGTGGATGAATTTGTCGATGCCATCCATACGCTCGGCCGGCGGGTGAAGCCGAACGTATTGCAAAAAGAATTGTTCCCGCCAGAAACGGGGCAAGGTGGGTCGCGCCCGGCTGCTGCTGGACGCGAGGCCGCAAACAAAAATCATGGTCGCGTTTAAGGAAGAATTTCCGTATCTGCGCTGCGATTCCGGGCAGCTCTTCGAGTTCAATCGCGATTGGCTGCACGCCGCGATCAACCGCGCGGCGGACCAGGCCGGTTACCCTAGCTGGTGGCTCACCGATCACGTGACTGAGAGCATTGCGTTTTATCTACGGCTGCGGAATGACGAAAGCGTGGTCGCGTTCAGCCAGCTTTCGCAAACCGTGCGTTATGTCCTCAAAGCTATCGGTTACAAAGAAATCATCCCGTACTTCACGCCCGCGCCTCCGCCGATTTCCATTTCATTAGTCGATATCGCGCAGGAAGCGGGCACGGGCTATGAGCTCGCCTTTTTCGATCTCCTGGAGAAGCGAATTCACGCGCTGATTGAAACGGGCGTCGACAATTTGCAACTTTGTTCTTTGCAAGCTTGTGTGAAGTATTTGCGGCGGACAAAGGTCTGGACACGCGCGTGCGATGCTCTCCGTGAAGAAATCGTCTGCTTCATCCGCGAACGGCTGACATCGACAACTACCATTGAGCGGCTGAAGTGTTCGTTGCGATAATCTTTGTGTTCTGTCTCCTAATCTCTAATTTCTGGCCTCTGCCCGCTACGCCGCCTGCTCGCGAAAGCTTTCGGAGTAGCCTATGCCTCGCCGTAGCTTTAGCGAAGGCGGGACCTCTGAAATTGCCATGACGATTTTTGAAAAGATCATCGCGCGGGAGATTCCAGCAAAGATTATTTGGGAAGACGACGACGCGATAGCGTTTCACGACGTGAATCCGCAAGCGCCGGTGCACGTATTGATCGTGCCGAAAAAGGTGATCCCGCGCTTAACGGCGGCAACTGAAGCTAATCGCGCAATTCTCGGAAAACTTTTGCTGGTCGCCGGTGATCTTGCCAAAAAACTTGGCGTCGAAAAGAGCGGTTATCGAGTCGTAATCAACAGCGGGCCGGACGCGGGTGAAAGCGTCCCGCATTTGCACGTGCATTTGTTAGGCAAACGCGCTCTCGCCTGGCCGCCGGGCTAGGATCGACAATCGTCAATGCGTACGACACTCGAGGCCATCCGGCCGATCGAATTGGCTA
>Ga0193733_1000614_pt1 | contig 11363 bp, 7 predicted proteins | sample U1s2metaG_FD_145076 | JGI IMG/M metagenome (GOLD analysis project Ga0193733, IMG submission 145076) | Soil microbial communities from a riparian zone of the East river system, Colorado, United States - U1s2 | ecosystem: Environmental > Terrestrial > Soil > Riparian zone | place: USA: East River... | reverse complement strand
CGCCACGCTAATTTTCAGTTTGTGGATTGAAGAACCATCGACGCTGCATGCTCCGAACCCAGCCTGTTTCACAACCCGCTCCTCGTTCCAAAGTCATAGTTCATAACATATGTCAGGCGTAAGGTTTTCCTATCGCCAATTGGCGACAGCTAGATCGCCCTCAAAGACATAACATGTAATACATCATAGATATCGCGCCTAGGTAACACACTAACTGTGCAATTGTGTATCTAAACTGCTCTCCTTCATTTACTTGACAACGTCAATAATAGGCAGCTATAGCTTTAGTTAGAAGCTAGGTGTAACTCGCGCCTAAGTACGCTGTCACTAGCTACGCGCCGCAGTTATGACAGGTGGTAAAGATGAGGAGAGATACAATGCACAGACTGAGGGTACTTGTTGGAAGCGTCTTGCTGGCGGTGAGCGCGTCATTCGCGGTGGCCCAGACTGGATCCATTCAGGGCACGGTCACCGATTCAGTCGGTGCCGTGGTGCAGGGCGCGGACATTACAATCAGAAGCAAAGACTCGAATGCTACGCGATCGGTCATTAGCAGCGGCACGGGAGCCTACAGTATCCCCAGCCTTCCCGTAGGTGCGTATGAGATGACGGTGAAGGTGGCGAGTTTCAAAACATTCCATGCGACCGATCTACAGCTTTCGGTTGCACAGGCGCTCTCTCTCAATGTCCAACTGGAGCCGGGATCAGTCACCGAGGAAATTCAAGTAAGCGCCGATCAGATCCCAGACGTTGATCTGGAAACATCCCAGGTTAGCAATCTGGTGGACGAGCGCGCCATTAAAGGCCTGCCTCTGATCACTCGAAATCCTTACGAACTGGTTCTTCTGTCTCCAGGCACGTCGCAGACCAACTCTCTCGGCGGCATCACGGTTAACGGATCGCGGGAGCGAAACAATAACTTCCTGCTCGATGGTGTCGACAATAACGACACCTCGGTGCCTGGCGGTCTAGTGACCGTGTTGGGCGCCGATCCCGAGTCCACTCAGGAATTCAGGGTGATTACCAACAATTTCAATGCCGAATATGGCCGGAACACCGGGGCCGTCATTGATGTGGTGACCAAGAGCGGAACCAATTCGTTCCACGGCAACGCGTATGAGTTTGGCCGCTGGAACGGTTTCGGTGGGGCGCGGGATTGGTTCAACCGTAAGGATCAGGGACCCCAAAATCCCTATGTCCGAAATCAGTTTGGCTATTCGATTGGCGGGCCCATTCGCAAAGACAAGACTTTTTTCTTCTTTAACCACGAACTAGACCGCTTCGTAACTACTTTAACCAACGCAGCCACCGTTCCTACCGCAGCATTCAAGACGGGAAAGTTTAATTACATCGACAACCTCGGCAACACCACGCCGGTAGACATAACCGAGACCGGCGCCAACAATGGCACTCCCACGATCCTGCAACAGTTCGGGTACGCCACCGTTTTGCCGCCTGCCCCGCAAGACCCTACCACCAAGAAAATCTTCGACCTGTATCCCAACCCAACGCTTGACAATGGCGACGGATTCTCCGGGACTCTGTTGTACCCCAGTTCCTCGCGAACCCGAAGCTATCAAACAGTGGCCAAGATTGACCACCACTTCAACGCCCGACACACGCTCAGCGTGCGCTACGGATACGATGCGGCCAGCGATCCGGATCCGGCTCACGACGACATCCTGCCCGGAGGAATTGGATCTTCGGCGGAAAAATCCCTCGCCCAGGCACTTGCCGTAAACCTGGTTTCCACTCTTACCCCCAACTTGCTCAACAGTTTCACTTACGGGTTCAACCGTATTTTTGCCGGCTTCAAGTGCTCCGGGCTGAACGTACTCGACAGCATTAGCGGAGTGGACCGCTTCCAAAATGGGACCGACTTCAACATCGATCCCTTCGCCAGTTTCGGCTGCATCAGTCTGGTGGCCGATGGTCAGGACCGCAAGACCGGGACCGACAGCTATACCGACAGCATCAGCTGGGTGCACGGCAGTCACACCTGGAAATTCGGCGGCGATTTCCGCAATATCCATGAAACTGGTCCCAGTAATTTCTTCTCCCGCCGGCAGGCTGGGCTGCAAACCAATTTGAATACCGGACTGAGCGTAATCCAGGGTGTAGCCAATGTCTCCACCTCACTGGAGGATGCGGCCGATGCCTTTTACGGCCTGGTGTACCGGGACTTCAATGCCGAGTTCTTTAACAAGGCGGGTGTGCGGCAGCCCACCGATGACAAGAAATTCCGGCAGCACGAGTATGACTGGTTCGGACAGGACACCTGGAAAGTGCGGCACAACCTCACTCTGACGCTCGGCCTGCGCTACCAGTTGGATGGGGTACCTTACGAGGAAAATGCCAACTTTTCCAATCTGCTCGGCGATCCGGCCGGGGCTGCTCCCCTGACCCTGTCTATTGTCGGACCAGGAACGGGAAAACAGGTTTACCACAGTGACTACTCGAACATCGAGCCCCGGGTGGGGTTCTCCTGGGATCCGTCGAGCAATGGCAAGACCGCGATCCGAGGAGGTTTTGGCATTTTCCACGATCGTGTGTTCGGGAACTTGTTCGGAAACGCCCGCGGCAATCCGCCCTTCGAGCAGGATTATCTGGCTCAACCGTTCGACACGCTGAACAACTTTTACGGAGGAAATATCAACGGGCTCTATGTTCTGCCTTACCCGACCGATACCTCCCCTTCTGCGGTCATCCCCGACGGCTCGCTTCTGGCGCCTGTACTGTTTGATCCCCATTTCCGCAACAGCTCCAGCAACAACTGGAGCTTTGGCATCCAGCATGAGCTGCCTCTCAACAACACCATTGATGTGGCCTACGTAGGATCGAAAGGAACTCACATCTATCGGGAACTGGATGGTAATCCGCCGGATCCCGCGCTGGTCAGCCAGTTGGTCACCTATTGCAGCGATCCCACCAATGTCTTCGGCTGCACTCCGGCCACGGTCACCAAACTGAACCTCATCGAAGGCTTCGACGACGGCAGGCTGCCCTTTAACGCGGTCAAATCGAACGCGCTGGAGCAGCCTTTCTACCAGCGTTCCGTCGGCAACTCCATTTACCACTCGTTGCAGGTAAAGCTAACCCATCGCCTGAGCCATGGATTGCAGTTGCAGGGCGCTTACACCTATGCTCACGGCATTGACGACTCGAATGACCCGCTGAATCCCGCCCAGGGCAATCGCGGGTTTCCTCGAAATTCGCGGAATTTAGCCGAAGAGCGCGGCAACTCCGACAACGATGTTCGTCATATTGGAGTGATCAGTTACATCTGGGAAACGCCGATTGGTCGAGGCAAGAGCTATCTAAACAACGGTGTTGCCGGGAAGATTTTCGAAGGCATTGAGTTTTCAGGGATCACCACTCTGCAGACCGGGCATCCCTTCGATGTTTTCAGCACCACTGACATGGAGCGCACGGGCATCAGCGGCCGGGCGGATCTCGTGGGCAATCCTTTCGCTCCGGGCGTGAATACCGATACCAGCGCGGCCGGAAACAAAGTCTGGTTTACCAATCCTGCCGCCTTCTCGGCTCGTACGGATGGGGATGGTGGGCCTCTGTTTGTGTCACCGGGCAGCACCGGGCGCAATCACTTCTACGGGCCCGGCTTTGTGAACTTCGATCTGACCTTCTCCAAGAGAATTAAGGTTACGGAGCGATTCGGGGCCGAGCTGCGGGCGGAGTGCTACAACATTTTCAACCACGCGCACTTCAACAATCCTGGTGACCTGAGCAGCAGTCTGGGCAACCTGCTGGGGTCGCCCATCTTCGGACTCATCAACTCCACCGTACAACGACCGGATGCAACCACATCCGCGCGACAGATGCAGGTGGCGCTGAAACTGAGTTTTTAACGGGAGGAGTCACCGGCATTCCCACCCGAGGCGGGGCCGATCAACCTTGGCTGCGCCCACCCCGACCGTTGCGCCGCGGCGATCTGGCGAGGAGCCGCTCCGGACATCACTCGTTTGCCGGGCTGCGGACCTGTTGCTTCCGGCAACGGCTGATGCCTTCTGATACTCGGGTCGGCGGAGTTTACAAAGTCCCGGAAGTCAGTGAGCCTACAGATCATCTAAGAATCTGCCGCAGTTGTTCGGCGATGGCCAAGTGCTGATCCGCGAGCACGGTGTCCACCGCTACCACGAGCTGGTCATCCAGAACCACCGTTGCAATCGAGGGATCGCCAGCCAGGAGGTCTGCGCAAAGTTGTTCGACCTGCGCGCCCCCGCCTGGAAATGTAACGGTCATGCAGTTGACAGGATCATCCAGCAGACGTTCGTCCATCGTGAAGTACTTCGGCTCGGTGCAAATGTCCGGTATATCGGAGAGCAGACTGCGCATGGCAGCCACCTTTTCACGATAGCCGGCCCACCGTGCTCTGTGATCCATCGCGAGCCATTCTTCCAAAGCCACGACGGTAGCCACGATCGTATGGCGATCCATTTTCCAGGGACGACCGAATGTCAGGTACTTTCCGGATTCGTAGCGAGTGAAATCAATGCCCGCGACCGCTTCGATCAGATCGCGGCGGCCGCAGAGGAAGCCGCCAGAGTTCGGCCCCCAAAAGTACTTGGCGCTGAAACAGACCAGATCGGCTCCCGCGGGAAGAAAGCTGCTCATTACAGCTGTGGGATAGTTCATGTAGGCGGCATCCACAAGCACAGGAACACCATGCCTGCGGGCGCTGCGGCTCAGTTCGCGCAGAGACAGGGTGCCAGGCTTGCCTTCGAGGTGCGCCGGATACAGGACCATCGCGGTTTGGGAACCGAACCCGTGCTCGAGTTGCGGCAAAGTGGTTCCCTCGTCTGATCCTACCTCGACCAGGCTGCCGCCGGCGATGCGCACCATACGGTCGTACTTATAGCGCTGCGCCTTCTGGATGATGACTTCGCTCTTCAGGCCGCTGGCGTCGGGGAGTTGCTGCCAAGCGTCGCCGTCGTGTCCGGCAATGCAGGCGGCCGTCCCCAGAGTAATGGCTGCCGAGGCGCCGGTCACCACACGGGCAGCTTCAGCGCCCAACCGAGACGCCAGCATTTCTCCGCTGCGATCGAGCAGATCCACCATGCTCACGAAATTTCCTGCATGGCCTGCCAAACGCGGGGAGAAAAGACGGTTCCGCCTAGATCGGTATAAATGCCACAGGCATTGATCACGGGGCGAACTTTGAACTTTTCGAAGACCGGGTGGGCCCTGCCAAGCACGTTCATGATGCTGCTGCTCCCCGGCCCTGCAGCAACTGCGGCAGGCGAGTCCTGGAGTCGCGAAGATACTTCGCCATGTATTTTGCGCTTTTCTCGGCCTCGCTCGACTTCACCGCGTTCAAGATCTGCGGCTGCTGGGTGGCGATCGGCGACCAAGGTGCGGACCGCTTCGCGCAACGCGTTGCGGGACACGCCCAGCGTAGCGGCGAGAGCAATTTTCTGGAGGCTGGTTCCGGGAACAAGATTGCCGGACAAGAGTTGATCACGCAAACACTCCGTGACCGGTCGACGGTCCTGTACGGGGGAGGGCGATCAGGCCCGGGAACAGCTCTGTGTCCGGCACGGCAAAGAGCTTATGTAGTCTTGTTGAACAAGTCAACAAAGTCCAGAGCGAATGTCATACCACACTAGAAGTGTCCAGAGCGAAGTCCAAAAGTGAAGCGCCATGGTCGCCGAGCTGCGTTCTTGCCCCGAAGCATCTCGTTGCCCGCCGAACCGGGGGTTTCTGCAATCCTGCTGAATCTCCTGATACAAGGGATCCGAATTCGGGGGCAGGCAGGCTCGACTCTGCCAGCGCAAAAGGGAGCATGGCCGCCACCTTGCAGGGTCTTCGGTTAGGTGCAATCATCCAGGAGCGGGACGACCGACTATGACTCAGAACGCCTCCAGACTGCCGATGTTGGTAATTGTTGCGGTAGGAATGCTTGCTGCTGCCCATGGCTCCGATGCCCGTCCCGAGACCCCTCACGTCGTCCAAACGTGCCGATCATGCTGGACGTGTTTTCTGGAACCACGCCGCTGCCGAATGGCCTGCAAGTGAAGAGCGGCAATGCGATTCTCGAGGTGCGCGCGATGCGCGACGATGTTGTCCGAGTGCGTGTCGGACTCAAAGACAAACTTCCTGAAGATGCCTCCTGGGCCGTGCTAGCCGGAGCTCGTCAGAGTTCTGCAAATGTCGTGGCCGAAAATAATTCGGAGACCGTCGGGTTTCGCACAAACACGCTTCGGGTGAAAATTGCGCGCAGCGATCTACGTTTGTCGGTATCAGACCTGGAGGGGAACATATTGCAGGAAGACGCCGAGGGATGGCCGGTGACGTTTCACGGCCAGGACTTCCGCGTTTACAAGAAAATGCCGGAAGATGAGCACTACTTCGGCCTGGGAGATAAAGTCGGCCCGTTTGACCGCCGCGGGCAGTCTTTCGTGCTGTGGAACACCGACACTTTTGAATTTCAGGAATCGACCGACCCGATTTACAAGAGCATCCCGTTTTTTCTCGCCTTTCGAAAGGGCCGCACAATCGGCGTTTTTCTTGATAACACCTGGTGTAGCAACTTCGATTTCGGAAAGGCGTCGCGCGATATTTACTCGTTCGGAGCGGACGGAGGTCCGATTGACTACTACATTATTTATGGTCCCGATCCGAAGCGCGTATTGAATACCTACGCTTGGCTCACCGGCACTGCCCCCCTGCCGCCTCTGTGGTCATTTGGCTATCAGCAATCGCGCTACAGTTATGAGACTGAGAACCGCGTGCGTGAAATCGCCACGAAACTGCGCGCGGAGAAGATTCCATCCGATGTCCTGTATTTGGATATCGACTACCAGCAACAAAACCGGCCGTTTACGGTAGATGCGCAAAGATTCCCGCATTTCGCCGATATGATTCGAAACCTCCGGCAGCAGCACTTTCACGTAGTCACGATCACCGACTTGCACATTGCCCGCTTAGCGGAAAGCAAATACTTTCCCTACGACAGCGGGTTGGCGGGCGATCATTTTGTGAAGAATCCCGACGGCTCTTTGTATGTGGGTCCGGTATGGCCTGGACCCTCGGTCTTTCCCGACTTCACGCGGCAGAGTACGCGCGACTGGTGGGGTGGACTCTATGGCAACTTCGTTTCCGATGGTGTGGCCGGCTTCTGGAATGACATGAATGAGCCCTCTGTCTTCTTCACAGCAACGAAAACCATGCCACCTCAAACACAGCACCGCATTGAGGAGCCGGGCTTCGCTAAGCGCACGGCGAATCACCTGGAAATTCACAACGTGTACGGCATGGAAAATTCGCGCGCGACTTACGAAGGCCTGCTGAAGCTCACACCCAACCTGCGCCCCTTCGTGCTCACGCGCGCCACCTATGCCGGGGGCCAACGCTATGCCTCCACCTGGACGGGGGACAACAGCAGCATGTGGAACCATCTCCGGCTGACAACTCCCATGCTGTTGAACCTCGGGCTGAGCGGTTTCGGGCTGAGCGGAGCCGACGTCGGAGGCTTCGCAGGCACTCCGCAACCTGACCTACTCACTAAATGGATCGAGCTCGGAACATTCCAACCGATCGATCGCAACCACACGGCGAAGGGAACGGGTGATCAGGAGCCGTGGGTCCACGGCACAGAACACGAATCTATCCGACGCCGCTACATCGAAGAGCGTTACCGTCTTCTGCCATACCTTTACACCACGGCCGAAGAGATGAGTCGTAACGGAATGCCGATTGTGCGTCCGCTTTTCCTGGAATTTCCCTCCGCTACCGAAGATGGTCATCCGCTCGATCTCGATGCGCCAAACCAATTCCTGTTTGGCCCCAGTCTTCTGGTTGCCCCTTTCCGCTTTCCGGACGAACTTGATAGCTATGCTGTCGTCCTGCCGGCCGGTGACTGGTTCGACTACTGGACCGGGGAGCGCCTGCCGAAACCGGGCTCACAGCCCGGCCTAACGCGAGTCACGGTCCAACCGCGGCTCGATGTCCTGCCGGTGTTTGCGCGCGCCGGTTCAATCATTCCGATGCAGCCGCTGACCCAGAGCACGGACGAAGTACCCCAGGGTCCGCTTATACTGCGAGTCTATCCCGGGCCAAATTGCGGGGGCGCGCTCTATCAGGATGACGGCACGACTCTGGATTACAAGAAGGGCAACTATTTGCGAATGAATTTCTCCTGCGAGGCACCGACCGGCTCTCTACGGGTTCACATCGGAGCACCAGAGGGCAGCTATCGAGCCTGGTGGAAGCAGTACGAGATTCAAATCTTTGGCTGGGACGCGAGGGCAGCGCGGGTTCTGCTGAATGGTAAGCCGGATGTCGTGGCCTCGTCCGTTGACCCGCAGCACCACGTGCTCACACTGGGCTTGCCTGGAAACGGTGAGGCTGACCTGCAGATCAGCCCGCTTCCCTAAGATTGCCCTGGTAAGATTGCCCTGGTCGAAACGTGGCGCCAGAAAAAGCCGGGCACGATGACGGCGAAGCCGGGTGCAACGGAGTCGCGTCGAGACCAGCGGAGCATGCTTCGGCATGTAGGCAGCCCCTTCTGCGGCGACCCTCTGGGAGTGCTGCCCCGGGAACCAGCTAGGTCGATGTTTGCCCCATTGGCCAACAACAATCTCAACCAGTCAGATGCTAACCTGTTTCTCTGCCAGGTCGCCTATGATCGGAAGTTTGAACATTTGACCCTGGTAGGCTTTCATCAGCAAAACGATCCACATCACAAAGCCGACCAATCCGATCAATGGTCCGATCAACCAACTGAGCCATCCTAAGACCGGCACTTCGGCGAAGGTGCGCAGACCTATCGCGATCACAATCCAAGCAACGTAAAAGAAGATGTTCTGGAAGGAATGGAATCGGACGAAACGGTTCTTGTTATAAGGCTCCAACACAAGAAATACAATTGCAGGGACAATCGTGACATATGCGAGCATCCCCGCCACATTGTCGGCCAAACCACCGGTGGTGGCCGTAGTCACAGCCGGAGCGGGCTGCACGGTTGCTTCCCGGCAGGCGGCGCAGGTGACCGCGACGTCTTCGATCCGGGCGCCACAGGAAGAGCAGAAATACGGCAAAAGGGTCTCCTCTACTAAGCAGCATCTCCAACCGAAACGAGGCAGAAGGTCAGCGCACCTTCAGCCCGTACTTCTGTGTCACCGGCGGGACGATACCGTTCATCCGCAGATACTCGACGAGCTGTCCGTAGTGGTCGGTGATGTGCCAGACGGCAACGACGGAGATGCCGAGTTTGGTGTTCGGTCCAGCATAGCGGCCTGCGACGCGGTCGAGCGCGTTTTTCGCGGTGAGCGTGGCGAGGACATGGTTGGAGTAGTCGAAGGAGTCCTTGAGATATTTGATCAACTCGACTTTTGTTTTCGCCAGATCGGGGCCTCCCTTTTCGCATTCGTCGGGCGGCTTCTTGCCCTCGAATTCGTTGAAGAAGGCGAACTGGGCACAGGCGACGTGCTTCACTTGCTCGCCAAAGCTGCGGACGTCGTCGAACTTGCCGGCGGTGGGGGTGAAGGAATACTTGTCCTCCGGCATGGCTTCAGCGACGCCGAGAAGATTCCCTTCGGCGAACTGCAGCGTGCCGCTAACGCTTTCGGCGATGGACTTGGGAATGTCTTGCTCCTGAGCGGCGGCTGGCTTAGATGCAGATTGTTGGGGTGTTTTAGATTTTCCGACGGCAGACAGAGCGAGGATACACATGATAAAAAGGGCGGCAACACGCAAGAGTCTCATTCTATCCTCCGGGAACCTGAACCAGGATGCTCAGTCCCAGTCAGAATCGATATGCCATGTGAGATGAAGTAGATGTTGCCCTGGATGTCCTTGTCAAGCCCGCAACCTAGGCCGATCTTTCGGAAAAGCCTGCGATAATTCGTTCCACCTTCACCGGTTATGCCTCGTTCTGCTTCGGGCCGCGGCCACGCCGCTGAGTCTCGGTGCCAAAGGAAGCCGGTGGCAATACTTTTAACGAGGGAGTCCTTGGGCGCCATTGCAACCAAGCTCTCCAGCTTGTTGTCGCCACTATGCAGCGCTGTCGTAGCGAATCTCCGGCAGCCCGGGCGGGGTGCATTCGGTAGCCAGCGTGGCTGTCCTGTGATTCTTGAGAGTGATTTCTCGGGCGCTGGCAGTGCTCGAACCGGCCCAGACGCTGAGAGCAAAAGTCGGCGAACACCGGCCGCTGCGATCGGCTAGAATCCGAATATTGTGATAGACACAGCCAAACTGCTCGTGTTCTTGACTGCGGCGGTTCTGCTGGCGATCGCTCCGGGACCCGGAATGCTTTACGTTCTGGCACGAAGCCTGGCTGGTGGAAGACGAGAAGGCGTGCTTTCCGCCCTAGGCACTTTCGCCGGTGGGATGGTGCATGTCCTTGCCGCTGCGGCAGGCGTTTCCGTATTCCTGGCGAAATCAACGGCTGCGTTTGCGACGGTAAAATATCTTGGAGCGGCGTATCTGTGTTTTCTCGGCATTCGTATGATTCTCGATGCCCGTGGCGATACTACGAGCAGTACCGATGCAGTCCTTACCCAAGCCACAACGCCGCGCCGAGGCCCCTTCTGGCAAGGAGTGACCACTGAGGTTCTCAATCCAAAAACCGCGCTCTTTTTTCTCTCCTTCATACCTCAATTTGTGAATCGGGCGAGCGGGCACGTATTCCTGCAGTTTTTGTTGCTCGGCAGCCTGTCGGTTGGGCTGAACACCTCGGCAGATTTGGTCGTGACCGCACTGGCCGGCCCGCTAGGCAACCTTATTAGGTCCTCCGCCAGGTTTCGGCGGCGTCAGCGTACCGCGACGGGAGTGATTATGATCGGGTTGGGGACTTACCTGGCAACGGGCGAGAAGTGAATCGTGGTTCCTCTGGCGCGTTGATCTGCTGTTCCGGGCCGTTGCTTACCCAGTCTCCCGCAGGGTTTAAATCGCACAGTAGCGCGAAGTCCGAGGGTGGAAGGGAGGACCGGAACGAAGCGACCGGCCTAGCTAGGGGCGCCGTGCTGTAGGGGCGGGCAGGATCCCGCGGAAACGACAGAATGCGAACAGGCGATGCGAACGGTCGACGATGGTAACAAGCTGCCGAGTGAGCCTGCGAATCCACGCAAGGATGGACCGATGCAAAGGGCGCCAGCTTTGTGGCAGTTAGCCTGGCGAGCTCAGCTTACTTTACGCCCCGCTCGGGATTCCACGATCCTTGCAGCTTGCGAACAAAAACGATCTGTCCCACGTGATATGCATTGTGCGTCCCGATGTGCGCGATTTCCGAAGCCCAAGCCTGCAGCTTCTTATCATCGGCTGCTTCGACAAGGTTTTCCAATTCGGTCATCACCTGGTCGAGCTGCTTGACCGTATCGTCCCATTTCTTTCTGTCAAAGTTGTTG
>Ga0193733_1000613_pt1 | contig 11364 bp, 13 predicted proteins | sample U1s2metaG_FD_145076 | JGI IMG/M metagenome (GOLD analysis project Ga0193733, IMG submission 145076) | Soil microbial communities from a riparian zone of the East river system, Colorado, United States - U1s2 | ecosystem: Environmental > Terrestrial > Soil > Riparian zone | place: USA: East River... | reverse complement strand
GCTGACGCGCGTCTCGATGGTCGGCAACGACCTGAAGCTCGACGACGGTGTTGGAACCTGCGGCAAGGATGGGCAGAGCGTGCCCGTCGGCGTCGGCCAGCCGACGCTCAGGATCGAAGGACTCACTGTCGGCGGCACCGCCTGAGGGTGAGAAGTGTCGCAGCGCGGCGTCACGTACCCTGTACGCACTTACCGCGACATAATCGCATCCCTGGCGAAGCTGTGATTCTCCACACACCCGTTTGGGTTGCGAGTCCGTAACGTGCATCGGGCGAGCTCAACCCGCGTAAAGGAGTCCGTGATGTACGCCGACGACGCCACTCTCGAGTCCCCGCAGCTCAACCTGCCGGCGGACCTGCAGGCCGAAGTCAGCCGACGCGCTGCCGCGTGTCCAGTGGACTTTCACGTCGACGGCTGGAAACCCTCCCTGCTGGAGCGCCTCGCGAAGCTCTTCGGCCTCGGTTGACCTGACGCACCCGTCGCCGGCGGTTCCAACTTCGGGGCCGGGCGCGCTACGATGGTGCCATGTCGCGCCATAGCCCCCATTTCTCCCGCCCTGTTTACGAAGGGTTGCCCTGGTTTTACATAACCTGCGGAGTGGCGGCGCTCGTGGCCAGCTACCTGCTCGCCTCCCGCGGCGGGTTGAGCCTGCTCACCGGTCTGCTCGGGTTGGTGATCCTGGTCGGCGGGATCGTCGTGCTGCTGCGGCGGCGCGATTACCGCGACATGCGATCGCAGTACGCGAACCCGGATTCCCTCAGCGGAAAGGATCCGCCGTAACGGCTACTTGAGCGGCGCCGGCTCCACGGTGGGCGCCGGGTGCTCGGTCGCCGGTGCTGCGCGCGCGACCTCCGAATGGACGCCCGGGTCGGTGTCGGTGAACGCGCCGCGGCCACGCGACGCGCGCTCATCCACATAAATCAACTCGTGCTTGCCGATCAGCACGACGTCGCCGTCGTTGAGGTAATGACGGCGCACGCGGTTGGATTTCACGTAGATCCCGTTGGTGCTGTTGAGGTCCTCGACCACGCAGGAATGCGGTGTGGTGATCACCTGGCAGTGATGACGGCTGATGAAGCGGCTGTCGATCTGCACGTCGTTGTCGGGGGTGCGCCCGACAATGACCCGGCCGATACGCAGGGCGATTTCCCGCACGGTGCGGCCGTCGGTCGCCACCAGCAGGCGACCGAGCGTGGCGCCGGGCTCGGCGGTCGCGGCGGGCGCGGCGCCGGCGGCCTCGGCCGGCTGCGGCTGCGGCTGGGGCTGGGGGCGCGCGGCGTATTCGACCCACTGCAGCTCACGCACCGCGCTGATGATGTCCGCGCGCGTGACCGTACCGCGATCCGAGGTGTAGGCGGCCATCATGGCGGTATCGCACAGGGTGTTGATCAGCCGCGGTACGCCGCCGCAGTAGCGAAACACCTCGGCAAACGTATCGGCGGCGAAAATTTCGCGGTCCCCGGCTCCGGCAACCTCCAGCCGGTGCTGAATGTAGCCGTGCGTTTCCGCCTCCGACAGCGTTTGCAGGTGGAACCGCAGCCGCACGCGCTGCATGAGCTGCGCGAGCTCGGGGGCGTCGAGCTTGTCGTTGAGCTCGGGCTGTCCGGCGAGAATGATCCGCAGCACCTTGTCCTTGGTGGTCTCCACGCCCGACAGCAGGCGGATTTCCTCCAGCACGCGCATGGTGAGGTTCTGCGCTTCATCGACAATCAGCAGCACCTTGCGGCCGGCGGCGTACTGTTCGATCAGGAAGCTGTTGACCGTGCTGATGAGCTCGGCTTTGCGCATCTTGAAGGGCGAGAAGCCGAACTGCACCAGCACCGCCTGCAGGAAATCGATGGCCGATACCTGGGTCTGGTTGATCTGCGCCACCACCACGTCCGCCGGCACTTCCTTGAGGAAGGATTCGATCAGCGTGGTCTTGCCCGAGCCGATCTCCCCGGTGATCACCACGAAGCCGTCGGTGAACCAGATGGTCGACTCCATGTAGGCCTTGGCGCGGGCGTGCTGCTTCGACAGGTACAGGAACTGGGGGTCCGGGCTCAGCCGGAACGGCAACTCCTTGAGCTTGAAGGGTTCCAGATACATGTGTGTTGGCTCGCAGCCGATGTTACGGGATGCGAACGCCGACGGCCAAATCCTTGAGCAGGCCTCGCGCGCGAGCATCGCGCCGGGCGGCGGTCGGCTCGACTACGGTGCAGTGGCCCACCTTGCGCCCGGCCCGCGGCTGCTTGCCGTAGTCGTGCAGGTGCACGCCCTCCAGCGCCAGCAGCGTTGCGCGTGCGGGCATCTGCCCGATGAGATTGATCATGGCGCTATGCCCGAGCGCGCGCGTGGCCCCGAGCGGCAGGTCGAGGATGGCGCGCAGGTGATTCTCGAACTGACTGGTGGCGGCGCCCTCGATGGTCCAGTGTCCGGAGTTGTGCACGCGCGGCGCCATCTCATTGGCGATGAGCCTGCCGCGGCGCACGAAGAACTCGAGGGTCAGGATGCCGGTGTAGCGAAAATGCGCCAGCACGCGCGCCAGATAGCGCGCGGCCAGGCGCTGCCAGCGCGGCGGCCCGAAAGGCGCGCAGGTGAGTCGCAGGATTCCCCCGCCGTGGACGTTGCCGCACAGAGGATAGACCGCGAACTGGCCGCTGAGGCTGCGCGCGCCGATGATCGACGCCTCGCAATCAAACGGGACCCACTCCTCGTACAGCAGCGGCGTCTTGCCGAGCGCGCTCCAGGCCCGCCGGGCGTCCGCGGCCGTGTGGATCACCGCCTGACCCTTGCCGTCGTAGCCGAGCCGGCGCGTCTTGAGCACGCCGGGCAGGCCGACGGCGCCGATGGCGCGCGTCAGCTGTGCGCGTGAGCTCACGGCGCGCCAGCGCGTGGTGGGAATCCTCAGGCGCTCGAACAGTCGCTTCTCGGCCACCCGGTCCTGGCCGGCGGCGAGCGCCGCGATCGGCGGACAGATACGTGCGCCGTGCACGCGCGCCACGGCACGCAGGCTCGCCACCGACACGTTTTCCCAGTCGAAGGTCAGGACCTCGCAGCGCCGCGCGAGACGTGTCAGGAGCTTGCGGTCGGTAAAGGCGCCGTGCAGCAGGGGGGCGACCTGGCCCGCGGGCGCCGCGCGCGCCGGGTCCAGACACAGGAAATCAAGCCCGAGCGGATAACCCGCCAAAGCGAGCATGCGGCCGAGCTGGCCGGCGCCCACGATGCCGACCGTCATGTGCGCGGCGTCGCGCGCGGATCGGGGTTGCCGAGCACGCCGGCGGTCTGGCGTTCGCGATACGCTTCCAGCGCCGTGGCGATGGCGGGGTGTTTGTTGGCGAGGATCGCCGCCGCACACAGCGCGGCGTTGGTCGCGCCGGCCGCGCCGATCGCGAACGTTGCCACCGGCACGCCCGCCGGCATCTGCACGATGGACAACAACGAATCCAGTCCCCCCAGGGACTTCGACTGCACCGGCACGCCGAGCACCGGCAGGCTGGTCTTGGCGGCGGTCATGCCGGGCAGGTGAGCGGCGCCGCCGGCGCCGGCGATCAGCACTTCCAGGCCGCGGGCGCGGCTGCCGGCGGCGTATTCGAACAACAGGTCGGGCGTACGGTGCGCTGACACGACGCGCACTTCGTAGGGGACCGCGAGCTTGTCCAACAGCTCGGCGGCGGACTGCATCGTCTCCCAGTCGGACGATGAGCCCATAATGATGCCGACCAGCGGTTTCATCACGGCATTGTATCGAACAATGCGCGCAGCGCGCGAAACAGCTCTCTGGCCGCCGCGCCGGCGCCGGGGGCGCGCGCGCGCTCCGCCTGGGCGGCGCTGACACGCCGGGCCCACTGCGCTCGATCGATATCCGGGCGCCAGCGCGCCAGCTCCGCGAGGGCCGTCGCGCCTTCCGCGATGAGCCGCTCGCGCCAGGCGCTGATGCGTTTGAAGCGCTCGGTCTCGCGCGCGGCACGTGCGCTGTGCGCGGCGAGCGCGGCGCGGATCGGCTCCAGCTCCACCCCGCGCATCAGCTTGCCGATGTACTGGCGCTGGCGCGCTGCGGCGGCGCGGCTGGTGATGCCCCGCGCCGCGCGGATCGCCTCGCTCAGGGCCTCCGGCAGCTGCAGCGCGTCAAGCTCCGCGTCGCGCAGGCGCACGAGCGCCTCGCCCAGATCCTGGGCGGCAAGCGCAGCGCGCTTGCGCGCGCTCTTGCTGGGAGGCTGCGGCGTGTCGGCGGCGGTCACGGGCGGCGGTGAGCAGTGCCAGGCGGTGAGTTACAATTTAAGCCCAACGCTCACGCGAATCACGCACGATGCAACCACCGCCCGCATCCGGGGCAATCCGGCAACTCACTGACGTCGCCAGCCTCGCGCTCGAGGAAGCGCGCCGCCAGGGAGCCTCGCAGTGCGAAGCCGACGCCTCGCTCGCCCAAGGGCTGTCGGTGAGCGTGCGCCTGCGCGAGGTCGACACGCTCGAGTATCAGCGCGACCGCGGACTCGGAGTGACCGTCTACTTCGGCCAGCGCAAGGGCTCGGCGAGCACCGCGGATCTGACGGCCGCCGCGGTGCGCGAGACGGTGGAAAAGGCCTGCGCGATCGCACGCTACACCGCCGAGGATCCGTATGCCGGGCTGGTCGAGCCCGCGGCGCTGGCCCGCGAGATCCCCGACCTCGATCTCGATCACGCCTGGGACCTCGCACCGGAGCGCGCGATCGAGTTGGCGCGCGAATGTGAGGCCGCGGGTCTGGATGTAGATGCCCGCATTACCAACTCCGAGGGCGCATCCGTGAGCAGTCAGCGCCACACGGGTGTCTACGGCAACTCGCTCGGCTTTCTCGCCGGTTACACGGCCACCAGCCACTCGATCAGCTGCTCGCTCATCGCGCAAGCCGGCGATGACATGCAGCGCGACTACTGGTACACCGTCGCGCGTGACCCGGTCGAGCTTGAAGCCGTCGCCAGCGTCGGCCGCACCGCAGGTGTACGCGCCGTGGCCCGGCTCGATGCACGCCGCCTCACGACCCGCAAGGTACCGGTGGCCTTCACGCCCGACCTGGCGCGCGGCCTGTTCAGACACTTCGTCGGCGCGATCAGTGGCACGAGCCAGTACCGCAAGTCCTCGTTTCTGCTGAACGCGGCCGGCGAGCAGCTCTTTCCGGCGTTCCTGCAGATGCAGGAGCGGCCGCATATCCGCAAAGGCCTCGCCAGCGCCCCGTTTGACCAGGAAGGCGCCGCCACGCGCGATCGGGAGCTGGTCCGCGACGGAGTGCTGAGCGGCTACGTGCTCGGCAGCTACTCCGCACGGCGCCTGGGGATGACCACCACCGGCAACGCCGGCGGCATTCACAACCTCATCGTCACCAGCGCGGATGGCGCGCTGGATGCGGCGCAGTTCCTCAGGCGCCTGGACACGGGGCTCCTGGTGACCGAGTTGATGGGGCAGGGCGTGAACGGCGTGACTGGCGACTACTCGCGCGGCGCGAGCGGCTTCTGGGTGGAGCACGGTGTCATCGTGTACCCGGTGCACGAGATCACCATTGCCGGCAACCTCAGGCCCATGTACCGGCACATCGTGGCGCTCGGCGACGACTGTGACGTGCGCGGCGGCATCCGCACCGGCTCGGTGCTGGTCAGCGAGATGACGATTGCCGGGGAGTGAGCTGCAGCGCCGGCCGCGCAGCTTCATCGACCAGGTCGCGTAGCGTGAGCTCGCCGCAGCGATGGCGGCGCGCATCCTCGACACCGGCCAGCAGCCGGTCGACCGGGGGGATGGGCAGGTTGCGGGGCGCGACGTGGCCGCTGCTCTGGTTGCGGGCGATGTCGAGTATCTCGTACACGTCGATGCGCCCGATGTCGCGCGCCGGAACCAGCTCGTCGTAGTCGGTGACAATCAGCAGCCCGGCGCGCTCGAGCGTCGCAGCCATCTGCGCCACCGCGATGCCCGGCAGTCCCAGCTCCGTGGCGAGGCGATTCACGCTCCAGCGCTGTCCGCCGGCGACATGCGTGCGGCCCACGAAGTACATCAGTTTCAGCGCCAGCTGCTCGAGCTCCACGCTCGAGAGCCGCAGCTGCTGCAGGCCCAGACGCAGGTACGTGGGGTTCTGCACGTAGAACGACAGTTGCGCACCGGCCAGCAGGATCAGCCAGCCGAAATACGTCCACAGCAGCGCCGCCACCACGAACGCGAATCCCGCGTACACGATGGTGAGGCGGGTGGAGTACACGACGAACGCGGTGAACATCTTGCCGACGGCGGCCCACAGGATGCCGCCCACCAGCGCCCCGATGAGCGCCGCACGCCACTGCACGCGCGTGTTGGGAATCATCATGTAGAGCGCGGTGAAGAACGCCGTGACCATCACGTAGGGCGCCAGACTGATGCCCGTGCCGCGCAGACGGTGCAGCAGCGGCAGGTGCACCACCTCCTGCACCGGCGCGCTGCTCAGGGCCGCGTGCGACAGCCCCACGAAGCCCACCAGCAGCACCGGGCCGGCGATGAGCAGGCTGGTGTACTCCGCGAGCCGCCGTGCAAAACTGCGCGGCTGGTCCACGTGCCACAGGTAGTTGAAGCTGTCCTCGACCTTCTTGATGGTGCCCACCAGGGTCCAGGCGAGCAGCGCCAGCCCCACCGACCCGACCACGCCGCTGCTGACGTGGCTGGCGAACTGCACCACGCGCGTGGTGAGCTCGGTTGCCGCCGCGCCGCCGACCGGGCGAAAGAGCTCGTAGACGATCGGCTCCAGGTCACGGTGCCCGCCGAAGACCTTGAGTATGGCGAAACTGAAGGCGAGCAGCGGGATGAGCGACAGGAGCGACGTGTACACCAGGCTCATGGCGCGCAGGTTGATCTCCCCGCGCCACAGGTCACGCACCACCGCATACGGGTAGCGCAGCACGCGCAGACTCCCCCCGAGCATGCCGGCGCGCACCGAGGCCGGTCCGAAGAAGCACCAGTCGAGAAAGGCCTGGATGCGCGTCCACATGCCTTAAGGATACAGTGCTCACCGCCTTAGGTGCGGTGCCCCATGACGGCAAATTCAGGATTTCCACAACGGATTGTCTGTCTGACCGAGGAGACGACCGAGACGCTGTATCGGCTCGGCGAGGATTGGCGCATCGTCGGTATCTCAGGCTTCACCGTGCGCCCGCCGCGCGCGCGCCGCGAAAAGCCGCGGGTTTCCGCGTTCACCAGTGCCCGCACCGACCGCATCGTGGCGCTGCAGCCCGACCTGGTGCTCGGCTTCTCCGACCTGCAGGCCGACATCGCCGCCGAGCTGGTGCGCGCCGGCCTCGAGGTGCACGTCTTCAATCACCGCAGCGTCGCGGACATCCTGCGCATGATCCGCACGCTCGGTGGCATGATCGGCTGCGAGGCCAAGGCGCAGGCGCTGGTGGCTGAGCTGGACGCGGGACTGGCGCAGGTGCGCGCGCGGGCAGCAAGCCTGGCGCGCCGTCCGCGCGTGTATTTCGAGGAATGGGACGATCCCATGATCAGCGGCATCCAGTGGGTGTCCGAGCTCGTGACACTCGCCGGCGGCGAGGAGTGCTTTCCCGAACTCGCGCGCGAGGGGCTGGGGCGCAATCGCATCATCGCCGATCCGCTGGAAGTGCCGCGGCGCGCTCCCGACATCGTGCTCGGCTCATGGTGCGGCAAGAAGTTCCAGCCGCAGCGCCTGGCTGCGCGGCCCGGGTGGGACGCCATCCCCGCGGTACGCGACGGCTACGTGCGCGAGATCAAGTCGTCGCTCATCCTGCAGCCCGGACCCGCGGCGCTGACCGATGGCGTGCGCGCGATCCAGGGCATCATCGAGGAGTGGGCGCAGCGCGCCTAAGTCATGCCGCGCCGCTCGCGGATCAGTTCGTAGGCCTCGATGATCTGCTGCGTGCGCTGCTTGGCGTGCGCCATCATCGACTCCGGCAAGCCGTTGGCCTTGAGCTTGTCGGGATGATGGCGGTGCAGCTGCCGGCGGTAGGCCTTGATGACTTGCTCATCGCTCGCGCCCGCTTTGGTCTCGAGCACGCTATAGGCCTCCTCGAGCGAGCGGTCGCGCGCCGCAGCGCCGGCGCCGCGCGCCTCACCCGGGCGAAAGCCGCCGCGCTGAATGCGCAACACCGCCTCGATGTGCGCCAGCTCGAGGGGCGAGATGCCCAGCGCCGCGGCGAGCCGTCCCATGAGGGGCCGCACCGGGCCTTGCAGGTTGTTGCCGGCGAGCGCCGCGCGTATCTGGATCTCGAGGAACACGCGCAGCAGGTCGGGCCGGCCGCGGCAGGCGCGGCTGAGACCGGCGAGTTCGGTGCCGAGGTCGAATCCGGGGAGCTTGCCGGCGGTGAAGCAGGCGATCGCCTCGCGCACCTGCGGGACATCGAGGCGCAGATCGCCCATGACGGCGCGCGCGGCGGAGATTTCCAGCTCCGACACGCGGCCGTCGGCCTTGGCGAGATAGCCCATGACGCGGAAAGTGGCGCGGAAGAAGCGCTCGCCAATCGCAACGACGTCCTCGCCCGCAGACAGCCTCGCCTGCAGCTCATCGCCGTGCTCATCGAACTGATGCCCGAGCAGCACACCGAGCGCGGCCCCGATCGGACCGAGCGCGGCCGCACCCAGCAGGCCGCCGGTGAGTTTGCCGATCCATTTCATTCTCATGGCTTGCGCGTCAGGCCCGAAGGGTGTCGCAGGCTCAAAGGGCCGCTATAGTACCAAGCGCATGCCGGCGCCCGTCGTTTACCGAACCGAACTCACCGGCCTTACCCGCATCCACGAGGGCAAGGTGCGCGACATCTACGCCGTCGATGACGACACGATGCTCATCGTGACCACCGACCGGCTGTCGGCTTTCGACGTGGTGCTCCCCGATCCGATTCCCGACAAGGGGCGCGTGTTGAACGGCATCTCCAACTTCTGGTTCGCGCGCACCCGGCAGCTGGTGCCCAATCACCTGACGGGCCGAGAGCCGGCGGAGGTAGTCAGGGACGAGGGCGAACGTGCGCTGCTGGCCGGGCGGGCGGTGATCGTGCGGCGCCTGAAGGCGTTGCCCATCGAGGCGGTAGTGCGCGGCTATCTCATCGGCTCCGGCTGGAAGGACTACCAGGCGAGCGGGCGCGTGTGCGGGATCGCCCTGCCTCCGGGACTGAAGCTGGCCGGGCGGTTGCCGCAGCCGCTGTTCACGCCGGCGACCAAGGCGCAGATCGGCGCTCACGATGAGAACATCGGTTTCGAGGAAATGGCCGCGCTCATCGGTGCAGAGCTTGCCGCCGCGGTACGCGACGCCGCGCTCGCGCTGTATGGGTTCGCGGCCGAACATGCGCGCAGCCGCGGCATCATCATCGCCGACACTAAGTTCGAATTCGGCGTCGACAGCCAAGGCAGGCTGACGCTCATCGACGAAGTGCTGACGCCGGACTCCTCGCGCTTCTGGCCCGCGGACAGCTATCGCGCGGGTGTGAGCCCGCCGAGCTTCGACAAGCAGTTCGTACGCGACTATCTGGAGACCCTCGACTGGAACAAGCGGGCGCCGGGACCGAAACTGCCGCCCGAGATCATCGCGCGCACCAGCGACAAGTACCGCGAAGCGCTCGCGCGCCTGACAGCTTGAGTTTCGATCGATTGCGATGGGTTAGACTGTGGCAATGCTGCCCGCCTGGATTGCGCCATCGATTCTGTCCGCCGATTTTGCCCGGCTCGGAGCGGAGGTCGACGCGGTGCTCGCCGCCGGCGCCGATCTCATTCACTTCGACGTCATGGACAACCACTACGTGCCGAATCTCACCATCGGTCCGATGGTGTGTGGGGCGTTGCGCAGGCACGGCGTCAAGGCGCCGATCGACGTGCATCTCATGGTCCGTCCGGTCGATCGCATCGTGCCGGACTTCGCCGCCGCCGGCGCCACGTTCATCACCTTTCACCCGGAAGCCTCCGAGCACATCGATCGCACCATCGCCCTGATCCGCGAGCACGGCTGCCAGCCGGGACTGGTGTTCAATCCCGCCACGCCGCTCGACTACCTCGACTACACCCTCGAGCGGCTGGATATGGTGCTCATCATGTCGGTGAATCCCGGCTTTGGCGGTCAGCAGTTCATTCCGACCACCCTGCGCAAACTCTCCGATGCGCGCGCCCGCATCGACAGGGCAGGCCGCGCGGTGCGCCTCGAGGTCGATGGCGGGATCAAGACCGACAATATCCGTTCGGCGGCACAGGCCGGAGCGGACACGTTCGTCGCCGGATCGGCGATCTTCGGCAGTCGCGACTACGCTCAGACCATCCGGGAGATGCGGCGCCAGAGCGCCACTTGACGGCGCAGCGCCGCGGATGAGCCGCAGATTACCCGCTACGGGTCCTCATCCTCGTCGTCATCATCATCGTCATCATCGTCGTCGAGGTCGAGCGGGCTGGTGGCCTTGGTGGCGGTGGCGGCTGTCGGTTTCGCGGGCACGATGACCGGGCGCGTCTTCATCTTCGGCCGGGCGTTGAAGACCACGATGGTCTTGCCGGTGGCGCGCAACAGGCCCTGCTCCTCCAGCACCTTGAGCACCCGCCCCGCCATCTCGCGCGAGCAGCCGACCAGGCGCGACAGCTCCTGACGGCTGACCTTGATCTGCATGCCTTCCGGGTGCGTCATGGCGTCGGGTTCGCCGCACAGATCCATGATGGCGTGAGCCACGCGGCCGGTGACATCGACGAAGGCGAGATCGCCCAGCTTGCGGTTGGTGCGGTCGAGGCGCGTGGCCAGTTGCGTGGCGAGCTCGAACACCAGCCCCGGGCTCTCGGCGGCAATCTGCCGGAAGCGCGGGTAAGTCATCTCCGCGAGCTCGCACTGGTTGCGCGTGCGGACCCAGGCGCTGCGTGTAGGCTGCTCGTAGAACAGTCCCATCTCGCCGAAGAACTGCCCGCGGTTGAGGTAGGCCAGCACCATCTCGTTGCCTTCCTCATCCTCGATCATCACTTCCACCGAACCGCTGATGATGTAGTAGAGGACGTCCGGCAGGTCGCCGGCGTGGATGACGACGGTCTTGGAGGGGACCGCGCGGATGCGGCAGTAACTCAGGAACCGGTTGATCGCGGGGATCTCGCTTAAGGGCTTGATGTTCTCTTCCATAGCGGCTCCCGGGAGATATACAACCTTCAGGACTCATCAAACCCAGTAGGCAGTGCCCGTCATGACACGGGCCGTGTGCCGCATGAGGGCGCACACCGGTGCGGGCAGATGGGCGCCGCCGGCAGCCGCGGCCGCCGCGCCATGCGCGATCTCTTCCGCCCTCATGGTCTCAAGTATCGCACGGCTGCGAGTGTCGCTTGCCGGGAGTCTGCCGAGGTGATCATCGAGGTGCCCCTCGACCTGACGCTCGGTCTCGGCCACGAACCCCAGGCTGGCGCGGCCGCCGCGCTGA
>Ga0193733_1000612_pt1 | contig 11389 bp, 11 predicted proteins | sample U1s2metaG_FD_145076 | JGI IMG/M metagenome (GOLD analysis project Ga0193733, IMG submission 145076) | Soil microbial communities from a riparian zone of the East river system, Colorado, United States - U1s2 | ecosystem: Environmental > Terrestrial > Soil > Riparian zone | place: USA: East River... | reverse complement strand
GCATACGGGAGGTTCGCCGCGCCCTCGACCGAAGTCGCGTCGATGCCGTCCTTCACCATCATGCCTTCGAACGCGGTGCCGGCCAGGATCGACTGCCCGACGATGCGGTGCTGCCAGGCAATGATGTTCCCTTGAGCGTCCAGCCCCGCTTTCAGCGCGTGGTAATACATCGGACGGTAGTGGCCGGCGCGCATGTCGTCCTCTCGCGTCCACACCAGCTTCACCGGAGCGCGGCCATCGATCCCTTTCGCGATCTGCACCGCCTCGACGAGATAATCCGCGTGCGGATTGGCGCGGCGCCCGAAGCTGCCGCCGGCGAAGAGCATGTTGAGCTTCACCTGCTCGGGCTTCATTCCGAGGACCGCTGCGACCTCCGGCTGGTCGATCGACTGGAACTGCTCGCCGTTCCAGATCTCGCAGGCGTCCGCCGAGAGCTTCACGACGCAGTTCATCGGCTCCATGCAGGCGTGCGCGAGGTAGGGAAACTCGTACGCGGCTTCCAAGGTCTTCGCCGCGCGGGCGAACGCTCCGGGAAGATCGCCTTCCTTCCGCGCGGGCAGGCCGGGCGTCGCGGCGAGGTTCTTGTACTCGGCCATGATCTCGGCCGAACCCAGCTTGAACGCGCCGGACTCCTCCCACTCCACGGCGAGCGCGTCGCGGCCCTTTTTCGCGGACCAGAAATCGTGCGCGAGCACCGCCACGCCCTGCGGGATCGCCACCACGTCGACCACGCCCTTCACCGCCTTCGCTTTCGCCGCGTCGAACGACTTCGGCTTTCCGCCGAAGCGCGGCGGATGCGCGACCAGCGCCGTGAGCATCCCGGGGAGCTTCACGTCCTGGGTGTAGATCGCGGTGCCGTTCGACTTGGCGCGGCTGTCAGTGCGCGTCACGCGCCGGCCGATCAAGGCGAAATCCTTCGGATCCTTGAGCTGCACTTCCTTCGGAACCGGCTGCTTGGCCGCGCTCGCGGCGAGCTGGCCGAAGGTCGTCCTGCGGTTCGACGGCAAATGCATCACCGCCCCGCGCGCGATCGTGATCGAATCCGGCGCGACATTCCAGCGCTCGGCCGCCACTGCGACCAGCATTGCCCGCGCCGCGGCGCCTGCCTTGCGCATCTGCTCGTACGAATTTGCGAGCGCGGTGCTGCCGCCCGTACCCTGCAGCGCTCCGAGGAAAAGATTGTTGTAGCGGCTTGCGTCCGCGGGGGCGCCCTCGACCCGGATCTGGCCCCAGTCGGCGTCGAGCTCTTCGGCGACGAGCGTGGGCAGGCCCGTATACGTGCCCTGGCCCATCTCGAGGTGCTTCACGATCACCGTGACCGTGTTGTCCGTGCCGATGCGAACGAAGGCGTTGGGCTCGAATGTTCCGGCCGCGACGACCCTGCCCCCGGCTTGGCCGGGGCCGGCCATTTGCGCGAGCGACGGCACGGCGACCCCGAGAGTGAGCCCCGCGCCCGCCTTTAGGAAGTCGCGCCGGCTGAGGTTGATGATTCCGGATGCGTTCATGCCTTTCTCCCGGCGCGTCATTTCAGATTCCGCGACGCCTGCCTGACCGCGAGGCTGATGCGATTGTAGGTGCCGCAACGGCATACGTTCCCGCTCATGGCGCTTTCGATTTCGGCGTCGGTGGGGCGCTTCACCTTGGCGAGCAGCGCCGCGGCGCTCATGATCTGGCCCGACTGGCAGTAGCCGCACTGCGGCACGTCGTTCGCGATCCAGGCCTCCTGCAGCACCCTGCCTTCCTTGGTCTGGCCGATACCTTCGATGGTGGTGATTCTCTTGCCGGCCGCCGCGCTCAGGGACGTCGAGCAGGATCGCGCGGCCTGGCCGTTCACGTGCACGGTGCACGCACCGCACAGCGCCATGCCGCAACCGTACTTGGTGCCGGTCATCCCGAGGTGGTCGCGCAGGACCCACAGGAGAGGCGTGTCCGGACCGGCGTCCACCGACATGGGTTTGCCGTTGACGTTCAGGGTGACCATCGGGAGCTCCTAGGGAAAAACCCGCGCACGCGCCCGGACCGCGGCGGCGTCGCCCAGCCTAGTGGTTCGAGGCTGTCGTCGTATTGGAAGTGGCCACTGCTGCTGCCGCGGCAACTCCCACCGCGATCACGGCTGCTATGGTCGACGTGACGCCTGACGACGTCGCCGGAAGGGCTCCTTCCGACGCGCCGCCGGCGGCTTGCGCCATCTGTATCGGACCCTGGGCGGGAGTTTGCGCACGAGCATCGACTGCAAAGACGAGCGAGACAAGAACGAACGACACAAAAACCGGCAAGCTTTTCACCTGTCCTCCTTTTTCTTGGGGTTCGAAGACCCGGACTCCAAGATTATAGACTTGGTTTTAGGCATTGCGGCAGGCCCGGCGAGACTTTTTTCTTCACGGCCCGGCGAGTGCCGGGTAGAGCGATTGCGCCGTGCGGAAAAAAATCCAGTCGCGGTCCCGGTTCGGGAGGGCCGCGAGCGCCGAGCGCGCCTCGGTGAGGAGGCCCGGCAGGCTGCCCTCGGAGGCGGGGAAATTCGAGCCCCAGGCGATCCGCGAGGCGCCGAATTCCTTGACCACGCGCGCGAAGAAACTCTCCGCCAGGGCCTTGCCCGCGTACGACTCGCGCACATTGTGCGTGGTCAACTTGAGATAGAGGTTGCCGTACCGCGCGAGCGAGAACAGGGTCGCCGCGGCGGCATACGGCGGGCCGTCGGCTATCATCGGTCTCGCCATGTGGTCGAGGATGACGCGCACGCGCGGAAAGCGCTCGAGGACCGTCACGAGCTGCGGAAGTCCGGCCGCGCGCAATTGCACGCACACGGGGATTCCGGCTTTGCCCGCGTATTCCCAGGCGGGATAGGAGCGCCGGTCGTCGAGGCGCGTGTCCTTCTTCGCAGTCGTGTGCCCGGCGACGAATACGCGCAAGCCGGTCAAGCCCTTGCTCATCCAATAGTCGATGCGCTCGGGAGCGTCGCGCTGCAAGACATCCACGGAAAACACGCCGGTGAAGCGCTCCGGGCGCGCGGCGACGGCGTCGGCGAGGTAGGCGTTGTCGTAGCCGTAGCAGGTCGAGGCCTGCACCAGCGCCGCTTTCGCGACGCCCGCCTCGTCCATCGCGGCGATCATCCGCTCCAAGTCGACCGGACGCTCGCGCGACCAGTCCGATTGCCGCCCGCTCAAGGGGGAGAGCGGGTAGCGCTTCGTGTCCGAAGCGATGACGTGCGGATGAACGTCGATGACCCCGCTCATTCGATGCGCCCGACCGCCTTTACAACCTTCGCCATGTCCTCGTAGTCCTCGCGGATCAGCCGCTCGAACGCCTCGGGGCTCAAGGGGCGCGGCTCGACGCCCTGGGTTGCGAGCCGCGCGAGGATCACCGGGTCGCGCAGCAGCTTCGCCACCGCAGCGTTGATGCGCGCGATCACGGGCTTAGGCGTCCTCGCCGGCGCGAGCAGCCCGAACCACGAATCGAACCCGTATCCGGGAACGCTCTCGGCGACGGGCGGCACCTCGGGTAGGAAGGCCGAGCGCCTTTGCGAGGTCACGCCGAGAAGCCGGATGCGCTCGTCCTTGACGAAAGGAATCGCGCCGACGTTGGGCACGATCGCCGCGTGCGAGCGCGCGGCGAGCACGTCGTTGTTCGCGTCCGCGGTGGACTTGAACGGGATGTGCATCATGTCCAGGCCCGCGAGGCTCGCGAAGTACGCCATCGCCAGATGGCTCGAGCTGCCGTGGCCCGCCGAAGCGTAGTTGAGCTTGCCGGGATTCGCTTTTGCGTACGTGAGGAACTCGGCGACCGTCCTTGCCGGGACCGCGACGCTCGCCATGAGCACGTAGCTCTGCATGCCGATGTTGGCGACGGCCGCAAAGTCCCTGATCGGGTCGTAAGGAGGATTCGCGCCGAGGAGCGCCGTGACGTTGTGGCTGGAGGCCGCGAAGATGAGCGTCTGGCCGTCGGGCGCCGCCTTCGCGACGCTCGCCGTGCCGATCGCGCCGCCCGCGCCCGGGCGGTTGTCGATGATCGCGGTTACCCCCAGCGCCGCGCCCAGTTCGCTGTAGAAGGTGCGGGCGAGCACCTCGCGCGCGCCGCCCGCGGCGAAGGGCACGACGATGCGCATCAGCTTGCCCCCTGGTTGCGCCGCGGCTTGAGGAAGGAGCGCCGCGATGCAAAGGAGCGCGGCCCCTATGCGTGTCCAGCTCGGCATGCCGGAACTCTAGCACCTCGCCGACCGCCGTTCTGCACCGGACTATACTGTTCGGGCGCTTCAACCAGGGAGAAGAGGGGTCGCATCATGAAATCGTGGGTTTCGCACGGATTGGTCGCGTTCTGCATGACTTTCGGCAGTATCGAAGTCGCGATCGCAGAGCGCGCGGCAGGCATCGAGTACGAATTTATCACCCGTCCGGCGGAAGTGCCTGCTGAGTACGATGCCCCGGCCGGCACGAGCTTGCGCTTTCTCGCCATCAGGGCAATCGACGGCTCGCGGGTGGATGCGGCGCTCTGGCATCCGGGCGCGCGGCCGATATTCTCCATGCCCCTCGTCGTCAGCGTGCACGGCAGCGGCGAAACGTTCCACGGCAATCCCAACGGACCCCTCGCCAGGGGGCTCGCGGCCAAAGGCTACGGCGTGCTTGGAATCAACACGCGCCAGTCCGGCAAGCGCGTGAACACCGACAACTTCATGGAGGTCAGGCGCGACATCGAGGCAGCGGTGTACACGGCGCGCTCGATCGGGTACCGCAGCCTCGTGCTCCACGGCCACAGCCTGGGCAACATCCAGGTGCAGTTCTACGCTGCGAACAACTGGGAGAAGGACATCAAGGCCGTGGTGCTCACCGGCATGTTCGGCAACCTGCCGTGGAAATCGCGCAATCTCCTGGTGCAGAACGAGGAGAACTGGGGCGAGCTTTCCGCTGCAGCGGTGAAATCATTGCGCGAGGGCAAGGACACCGACCTGATGACGGTGCAGATGAACTGGATCACCGGCCAGAAGGTGCCGATGACCGGCCGACACTTCCTCAGCTACCGCGGGGAAAACTCGAGCGCGGCCGACGGCACTTATTGGATCCGCCGCGTACCGTACCCGGTGCTCATGGTGCGCGACGAGGGCGACGTTATCGTGCAGGCGTTCGAGCCCAACATGCTGCTGTCCGCCGCGAACACCCCGGGCTCGCTCGTGCCGAGCATCAAATACGTGGTGCTGCCGAACAGGTTGCGCGGCCCGGCGGAGCACGGCTTCGTCAATAACCGCGATCTGCTGGTCAATACCGTAACCGGCTGGATCGCCGAGCAGGGCTTGAAGTAGGAGCGCCGATGAAGCTCCGAGCCGCCGCGACGGCCGCGGCACTCGCCAGCGCCGTGGCCGCCGCGCAGAACACCGACCCGTACCCCAGCCGCCCGATCCGCTACATCGTCGCGAGCGCGCCCGGCGGCATCGCCGACATCACGCCGCGCGTGCTAGCCCCGCGCCTCGCCGAAGCGCTGCGCCAGCCGGTGGTGGTCGAGAACCGGCCCGCGGGAGGCATCGTCGCCGGCGGCGAAGCGGTGGCAAAGGCGCTGCCCGACGGATACACGCTGCTTTCGGCTACGCCTCAGGTGGCGATCGTGCAGTCGATGGTGAAGGACCTCGCCTTCGACCCGCGCCGCGACCTCGCGCCCGTCGCGCTCGTCGGCGTGATACCGAACGTGCTCGTCGCCGGGCCGAGGACGCCTGCGAAGACGCTCGCCGAGCTGATCGAGCTGGCGCGCCGCAATCCCGGCAAGCTCAATTACTCCTCGACCGGCGCCGGAACCTCGGTGCATCTTTCCGCGGAGCTGCTCAAGTACTACGCCGCGATCGACATCGTGCACGTTCCGTATCGCGGCGCCGCCGCGGCGATGACGGCGCTCCTCGCGGGCGACGTCGACATCATGGTCGATTCGGTGCCGCCCTCGCTGCCGCACATCCGCGCCGGCAGGGTGCGCGCGCTCGCGGTGACGAGCGCGCGGCGCGTGCCGCAGCTGCCCGAGGTGCCGACCATGATCGAGTCGGGGTATCCTGACTTCGAGATCAACGGCTGGTCGGGCGTCGTGACCACCGCCGGGACTGCGCAGCAGATCATCGCGCGGCTCGAGGCGGAAATCAGACGCGCGCTCTCGCAGCCGCAGGTCGTCGCAGCCTACGAAAACGCGGGCCTCACGGTGCGCTTCATGGGCGCGGCGGAGTTCGGGAGATTCTGGGACGCGGAAATCGCGAAGTTCGCGCTTGCGATCAAGCACTCCGGGGCGGTGAAGGAGTAGGAAGGGGGAAGGATGAGATCGATTCGCTTCCTTTTGATCGTTTCCACCGTGCTCGCTGGATGCGCAGGCGTCCCACAGCGCGAGGAAGCTTCCAAGGTACCGACCATGACGACTCTGCCCAAAGACATCTATTCTGAATCACGCTCTCGTTTGCCGCTCCCGAAGCGCGACGCGCTCGACGAGCAGGGAAAGCGCGTCTACGACTCGGTTCTCGATCCGAAACGCCCCACGCTCGCGGGGTTTCAGGGGCCCGCCGGCATCTGGCTGCACAGCCCGAGGGTGGGAGAGCCGTTCCGGGAGATGAACCGGATCCTGCGGAACGAGGTGCCGCTCGAGCCGCGCCTGAGGGAGCTTGCGATTCTCGTGACAGCGCGCGAGTTCGACAGCCAGTTCGAATGGACCGCGCACGAGCCGGTCGCACTGAAGGAGGGCCTGGATCCGAAGATCCTCGACATCGTGAAGTTCCGCAGGCCGGTCTCGGAGGCACCGGAAAAGGAGACGGCGATCATCGCCTTCGGCCGCGAGCTCTTTCGCGACAGGAAAGTCCGCCCGGAGACCTACGCGGAGATGGTGAGAGTCTTCGGGCAGACCGCGGTCGTCAACATCACCGCGCTGATGGCGAACTACGCGTTCACCGCGGTGATGCTCACCGCCTTCGACCAGCAGCTGCACGAGGGCAGGAAGCCCCTGCTGCCGCTTCCCTGAGCCTCCCGCTACCGCGCGCCGCGGCCGTTCAGATCGTCGAACGCCTTTACGCAGCGGTCGAGCTCCTCGAGCGGTATGCGCGGATCGATGAACCGGATTTTCACTCCGCGCAGTGACGAGGAGACCTTTGTGTTCGCCGCGAGATAGTTCATTTTCACCATCAAGGGCTGCGCATCGCTGATCAGGTATTCGTAGAAGAGCAACGCGGCGTTCGGATGCGGGGGCCGTCTGGAAACCCCGGCGCCGTTGGCTCGGCCGATCACCGGATCGATGCCGAACCATTCGACCGGCGCGCCCGCGCTCTTCAGCTGCTCGATGCGGTAGCTGTAGGCGGTCAGCGCGAGGGGCACCTCGCCCGAGGCGACCAGGTTGGCGAGGAGCGTATGGCCGCTCCTCACCGACCAGCCGGCCTTCGCGACGATGTCTCGAAACAGTTTCGCGCCCCTTTCCCAACCCACGTGCTTGAGCACGCCGCAGTACCATTCGCTGTCGGACGCCTCCACGCCCAGGCGGCCCTTCCATCTCGGGTCCGCGAGCTCCGCATAGGACTTCGGCAGATCCTCCTTCCTCACGAGGGAGGTGTTGTACGCCTGGACGAATACGTTCAGGAACTGCGGCACCCAGGCCCGGTGCGAGGGCATCGCGTCGGGCGCGAGGTCGGCGTGATGGCCCGATCGCACCTCCTGCAGCAGCAGCTCCCGGTGCATCGCCTCCATCTCGGGCGAGGAAATCGCGGCCGCATCGAAGTCCCAGCGGTTCGCGCGCGCTTCGGCCGCGGCGCGCTGCAGGACCTTTACAGAGGAAGCGCGCCAGACGTTCACCTTGACGCCGTAGCGCCTGTCGAAATCGGCGGCGAGCACCGCCATGTCCTTTTCCGGGATCGAGGTGTAGAGGGTTAGCGCGCCTTCCTTCTTCGCTCCGGCGGCGAGCTTCTGCAGGCGATCGGGCCGGCCGTCCAGGGCGAGCTCGGAAAAGGACTGGGCCTGCGCGGGCGCGCAGCAGGCGAGCGCGACAAGACCGGCTGCGAGCGCGGCAGGTTTCATGGCCGGTTCATTGTAACGTTATAGTAACGGTGTGGCCGCCGCGGACAGAGGGAGAGAAGGAAAATGAACAGTGCAGCCGGCGAGCGTCGCGAAATCGAATACGCCGTCCACGGAGGCGTATCGCTGAAGGGGCATCTGTATGCGCCGAAGGGGCCGGGTAAATTTCCCCTCGTGATCGCGATTCACGGCGGAGGGTGGCGCCTCGCCAATCTCGACAACTACCGCATCCTCGGGCCCTGGCTCGCCGAGCGCGGCTACGTCACGCTCGCCGTCACCCACCGCCTGTCCAAGCCTGCGGAGAAGGTCTATCCCGAAGCGGTGCATGACGTACGCGCCGCGGTGCAGTTCGCGAAGGGCAGGGCGGCCGAGCTCAAGATCGACCCCGAGCGCATCGCGCTCATGGGCGATTCCTCGGGCGGGCATCTAGCCGCGCTGGTCGCGCTCGCCGGAGAGCACGCGCTGTTTCGCGAAGGCAACGCGGCCGATCCGCACGGCCGCGTGTCGACGGCGGTGAAAGTCTGCGTGCCGATCTACGCGGTCCTCGATCTCGCGCGCCAGTGGCGCCACGACCAGATCTCGCGGCCGCGCGACCAGATCGTCGAGAAGTTTCTCGGTGCGAGCCTCATCGATGACCGGCGCCTCTACTTCGACGCTTCGCCGCTTTCCTACGTCTCCGCCGGGAATAACGCGACGGCGTTCCTGCTCGCCTGGGGCACCGAGGACGACGTCGTCGATCACAAAGAGCAAAGCGAGGCGTTCCTCGAGGCACTGAAGCAGGCCGGGCATTACGCGCGCTCGGTGGTGGTCGCCGGCGCGCCGCACTTCTGGATCGGCGATCCCATCGACGAGCCGGGAAGCCACTCCGGATTTTTCGCGCCGCGGCTGCTGCGCTTCCTGCAGGTTCGGCTGTGATGCGCGCCCGCGCGGCACTGCTTCTTCTCGCGCTCGGCTTCGCGCTTTCCTGCGCGGCGCAAACCTATCCTTCGCGCGCGATCAGGATCGTCGTCGCGTTTCCCGCGGGCGGCGGCTCGGACCTCGCCGCGCGCGTGGTCGCGCAGAAGCTCTCGGAGAGCCTCGGCCAGCCGGTCGTCGTGGAAAACCGCGTCGGCGCGAACGGCAGCGTCGGCGCGGAGGCCGTGGCGCGCGCCGCACCGGACGGCTACACGCTGGTGATGGGGAGCAACGCCAACATCACCACCAACCCGCATTTAATGTCGCTTGCCTACGATCCGATGAAGGACCTCGCGCCGGTGGCGATGCTGACGGTGAATCCCCTGCTGCTCTTCGTCAATCCCGCGGTGGTGCCGGTCGCCTCGTTCCGGGAATTCCTCGACTATGTCAGGGCACGGGACGGCAAGGTGGACTACGCCTCGGCGGGGAACGGATCGCCCGCGCACCTGTCGGGGGAGCTTCTCAAGCTCACCGCGGGAATCCGGATGGTGCACGTGCCCTACAAGGGCGGACCGCCCGGAGTCAACGACGTGCTGGGCGGGCGCGTCGGCGTCATGCTCGCGGCGGCGCCGACGGTGCTGCCGCACATCCGCGCCGGAAAGCTGCGCGGCATCGCCACCACCGGAGCCCGGCGCTCGGCGTTCGCGCCGGAAATCCCGACCGTCGCTGAGTCGGGCTTTCCGGATTTCGACGTGGTAATCTGGAACGCGCTGTTCGCGCCCTCGGCGACCCCGGGCGCGGTGCTCGCGAAGCTGCACGGGGAGATCGGCCGCATACTCGCGCTGCCCGACACGAAGGAGCTGCTGCTCAATCAGGGTGCCGAGGTGCAGACTATGACTGACGCGGCGTTTCGCGAGCTGCTGAAGGCCGAGTACGAACGCTGGGGCAAGGTCATCCGCGAAGCGAAGATCAAGGTGGACTGAGACATGGATTCCGCAGAAGGCCCGGCAACCGAAAAAATCGCGGGCGCGAACATCGAAATCCTCAGGCGGGGGAAGGGGCGTCCGGTCCTGTTTCTCCACCCGCACATCGGCCTGCACGGCTCCGAGCGTTTCATCGAGCTGCTTGCGCGCGAAGTGCAGGTGATCGCCCCTTCGCATCCCGGGTTCGGGCACTCGGAGCTGCCCAAGGGGATGTCCACAGTGGATGACATGTCGTATTTCTATCTCGACCTGATCGAGAGCCTCGACCTGCGCGACCTCGTCGTCGTCGGCGCCTCGTTCGGCGGATGGATCGCCGCGGAGATCGCGACCAAGACTCACGAGCGCCTGTCGCGTCTGGTGCTGATCGGCGCGGTAGGCGCGAAATTCGGCGAGCGCGACAAAAGCGACCTCCTGGACATCTTTGCCACGCCGCGCAGCCGGTGGGAAGAGCTGTCGTTCCGCGATCCTTCCGTCTGGCTGCGCGACTACGAATCGCTCCCGGAGGAAGAGCTGACGGCGATGGCGCGCAATCGCGAGGCGACCGCGCTCTTCGCGTGGAACCCCTACATGTACAACCCGAAGCTCAGGGCGCGCCTGCACCGCATCCGGGTTCCAGCGCTGTTTCTGTGGGGCGCGCACGACGGCTTCGCACCGATCACCTACGGCAGGGATTACTGCGCGGCAATCCCTGGGGCGAAATTCGAGGAGATCGCCGAAGCGGGTCATTTCCCGCACATGGAGCAGCCCGAGGCCGTGGCGCGGCGGGTGATCGAGTTCGGGAGCAGCAGGCCGCGCCGGCGTGGAGACATGAGGTGAGACCATGAGGATCTACCACTTTTCCGAGCAACCCTGTCCCGACGCCTGGGCGCCGGAGCACAAGTCGCTGCGCGTGATCCTGCCGAGCCGCAACTGCGATCCGCGCGTGATGGCCGAGAACTATCACCACCGCCTCGACGAATGGATGCTCGCCGACGAATTGGGCCTGGACATCATGATCAACGAGCACCACGCGACGGCGACCTGCTGCTGCCCCGTGGCCGCGGTGCCGCTCGCCATCCTCGCGCGGCAAACCAAGCGCGCGCGCCTTTTGACGCTCGGCTACCCGATTGCCAACCGCCTCGACCCGGTGCGCGTCGCCGAGGAGTTCGCGATGATCGACGTGCGGGCGCCTCGAGATGGGCGTGGTGCGCGGCGTGCCCTATGAGGTACCGCTCTCGGTGCGCTCCGCCGTCGGCCAGATGGACCGCTTCTGGGAGGCGCACGACTTGATCATCAAGGCGATGACCTCGATCGACGGGCCGTTCGACTGGCAGGGCGAACACTTTCAATACCGCAACGTCAACGTCTGGCCGCGGGTCTACCAGCAGCCGCACCCGCCGGTGTGGATCACCGGCCGCAGTCCGCAGAACATCCGCGAGATCGCCGAGCGCGGCTACGTGCTCGGCACGTTCCTCTCCGGTTTCCAGACCAGGGAATTGTTCGACCACTACCGCAAGGCCTGCG
>Ga0193733_1000611_pt1 | contig 11399 bp, 9 predicted proteins | sample U1s2metaG_FD_145076 | JGI IMG/M metagenome (GOLD analysis project Ga0193733, IMG submission 145076) | Soil microbial communities from a riparian zone of the East river system, Colorado, United States - U1s2 | ecosystem: Environmental > Terrestrial > Soil > Riparian zone | place: USA: East River... | reverse complement strand
AACTCCGAGACCTCGCCGCGCGCCTCCACCTGAATCGAGCGGGTCAGGTCGCCCTTGGTTACGGCGGTGGCCACCTCGGCGATGGCGCGCACCTGGTTGGTCAGGTTGGCCGCGAGCAGGTTCACGTTCGCCGTCAGATCCTTCCATGTTCCGGCCGCCCCCGGAACGTGCGCCTGACCGCCGAGACGGCCTTCGACGCCGACCTCGCGCGCCACGCTGGTGACCTGGTCGGCGAAGATAGCCAGCGTATCGGTCATGCTGTTGATGGTGTCAGCCAGCGCGTTGACCTCACCCTTGGACTCGACCGTAAGGCGCTGTCGCAAGTCGCCGTTGGCGACCGCGGTCACCACTTTCACGATACCGCGCACCTGGTTGGTGAGGTTGTTCGCCATCACGTTCACGTTGTCGGTGAGATCCTTCCAGGTGCCGGCGACGCCGGGCACCAGCGCCTGCCCGCCCAACTTGCCCTCGGTGCCGACCTCACGCGCCAGCCGGGTCACTTCCGCCGCGAAGCCGTTGAGCTGGTCCACCATCGTGTTGATGGTTTCCTTCAGCTGCAGGATCTCTCCCTTCACGTCCACCGTGATCTTGCGCGACAGGTCGCCACGGGCAATGGCGGTCGAGACTTCGGCGATGTTGCGCACCTGACCGGTAAGGTTGCGGGCCATCGAGTTGACGTTGTCGGTCAGGTCCTTCCAGGTACCCCCGACGCCCGGCACGATGGCCTGGCCACCCAGCTTGCCTTCGGTACCCACCTCGCGGGCCACGCGCGTCACTTCGGCGGCGAAGCTGTTGAGCTGATCGACCATCGTGTTGACGGTTTCCTTCAGCTGCAGAATCTCACCGCGCACGTCCACCGTGATCTTGCGCGACAGGTCGCCGCGTGCGATGGCGGTCGCCACCTCGGCAATGTTGCGAACCTGGCCGGTCAGGTTGCTCGCCATCGAGTTGACCTTGTCGGTGAGATCCTTCCACACGCCGCTGACGTCTTTCACGTCCGCCTGACCGCCCAGCTTGCCTTCGGAACCGACTTCGCGCGCCACGCGCGTCACTTCCGCCGCGAACGCGTTGAGCTGGTCCACCATCGTGTTGATGGTCTCCTTCAGCTGCAGGATCTCTCCGCGCACGTCCACCGTGATCTTGCGCGACAGGTCGCCGCGCGCGATGGCGGTGGCCACCTCGGCGATGTTGCGGACCTGGCCGGTGAGGTTACTGGCCATCGAGTTGACGTTCTCGGTGAGATCCTTCCAGACACCGCTGACGCCCTTGACCTCGGCCTGGCCGCCCAGATTGCCTTCCGTGCCCACCTCGCGCGCCACGCGCGTGACTTCCGCCGCGAACGCGTTGAGCTGATCGACCATCGTGTTGATGGACTCCTTCAGCTGCAGGATCTCGCCCTTCACGTCCGCCGTGATCTTGCGCGACAGGTCACCGTTCGCGATGGCGGTGGCCACCTCGGCGATGTTGCGCACCTGGCCGGTGAGGTTGCCGGCCATCGAGTTCACGCTATCGGTGAGGTCCTTCCAGGTGCCGGCGACGCCGGGCACCACGGCCTGGCCACCCAGCTTGCCTTCGGTACCCACTTCGCGCGCCACACGTGTCACTTCCGAGGCAAACGAGCGCAGCTGATCGACCATCGTATTGATGGTTTCCTTCAGCTGCAGAATCTCGCCGCGTACGTCCACGGTAATCTTGCGCGACAGGTCGCCGCTCGCGATAGCCGTGGAGACTTCCGCGATGTTACGAACCTGGCCGGTCAGATTGCCCGCCATGGAGTTGACGTTGTCCGTCAGATCCTTCCAGGTCCCGGCGACTCCCGGCACCACGGCCTGGCCGCCCAGCTTGCCTTCGGTACCCACCTCGCGCGCCACGCGCGTGACTTCCGCCGCGAAGCTGTTGAGCTGATCCACCATCGTGTTGATGGTGTTCTTCAGCTCGAGGATTTCGCCTTTCACCAGCACCGTGATCTTGCGCGACAGGTCGCCACGCGCGACGGCGGTGGTCACTTCCGCGATGTTACGGACCTGGCCGGTCAGATTGGTCGCCATCGCGTTGACGGAGTCGGTGAGATCCTTCCAGGTGCCGGCGACACCGGAAACGATCGCCTGCCCCCCGAGTTTCCCTTCGGTGCCGACCTCGCGCGCCACGCGCGTCACTTCCGAGGCAAACGAGCGCAGCTGATCGACCATGGTGTTAATGGCCTCCTTCAGCTGCAGAATCTCGCCGCGTACATCCACCGTGATCTTGCGGGACAAGTCGCCGTTGGCAACGGCGATCGTCACTTCGGAGATGTTGCGCACCTGGCCAGTGAGGTTGCTGGCCATCGAGTTCACGCTGTCGGTCAGATCCTTCCAGGTGCCGGCGACACCGGGCACAGCGGCCTGACCGCCGAGCTTGCCATCGGTACCCACTTCGCGCGCCACGCGCGTGACCTCGGAAGTGAAGGCGCTCATCTGCTCGATCATCGAGTTGACGATCGTGGCGGATCTCAGGAATTCTCCCTTGAGGGGCCGTCCATCCACTTCCAGGCTCATGGTCTGCTGCAGGTCGCCTTTGGCGACCGCCGAAATGGTGCGTGTGACTTCCGCAGTCGGCCACAGCAGGTCATCGATGAGGGTATTCACCGACCCTTCCATTGCGCCCCAGGCGCCGGAGCGCCGGTCGCTCGCCACGCGATGACGGGTCTTGCCGTCCTTGCCGACGATCTGCCCGGCACGCTCCAGCTCGCGCGCCAGGCGCTGATTGGACGCCACGATCTCGTTGAATGTGTCGGCTACTTTGCCCGCGAGCCCGGTTTGATCGCTGGCGAGCCGAGCCGAGAAATCGCCGTCGCGCACCGCCTGCAGCGCCCGCAGCAGTTTGCGCTGGTCGAGACTCTTGCCCTCGGCGCCAAGGCGGCCGTTGGACTTGCGAGTGCGGCGCTCACGTTCTTGCGTTTGCATCAGCAGGCTCCAGAAGGGACTGCGCCCCGCGCGGGACGGTGCCGGATCGGCAACGAGGGGGGGTCAAAACGGTGGTTCGGGCGAGCGCGGGACGCGGCTCCCTCACAGGGCGAGAACGGCCACGCCTGCCCGAGCAAAGCGATCGAGAGGCCAAGGCAGCTCCCTGCGACCCTCAAACCCCACGTCCAGCTAATCCAGCCCAGAGCTGGAACATAGCAGAAGGCCGTCTTGGCGCAAGAAGAATCCTCAGCCTGAGCGAGGCTGCCACCACGGCCGGCGCCCAAGCAGGGCTGGATTGGCCGGGACAATGGCTCCGGATAGACTGGCCCACGCATGGTGCGGCAAGAGCTCGGTCGGGTGCTCGACCCGGGGCCGGCGGCCGGGAGGGCGACGGCGTGAGCGGCGCAGTCGCGAACTGCGACTGGGTCTCGCTGCGCGGGCTGCTGCTCGATCAGGCCTGCGAGCCCTATCGCCAGGCCGGCCGCTTCGCGTATCACTTTGCACGCGGCAAGCTGCGCGGTGATCCGGTATTCCGCGCGATCCTGGAACTCGGCTTGCTGCGCGGGTACCCACGCATCCTCGACCTGGGCTGCGGCCAGGGACTACTGGCTGCCTGGCTGCGGGCCGCCGCGCACTGCTACGAGCGCGGGACCTGGCCGCGGGCCTGGCCGCCCGCACCCCGGCCCCAATCGATGCGCGGCATAGAGCTGAGGGCGCGCGAGGTCGAGCGCGCGCGCCGCGCGCTCGGGCCTGGGTGCGAGGTGGTCCACGCCGACATCCGCCGTGCCGTGTTCGGTAGCGCCGATGCCGTAGTCATCCTGGATGTCCTGCACTACATCCCCGCGCCATCACAGCGCGAGGTGCTGCAACGGGTGCGCGCCGCGCTGCCGCGGGGGGGCTTGCTGCTGCTACGGGTCGGCGATGCCGACGGCGGTCTGCGCTTTCACCTCACGCAGTGGGTCGACAAGGCCGTCATGCTGACGCACGGTCACCGCCCGCTCGACCTGCACTGCCGCAGCATCGAGCAGTGGCGCCAGTTGCTGTGTGACTGCGGCTTCGACACCAGAGCCGAGCCCATGAGCCACGGCACTCCATTCGCCAATGTGCTGCTGATCGCGCTCGCGATCTGACGGTGAGCGGATTCCGAGCGGCTAAAACTCTAAGGGGCAGAGAAATAGCGCGGATCGTGCGGCGCGCGCGCGAAAATCCGGCGCAGTATCGGTTCGAAGGTGGCGAGGTTCTCGGTCGGATAGTCGGGATCGAAGGAGCATTGATCCCAGGCCGCGCAGAAGTGCACGCAGGCCTCGTACCACGGATGATGGCGCCAGCGCTCCCGGGCGTTGCGCTCGCCGCCGAAGTGATGCACGTAATAGTAGTTCTGAAACAGACCGTGTTGCGCCACGATCCAGCTCACTTCCGGGCGCACGTAGGGGCGCAGTATCGCCGCCGCCACTTCGGCGTGGTTGTAGGGGGCAAGCTCATCGCCGATGTCGTGAATCAGCGCCGCCACGATCATTTCTTCGTCGGCGCCGTCCTTCATCGCGCGAGTGGCGGCCTGAAGGCAATGCTGCAGCCGGCTGACGGGATAGCCTTCGAGCGAGTGATCGAGCTTACGCAGGCTCTCGAGCACGCGCCCGCCCAGGCCGACGGCATACTCTCGCTCGGCCTCATCCAGCAGCAGGTAGTCCTCCCTGGTGCCGTCCTGCATCCGCCGGAAGCTGACGATCCTGCTCACGCGCTGCGTCTCACATCGGATGATAGACCGCGGCGGCGGCGCAGCACGCGATACAGACTGCGCGGTCCGTCGATATCGATGTAGCACCCCTGCAGATGGCGCAAGCCTTCGGACGGATCGAAGGCGGTGCGTCCGTGGAGCAGCCGGCAATTGTCGAACATCACCAGATCGCCGCAGTTCAGCAGAAACCGGATCTCAAAATCCGGCGCGCGCAGGCGGTGGTCGAACAGTTGGCGCGCCCGGTAGTAGGCGTCGAGGCGCTCGTGTGCAAACAGCGGCACGAAATCCAGCCGCGGGCTGAAGTGGATGGCCTTGGGATCTCCTCCGAGGTCCAGCTCGATGAGCGGCGCACTCGCGGTCAGCTCGGCGTCGACGTCGATGTATTTGAACCGCACCGGTGTGCTGGCGAGAATCCCGAACGCCTGCGGATGCTGTTCGCGCAGGGCTTGCGCCACGGCGAAGCCATCCACCAGCGTGGACAGACCCCCGCTGGTCTCATTCACCAGGCAATGCAGCAGCTGGATCCCGGGCACGGGCGTGCGATAGGGATTGTCGGTGTGCGGATCAAGTGACAGCGACGTGTAAGCGAGGTCGTTGGCATTGGGTGTCGAGCGCACGTTGAACAACGCGCCAAAATTCGTTTCGCGCGTGAAACCGAACATCGAACCGAGCTTGAGCACCATGCCGGGCTCGGTGGGCACGCCTTCGAAGATCACGAATCCAAGAGTCAGGAACGCTTCCAGCCAGGAGGTCAGTTCGGCCTCGTCCGGGTCGGCGCGCCAGCGCGCCCGCGGCAGATCGGCGAGCGTGCCGTCCCACAGACGCGGCACCGGGCAATCGTGGCTGCTGGGCGCGAGCGCCGCTTCCGCGAGGATCTCCTCGGCGCTGAAGCTCGCTTCATGCCCGTCGCTGAACTTGACCTTGTAAGTACCCGGCAGCGGCTGCGACACCGCCACCAGCTTCAGATCAAGATCGAAATCCGACGGGTCCTGCAGCCGCTGCTGCGTCTGCAGATCGATGCTGGCCGGATCCCGGCAGCGCTCGCGCAGCCACAGCGGATGAATGGAGCGCTGACTGCCGTCGGCGCGCTCCAACACCAGTTCGGTGGGCCCGCCCATCTTCAGAGTGAGTGATCGTTGCGTAGCAGACACGGCTGGGAGTCTAGCGTCGCGTCTTGAGCTGTGTCCACGCCGGGGCGCGAATGCACTGGGTCCTTCGCCCCCAGGGAGCCGCGACCTGCCACGTGGCCCAACGGCACGTGGGTTCGGAAAATGGTCAAAGACCAGGAGCCGGTCGACTACTTTGAAGGTGAGGACACGTGGGGCTGATCACTCCGAGCGCCTGAGCGCACCGTCACCGCAGCACGTAAATGATCATCAGCACCAAGAGGAGCAGGCCCAGCCCACCGCTTGGGTAATAACCCCAACCGGTGCTATACGGCCAGGCTGGCAGGGCGCCGACCAGCAGCAATACAAGGAGAATGATCAGAATGGTTGTGACTGGCATGTCGGAACTCCCCTAACGCACAGGGGAGTCTGGTGACTCCCCTGTGCGCGGAAGGCTCGCTTATTCGTCCGTCTGCCCGGCCCCGTGTCCGCCGCGATTTGGATCGCGATCGGGATCGCTAGGGCGACTCTGTCCCGGACGCTGGCTGTGACGATCGATCGGTATTCGGCGTGTTCATGGGTTCCCTCATCCTTGATGTGTGTGTACCGGCAGCGGTACTTGGCGTCCATGCTAGGGTTTGCGACCTTTTCGGCCAGCCTCAGTACGTTTTCCAATAGCGCGGCGTCTTATAGTACTCATACGCACGGTCCCGGAACTGCAGACCGTCATTGCGCGTGAGCTCGTCGATGGAGCCCGCAGGAGCTGATTCCAATTCCGCCTTGGTGTAGCTCACAACGTATGCGTCTTTGTCCTCGTCGTATACCAGCGAGGCCCATGGAATCGGATGGTACTTCTCGGCGACACCCAGGAAGCCTCCGAACCCCACTACGGCGAACATGATGTTGTTGGACTTCTTATCCAGAATCACGTCCTCGATTTCACCGATCTTCTGTCCCGATGAATCCTTCACATTCGTACCGATCACTCTCTTGGCAGGGATGGCTGAGGTGTGTCCGTTGGCGGTGGTCATGTCGATTCTCCTCAATCAGGTGAGTGGCTGTTCCGCGGATGCGGATAGGGGATGCATGGTCCAGGAATGCGCGTGCGGGAAAAGTAGTCCTAAGCCTTGTGCTGGCGTAAGACAAGCGCGGCTACTGACGGCGCCCCGTTTCGCTGGGGGTTATTGACCGCTCCACACTATATTGGCAATAGCAAAGGTGGACGCGGGCCCGCGCCGCTTTGGCGCATGCGCGTAGCCGTGCCCACGCCCGCGGTGTATTTTCCCGTCTGTGACAAGGGGAGACCGAGATGACCCTGAGCCGCCGTGACCTGCTGAGCGCCTCCGCCCTGCTGCTTGCGGGACCGGGCGCCGCGCTACGCGCCGCCGGCAAGGAGGCCCCCGGCGGCCAGCCCCTCGTGCTGTGTTGGAATGAGAATCCCTACGGACCCTCCCCGGCGGCGCGGCTCGCCGTGAGCCGGGCGATCGCGCAAGGGTGCCGCTATCCCGCCGATGCCGAGATCCAGGAACTGGTAGAGGCGCTCGCCAGACACGAGGGCATCGGCGCCGATTACATCGTCACCGGCACCGGCTCCGGTGAACTGCTGCGCGCTCTCGGTCTGTTATGTGGGCGTGATGCCGGGGAGATCATTGCGGCGGAGCCCACCTACGCGGAACTGCCCGACTATGCGCGCCTGCGGGGTGCGGCGCTGAAATTCGTACCGGTCGATGCGGGACTGCGTCACGACCTGCCGGCCATGCGCGCCGCGGTCTCCGAGCGCACGCGCGCGATCTACATCTGCAATCCCAACAACCCCACCGGTACGGCCGTGAGCGCGAGCGAAGTGCGCGCTTTCGTGGCGGCGCTGCCCGAGCGCCTCATCACGATCGTCGACGAAGCCTACATGGACTTCACGGTTGGAGCCGACGTAGCTTCGGTCGCAGACCTGGTCGCGACCCGCCATCGTGTGGTCGTGCTCAGGACATTCTCCAAGATCCATGGCATGGCGGGCCTGCGCTGCGGCTATGCCATCGCCCGGCCGGACCTGGCGGCCGCCCTCGCCGCTACCCGCATGTCCACGCCGAACATCCTGGCGGTGCGCGCGGCGCGCGCAAGCCTCGGGGATCACGCTTTTCTCGCCGACTGCCGCCGTCGCATCCTGGCGAGCCGCACCCGCATCACCACCGAGCTGGCGCGCCTGGGGCTCAGGTACGCCGAGCCGCAAGGCAATTTCGTGTTCTTCGACACGGGTATGCCGCTGGCGCGTTTCACCGGGCTCATGCGCGCGCGCAACATTCTCGTCGGCCGGCTCTTTCCGCCCTACGAGACCTGGTGCCGGATCACGATCGGGACCGAGCCCGAGGTGGCTGCGTTCCTGGGGGCGCTGCGCGCCGTCCCGAGGAGCTGAGCGCGGCCGAGGGCTCCAGCAGCAGGCTCATGCAGGTGAGCGCCGCTTCCGCCTTGTGCAGTTCCCTCACGTCCACGGCTCGCGTGAGGATTCCGGCCGCCTCCAGAGTGCGCTGCGTGCGCGGATAGGCGCTGCTCACCAGGGTGAGACCGCGCAGCGTCAGGGTGTTGGCCGCCAACGGCTCGTCCGGGTCCACGGCTATCACGACGCCCACATCGAATGCCGATGGATCGATCCACGACGGGTTGGCCAGCAGAACATTCGGCGGAATAAAGGTGCAGGCGCTCTTCAGGTGCAGGCAATCGTGCAGCGCCACCTCGCGCACCGCGTAGCCGAAGGGTGCTAAGCCTTCCGCGAGCTGCGCAACGCCGGCCCGGTTCGTGCGCCCGGAAGCCCCGACGTACAGCGTGCGGCCAATACGCAGCACATCACCGCCCTCGAGGCACGCCGGATCGGTCACCCGCCGCAGCGGAACGTGCCGCGCGAGCGCGGCGGCGACGCTCGCGACTTCATCGCGACGCGAGGCGACGCCGGGCCGCGTGATGACCGCGACTTCCGGCACCAGCACCGCGGTATCCTCGACGAACACACCGTCGGCCTGTTCGGCGAGCGGCGGCAACCACTCGAGGCGGCAGCCGAGCGCGCTCAGCTCGGCGACATAGTGCGCGTGCTGACGCTGCGCCTGCGGCACGTCGATCGGGGTACGCGCGAGAAAGGTGAGTTCACAGCGCGCGAGCGATGGTCCCACTTCCCTCACGAAGGCGATCATGGTCGTTCGCGCGGCGATGGCACGTCCTTGGCCGCGAGCCGCAGGCACTCGAGGAGCGCCTTGGCAGCGGGCGCCAGGTTGCCGGGCGCACGCAGGATCGCGCCCACCGGAGTTTCCATGGATTTGAGCTTCACCGGCAGGATCGACAGCAGCTTGTGCTCCACGTCATCCAGCGCCACGTGATAGGGCATCACCCCGATGCAGTCGGATTTGCGCAGCAACACACGGTTGGTGAGGATCGACACGGATTCAACCACGTTCCTGGGGAGCGGTGCGCGCGCCTCGAGGAACGCGCGCTCGACCTGACGCCGCAGCGCGGTCTCCGGCAGTGGCAGCAGCCACGCCTCGTTCACCAGGTCGCGCAGCCCCAGCCGCCGCTTGCGCAACAGCGGGTGCCCGGGCCGCGTGACCAGGCAGATCGGCTCGGAGTAGAACTCCTCGTAGAGCAGCGCGCTGCTGCGGCCCTCCTCGGGCAGGCGCCCGAGCACCATGTCGAGATCCCCGACCAGGAGCGACGGCACCAGGATGTCGTAGGTGCCGACCGCGACGCTGATGGTGACCGCGGGCCGCTCCATCTTCAGCCGCGCAATCGCATCGGGCAGGATACTGGCGGATGCGGCGAGCAGCGTGCCCACCGTGACCTTGCCGCTATAGCCGACGCGCAGGTTCTCCAGCTCCTCGGCCGCGTGGCGCAGCTGCGCGAGCACGATCTTGGCGTGGCGCGCGAAGATTTCACCGTACGGGGTCGGCTCCAGCCCGCGGTTGGTACGCTCGAACAACGGCAGGTCGAGCGTCGCCTCGACGTCCTGCAACGCCTTGGTAAGAGTCGGCTGGGTGAGATTCAACCGCCGGGAGGCCTTGAGGATGCTGCGGCACTCGTACAGCGCGGCGATCAGCTCGATGTGGCGCAGGCGGAATTTGCGCGCGATCCAGCGCTCGATTCGTACCGAGGTCATGAAGCTGAGTGGCTGCTCAGGCGCTGCGGCGCGTGGCCGATGCGCCGCTCATCGCAGTGCGTCCGGCATCGAGGTCAAAGAAGGCGGTGGCGTTGGCGTGCAGGAGCTTCTCGCGGGTCGGCGCCGGCAGCGCCTCCTGGGAGCGGATGAGGTTGCCGACCTGTTGCTCCCCGAGGGGGAAGGGATAGTCGGAGCCGAGCATGACGCGGTCCTCGCCCATGACCTTGACCAGGAACGCGAGTGCGTCGTCGCTGAACACCGCGGCGTCGACATAGAAGCGGTCGACGTAGGTGGACGGCAGACGCGGGCAGTCCTCGCGCACCACATCGCGGTTGCGCCATGCATTGTCGACGCGCCCGAGAAGGTAGGGAAAGCTGCCGCCGCCGTGCGCAAAGCACAGCTTGAGCGAGCGCGGCAGGCGCTCGAAGGCGCCCGACAGGATCAACCACAGGATCGACAGCTGCGTCTCTGCCGGCATGGCCACCAGCCACGGGAGCTGGTACCGGGACATGCGATCCTGCGCCATCATGTCCCAGGGATGCACGAACACCGCCGCGCCCTCGGCGGCGCAGTGTTGCAGGAAGGTGATGATCCCCTCGTCGTTGATGTCGCGCGCGCCCACGTGGTTGCCGATATGCACGCCGACGTGGCCCTCGGCCATCGCCCGGCTCAACTCCCGGCAGGCAAGATCGGTGTCCTGCAGCGGCACCTGGCACAGGGACTTCAGCCGCCGCGGAGCGTGAGCGCAGATCTCGCGCGCGACATCGTTGAACAGGCGCGCGCACTCGAGCCCCTGCGCCGGCGGCCGCTGATAGGAAAACAGCACCGGCGTGGCGCACATGATCTGTACGTCCACTCCGTCGCGATCCATGGCCTCGAGGCGCACCGCCGGATCCCAGCACGCCGAAGTGACCGGGCGAAATTCCTGGTCACCGACCATGAGCATCGCGCGGCCCGCGCCGCCATGCCTCATCCACGGCCAGTCCGGCGTGCCAAAGCGCGCGGCGAGGTCCGGCCAGGTGCGCGGCAGAAAGTGCGTATGAATGTCGACCATCCTCATGGGGTCTCCTCACGGGGCGGTGTTCCCGCCGGGCGATAGGCAATCGCCTTGATCTCGATCAGCAGCTGCGGGTGCGGCAGCTGCACCACCGCCACGGTGGTGCGCGCCGGGCCCTGGTAGCCGAAGAACTCGCTGTAGACCTCGTTGTAACCGTTGAAGTCGGCCATGTTCACCAGATAGGTGCTCACCTCGACCACATCGGCAAGGCTCGCGCCCGCACTCGTGAGAATGTCGCGGAGGTTCTCCAGCACCGCGCGCGTCTGCGCGCGAATGTCGAGCACCGGCCGGCCGGCGGCATCGCGCTCCGCCCCGGCGATGGAATCGTCGGCCCGCCGGGCGCTGGTCCCCGACACGAAAATGAAATCACCGGCCCGGCGGAAGTGCGGGAAAGTTCCGCGTGGCCAGGCCTTGCCCGGGACCACGG
>Ga0193733_1000610_pt1 | contig 11444 bp, 10 predicted proteins | sample U1s2metaG_FD_145076 | JGI IMG/M metagenome (GOLD analysis project Ga0193733, IMG submission 145076) | Soil microbial communities from a riparian zone of the East river system, Colorado, United States - U1s2 | ecosystem: Environmental > Terrestrial > Soil > Riparian zone | place: USA: East River... | reverse complement strand
GGTTAGAGGCTTGCGCTTAGCAACTCTTGCTTTTGGACGGAATCAAACCGATGCCCAGTGCACAAAGCCGCGAAATCGCCGCCGCCCAGCGTCTCGACAACGTCCGCTACGCCATTCGCGATCTCGCGTCGGTGGCTCACGAAGTCACCCAGCAAGGCCACCAGGTCCTTTCCCTCAACGTGGGCGATCCCAACATTTTCGATTTCCAGACGCCCCCGCACCTGATTGAAGCCGTCTACAAAGCCATGCGCGACGGCAAGAACGGCTACGCTCCCTCCCCGGGGATCCCGGAGGCCCTTGAAGCCATTCGCGGCGAGGCGGCGCGCAAGGGCATTTCCACGGTGCAGGACGTGTTCGTGACTTCGGGAGCGAGCGAAGCGGTAGACGTCTGCCTTTCCGCCCTAGTCAATCCCGGCGAAAACATTCTGACGCCCAGCCCCGATTACCCGCTTTATTCCGCGGTTTTGTGCAAGCTGGGCATTCCCGTGGTGACCTATGATCTGAACGAAGACGACGCCTGGCAGCCCGACCTGATCGACGTCCGGCACAAAATCAATTCGCGCACTCGCGCCATCGTCCTGATCAATCCCAACAATCCCACCGGCTCAATCTGTTCCCGCCGCATGCTGGAACAATTGGCCGAACTGGCGCGTCGAAATAATCTGGTCATCTTCGCCGACGAGATTTACGACAAGTTGATACTGGGTGACGCCGAAAAAGCCGAAAAAGATGGGGCCGAAACCGATCAACCCATCTCCATTGCCGCCATCGCACCCGATGTGCCGGTCGTGACCTTCGGCGGACTATCGAAAAACTATCTCGCGCCCGGCTGGCGCATCGGCTGGGGCATCGTCAGCGGCGATGCGAATGCAGTAAAACCGTATGTGGAAGGCATTCACCGCCTTCTGCGCGCCCGCCTGTGCGCCAATCATCCGGAGCAGTACGCGATCCCGGCTGCCCTGAACGGTCCCCAAGATCACCTCGCCGAGACCCGCCGCAAACTACGCGCCCGCCGCGATCTCACCGTCCAGTGGTGCCATTCAACTCCACGCGTGAGTTGCGTGCCCCCGCGCGGAGCGTTTTACGCTTTCCCGCGCCTCGAAATCACCGAAGGCGACGACGTCTTCGTGAAAGAACTGTGCCGTCAAAAGCATATCCTCGTTGTCCACGGCTCCGGCTTCGGCCAAAAGCCCGGCACCCGCCACTTCCGCATCGTGTTCCTGCCGGAGGAGCCGACTCTGGCCAAGGCCTATCAATCCATCGGCGACTTTATCCGCGCCCGCTACGCCTGACAAAAAGCGGTTAAGCTGGCTCCGATGAAATGGCGGCAGTGACAAACGCAGGATCTATCCAAAACCAGGTGATTCTGTGAGCTGCTGAAATCCGTGTTCTTCGGTGGCTCTTCACCGGGTAAACGCAAGTTCGGGAACTCCAGCCAGCTCCTCGAACTCTTCCTCCGTCAAGCGCACGGACTCGGCCAACATATTTTCCTCCAGGTGTTCGATTGAGGACGTTCCCGGAATCGGCAGCATCAGCGGAGAACGTCGTAGCAACCACGCCAGCGCGACCTGCATGGGCTTGGCGCCATGCGCCTCTGCGATCCGCTGGACGGTCTGTTTCGCAACTTTGCCCGCCCCCAGCGGGAACCAGGGGATGAATACGATTCCGCTCTGCTGGCAGTAATCCACCACGTAGTCCCACTCCCGATCGGCGAAGCTGTATCGATTCTGCACGGAAACGATTGGTACCAGCTTGCCAGCCCGTTCGATGTGCTCCCGGGTTACGTTGGACAGGCCGATCAGGCGAATCTTCCCCTCGGACTGCAACTCGGCCAACGTACCCACCGACGCCTCGAGAGACACAATCGGATCGGGAATATGGAGTTGGTACACATCGATGCGGTCGCGGCGGAGCCTTTTCAGGCTGCCCTCGACAGCCTTGCGCAAATGGTCCGGCGTCGCATCGTGCGCCCACAGCCCCGGCCCCGGACGAACCCAGCCTCCCTTGGTTGCGATCACAAGATCTTTGGGGTAAGGCGACAGCGCTTCGGCAATCAGTTCTTCGCTGACCTCGGGGCCGTAGGAATCCGCCGTATCGATGAAATTCACCCCCAATTCCACCGCCCGGCGCAAGATCGCAAGCGCTGCTGCCCGGTCCTTCGGGGGTCCCCAGATTCCCGCCCCGGTAAGACGCATGGCTCCATAACCCAAACGGCGGACGGTGAATTCGCCGAGCTTCACCGTTCCTGCTACTCTCAAGCTTGAAATCTTGTCGCTATCTTTCACCAAGCGCCCCCTTCAGAATTTCCCCGCCAGAAGAATAACTGTAAAACACGAATCCGCCCTTTTTTCGCGTATTTTGCGAGAAGCGGGAGGCCGGCACGAAACTCGCATCGTCGGTTTATGCGGACTTGCGCCTCGGTGGCAGGTTCGGGGTCGGAAACGGGTGTAACCAGACACCGAAAAAGGCCCGGACTCCGACTTCTGAGTTCGGGGACGAACCATCGCTATGTAAGCGTGGGTTAAGAAGGATTGGCAAGTAGGCGTAACAGATTACTATGGTGACCAAAGTGCGAACCGAACCAGGGCACGACCCCTTCCCAACTTTGTCTTTCCCCGGAAATCTGTTTAAATCAGCTCACCTCCCTCACTCGTGGAAGTCCTCGTGATTGATATCCATTGCCACATCCTGCCGCAGGTGGACGACGGTTCCAAGTCATGGGATATGTCACTGGAGATGTGTCGCATGGCTACCGAAGACGGCATTGAACACATTGTAGCTACGCCCCATGCCAATGAACGCTTTCCATACAACCGGGAGCATCTGGCCAGCAACCTCGAGTATCTCAAAGTATTGGCGGGACAGACTCCGCGGCTGAGCCTGGGCTGCGACTTCCATCTTTCTTACAACAACCTGCGGGAAGTTCTGGTTACGCCGGAACGTTTCACCATCGAAGATACCCACTACCTGCTGGTGGAGTTGAGCAACTACAGCATCCCCGCGCAAATCGACGAATATTTCACCAAAATGGCGGACGCTGGCATCACCCCGGTGATTACTCATCCCGAGCGCAACCCCATCTTGCAAGAGACACAGCAGCGGATCCTGCAATGGGTAGATCAGGGGTGCGCGGTGCAGGTCACTGCTTCCGCGGTGACCGGGGGCTGGGGAACGAAAGCCGCGCGCGCCGCCGAGTGGCTGCTCGAACGCGACGCCGTGCACGTGCTGGCCACGGATGCGCATGACACCAAGCATCGCAGGCCCGCGCTCTCCGCCGCCCGGGAAAAAGTCGGCAAACTGTGCGGCTCCGACGTCGCCAAAGCCCTGGTCGACGACAATCCCCGCGCCGTCGTCGGCGATAGGCCACTGCCGTTCTTTCCGAATCCAGTCATGAAGGGTAAGTAGGGCGGGCGCCGGACCTAGGACTTCCGACTTTGCGTCAACGCCAGACCGCGGCGGCTTTCCAGCCAGCGCCCGCGGCTAACTCCATGGCGCATTGCGAGGTCCCGGTCGACGGCTGATCCTACTTCTGAGGCGGGGCGACTACCGCGGGCGCCTGATTCAGCATGGGCGACACGCGAGGTGGATCGGACTGCGACGTCATCGCGCTTTCCGGATTCAGCAGGTGTTCGTGGTCTGGTCCCAAGCCCATCTTGATCAGCGCCCGGGAGTCCGGAACGACTTTGCTCTGCCAGCCGTTATCAGCCTGAAAACGCTCCATCGCAGTCTGCGATCGAACATCCCAGATACCGGAGGCTGTGCCGTCCAGATAATGTTCGCGAATCAGCGCTTCCTGAATTTCCCGGGCCCTGGTCGCATCAATCTTCTGCTGCCCGCGTCGCCGCGAACTGGTCCCCTTGCGCGATTTCTTGTTGTTGCGAGAAGTCGAATGGGAAGTTGAACTAGAGGACACAACCAGCAGCCTGGCCTTCGACTGATCTCGATTCGCCTCTGCCGGTCGGTGGCTGGCTTGGGCCAAGGCCATGCCGCACACCAAAACTGCAGCGCTCCCAGCGCCTAACAGCCTCACCGGAATGGAAAAGCTAAATCGCAAGGTCACGACCTGCCAGAGGATTCTAATCGAGCAGGCAGAGTAACCCATCCCCGGTCTCGGCACCAGCTTCTTTTAGGTCAGTGCCTTTGGGGTGGCCCCCCCGCTCGGACAGAGCAGGTTACGGAAGCGTACCAGCAAGAAAGATGGTACCTCCCTGACGCCCGGCGCCCCGCTGGCGGACCAGGAAAACCACGTCTTGGCCGCTCTTTAGTCCCACGGAGACACGGTTGAACTGGTCCTCGTTGTCCACCGTCTGCTTGTTGATCTCGAGGATGATATCGCCCCGGCTCAATCCGACATCCTCGCCGAAGGAACCTGACTTAACCTCCTGCACGATCACGCCTTTGTTGGCAGGCACGTCGAGCCGATCGGCCATTTCCTGGGTAAGAGAACGCACGGTCACGCCCAGCTTGCTTTCCTTGGGCCCGGTTTCGACGCCAGTGTCGTCGTCGTCGCCGAGGCGTGCGGCAAACAGTTTGGCCCGGTCGGCAACGGTCACCGTCACCTCCTGTTTTTTGCCGTTGCGTATGAACCCAACCACGATTTTGGCACCCGGCTTGCGGGAGGCAATATCCGACACCAGTTCATCGCCGTTCTTTACCGGCTTGCCGTCAACCCCCACAATGGTATCGCCCACTTTCAATCCAGCCTGTTCCGCCGGACTGCCCGCGGTTACATCCGAAATCGTGACTCCCGACCCGGTTCCGTACACCCGCGCGATGGCCGGATTTTCCTGCGCGTTGAACATGATTCCGACCGAGCCCCGCGCGACCCGGTGGTCGGGACCGATGAGCTGGTTATAAACCTGCACCACGGTATTCGAAGGCATAGCGAAGCCCACACCGGCATAGGCGTTGGTATCGGTAAGAATCGCGGTATTGATGCCGATCACCTCGCCGGCCATATTCACCAGCGGGCCACCGGAATTGCCCGGGTTGATCGCGGCATCGGTCTGGATAAATGACTGGAATTGCCGGGTGGGAACAATATTGCGCCCCATTGCCGAGACGATTCCGGCGGTAACGGTTTCCTGCAGTCCAAACGGGCTACCCACCGCCAATACCCAATCTCCCACCTGCATGCTGTCGGAGTTGCCCAATTTTGCCGTGGGCAACGCTTTGTCGCCCTCAATCTTGATGACGGCCAGATCAGTTTCCGGGTCCGAGCCAACCACCTTGGCCTCATGCAGGACCCCCGGCGGATCATCCTGAAGCTTCACCCGAATCCGGTCCGCCTTATCCACCACGTGGCGGTTGGTGACAATGTAGCCTTTCGCGTCCACAATCACGCCCGAACCCAGAGAACGCTCGCGAATCGAGCCAGCACCCCCCCCCTGGCCCCCCTGGCCACCCTGACCCCCTTGTCCTCCTTGTCCGCCGAAGAATCGATCAAAGAAGTCGTCGAACGGGTTCACGTCGTCATCGCTATTGGGACCGCCACGCCGACGTTTGGGCGTCTTGATGGTGGATTCGGTGTTGATGTTGACCACACTCGGCTCGAGCTGCTTCGAAATCTGCGAGAACTGGCTGGACAGCATCTGCGGCGAGGGGACAAGCAAGGGGGCCGCATCGGAGGAAGCTGTTTTCTTGTCCTGCCCCTTGACCCCGTACGAGATAACCGTGCCGATCAGAATGCCTAGAGTTAACGTCAGCAAGATGGAAAGCATGTAGGCGGGACGGTTGGCCTTCAACTTTGCCCAAAGAGCGCTCGCGCGCTGATTCATAAGTAACTTCCTCCGCTATGAGTGCAACCCTGTAATTATACCTTTCCGCCAACGGCAGGTACCAACCTTCGCCAGGCGGGAACCACTCCTGTCGTCAAGCTTAGACGCTGATTTGGGGAAAAGCGTTACGGCCTAAGCCACTGGGGCCCGGGACATCCTCGTCCGGTCGACCGAAAGCGGTGAACTAAGCCGCCGCCTTGGGGGGCCGAGGCGCAGCCGGGACCAGGGACCAGGGTTTGCCGTCGAAATAAGAAGGCAAGTCCAGGCCAAAGAGCTTCAGAATCGTGGGGGCCACGTCCACGATGGCGGGCTTTTCAATTGCGATCTTGCGGTTTGAAAACAGGACGCCCGGGACCAGCCGCGGGTCCACGCAGTGGTCACCGCTCCAGGCTTTGAGGTTGTCCTCGAAAATTTTGCCGGTTACTTTTCCCATGACCGAATCCCAGGAAGCGCGGAAACCTTCGCCGTAGCCGACAATCAGGTCGGGCGCATTGTCCACATACGGGCCGGCGAAGACGGCATCGCAGTCGAACATTCCTGTAATGCCGATCGCGCCCGAGGCCGGATCGAGCAGCCCGTCCAGCTTGGCTCGCAGTTCTTCCTTCAGGGCCTCAGCCGGCGCGCCGGATTCGACAATACCTTCCCACTCGCGGCCCTTCAGGTTCAAATACAGGCCATTGAGCCCCATGGTGTAAGCCCGAGTGCGGGACCAGTCCACGTCCTCGAACCAGTCCCCACTTTCGCTCTTGCCTTGTTTCAAAGTCAGATAGCCGTTCTGGTGCAGCCATGCGTTCAGATTCAGGCAGCGGGCAAATGACTTGAAGCCGTGATCGGAAATCACCAGCAGCAGAGTCTGATCGTCAATCTGCTGCATGACCCGCCCGATCAGGTTGTCCATGCGGTCGTAGAGATCCTGAATCACGCGCGGCCGCTGAGCCTGCGGCAGATCTCGCACCGCGGGGTGAGTTTGATCCAGATAGCGCCAGAACATGTGCTGCACCCGGTCGGTGGTGTCGAACACGCAGGCGCACAGGCCCCGCGGAGTTTTTTCCAGGGCATCGAAGAACATGCGCTCACGGTCTTCATGATTGCCGTAGCATTGCGCAAGAAATGCCTGGTCGTCCAAAACCTCTTCGTTGAGCGCCCATGTATCCTCCGCCAGTCCCAGAGTGGCGTAAGGGCCGAAGAGTTTGGCCAGATAAATGGAATAGGTGACGGGGTGGGAAATCGGCAGGTCGGGACGTCTGGGATCGATGTTCACTGGGGTGACGTAGACTTCGACCTCGGGAGAGATTTCTTTCAGGTAGAAGCGGCAGATGCCGTGAGCGGTGAATCCCATGCCGGCTTTGAACTTCACCGCAATCCATTCGGAATATTCGCCGACCTTGAGGGTGAACGTTTCGGAGTCAATTTCAATACGGGCTTGATGGCGGCGCACGTCGGTGCGGATTTTGAACTGGGCGCGCAGATCGCCGCCCGTGCCCAGAGGATTCTCCGGGCCGGGAATGTAGGAATGGAACCCGGCGCCCAGACGTTCCACCGGGATTCGCACGCCGCCCTCACGAAATTTGTCGCCGCTCGCTCGCGTGGTGCAAAAACAGAACGTGCCCTGGCTTCCTTTTAAGTCCGGAACACACATGCCGGAGAGCAACACCCCGGGAAATTTCTCCGGCGGGAAAGTCACCGGCACCCGAATGACCGAGCAGAAAACTCCCGCTTTGCCCAGCCAATGCCAGAAAGGCGTTCCGCGGCGCAAGCCTTTGATTTCCGGCCGGCCGAGCGGCACAGAGTACTTGCCAATGCGCAGGTGGCGCTTGGGCTCGCTGATTTGCGCCGAGGAAAGATAGGGCAGGTAGTTCTTCAGGTCACGCCCCAGGAAATCATAAATATTGTGTTTGCCGGGATTCACTCCCGTTAGAAAGGTGGACCACGCCACCGGAGAGATCGCGGGGAACGTCGTCCTCAGCGGCCGAAACGTACCACTGTCGCGGAGTTTGGTGAGGTGCGGTAGTTTTCCTTCGTCCATGAACCGGCTGGCCAGAGCCGGGTCCATGCCATCAAAGCCTACGATCACCACCCTTTTGACCTGCGCCTTGCCGTACGCCTTGCGACGACGGAAGCGGCGTAAAAGGTAGCGCATGGGCCAGGTAACCAGCGCGTAGAAGGAATAAAGGAAGGCGACGAAGATGGTCCAGAAAGAAGATAGGACAGCAAATCCAGCGCCCGGGCCCGCGTATGCCTCACTGCGCAAAGGAAACAGCAGCACCAGTCCGACGATCACCAGCACCACGAGCGACAGGCCGGGCCGTTTCTGGCGGAAAAGCAACCTCATACCTGTATTCCTAATATGCTCTTGCCGATGAAACCGGCAATCAACGAGACCACGAAAAACAGCACAATCCAGTTCCACTCCATGCCCGCGAAATGGATGACGCGTGGCAGATACGTGATGGCGATCGATTGGATCGGACTGTTGTCCGCCAGCGCGGGCTCGCCCGAAGTGAGCATGCGCTCCCAGAAATTTCCTTGCCAGCGAACCCGCGAAACGCGAGCCAGTCCGGAAGCCACCACCACCTGCTTCGAAACCGTCTGACCCGCGGCGGCGATATGGATGTCGTATTGTCCATCACGTTGCGCCACCAGGCGCCACACCACCTGCTTGTCGCCGGGAATATGCACCGCGGGAGCCGAGCTGGCCAGCTCCGGAGGCAATTGCAATTCGACTTGGTTCGCAGCGGCCCGGTCCTCGACTCGCGCTTCCACCAGGAACGTCTGGGCCGCGCGCAGCGGCATCCAACCAAAATACCGATCCAATTGGATGATCAGGAACGTGATGGGCAGGATCGCGATGAGGAACGGGGCAAACGCCAGGCGGAGATAGCTTCCCGTTCCGCGAAGGATTCGGGCATAAGCGCGCATCACGACTGGAAGCTGGTCCTGGAACAGGCGAACCGCCAGCAGGTGCGCCTTCAATCGATCCTTGGCCCGGCCGATCGCTTTCTGATCGGAGGTGTAGCGAAATATGATGACCATCAACAGTCCCACCGCGATCGAAATTGCCAGTACGAGCCGGGCCGGGTCCGCCGGGAGCAGGGCGTTGCCGCACAGCAAGCGGAACGATCTGGAAGAGAAAGTGATCACGGCTTCTCTAGGCACGAACCACCCGGCATGACCTACTCGATGTAGCCGAGCCCCTGCAGTCGCTTGGTGACTTTCTCCTTGGATTCGGACGGCCCTCCCTGGTCGGGGGCCAGGCGCTTTATTTCTTTTTCAACCGTGTGCAGCACGAATTCATCCAGCGACGCGTATCCGGAAGCCTCCGCGCACTGTTTGGCTTTGTCCAGCAATTCACCCTCGATCTTGATCTTTTGAGAGGACATGGTGCTGTCTCCATATTAAAAAACCGAATGTCCCATCATACTGCCCGGCTTGGGTATTCCAAATTCCGCAAAGACGGTGGGGGCGATATCGGTGAGCGCAGGATTGGCGGCCGCAATCGGCCGGTTGCTCAGAAGCACGCCCGGAACCAGGGTGTAATCCATGCAGTGATCGCCGCTCCAGGGATTGGAGTTGTCCTCGAAAACGTCGGACGGGAAATTGCCCAGAATGGTTTGCCACCCGGCGCGATAGCCGCGATTGTAGCCCACGATAAGATCGGGCCCTTGCTGGGCGAACGGGCCCTGGTACACATCGCTGGCTCGATCCACGCGGGTGATCGCGACATGATTATTTTGCGGATCGCGTACACCGAGCAACTCGTCTTTGATCTCCTTTAACACTTCGTCCGACGGCGCGCCCGGTTCCACGATTCCTTCGCGTTCGCGGCCGCGCAGATTCAGATACAAACCATTCAAGCCCAGCCCGTAAGCGCGGGTGCCGCTCCAGTCCACATTGGCGAACGCCTGATTTGGATCAGGGTTGGGTTCGCTCTTCAGCCTAACGTAGCCATGGTTCAGCAGCCATGTATTCAGATTGAAGGAGCGGTAGTAGGGAGCGAAACCGTGGTCGGAGAGCACCAGCACGGTGGTGTGATCGTCCACGCGATCCAAGACCTCCCCTAGCACCTGATCGATCTGCTGATAAAACTCCCGCAACGCCGATCCGTATTCGGCCGCGAGCGAAACATCATACTCCGGATGTTGCGGGTCCATCAGACGCCACAGCATGTGCGAATTCAGGTCCAGGCTGGAAAAATAAAAAAAGAACACGCCGGATTGAAATTTGGGAAATTCGATGTCGAAAATGTGGCGGTGTTCGGCCAGGACCGTGCGGGACTGCTGCAAATATTCCTGGTCGTCGAGGACTCCGGCGGAACGGGCCTTGGTGTCTTCGGAAATGCCCTGCGTGTAGAACTCGCCCGCCTCATCAGAGAGCGTGCGCGCGTAGCTCTTCGGAGTGGAAATGGGTAGCGCGGGGTCGGCGGGATCAATGTTGATCGGCGAGACGTATAACTCAAATCGCGGATGCGCCTGCTTAAGATAGAAGCGGCAGATCCCTTTCACCTTTCCTACGATGGGAATCAGTTGAAATTGTATGTGGACCCAGTCGCTCCACTCTCCTTCGCGCAGCACGAATTTCTCATCCTGGACGGTGAATTTGGCGACTGGCGCCAGCGGGTCGATGGAAACCGTAAAGGGCTCGAGCGCCGGCGGCGATCCCTTGCGAAAGGTGTTGTCGGGTCCGACGAGTTTGGCGTCCACCTGCGATTCTTTCACCTCGACCGGGATGATCTGCCCGCCTTCCACCAGGCCAGGGGCGGCCATGGGGTCATCGGTATAAAAGGAAAAGGTGCCGTAGCTGCCGCGCAAGTCGGGCGTGCCCATGCCGGACAGAGTGTAACCCTTCGCTTGCACCGGGGGAAAATTCGAGGGCATGCGAAATATCAAATTGGGCACACCGTAGTCATCCAGGGTTTCCCAAAAGCTTTTCCCTTGACGGAGCTGCTCGGCGCTGCCCCCTCCCAGAGGAATGACCCAATTTCCCACGTGAATTCCGTGCTTCGGCGGCTCCACTCGCGACGCGGAAAAATAGGGTTGCAGGGTGTGCGGATCGCGATGAATAAAATCAAAGATTCCGTGTCCGCCCGCATTCATGCCCGTGATCAAGTTTGACCAGGCTACCGGGCTCTGGGGCGGAATGCTGGTGGTGAACCGCCGGAACGATCCCTTCCGGGCCAGGGTCGAGAAGTTCGGCATCCTGCCCTCGGCCATAAATTCTTTCAGAAGTTGAGGGTCCATGCCATCAATGCCGAGGATGACGAGCTTGTGGTCCCCCTGCCATTTTCGCCTCTGGCAGGAAAACAACAGAACCGCGGTAGTGCACAGCAGCAGGGAAAGGCCAATTTGCTGGATTCGTCGGGATGGCAAGGTAGACCGTGATTCTCGCCCTCGCGACAGTTGATGTCAAGCTACCGTGTGGTAACGGGCGCGTGGCGCAGCCCTCCGCCCGCGCGGCCTGGGGTAGACTGAGTCCATGTTCCGCCGGATTTTGCAGGCATCCTTATTCACTGCCCTTATCGTCTTGCGCCCTATCTCCACGCCTGCGGCCACCCGCCCGAATATCGTCCTCATCACCCTGGATTCAACCCGCGCCGACCGCATGGGGTTCCTTGGGTCGAAGACGAAAATTACACCAAACATTGATGGCGTGGCTGGTCAGAGCATGGTT
>Ga0193733_1000608_pt1 | contig 11473 bp, 11 predicted proteins | sample U1s2metaG_FD_145076 | JGI IMG/M metagenome (GOLD analysis project Ga0193733, IMG submission 145076) | Soil microbial communities from a riparian zone of the East river system, Colorado, United States - U1s2 | ecosystem: Environmental > Terrestrial > Soil > Riparian zone | place: USA: East River... | reverse complement strand
CCGGGACGAAGCCTGCGCTGCCCTTGCCGGAGACGAGGCTCGCGATCGACGAGGCGAATATCGCCATCGCTCTCGGCCGGCTCGGGCTTTCGCGCGCGAAGCGCATCGCTGCTTTCTGCCCGGGCGCGGAGTACGGACCGTCCAAGCGCTGGCCGGTCCGGCATTTCGCCGCGCTCGCGCGCAAGTTAGTCGCGCTGGGCCACGCCGTGTGGCTGTTCGGCTCGGAGAAGGACCACGCCATCGGAGAGGAGATCGCCGTCGCGAGCGAAGGCGCCGCGACCAATCTGTGCGGAAGGACCGATCTCGCGAGCGCGATCGACCTGCTTTCGCTCGCCGAGGTCGTGGTGAGCAACGATTCGGGGCTCATGCACGTCGCCGCCGGCGTCGGGCGTCCGGTGGTGGCGCTCTACGGTTCTTCCAGCCCCGAGCACACGCCGCCGCTCGCGCGAGTTTTTCGCATCGTCAGGACCGGGATCGAATGCAGCCCGTGCTTCGCGCGCGAATGTCCGCTCGGGCGCGAATGTCCGCTCGGACACTTCAAGTGCATGAACGAGCTCGCGCCCGAGCGCGTGATGGAAGAGATCGCCGCGGTGCGCGGCGCGGCCTGAAGGCGCTGACCCGCCCGCGTTTCAGCGCCCGCGCTCGCCCCGGTGAGCGTACAGATCGGTGACCACCTTGAGCGCGATCAGCAGCGCCAGCGCCGGAAGGGGATTGTTCAGCGCCATCACCAGCCAGCCGCCGAAGATGAGCGAGACTTGCATCAGCGTGACGCGCCGGTACGGCGCCACCATCAGGCTGGCTATCGTTGCGCTCCGGTACTCGCGCCGGGCAAGGAAATTCAGCCCGAACGAAAAGCCGTGGCTCAGGAAGAGCGCGAGGAGCGCGGGCCACAGCGGCGTAAAGAGACGGGTCAGCGCCTCGTAGGCTCCGGGTTCCCGGGCCGAGGCGTCGAGCGGGCGCACGAACATCTCGTAGATGAAAAAAAAGTGGATCGACATGAAACCGCCGAAATGCCCCGCAAAAAATACTCCAGCGAAAATCGCGAGCCACCTGCCGACGACCGCCATCTTGAGGAGGGTGTAGAAGCCGATCACCGCGCTCTCGGCCCAGAAGAGCACCAGCACTTCGTGCAGTTTCCAGCCCCAGAGCAGCACGCCGGCGAGCGGCACCAGGTTCGCGGCGACGAGCGCGAGCACGGAGGCGAGCGGCAGGCGCCGCGGTGCGGCCGCGGCGGGCGGATCGATCTTCGGCGCGGGCTCGGGGGGCGCCGCGGCTTCCGCCGGTGGAGGAACCATCGCTGCGGGCATCGCTCCGCGCAGCGCGGCGACGAGGCGTTCCGCGTCGGGCTCCGGCATGGTGTCGCCCAAGCCGCGGCTGCCTTCGCCGTAGTCGAAGCGCACGCGCACGCCTTTGCCGCTCTTGTTGGGCTCGAAGCGCAGCTTGCGCACGCGCGCGAGGTCGTACTCGGTGATCATCCTGAGCGGTCCGATCCTCGATTCGGCGATGAGCCGTCCGCCTGCGAGCCGCGCCGATTCGCGATAGAAGCCGAGGAGCACGGTCAGTGCGCCTAGAAACACCACTCCGACCGACCAGCCGAGGATCCAGAAGAGTTCGAACAAGAACCCGGTCAGGGCGGAAACGCTGCGCGCGGCGTGCAGGTCGAGCCTGGAGATCTGGGACACGAGGATTCCCGCGAAGAGCGCGAACATGGCGGCCGCCACGACAGCCGCCGCAGCCATGTTCCGGCGCGGCAGCTCGAGCCGCGTCGCGCCCGCCGCCTCGTCCGACAACGTAAAGCGCGTGCGCTCGGGCTGCGCCAGGGGCTTGCGGGGAAGACCGGGGCTCGCTTCCGGCATGGCGCGAAAGTCTACTCCCTGCCGTCGATTGCCAGCCGGGCCGCGAGATGGCGCCAAACGCAATGCACGAGTTTCTCCAGCGCGTGATGCCTGACCGCTTCCGGCGCGCCCCGCCATGCGGTAGACTTTCGGCGGCAACCCTTTTTCCCGCGCGCGTTCGGCGGCAAGTCACCCCGGACGCCAAGCAAAGATCCCCGCGATCCGTTCACAAGGAAAGGACTTACCCATGAAGCTCTACTACGCTCCCGGCGCCTGCTCGATGGCGCCCCACGTCGTTCTGCGCGAAGCCGGCTACAAGTTCGATCTCGAGAAGGTGGACATCCCCAACAAGAAGACCGCGAGCGGAGAGGACTACTGGAAGATCAACCCAAAGGGCTACGTGCCGGCGCTCAAGCTCGATGACGGGGAGGTTCTCACCGAGGTGCAGGTCATCTGCCAGTACCTCGCCGACCACAAGCCGGACTCGGGGCTCGCGCCCAAGGCGGGCACGATGGAGCGCTACCGCCTCATGGAGATGCTCAACTTCACGGCGAGCGAGGTCCACAAGCAGATCGGCGCGCTGTTCAACCCCAAGATGACCTCGGAGATGAAGGAAGTGCAGCTCGCCTACGTCGAGCGGCGCTTGAACACGCTGGAGAAGCTGCTCGAGGGAAAGCAGTACGCGAGCGGCGGCAAGTTCAGCATCGCCGACGCCTACCTGTTCACGATCCTCAACTGGACCGGCTTGCACAAGATCGATCTCGCCAAGTGGCCGAACATCAAGGCTTTCCAGGCGCGCATCGCGGCCCGGCCCAAGGTGCAGGAAACGATGAAGGCGGAAGGCCTCGTCAAATAACCGGACGCCTTGGCGGCTCTCAGGGTTTCAGCGCCCTGTAGAGGAACGGCAGGCTCCGATCCATGCGGTAATCGACGTCGGAGTGGTCGTCGTCGAATTCCTCGTAGCGGTGCCGGATTCCGGCAGCGGCGAGGCGCGCGGACAGGATGCGCGATCCGTACTGGATGTGGTACTGGTCGCGCCAGCCGCAATCGATGTAGATGCCGGAGAGCGACTTCAGGTTGTCGCGGTATCTCGCGACGAGGTTGATCGGGTCGTGCGCGCGCCACTTCCTCCAGCGCTCCTCTATCGTCTCGCCCGACTCGAGGTTGAACGGAACGCGGAAGCCGAGCGGCGCCTTCGGGTCCGGATCGTAGGTCGCCGCCATGCACAGGTTCATGATGCAGTGGACTTCCGCGAGGGAGAGTTTTTCCTTCTTCCGCACGTGCGAAAGGAACCGTTTGATGCGCCCGTCGTCCTTGCCTTCGGCGAGTCCTTTGCGCTTCGACTCGCGCAGCGCGTCGTAGGGGCCGGGTTTGCGCTTGGGCAGGCGGTGCTTGGCGAGCTCGTTCAGCGTGTTCGGCCAGTCGTGCCAGTAGACGAAATCGAAATACGCGTCGCCGGAGTGATCGGCGATCGCACCCCAGTATTTTGCGTACTTCATGCCGTGGAGGACCGCGCCGTAGCCGCCGGAGGATTTTCCGAAGCAGCCGCGGTGCTCGCGGGAGGCGAGCGTCCTGAACTCGCGGTCGACGAAGGGAACGATCTCGCGCGTGAGATAGTCCGCGTAATCGCCGATCGCGGAGGAGTTCACGTACTGGTTGCCGCCGAGCGCCGTGAAGCAGTCCGGAAAGACGATGATCGCCGGCCCCATCTTCTGTTCGCGGATGAGCCGCGCCGCGCGCTCCGGGACGTTGTCGCCGAAGGGCCTCCAGTTCGTGTGCGCGAGGCCCGAGCCGGTGAATCCGACCAGGTCGTAGAGCGCCGGGAAGCGGCGCTTCGAGCCTTCGTCGTACTGCGGCGGCAGCCACACGCCGAGCTTGCGCACATGCGGATCGCGCAAGGGGTTGTCCTTCAGGATCTTCGAGCTGTGCTCGAGCACGAGGAGCGTGCCGGCGGGGCCTTTGGGGCGTTTGAGGGTCATGGGGTTTCTCGGTCCGGGAAATTCGCGCGATTGTGGCACGTCCCCGAAGTCCGCGGCAGTGAATCGCTCCTAACGAAACCCAGTGGGAAAGCCTCCGCGCCCTCGCCGGCGGCCAACCCGTGGCGGTTGCATTGCCGGCGCGCACGGGTTCATAGCGCCACCCCTTCTCACCTCTGCCGTTCGGCGGCTTCGAGCGCCGCTTTCGCACCTTCCGCGTCGCCGCGCGCCTCTCGCGCGTGCGCGATCAAGCGCCAGTTGTCGGCGCGCAAGGCGTTGTCCGAACCGGCCCAGGAGTTGGAGCGCGCCGCGGTGCTCTCGGCCTGCGCGTAGTCGCCCTGCTTCAGGCGCACGCGCGCGAGCTCCTGCCACAGGCGCGGATTGCGCGGCTCGATGCGCAGCGCGCGCTCAAGCGAAGCCGCAGCGTTCGCCAGGCGGCCGGCCGCCGCATCGGCGCGCGCGCCGTCCATCAGACCGGCGATGGCGAGGTTCTCGGTGCGAGCCGCGGGCTCGGGCAAGGGAGCGGGTTCCGGAAACGGCCCGGGCGGTTGCACCACGGTCGCGCAGCCGGCGATGCCAATTGCCAGCAATGCAAGGAGGGTCCTCATCGGACGCATAATGCCGTCATTCCCGCGCAAGCGGGAATCCAGCGGCGGGACGGTCACTGGATCCCCGCTTGCGCGGGGATGACACGATTCTCATTTTCCGCTCGCCTTCCGTTTACCTTCCAAACAATCGCTGCATCCAGCTCTTCGCCTGCTGCTTCACTCCTTCGACCGCGATGCCCAGGGCGGATGCGCAGGGTGCGCGCTCCACGGGCGCCGAGCCTTGCGCGAACGGCAGCTCCACGGCGCCCGAGCAGGCGAAGTCGGCGCGTAATCCGCTCTCCGGATCGATCAGCACGTTCTCGATGCCGTCGGGCTTGGGCAGCGCGAGCGGCTCGGGGGCGAGCGCGGCCATCATCTCGCCCCACACGGGCAGCGCCGCGCCCGCGCCCGAGAGCCGCGCCGCGCGGTTGTCGTCGTAACCGATCCATACGATGCCGAGACGGTCGCCGGTGAATCCCGCGAACCAGGCGTCGCGCTGCTCGGTGGTGGTGCCGGTCTTGCCCGCGACGGCGGTCTCGGGCGGCAGCCAGTTCTTGAGCGACTGCGCGGTTCCTTCTCGGACAACTCCTTGCATGGCAGCGGTGATCAGGTACATGGGCTCGGGCGGGAACGCCTGCTCCACCGCGAGCGCGTAGCGCTTGAGCGGACGTCCGTCCTGGGTCGTCACCTCGCGGATCGCGCGCAAGGGGGTGCGGAATCCGCCGCTCGCGATGGTCTGATACATCTGCGCCACTTCGAGCGGGGAGAGGTCCACCGCGCCGAGGAGAGTCGAGGCGTAGGGCTGCATTTCGCGCTCGATGCCAAGCCGTTTGATGGTCGCGAGGACTCTCTCGACGCCGATGTCGGTGCCGAGGCGCGCGGTCGCGGCGTTGTAGGAGTGCGCGAGCGCGGTGCGCAGCGGAACCGCGCCGTGGAAGGTCTTGTCGTAGTTCGTCGGTTCCCAGTCCGGGGCTCCGCGGCTCTTCCACACGAAAGGCCCGTCGTCGACCGGTGTCACGAGGGTGTAGTGCGCAGGATCGGCGAGGGCCGTGAGGTAAATCGCGGGCTTCAGGAGCGAACCCACGGGCCGCGCGGCGTCCAGGGCTCGGTTGAATCCGCGGAAGCGCACGTCGCGCCCGCCGACCAGCGCCTGCACTTCGCCCGACTGGGTGTCGGTGACCACGACCGCGCCTTCCAGGCCCGGATCGCCGAAGATCTTCCCTTTGTCGAACTGGGCGAGCTTGCGCTCGAGGACGCGCTCGGCCGCGCTCTGCACGCGCGGGTCTAGCGTGGTGAAGACCCGCAGGCCCTCGGAGCGCAGGTCGGCTTCGTCGTAGTCGCGCCTCAATTGCCGGTGAACGAGGTCGAGGAAGGCCGGGTGGGGCGAAGTGCCCATCGCGGCCTTCTGGTTGACGCCCAGGCCCGCGGCCCGCGCCTTCGAGTACTCCTCCATCGTGGCGAAGCCCCGGTCCTTGGTCTCGCGTAGCACGAGGTTTCTCCGCTCGAGCGCGCGCTCCGGGTTGCGGAACGGGTCGTAGAAGGTCGGGCCCTTCACCATGCCCACGAGGAGCGCGCTCTCAGCGAGCGTGAGGTGCTCGACCGTCTTGCCGAAGTAGTAGAGCGAGGCGAGGCCCACGCCGTGGATCGCGCGGTCGCGGTCCTGGCCAAGGTAGATTTCGTTCAGATACGTCTCGAGGATCTCGTCCTTGTCGTAGTGGATTTCCAACAGCACCGCCATGAAGAGCTCAGCACCGCCATGAAGAGCTCGGTGATCTTGCGCGAGAGCGTGCGCTCGGGTGTGAGGAAGAAGTTCTTCACCAGCTGCTGCGTCAGCGTGCTGCCGCCCTGGAGACCCTTCAAGCGGAGGAACGAGAGCGCCGCGCGCGCGATGCCGCGCAGGTCGAAGCCGTGGTGGGAGTAGAAATTGCGGTCCTCGTTCGCGATGAGCGCCTGCACCATGGGCTTGGGCACCTCGGAGAGCCGCACCAGCACGCGGTCCTCGTTGTTCGCGGGGTAGATGCCGCCGATCGCCAAAGGCTCGAGGCGCGCGAGCGGCAGCTCCCGCCCTTCGGCGTCCTGCACCGCCTTGACCGCGCCGCCTTCGAAAGCGACGCGCACGCGCTTCGCGGGCTGCAACCCGTCCCAGAACACGAACGGCCGCACCGCCACCTCGAGCCAGTCGTTGTCGTTCGCGAACCAGCCCGGATCGCCCTCGCGCGGGCCTTGGCCGTAGCCCGCCTCCTGCAACTCGCGCACCACGTCGATCTGCGCGATGCGCAGGCCCGCGTGCAACTCCAGCGGCCGCGCGTAAATCCGCGCCGGCAGCGCGAAGCGTCGGCCCTCGAACTCGCTGCGTACACGGAAATCGAGATACAACGTGAAGCTCGCCGCGAGCAGCGCGACCGTGAGCACCGAGTAGCGGGCGTAGCGCCAGAATTTAGCGCGATCGAACATCGGCGGATTTTACTTCGTTGCCGGGTGGTGGCGGGCTATCGCGGCGAGGTGAAGCAGGAACTTGCACTGGCCGCAGTGCTCAAGTGTCGCTCTGCGGCGACACCGGGGTGACGATGCGCTCCAACCGGGGCGTACCAGGGGCGATCACGGATTGGAGGTTACTCATATGCTTGCGGCACCGCACGCGCGCCTCAATTCCTCGCGCTCATCAGCGCTCAAGTCCCGGCCGAAGTGGAGCACCCGGTCCAGGACGTCGTCGGTCTCGAAGTAGGCCTTGCGGCAGTCGAGGTGCACGAACCCTCCCGGAACGAAGCGCCCCTCTTCGTAGAAGACGAGCCGGATGCGCCAGCTCCCGCGCGCGATCGGCTCGCGGCAGCTGCGGCACTTCGCCTGCGCGCCGGGCGAGCGCTCGGCGCCGTCGATCCGCGGGAGGCGCCGGTGCGCCAGGCTCGCGCGCGCCGCGCGCTCGAGGCTCTCCCGGTCGGGCACGTTCGCTGGCGCTTCCACTAGGGCCTGAAGCAGTGGCTCCGGCCGCTTATAGGCCGCGCACGCCGGATGGAACCACACCGTCATCTCGCCCTCCGCAAAGGGGTTGGGAAGGCGCTCGCCGAAGCGCAGCTCTCCACGCTGGATAGCCTGAGCGCAGCCGCGGCACTTGGAGCGGCCGCTCGGGGCGGATTCGAAGAGGTGCGACACGCCGGGAACTCACCGCGCGCTACGCGGCTCGAGCTTCCACCCCGGCATTCTCCTGCGCAAGAAACGCGTGGATCTGCGCGACCACCGCGGCGCCCTCGCCGATCGCGCCGCCGACGCGCTTCACCGAGCCTGAGCGCACGTCGCCGATCGCGAACACGCCGGACACGCTGGTCTCGAGCGGCAGACGAACGCCGGCACCGGTCCTGACGAAGCCCTTGTCATCGAAGGCGACGCCGCAATCCTTCAGCCACTCGGTCGCCGGATCCGCGCCTAGGAACAGGAACACGTTGCGGATCGCGCGGGTTTCCTCGGCGCCCGAGTCGCGGTGCCGCCAGCGCAGCGACTCGACGCCGGACTCGCGCGAGCCCTCGAGCGCGACGATCTCGGTCCGCGTGCGCAATTCGATGTTGGGGATCGCGGCGATGCGGTCGATCAGGTATCTCGACATGCTCGCGGCGAGCCCCGCGCCGCGCACCAGCATCCACACCTTGGCGGCGTGCCGCGCGAGAAACACCGCGGCCTGCCCCGCGGAGTTGCCGCCGCCGACGAGCGCCACTTCCTGCCCCGCGCACGCCTTCGCCTCGATGGGCGAGGCCCAGTACCAGACGCCGCGCCCTTCCAGGGCTTTCAGGTCGGCGCAGTCCGGTCGGCGATAGCGGGCGCCGGTGGCGATGACCACCGTGCGGCTGTGCACGCTGCGCGCGCCGGCGAGCTCGAGCGCGAGCGGATCGCGCTCCTCCGGCCGGCCGCAGTCCAGGCGCACCGCTTCGGCTGGGATCAGCATGCGCGCGCCGAATTTCTGCGCCTGCGTATAAGCTCGGCCGGCAAGCGCCTGGCCCGAGATGCCGGTGGGGAAGCCGAGATAGTTCTCGATGCGCGCGCTCGCGCCCGCCTGCCCGCCGAAGGCGCGCGCGTCGATGACGAGCACGGAGAGCCCTTCGGAGGCCGCGTAGACCGCGGTCGCGAGTCCCGCGGGGCCCGCGCCGACGACGGCGACGTCGTGCACGCGCTCCGCATCGGCGGCGTCCAGCATGCCGATGCATCTCGCGAGCTCGTTCTCCCCGGGATTGCGCAGCACCGATCCGTCGGGACACGCGACGAGCGGCATGTCCTCGGGCTTCGGCGCGTAGCGCTCGATGAAGGCGTGCGCGTCCGGGTCGCTGGCAGGATCGAAGACCAAGTGCGGAATGCCGTTGCGGGTGAGAAAACTCCGCAGCCGCGCCATGTCCGGGGACGAGGGCGCACCGATCAGCACCGGGCCGCCTGCGCCCATCTCGATCAGGCCGACGCGGCGCAGGATCAGCGCGCGCATGATCTCCTCGCCGAGATCGGCTTCGGCGACCAGCAGCGCGCGCAACTGCTCCGGGACGACGAGGAGCGCCTCGACCGCGCCGGCCGCGACGCCGTCCGCGAGCGCGCGCCGGCCCGAGAGCTGCCCGATTTCGCCCGAGAATCCTCCGGCGGAGAGCTCGGCGATGAGCAGATCGTGCCCGTGCCCGTCGCGGCCGGTGATGCGCAGCGTGCCCGAGAGCACGACGAACATGCCCGGGCTAGTCTTCCCGGTCTCGAACAGACACTCGCCGTCCGCGTAGCGGCGCGGCGCGCCGAAGCGGCGCAGGCGCGCGACCTCCTCGTCCGCGAGGACCGGGAACATCTGCGCGCGGCGCGCTTCGAGCATCGGCGAGTGGTAGGGCTCAGCCATCGCGGCGGGGATTCTCGCGGATCATTTCAGTTCCTCGTTTTCAGTTCCATGGGATGATAACCCCGGTGCGTTCGAAGCGTAGTTCATAACTCCCGCAGCTCTTGCGTGCGCCGGCCCCCGCCCCCACTTTCTTCCAGTGAGATTCCCCCGCCCTGTTGTTCTCCTGCTCGCTCTCCTGCATGTCTATATCGGCGTTCGGCTGCTTCTGCCGTTTGACACTGTCACGCAGCTCGCGGGCGGGGTCTTGCTCGCGGTGTGCTTCTGGCTTTTGCCCAAGGGTTTCCGGATCCGGGACGACCGCGGGCCCTGGGCGGTGATGCTCCCGTGGCTGACGATGGGCTTCTTCTCGTGGCTGCTGGTGCTGACCCTCTTCCGCGACGTGAGCCTGATCGCGTCCGCCCTTGCGCTGTCGCCGCAAGCCCACGAGTCCTGGATTCGCATCTCGGCTATAGTCGTCATGGCGCTCACGCCGGCCATCACGCTCATCGGTTTCTTCATGGCGCGCCGCGTGGCGCCGGTGGTCGACGTGGAAGTGCCGCTCGCCGGTCTTCCAAAAGAACTGGAAGGCTTCACCATCGCCCAGATCAGCGACATCCACGTGGGGCAGACGATCAAGCGGAATTTCGTCGAAGCGATCGTCGATCGGGTCAATCGCCTGCACGCCGACATGATCGCGATCACCGGCGATGTCGCCGACGGCAGCGTGCCGGACCTCGCGCACCACACCGAGCCGCTCGCGCGGCTCGAGTCCCGGCACGGAACCTATTTCGTCACGGGCAACCACGAGTACTACTCGGGCGCCGACGCGTGGATCCGCGAGCTCGAGCGCCTGGGCGCGCGCGTGCTGATGAACGAGCACGTCGTCCTGGATCACGACGGAGCGGCGTTGACGGTGGCCGGCGTGACGGACTACTCTGCCCACCATTTCGATCCCTCGCACAAGAGCGATCCTCACGCGGCAGCGAAAGGCGCGCCGGCGCACGCGTTGAAGGTTCTGCTCGCCCACCAGCCACGCTCCGCTCAACTCGCGGAGGCGGCCGGCTACCAGCTGCAGCTATCCGGGCACACGCACGGCGGGCAGTTCTGGCCGTGGAATTTTCTGGTGCGCCTGCAGCAGCCGTTCATCGCGGGGCTCAATCGCCTCGGCCGCATGTGGGTTTACACTAGCCGCGGCACGGGGTATTGGGGACCGCCGATGCGTTTCGGGATCCCTTCGGAGATCACGCTTATCCGCTTGGTCAGGGAATAGGAGCTCACTCATGTTCATCATCAAGTGGCTTGTCATTTGGTCTGTCGTCGCGATCCTGGTGCTGATCGTCCTCGCCGTCGCGGCTGGTCAGCTGGGCTTTCTGCAAGGCACGGCGCCCACCGACCTGGGCGTGCGCGACGGCAAGCTGAAACCGCCCTCCATGACCGAGAACAGCGTCACGAGCCAGGCCGCGCTCTACCCCGATCACCCGCAGCGCAAATACGCGGACATCGCTCCGCTGCGGGTGAAAGGCGAAGGTCCGGCCACGATCGCCCAAATCAAGGCCATCGTGGAGGGCATGGATGGCGCCAAGGTGGTGAAGAGCGAACCCGGCTATCTCTACGCGCAGTTCACCAGCAAGCTGATGAAGTACGTGGACGACGTGGAGTTCTGGTTCGACCCGGCGGCGAACGCGATCCAGGTGCGCTCGGCCTCGCGCGTGGGTCGCGGCGACATGGGCGTCAACCGCAAGCGCATCGAGGCGGTGCGGGCGGCGTTGGATCCACCGAGGTAAGGGCGCGCCGAGGTGTAGACTTTCCGCAATGCCTATAAAGAAGATCCTCATCGCCGATGATTCGTCCACTGCCCGCCACGTTCTCTTCCAGATGTTGGCAAGGCACGGCTACCGGTGCATATTGGCCGAGACCGCCAGGGAGGCCATGGACAAAGCGAAAACCGAAAATCCCGACCTCATCCTGTTGGACGTGGTGATGCCGGATATGAGTGGCTTCGAGCTAACGCGTATCATCACGCGCGACGAGGCGACCAAGCACATTCCGGTGATTCTCTGCACCAGCAAGAGCCACGAAACCGACCGGCTATGGGGCCTGCGCCAGGGCGCGACGAACTACGTGGTGAAGCCGGTCGACGAGAGCGATCTCCTCGCCAAGATCACGGCGCTGGGCTGAAATACCCTTGTCAGTGCTGCCCGCGGCCATTGCCGCGCAAGATTCTGGCGATCCTTTCCGCATGGA
>Ga0193733_1000607_pt1 | contig 11493 bp, 9 predicted proteins | sample U1s2metaG_FD_145076 | JGI IMG/M metagenome (GOLD analysis project Ga0193733, IMG submission 145076) | Soil microbial communities from a riparian zone of the East river system, Colorado, United States - U1s2 | ecosystem: Environmental > Terrestrial > Soil > Riparian zone | place: USA: East River... | reverse complement strand
TATCACCGCCCGAGGCGCCCATGGCGAGCACGCGGCGCCCGCGCAGCGGACCGCCGGTGTGAAAGATCTTCAGCGTTTCGCACAGCGTCGCCAGCGACTCGCAGCGCGCCACGCCGGCCTGGGCGCAGAAGGCATCGAAAGCTGTATCCGCCCCGGCGAGTGCGCCGGTGTGCGTGCGCACCGTGCGAGTGGCGGCCTCGGTGCGGCCCGCCTTGACGAGCGCGATCGGCTTGCCGGCGGCGCGCGCGCGTGCCGCCGCCTGGACAAAGCGCGCGGCATCCTTGATGCCCTCCAGGTAGAGGCCGAACGCCGTCACCCGTTCATCGGCGCACATGAGCTCCAGCAGATCCTCCGCCGCGAGGCGCGTCTGGTTGCCCACGGTGAGCGCGCAGCCAATGGGGAGCGAGCGGTCGTTGTACAGCAGGTTGAGCGCCAGCGTGCCGCTCTGGCAGATCAGGGCGACGCCGCGTTCGCGCCGCTTGCCGACCACCTGATCGGGCCACAGTGCCGCGCCATCGAAGAAGTTGATGAAGCCGTAGCAATTGGGGCCGAAGAACGGCAGGTCTCCGGCGCTGACGAGCAACTCCCGCGTCAGACGGTTGCCCTCGTCGGTGGCGGTTTCGGAAAAGCCGGCCGCGAAGCACACGAAGCCGCCGGCTCCACGGCGCGCGAGCGCCGCGGCAATGGCCGGCACCTCGCGGTTGGGAGCGGCGATGAAGGCGGCGTCTGGTGCCGCCGGCAGCTCGTCGACAGAACGGAAGTAGCGTTGCGCGTCCGAGGAGGGACGGGTGGGATGAATGCGCCACACGTCGCCCGCGTAGCCGATCACGCGGCTCGCGGCGAGCGCCGCGTCAGCCCAGGCGCCGCCGATGAGGGCGAGGCTGCGTGGCGCGAGCAGGCGCTGCAACGCGGGCGCGCTCATGGAGCGCGCGTCGTGCCGCGCAACTCCATGCGCCGCGATCCGGGTACGGACGAAGACGTGCCGGCGCTGCTCGCCTGCAGCTGCGCGATCGCGGCGCTCACTTCGGGCGGGAACGGCGTGGTGGTGGCCGCCTGCTGCTGCTGGCGCACGTGCAGCAGCATCACTTCGGCGGCGGCCGCCGCGTCCGTGTGGCCCGCGCGCAGGATCTCAAACGCCGCGTGGATGCGCTTGTGGTCCGCGCCCGCGATGCGCACGGTCACGATGGCTGTGTCGGCTGCCTTGACCTCGTGCAGGTAGTGGATGTGCATCTCCACGGTGTACAGGGTGCACAGGGTGCGCTGCCGGTACGCGGCATCCATCCTCAAGCGATCCATGAGCGCGTCGCAGGCCAGGCTGAGGATCAGCGCGTAGTAGGCATCCCGCAGGTGGCCGTTGTAGTCGATCCACTCGGGCAGGATCGCGGTCTGGTAGATGGGTACGGCCGCCACGTCAGTGCAGCTGCAGCCGCTCCCGCGCCTGGGCCGGGGACAGAACCCGCGCGCCCATGGCTTCGATGATGGTGCGCGCCTTCTCGACCAGCTGCGCGTTGCTCGCATACACGCCGCGGCTCAGATACAGATTGTCTTCCAGTCCCACACGCACGTTGCCGCCGAGGAGTATCGACTGCGCCACCCATGGCATCTGCATGCGGCTCAGCGCGAAGGAGCTCCACACGCATGGCGAGGGCAGCGTGTTCACCATGGCGAGCAGGTGTCCGACGTCCGCGGGCACCCCGTAAGGGATGCCGGTGCACAGCTGGATCATGGGGGGCCCGGGGATCAGGCCTTCCTTGATCATCTGCTTCACGAACGACAGATTGCCGGTGTCGAACACCTCGAGCTCCACCTTCACGCCCAGCTCACGCAGGATACCCGCGCCCTGACGCTGGTAATCGGGGGTGGAAATGTAGGCGCGGTTGCCATCGCCGAAGTTGAGCGTACCGCAATCGAGCGTGGCGATGTCCGGGCGGTGCAGTCCCTCGCCGCAAAGGTCGATGACGTGCCGCATCCGCTCCTCCTGGCTCACGAAGTCGGTGCCGGCGGCTGGGGTGTCCTCGAGTCCCCGCTTGCCGACACAGATATAGCCCCCCATGCCGCAGGTGAGGTTGACGAGGACGTCGACCTCGCTCTCGCGGATGCGCTTGACGACCTCGCGATAGTGGCGGGTGGCCATGCTGAACTCGCCGGTTTCCGGGTCGCGCACGTGGATGTGCACGATGGCGGCTCCGGCGCGCGCCGCGTCGATGGCGGAGGTGGCGATCTGCTCGGGCGTGATCGGGCAGTGCGGGCTCTTGGTAACCTTGGTGTCGTCGCCGGTGATGGCGCAGGTGATAATGACGTCGGAGTTCATGGTGGTCCTCGCGCGCAGCGCGCGCCACATGGTAATATTATGGCTACAATAATATAACGCGCCGGCGCGGCGCGGCAAGCGCAGTCGCTTGTGGCAAGGAGACTGAAGCATGCAGACGCAGTTGTTGATCGGCGGCCGACTGGTCCCGGGTGAAGGGGCCGCCGAGGCGGTGCTGGACGCCGCAAGCGGCACGCAGATCGCGGCGGTGCCGGAGGCCTCCGCGGCGCAGGTCCACGCGGCAGTCATGGCGGCGGAAACGGCGTTTCCGGGCTGGGCGCGCACGGCTCCCAGGGATCGCGCGGCGCTGCTGCTGCGTATCGCCGAGCACATCGACGCCGAGGCGCGCGCTTATGCCGAGCTCGAATCGCGCAATACCGGCAAGCCGCTGGCCGCGGCGCTCAATGACGAAATGCCCTCGATCGCCGATGTGTTCCGCTTCTTCGCCGGGGCCTGTCGCTCGCCCCAGGGGCTTGCGGCGGGGGAGTACCTGCCCGGTCACACCAGCATGATTCGCCGCGATCCGGTCGGCGTCGTTGGCTCGATCGCGCCGTGGAACTATCCGCTGATGATGGCGGCCTGGAAGATCGCACCGGCGATCGCCGCCGGCAACAGCCTGGTCCTCAAGCCCTCGGAACTGACGCCGCTCACCTTGCTAAAGCTGGCGGCGGCGCTCGCCGAGATCCTGCCTCCCGGGGTGGTGAACGTCGTCTGCGGTCGCGGCGAGCCAGTCGGCAGCGCGCTCATTGCTCACGAGCGCGTGCGCATGGTGTCGCTGACAGGCTCGGTGGCAACCGGACAGAAAGTGCTGACGGCGGCCGCGGGCAACCTCAAACGCACGCACCTGGAACTCGGCGGCAAGGCGCCGGTCATCGTGTTCGACGATGCGGACATCGAAGCGGTAGTAGCGGGCGTGCGCACCTTCGCTTTTTACAACGCCGGCCAGGACTGCACCGCCGCCTGCCGCCTGTACGCGGGTAAGCGCGTTTACGAGCGGCTGGTCGCCGACCTGACGAGCGCGGTGCGTACCATCAAGGTCGGTGCGCAGGAGGAGCCCGGGGTGGAGATGGGCCCGCTGATATCGCGCGGGCAGCGTGAGCGCGTCGCGGCCATGGTGGCGCGTGCCGCTGCGACCCCGCACATCCAGCTGACCACGGGCGGCAAGACGCGCACCGGCGGCGGCTTCTTCTATGAACCCACCGTGATCGCGGGCGCGCGCCAGGACGATGAGATCGTGCAGCGCGAGGTGTTCGGGCCGGTCGTGTCCGTCACGCCCTTCAGCGATACCGACGAGGCGATCCGCTGGGCGAACGACTCCGAATACGGACTGGCCTCTTCGGTCTGGACGCGCGATATTTCGCGCGCGATGCAGGTGGCGGCACAACTGCAGTACGGCGCGACCTGGATCAACACGCACTTTGCGACGGTGAGCGAGATGCCGCACGGGGGCTTCAAGCGCTCCGGCTACGGCAAGGATCTGTCGGTCTACGCGCTCGAGGACTACACGGTGGTGCGGCACGTGATGGTGAAGTTATAGACCGGGTGCGCCGTGCGATGCCCGCGGCTTACCGCGCCGCCGCCGTGGCGCTGGCAGCGGCGGGGCTTACCGGCGCCTGCGGTCAGGGTCCCGGTGCGCCGCGCGCGGCGGTCACCGAAGAGCGGGCGCTGCACGTCTATAACTGGGCCGACTACATCGGCAAGGACACGATCGCGAGGTTCGAGGCCGCCTCGGGCATCAGGGTGGTCTACGACACCTACGACGCCGACGAGACCCTGGAAGCGAAGATGATGGCGGGGGACTCGGGCTACGACGTGGTGAGCACCTCGACCGACTTCTTCAGCCGCCAGATCAAGGCGGGTATCTATCGCCCGCTCGATCGCGCGCGTCTGCCGAACTGGAACAACCTCGATCCGCACATTCTCGCGCTCGAGGCGCGGGCGGATCCCGGCAACCGCTACGCCATGCCGTACCTGCGGCACGTCAACGGCTTTGCCTACAACGTCGACATGATCCGCGCGCGCATGCCGGATGCGCCGGTCGACAGTCTGGACATGATATTCAGGCCCGGGATCATCCGGCGTTTCGCCGATTGCGGGGTGACGTTCCTGGATTCGGCCGAGGACGTGCTGCAGCTCGCGCTCAACTACCTGCATCTCGACCCCAACACGACGCGCCCCGAGGACTACCGCCAGGCCGAGAAGCTGTTGCTCGCTGTGCGCCCCTACATCCGCGCCTTCGACTCGACCGAATACACGAATGGACTCGCCAACGGGGAGTTCTGCATCTCGATGTCCTGGTCCGGTGATTACGCGACCTCGAGGGCCAGGGCCAAAGCCGCGGGCGTCGACGTGCATCTCGCCTTCACCGTGCCGAAAGAGGGCGCCAACGCCGCATTCGACGCGTGGCTCATTCCCGCGGACGCGCCGCACCCGCAGGCGGCCCACGAGTTCCTTAACTTCATGCTCGAGCCGCGGGTGATCGCCGCCATTACCAACTACATTCACTATGCCAACGACAACCGGGCGGCCAACGCCTATGTAAAGGCGGAAATTCTCAACGACCCGACCATCTATCCGACGCCGGCGATGGAGGCACGGCTGTATCAGTCCGCAGAAGTCGCGCCGGCGCTGGAGCGGCTGCGCACGCGCACCTGGACGCGCATCAAGACCAACCTGTGAGTCCGGCTCGGACGCCGCAGCGTCCGCTCAGCGACCGGCGAGCTGCGCTTCCAGCGCACGGCGGCGGTCGGTGCGCGTCATGAGGTAACTGGCGCCGATGATGCACACCCCGACCGCGCACACGATGAGACTCGCCAGCGCGTTGATGTCGGGACTGACCCCGAGCTTCACCTTGGAGTAGATGACCATCGGCAGGGTGCTGGCGCCCGGACCGGCAACGAAGCTCGAAATGACCAGATCATCGAGCGACAGGGTGAAGGACAGCAACCAGCTGGAAACGATCGCCGGCGCAATGATCGGCAGCGTGATCTCGAGAAAGGCGCGCGCCGGACTGGCGCCCAGATCCATGGCCGCTTCCTCCAGCGAGCGGTCAGCCGCAGCTAAGCGCGATTGCACCGTGATGGTCACGTACGCGGTGCAGAACGTGACGTGCGACAGCACTATGGTGGTGAAGCCGCGATGCGGCCAGGAAAACAGCTGCATCATCGATACGAACAGCAGCAGCTGCGTGATCCCGGTGATGATTTCCGGCATGACCAGCGGTGCGTTTACCATCCCCGTCAGCAGCAGCCGCCCGGGAAAGCGCGCAAAACGCACCAGCGCGATCGCCGCCAGGGTGCCAAGGACCACCGCACCGGTCGACGCCGCAACCGCGACCTCCAGCGACAGCAGCGCCGCCTGCAACAGCTGGCGGTTGTGCAGCAGCTGCCCATACCAGGCGGTGGAGAAGCCGCCCCAGACGTTCACCAGCGGCGAGGCGTTGAACGAGTACCCGATCAGCACCAGGATCGGCAGGTACAGCAGCGCGATGCCGAAAAACAGCACCGAGAGCAGCGCGGCGGAGGAGCGCCGTTCCGTGTTGTCCGTCATGCCTCGAGCTGCCGCACGTTGTAGTACTGGTAAATGGCGATCGGGCCGACGAGCAGCAGCAGGAACGCGATCGCCACGGCGGAGGCCACCGGCCAGTCGTGATTGCCGAAGAACTCATCCCACAACACGCGGCCGATCATGAGTTGGTTCGGCCCGCCGAGCAGCGAGGGAATCACGAACTCGCCGACCGCGGGAATGAACACCAGCATCGAGCCGGCGATCACTCCGGGGAGCGACAGCGGCAGGGTGATGTCGAGAAAGGCGCGCCGCGGCGTGCTGCCCAGATCGGCGGCCGCTTCCAGCAGCGTCGCATCGAGTTTTTCCAGCGTGGCAAATAGCGGCAGCACCATGAAGGGCAGGTAGGAATAGATGATGCCGAGATACACCGCGAGACTCGTGCGCATGATGCGCAGCGGATGACTGATGAGGCCCAGGTGCAGGAGCGCGGTGTTGAGAAAGCCGTTGTCGCGGATGATTCCCTCGAGGGCGTAGACGCGCAGCAGGAAGGAGGTCCAGAACGGCAGCATGATGATGAGCAGCAGCAGCCCCTGGGTCGACCTTGGACTGCGCGCGATGGCGTAGGCCATGGGGTAGCCGAGCAACAGACAGATCAGGGTGGAGAAGAACGCCGTGCGCAGCGAGTACAGATAGGCGACGCCATACACTTCATCGGTGAGCAGGTAGCGGTAGTTGCCGAGAGTAAGGGTGAGCTGCAGGTGGTGGTCGCGCGTGAAGGAGATGACGTCGGTAAACGGCGGCACGCGCGTCGCGGTCTCGGCGAAGCTGATTTTGAAGGCGAAGACGAACGGAATGAGAAAGAATATGACCAGGAAGATCAGCGGCGGCAGAATGATGAGCCAGCGGCCCGGACGCCCGATCGGTTTCATGATGCGCGTTTTCGCCTGTGCCAGCGGAGTATTGTGCGGGATAAACTTGGGTCCGGTACAGTCATGAGCCAACGAGCCTCCACAGCACTCACCGAGCAGGCCGCCAACGGCGGCGGCTCGCGCATCCGCCAGCGCCAGCGGCAGCGCCTGATCGACGCCTGCATCTCCGCGCTGCACATCTACGGGCCCTCGAGTACCACGGTGGAGAAGGTCGTGGCGCTGGCGGACCTGTCGCCGGGCATCGTGCGCTTCTACTTCGACTCCAAGGCCGCGATGCTCATCGCTTCGCTCGCGTACCTGGCCGCGGAGTTCGGTGAGCGGGTGCTGGCTCCGGTCGCGCAATTGAAGCACCAGCCGGTGCAGGCGCTGCGGCTGCTGGTGGATCTGTACCTTGATGCGGACATCGCCAGTCCGCGCAAGGTGTCGGTGTGGTACGCGTTCTGGGGCGAAGCCACTGCCCGTCAGGAGTACCAGGATATCTGCGGTCAGCAGGACGAGGAGTTCGCCGCGCTGGTGCGCGAGCTCATACAAGGCCTGATCGCGGCCCGCGGCGCCACGCACCTCGACGCCGACGGCGTGGCGCTCGGGCTCATCGGCGTGCTCGAGGTGCTGTGGCAGGGATTTGCCTTCGAGAGCGAGGCCAACATCGACCGCGCGGCTGCGGTCGCACGCTCGCTCGCCTACCTGAGATCGGTGTTCCCGGGTGAGTTTGGGTCTGCCGGCGCCGAGGCGCCGCAGGGTGCCGCCGCGCCGACGGCCGCCGCGAGTGGCGCCGCCGGTGCGCGTCTGCCGGCGTGGGCCTATGCGGACGCGGCGTTGCTCGGCGCGGAGCGCGAACAGCTGCTGCGGCCCGCCTGGCAGCTGCTCGGACACGAGGCGGAGCTGCGGACAGCGGGAGACTTCCTCAGCGGCGATCTGGCGGGGGAGCGCGTCATCGTGGTGCGGGATGCGCGCGGCAGGCTGCACGCGCTGCGCAACACCTGCCGGCGGCGTCCGCACGCTCTGGTGACGGCGCGCCGCGGACGCCTCAAGAGCGCGATTCACTGCGCGCCGCACGGCCTCACCTACGGCTTCGACGGACGCCTGATTGCGGGGGCGACTCCCGGGGATCTAACGGTCCTAGAGATGACGCGCCAGGGGCGCCTGGTCCTGGTGCGCGCGGGCGGCGCAGCCGCGGCGCGCCCGGCAGAGCCTGCGTGGGATGCTTGCACGGTGCTGCTACCGCGGGCGGTCGCGGACGTGGACGTCGCCGCCGACTGGAAGGTGATCGTCGAGCAGTGGCTGGAGAGTCCGCAGTCGCAGCAGCATTTTGTGGCGCCGAATCAGCTGCTCCAGATCCGCCCGGCGGGCGCATCGATTCTGCAGGTCGTGCCTACCGCACCGGGACGCTGCCGCATCCGCCGCTTCGATTTCTCCGCGGCGCAGCGCGCGGCCAGGGGCTCCCGCGAGACTGATGGCGCACTGCGCGCCCAGATCGAGCTGGCGGAGTCAACCCAGAGCGGTCTCATGGGCGCCGCGCCCGATCAGCCGGACGCAACTCCCACCACACCCGCACTCGCACGCTTCCGCGAGTCGATCGCCGTCCTGCTGCCGGCTAGATGAAGCGGGCCGGGGGGCTCGCCTGGCGCACCTCGGGGATGCGTTCGCGCAGCAGGTTGTGGAACTCCAGCATGCAGTTCTCGAGCCGCGACAGCGGTCCCGGCTCGTAGCTGCCTGAGGCCAGGCCCTGTTGCACGCGCCGGCACAGGAACTCGTCCTCGCGCTGTACCTGGCGATTGATGCGGGCCCCGAGGTAGCGAACGATGCGCATCTCGCGCCGCGAGTCGGGGTGGCCGAAGGACGCACCGCGAATGGTGCAGCGGCCCGGGCCACGCGGCAGCACCTGGAAGAAGTCCATCTGGTCAGGGAACACGTCGATACCGAGATTGGGCAGCATGCTGTAGAAGGTCCAGCGCCTGCGGTGTGCTTGCGGCAGGTCGGTCGCGACCTCGCCGATGAGCTTTTGGTAGAGACGCTCGCTCCAGCGCGACGACGGGGTCTCGCGCAGCCAGCTGACGCCGCGCGCCACGCCCGTGGGCAGATTCAGCTGATCCTCGTAGTCGGGCGTGAACATCCGGTTCAGTCCCGGATGCCCGATTGGCACATGATAGGACTCGAGGTAGTTGTCCATCGCGATTTTCCAATCGCATTCCCAGTGCTCGATGTACCCGGGCCCGAGCGGGCGCATCTCTTCGAAGCGATGCGGAGCGAATTCTCCGGCCACACCCTCCCAGATCTCCTCCAGCGGCCGTGGAATGCCCGCGAGGCACACGAACACGAAGCCGAACATCACCTGCACGCGCACCGGCTTAAGTCCCAGCAGCCCGCGATCCAGGGCCGGAAAGGTCTCACGCGCCGTCATGGCGCGCAGCTCGCCGGTGAGCCGATATGACCATCCGTGGTACGGACAGGTGATAGCGCCCGGGCAACTGCCCGCGCCTTCGAGGATGCGCGCGCCGCGGTGGCGGCAGACGTTGTGAAAGGCTCGTACCTCGCCGTTCGAGTCGCGCAGCGCCACGATGCTGTCTGGACCGAGGTCGAGCGTGCAGTAGTCTCCGGGGGCGGCAACGGAGCTGATGTGGCAGACGATCTGCCAGCTCGGCTTGAGCAGCCGCTCGTACTCCAGATGCGTCATCTCCGGATGGCTGTACGCCCAGGCCGGCAGGGCCCGTGGCACGGCGGCGGCGATGGCTTCGACCGGACGGGCGGCTGTCGTTTTCATGGGGGTTCCGGCCACTGGGTATATGGTCGTATAATTCTACCGCAAAAAACTATATGAGCATATAGACGGTGCCTGCGGCGGGTGGTACCGTCGCGCTCGAAGCCTTTAACTCAAGCACTTAGAGCGAGGGCACTCATGGCCCGAACCCTGACCAGAAGCCACGAACACTACCGCCGGGCGCTGCAGCGTCTACCGCTCGGCGTCGCGTCCAACTTTCGCTTCTGGGGCGAGGACCGCACCATCTACGTGAAGCAGGGGCGCGGCGCGCGCATCACCGATCTCGACGGCAACGTGTACGTCGACTACCGCATGGGGTACGGCCCGGCCATCCTCGGCTATGCGGATCCGCGGGTCGATGCCGCGGCGCGCGCCGGCATGGAGATTGGCGGAGTGTTTGCGCTGTCCACCGAGCGCGAGTACCGCGTCGCCGAGCGCATCGCGCAAATGGTGCCGGCGGCGGAGCTGGTGCGCTTCTCCAACTCCGGCACCGAAGCGGTGATGGCGGCGCTGCGCCTGGGGCGCGCCTACACCGGCAAGGACAACTACGTGATCCTCGAGGGCAGTTACCACGGGCTGTTCGACGCCGCCATGTGGTACACGCCGATGGACAAGTGGACACAGGTCGGCGATCCGCAGGTCCACCCCTACAGCGAGGGCATACCCCTGAGCACGCGCCAATTCGCGCATTTCGTGCAGGCGAACGACGCCAATCAGCTCGAGGACGTGCTCAGGCGCCACGGACACTCGATCGCCTGCCTGCTGATCGAGCCGATCATGGGCAACTGCCTCGGCATCGCCGCCGAGCCCGCCTACGTACGCGCGGCGCGCGAGCTGTGCGACCGCTACGGCGTGGTGATGATCATCGACGAGGTGAAGACCGGCTTTCGCGTGGCGCGCGGCGGGGTGCAGGAGCTGTACGGGGTGCGCGCCGACCTGTGCACCTTCGCCAAGGCGATGGCCAACGGCTACCCGATCTCGGTGCTGGCAGTGCGCGAGGACATCATGCGCAAGCTCGGCAAAGGCGTCGCCCACGGAGGCACCTACACGGCCCACCCGGTGTCGCTTGCGGCCGCGGAGAAGACCCTGGAGATTCTTGCCGAGACCGATGCCCTCGAGCGCCTCGCCGCCTACGGCACGCGCCTGCGCAACGGCAAGAGCGCTATCCTTAAGTCGCGCGGCATCGCCCACAGCTTCGTCGGACATCCTTCCATGAGCGGCTTGTACTTCGCCCACGATCCCCCGCGCACCTATCGCGACTGGAAGGGCAGCGACTACAGCTTCTACGACGCCGTCGCCAGGGTGTTGCACGATGAGTGCGTCCTGTGCGAGCCGGACTCGCGCGAGCCGTGGTTCATGTCGGCAGCCCATGATGATTCGTGCCTGAAGGACACGCTCACGGCATTCGAAGTTGCGATCGACCGCACGCTCAACTCTCTCGGCAGCACGCGCCGCGTGCCTGCCTGAGCTCAAGCGAGCACCGGAGGCCGGGCATGAGCAGGGGCGCTGCGAACCGCTACGACGCAATCGTCGTGGGAGCGGGGCACAACGGCCTGGTGAACGCCTGCTATCTGGCGCGCGCCGGCCTGAAGGTGCTGGTGCTCGAGCGCAACCCGTACATCGGCGGGGCAGCGGTCAGCCGCCGCCTCTACGACGGCTTCACCTATTCGAACTGCTCCTACGTCTGCAGCCTGCTGCGCACGGAGATCATCCGCGCCCTCGAGCTGCCGGCGCACGGCCTGCAGATCATCCCCTACGAGGGTGGCTGCACCATGATGCGCGACGGCGGGCATCTGGCGGTCTACGACAACCACGACGCCATGCGCCGCGAAATCGCGCGCCACTCGCGCCAGGACGCGGAAGCCTACGACCGCTATGTCCGCGACATGCTGCGGCACTGCCGCTTCATCAAGCCGCTGCTGCTGCGCGAGCCGCCGGATCCGACCTCCTTCAAGCCACGTGACATTCAGGAGCTGTTGTTCCTCGGCAGG
>Ga0193733_1000605_pt1 | contig 11541 bp, 8 predicted proteins | sample U1s2metaG_FD_145076 | JGI IMG/M metagenome (GOLD analysis project Ga0193733, IMG submission 145076) | Soil microbial communities from a riparian zone of the East river system, Colorado, United States - U1s2 | ecosystem: Environmental > Terrestrial > Soil > Riparian zone | place: USA: East River... | reverse complement strand
ATCGACCTGGATATCTTGAGCGCGTGATCGTCCTGCGACAGAAACAGCGCAAAGCGGGGTCGGGCACTGCCCATTTGCTGCATTTGCTCGCGAAAGACATTGATGTCCACGTCGGGAGCTACGAGCAAGACGTTCCTGACCTTGGCGCCGATCTTGCCGCCGCGCATCGACCTGGACCGCAACATATCGAGGGTAAGCAGACAGCCCATCGAATGGCACAGTACTATGACTTCCTTTACGCTAGGACTGAGTGCGATCGTATCCAGCAACTGCTCCAGCGAATCGCGAGACTGACTCGCGCTCTCGCGGTCGTACTCGTAGGCGCGCAATCCCACCACGCCCCGCGAAGGCCAGGAGAAAAGGATGGGTATGACGGGCGCTTTCGAATCTTGAGCGATTTGTGCAAGACGATAAGCAGCTTCATCGAAGCGATTGTTGAATCCATGCACGAAGATCATCGCCTTGCCGCGGCGGGTCGCTTTGGCGATGGCAGTAAGGGCGGTGTTGAAGCCCGGCCTGTCCAGATACTCGGCGGAGGCCGTCACGAACTCGCGATGCGGATTTCCCGGTGGGGACGACGGCCATTGGATCTCGCCAATCTTGCGCGCGTCGTCGGGCGGAATTGAAACGGCAATCCGCGCATAGGACATTGCGGACGCCCGTTCGCCATTGAACATCTCACCGACGTCGTCCGTCGATCGCTGCCGTGTCGTTGCAACCAGAATCGGAACGCGCGACGTCCCTTCAGCGGATTCCGCCGTCGGGACCAGGGCGCCTTGCAAGGAGCGGCTTGTGCAGGAGCAGCAGACAAGGGCCAGGACCAAAGCCGCCATAGCCCACCGACCACTGGGATTCCCTGCGGCGATCACTCGCTCTCTTTCGCGAACTGCGAAACTCATATCCGAGAAGCCAATTCAGGTCGTATACTCCCCGCGGAGCGACGCGAGATCTGCCCATCGCGCGTGCGGCACGCAAATAGTTGACTAGCATTCAGCCCACTCGTCAAGGTTTTCTACCTGCGAAGGACTCAATCCACGCGAGGTCACCAGAGAAGCCTGTTTTTTTGGCCACGGCACAAAACGCAATCTTGTTGCGAATTGGTCGCCTAAATCGTCCCCAAGCTCACAGGCCGAACAGTCCCGGCTTTGGGTCGGCATTCATTGCGCAACTGGCGGAACGGTAAGCTATGATCGGTTCGAGCGAACCGATCATTTCGTCAGCACTCGGCCAGCAGCACGTCGAGGTGAGCGGTTGACCGCTCCCCCAAATCGTTGCCATGGGCGTCCAGAAATTCGCCAGCCGCCCGCCGCCCCTCCTCCCGCAGCAATGAAATGAAATCCCACTCCGCGTTGAGCTTTGAGGAAACGCCAAAGGTCGCCAAGAGATCGTACGCATCTGCGCCCAGCGAGCGCCCTCGCCGTTTCCCGGATCGGCCACCTGTCGAAGCAGAGCTATCATGCGCAATTCCTTGGCGAGCGGCGAATTGAACGAAATCTCGTTGAGCCGATTTAAAATCTCCACGGCCGAGCGCGGCGTCTCCGGCCTTTCCGTCGGGTTGATCTGCACCAGAATGGTGTCATGGGCATCGCTTTCGCGGACAAGCGGCGTGATGGTTGGGTTGCCGGCGTAGCCTCCATCCCAATATGCCTCTCCATCGATTTCGATCGCCTGGTACATTGTGGGAAGACAAGCCGAAGCAAGAAGCACGTCAGGGGTAATCTCGCCATTGCGGAAGATCTGCCCGCGGCCGGTCCGCACTTTCGTTGCGGTCACAAACAGCTTGATGGGCGAACGCGCCAGGCGGTCGAAATCGATGCTCTCGGCCAGAATGCCGCGAAGTGGATTGAAATCCAGCAGATTGAGATCGTAGGGCGAGAAGACCCGGGTCATCAGATCCATGGCGAGGTAGGCTGGCGATGTGTCGAGCGTCCATCGGCCGATCAGGCGATCAAGCGGGGAACGCTGCAATGGGCTCAAGGCCGCGGCACGCGACACGCGATCCCAGAATTGATCGAGCGCGGCGCGTGCGCCGTCGGCCCCTCGTTCAGTCCAGCCGTCAGCCAGCACCGCAGCATTCATCGCGCCCGCGGAAGTCCCGGAGATGCCTGCAATGCGGAGCGAGCTCTCCTCAAGCAAACGATCCAGCACGCCCCAGGTGAACGCCCCATGGGAGCCGCCGCCCTGAAGGGCAAGATCGATCAGGACCGGATCATCTGCGCTGTTCAGACTCATTGAACGGTCCCACCGTGGATTTTCCCGAGAGCCCTTTATCGAACCGGAAGAGCATGAAATAGCCGGCCGGAACGAAGAACAAGGTCAATAACGAAGCGCCAGCAAGCCCCGACATCATGAGGATCGCCATCGGCTGCCACAACGCGCCGCCCGTGATCGCCATGGGCGCGAGTCCGAGAACTGTCGTTGCCGATGTCAGGAGGATCGGACGCAAGCGCTTCTCCGATGCTGCAACAATCGCGTCCCGCAAGTCCAACTGGGTACGCTCGATATCGATCTGGTCGATCAGCACAATGGCATTGTTGATGATGATCCCGGAAAGACTAATGATGCCTAGCGTGCCAAAAAACGACAGCGGTTGTCCCGTCGCCAGCAAGCCGAAAGGAATCCCGATCAGGATCAACGGTATGCTCAAGAACGTCAGGAGAGTACGGCGGAACGAGTTAAATTGTAGGATAATCGCAAGCACCATGACGCCCAGGGCGATCGGAAACCCGGCGGCGAGTTTCTGGTTGGTCTCGCCGCTCTTCTGGAGCTCGCCACCGATACTGAAATGATACCCTCCGCTAAGGTCCAGCGCCTGCAAGCCGGGTCGGATTGAATCCAGCAGATTGCCGGCAGTCAAAGAAGTACTACGGGCGGTGACGGTTATTGTTCGTTCCTGATTTTTCCGGCGGATGCGCGGAAAATCGAAGCCGGGCTTCAATTTGGCAACCTGCGCAAGGGAAATCAGTGCTCCATTTTTCGCGAAGGTGGCGCTGGTGAGGCCTTCCAGGCTTTGGGAGGTATGCGCTCCGGCCCGAAGCACGATCGGAATAAGATTGTCTCCTTCGCGATAGATCGAGACCGCAGCTCCGCTAAAATAAGTGTTCAGGAGCTGGGTAATCTCTTCCGATGTTATTCCGAGCTGGCGGGCCCGGTCCTGATCGATCTCTACGACAACCTTGACGATCTTGTTGCCCCAATCGTCTTCATTGTCGCGGATGCCAGGAGCAGCTTGAAACAGCGATCGCACGCTTTGGCCCAGCGTAAGGAGACGGTCAGCATCGGGGCCCGAGATTTCCACGTCGACAATGCCCGATTCCACCGATCCCATCGCGAGCCGCTTGATCTTGAACCGTGCCTCCGGGTGGTTGGCATAAAGGTAATTCCAGGCGCGATCTGCGGCCCGCACCGCGCCTTCGTAGTCTTTTGTATTGATCAGGAAGAAGGCCGAGGCGGGATCCGCCGAAACCGGCGTCAGAGTCAGATAGAATCTGGGGCCGCCGTCCCCGACGTAGAGTATATGGCTTGCGATCTCCGGATTTACTGCGGGGTCTCCGAGCCATTTGGAGATCTCGAGCGCTCGGGCTTCGGTCTGTGAGATGTCGGTCCCGTCGGGCATGTTCATATAAACGAGAAACTGATTACGTTCGCTCAGCGGGAACATCTGCTTGGGCAAACGCCCGAACTGCGTCAGGGCCACCACGACCAGCATAATGCACGCGACCAACACGATCGGAGAGAAACGGAGAGCGGAACCCAGCATGGAGGCGTAAAGCTGTTGCAGACGCGAAGCAGAGGAGCCTTCGTTCCTTGAGGCACTCCCGCCACCGATGAGCCAAACCGTCAGTGCCGGAAGGATATAGAGCGCAGCAATCCACGAGCCGCCCAGTGTCAACGCAACGACTGCAGCCAACGAGAAGGCATATTCGCCTGATGATCCCGACAGAAGAAACAGCGGCAGAAACGCCGCAATCGTGGTGATCGAGGAAATCAGGAGCGGAAGTGCGTATTGTTCGCCCGACGCAAAGCCTGCGGCTTGAGCCGGCGCACCGCGACCGATCCGGCTGACGATATCCTCAACGATTACCACGCCGTTGTCGACCAGCAGCCCAAGTGCGATGATGATCGCCGCGATCGATACCTGCTCGAGCGCGATCCCCAGCGCACGCATGCCGATGATCGAAAACATGACAGCGAACGGAACGATCATCGCAGCAACCATTCCAGCTCGCAGCCCAAGGAAGAGCACAACAAGCGCGGCGACGACGATGAAGGTCTGCGCCACATTCGATAGCGCAGAATTGACGGATGCACGGACCTGTTCAGCTTGATACGTCGCGAAATCGATCGCGTATCCGATCGGAAGCTGGTTCTGATATTCAAGCGCCGCCGCGCGAAGCTTTCGACCGACCTGTATGACATCCTGGTCGGGCTGCATGATGACGCTGAGCACGACGGCGGGCCGCCCGTTGAGATAGATCGGCTTGATCTTGGGCGAGACGTAGTCGCGGCGAACGGTCACGAGATCGGCGAGCCTCACCAGGCTGTCGGTGGTTCCGACCCGTGTCAGCATCGTTTCTATGGCGCGCACGCTCGGAAAATCTCCGGAGGTCTCCAGCAAGAGGCGCGTGCCGTCTGCATTGATGTTTCCGGAGGGCAGCACGACGTTCTGTCCCTGAAGGTCCTTGATCAGGGTGTTCACCTGAACCCCGACGGCTGCTAGCTTTCGGGTGTCAAGCTCCAGCCAAACCCGTTCGTCCTGGACCCCGAACAATTCAACCTTGGAGATCCCTGTCAGCTGATAAAGCTTCTTGCGGAAGTCATCCGCCACATCTTTTACTTCCCTTGGTGAGAAGCCCTCACCCGTTATCGCAAGGGTCGCGATCGACACGTCGCCAAAGTCGCTGTTGACGAAGGGACCGATAGTGCCGTCGGGCAGCTCGATTTTGACATCGCCCATCTTGTCACGAAGCCGCTGCCATGCCGCGTTCACGATGCTGGTTTCGTCTTTCAGGTCGACGTAGATCGTGAGAGAGCCTTCGCTGACGAGCGTCCTGATGTCCTTGACTTCGGCAAGCTCCCGGATTTTGCGCTCGATCGGGATCGCGACCAGGTTTTCCATGCGTTCTGGCGCCATTCCCGGAAAAAGCGCCGACACCACCGCCGTACGGATGACGATGACCGGGTCTTCCCGCTTCGGGAAATTCGGATAGAGAACGATCCCGGCCAGCAACAGGCTGATCATGACCGCGACGGTGAATCGCGATCGCGCGAGACCAAATCGCGTGAGGAGATTCACGGCGCCTGCTCCTGGAAGGGAAGGAGCTTCACCTTTTGTCCGTCGGCCAGGTAGGACACGCCCGCCGATGCGACGATATCGCCCGCGCCAAGACCCTCCGTGACCACCAGACGATTGTCCCGAATGCCGCCCAGGGTGACGTTGTGCGTTTTGATTGTTGAGCTTCCGCTGTCATAGAGAAACACGGTGCCTGTGCCCTGCAGCTCCTTGCCGCCCACAGGCGCAAGAACGCTGAGCGGCACCAGAAACCCGCTTCGGCCACCGACCAATGGTTCCTCGATCGTGACTTCGACCGACATGCCGGCGTTCAAACCGGGGACACTGTTTTCGAGCCGGACCACGATCGGAAACGCCGATACCTGCTCGGCTTTGGAACCGAGCTCGTTGATCTTGCCTTTGAGCGAATGATCGGGCATGTCGGCAACCTTGATGTCGACCACCTGTCCGACCGTGAGGCTTTGGAATGTCGGCGACGGCGCGAGGAAGGACATCTCGAAGCGATCGTCACTGTAGAGCGTGATGATCGGTTGTCCGGGGGCGACCTGCGCAAACGACTTGACCTCAACGCGGGCGATGGTGCCCGCGAACGGAGCCAGAAGCTGGCTTCGGCCAAGGTTGTGATTTGCCAATTCGAGCTGGCGCTGCGCCTGGTCGAGTTGAGCCCTCGAGCTGAGTTGATTGGCCTTTGATTGATCGAATACCGCTTGTGTCGCAACCCCTCTCTTCAACAGTTCTTGCTTGCGCTGGAAATCCGCTTCAGCATTGTCTAGCTGCGCTTGCGCCTGCTGGACGCCCGCGCTGGCCTGCTCGACCTGGGTCTGCAGCGAGCGCGGGTCGATTTCCGCCAGCACGTCCCCCAACTGTACTTTTTGACCGACGGTGAGAGTAACGGCCTTTAACTGCCCGGCAATTTCGAATGAAAGGCTGCTGACATCTGCCGGCTGCAGGACGCTCGGAAAACGGCGAATGCGGCTCTCGGTCGTTGCGGCGACCTTATAGGCGCGCAGTCCGCGAACAGGTTGTTCGTTGGCTTCTTGTTTCTTCTCGCTGCAGCCTTGCAAACCGAAAACAAGGATCGCGCAGATCACGAACCGCGAAAGTGGTCGACCCATTGTCGGCTCCGTCTGAGGCGAATTGAGACTGACGCCCGTCAGTTCGACGGATTCCGGCCTCCATTACGAGACGGCTTGCCGCGAAAGTCGCCAAGTTGCGTAACCGGCATGGTGCCGACGCGATGAGCGCAGCAACAGCCGCACCTACGGACCACGCGCAAGTCGGGCAGCGTCTCTGCATTCTTGCCCAAACCCAGCCCCTTGCCAAGGGCGACCGATCTCATGCATACAATCTGTCCGCGCTAAAGGTTGGCCAACCGCATCGCAAGCAAGCGAGCCGCAGTGATGGCAAGTCACGACAACAAGATTGACCTGTACGGCGGCTTCGTGCTCGGCGTTGCTACCCTCGCCGCGCTGATCGTCGCCAACTCTCCGCTTGCATCGCAATATGAAGCGCTGCTGCAGGCGACTGGCGAAATCAGAATTGGCACCCTTGCCCTCTCCAAAACTCTTGAACACTGGATCAATGACGGCCTGATGGCCATCTTCTTCCTTCTCATGGCCCTTGAAATCAAGCGTGAGGTCATGGAGGGCGAACTCGCGACCCGAAAGGGTGCTACTCTGCCGGCAATTGCCGCTTTCGGCGGCTTTGTCGTGCCTGCGGGCATCTATGCAGCCATCAACTGGAGCCATGGTCCGGCACTGAGCGGCTGGGCCATTCCTTGCGCCACCGATATCGCTTTCGTGCTCGGGCTCTGTGCCCTTCTGGGCCGCGCTATTCCCCCTGCGCTCAAGACCTTCTTGTTGGCACTAGCGATCATCGACGATCTCCTGGCAATCATTGTGATCGCGGTTTTTTATACGGACAATCTATCGGCGGCCGCGCTGGCCCTCGCCGCGTTGGGCATTCTCGGCCTTGTTATATTGAACCGGTACGATGTGCGCTCTCCGGCAGCTTACGTCGTCCTCGGGATAATCACGTGGGTCGCCGTGCTAAAATCGGGGGTGCACGCGACGCTGGCGGGAGTTGCCGTCGGGTTCGCCATTCCGATGACGCGGCATGATGGCGAAAGCCTTCTCGAGCACACTGAGCACGCGCTCAAGCCGTGGGTGACTTATGCGATTATACCGGCCTTCGCCCTCGCCAATGCGAATGTTCCCCTTCAGGGACTTTCGTTATCGAGTTTGACCGGCTCCATCCCGCTTGGAATTATCGCCGGCCTGTTCTTCGGAAAACAGCTCGGCGTTTTCCTTTTCTCGCTCGGTGCGATCAGGATCGGTGCAGCCGAGCTTCCCGCCCGCACCACGCTCGCGCAGTTCTACGGTGCAGCAATCCTCACCGGTATCGGATTCACGATGAGCCTCTTTATCGGGACGCTCGCCTTCGATGACGAAGCCATCATGGTGCAGGTGCGTCTCGGCGTTCTGATCGCTTCGCTCTTATCTGCACTTGTAGCAGCCGCCTTTTTGGTATTGGTCGATCGTTCCAAAGCAGTCGCGCCATCGTCGTCGAGCCAACAGTCGATTGCAAAGTGACAGGCGAGAGGCGAACCACGAGTCAAAGGCGGGTCTAAATCTGCGAGAAGTGTCGGCGAAGTTCAGTTGATCCGTTTTCCGTGTCACGGCGCGCCCTCTGCCTATTCGCGATTTCCGCAGCGGGACTTCTCCTGGCGGACAGGGCTGGTGCGAAGGAAAAGAAAACTCCCCAAGCCGCAAAACGTGCTCTCTCCGGATGCCTCCCTGAACCGCCTGCTCGAAGGAAACTCGCGATATGTGAAGGAAGTGACGCTGCGGCACGATTTCAAGCACGAACGGGAAGCACTGGCGGGAGGGCATAACCCCTACGCAGCCGTTCTGAGCTGCGCTGATTCGCGCATTGCGCCCGAGTACGCTTTCGTTAGCGGCAGGGGCGATCTCTTCGTGTGCCGCGTGGCCGGAAATTTTGCCAGCGACGAGATGATCGCCAGCCTGGAATATGCCGTGGCAGTGCTTGCTACACCACTCATTCTGGTGCTCGGCCACGACAGCTGCGGCGCGGTTGATGCGACGAAAAGTCACTTAAGGATGACAAGCCGCTGCCCGGACATATCCCGTCTCTGGCTGCAGCCATTGCGCCTGCGGTCAAGGCGGTGTTGCCAAAGGGCGAGGATACGCTCAAGAACGCGATCCGGCAGCACGTGATCGACACCGTGGCCAAGCTGAAGTCGGCCACTCCTATCCTCAGCGCCGCGGTCGAACAGAACAAATTGAAGGTGGTTGGTGGCATCTACCGGTTGAAAAACGGTAACGTAGAGCTGGTCGCTTGAATGTCGCCGCTCGAAACGTGGCCCGCCAGCTCCCAAACGAGGTTGACCTGAGACGCTGGCTGTCCAGTGAACCTCCCGTCGCGCCCGAAAAGATTCGAACTCCTACCTATTAAGCGGCGATTTTCTCTTCGATATCAATCCGCAGTCTCCACGCTTTGGCCGAAAAGCGCGAGAGAGTGGCTTTTTTGGATGCTCTGTCGAGAGCGAACACTCGCCCGCCATTCTGGATGGACCTGGTAACGCTGCACTTAGCCGGTCGCCCGGCCCTGCGTTCGCAGAAAAGCTAATTCCATCCAGGTGGTTAGACCGGGATGGTGAGTGAGTTATAACGAAAGTGGTTGCGGGGATAGGATTTGAACCCATGACCTTTATGAGCCTGACGACCGACTGCCGGCATCAAACCGCTAGTCACGAGCGACCTATTCTGGCCGCCGGTCCAACCGCTAGAAAAACTCCCCAGATTAGGACCCAGGCTGAAATGATTTTAAGTCTGGGCCAATTCCGACGATACCCTGAAACGCATTCGTTTTGAGCTATCGGGCGCATTAGCGAAAGGTCGCACCATCGGACGAAACCACCGATTGACACGCTAAGCTTTCCGTCTTTGCGACGCAAGGTAAGCCGCCCTTTCGTGGATGTGCTGGCGGCGGCATGTTGCACGCAGGGTTGGTAGCTTCACCACTTCATTGGCCGCGGATCAAGAACCGGCGCGTCGGCGATATCGTCGCACTGATCGACGCCGCGCTGACGCAGGCCCGACGCGTCGGCTCCAATCCGGCGATCACTCCCGCGCCGGTCACTGCGGCGGCTGCTGCGCCAAGCGGGGGCGCCGCTTTTTCGTCAACCGACGGCGCAGCATGAGGCCGGTCGATTCGCGCCGCGTCGATCACGCACCCGAACTCCGCGTGCTTTTCTTCCCTCCGGCTAGTGCCGCTGGAGCGCTGGAAAGGCCGCTGGCGGTTCGGCATCGCCTGGATCGGTGACGACGTGGTGGACCACCTGGTGGCCAACAACAAGGCAATCCGGATCGGCGACCGGGTCATTCTCGCCATGGTTCCGAGCGATGCCTCCGGCCGTTAATCCACAAAAACTGCAAAATCCGCTCGACGAGGACGTTCTCGCCGTGGTCAGAGCGCTTGCCAGACTGCGCGCTCGGATAGATCATGAAGCCGAAATCGCGCGCAGATCAGTTCAAGCCCGCGCGACCGAGCCGAGTGCATGATCCGCGTCGCCATCTACGCCCGCTTTTCCAGCGATCTACAAAACGACAAATCGGTCGATGACCAGATCGCGTTCTGCCGCGATGTCTGCGCTCACAATGGCATGACTGTGGTGTTGACCTTCGAAGACCGCGCTGTGTCCGCGTCGTCAGCAAAGAATCGTCCCGGCTTCATTGCGCTGATGCGCGCTGCAGCAGCAAAGCTGTTCGACGTCGTCGTTGCCGAAGACATGGATCGCATTTTTCGCGACCAGGCCGATTATCACGCTGCCCGCAAGGAACTCGATTTTCTCGGCATCACCATTCATACCGCAACCGGTAAGGTGACCAAGATCGACGGCGCGCTGCGGGCGCTGATGGGCGAAATGTATCTCGAAAACTTGGCGCTGCATGTACGACGCGGACTCGAGGGCGTGATCCGCGACGGCCGCCACGCCGGCGGACGTGCCTATGGCTATTCCATCGTCCCCGGTTCGCCGGGCGAGCTCGTCATCGACGACGCGCAAGCCGAGATCGTGCGACGGATTTTCGCACGCTTTGTTGCCGGCGCCACGCCTCGCGCCATTGCTGCCGAACTCAACGCCGATCGCATAGCGCCGCCGCGCGGCGCCAAGTGGAACGCATCCACGATCAATGGCAACAATGCGCGGGGCCACGGCATGCTGCTCAATGAGCTTTATGTCGGCCGCATCGTCTGGAACAAGGTCCGGATGGTCAAGGATCCGACCACGGGCAAGCGTATCTCGCGGATCAATGCGAAGGAGCAGCATCGCATAACCGAGGCGCCGCAACTGCGCGTTATCGATGATGTGACGTGGAACGCGGCGCAGGCCATCAAGCTGAAGCGCTCGCACTTCGGCGCACCTCAATCCCGCGCGCCGCGGCGTCCGCTTTCGGGGTTGCTGCGGTGTGGGTCCTGCGGCGGCGGAATGGTATCGATCGGCAATCACAAACGGACCGCACGACTGCAATGTGGCACACACAAGGAAAGTGGATCCTGCACCAACAGCCGGAAGGTCAACCGCGACGCCATTGAAGCGGCCGTATTCGCGGGACTGAAGGACGAACTGGCCAATCCGATTGCGATTACGGAATACATCAAGGTCTATAACGAGGAGCGTCGGCGCCTGGCGCGCGAAGCTGGCGACCAGATGAGCACGTTGACACGCCGCAATGCCGAGGTCTCACGGGAACTCGAGCGGCTGATCGACGCGGTAACGCAAGGCGTCGACCTCGCCACCCTGGTGCCGAGGATCAAGGCGTTGGAAGCGGAGCGCTCCGATATCGCCGGGAAGCTACAATGCGCCGGTGCCACCGATAGCGTCACATTGCATCCTGGCGCGATCGAGCAATACCGCGCCGATGTCGAAGGATTGGCCGCCCTCGCCGCTGAGCACAGCGATTTTGCGGAATCGGCGGAACTGATCGAAGCGGTGCGGCGGCTGGTGGCCGGGGTCATCGTACGCGCCGAGCCGCACGGCCGAGGCTTCAGCGTCGAAGTGCAGGGACGGCTGGCACAATTGACGAATTCGGCTTTGTTCCCGAGCCGTTCTGAGGGAGGGGGGATTGGTGGTAGCGGGAGAGGGACTCGAACCCCCGACCCCAGGATTATGATTCCCGTGCTCTAACCAGCTGAGCTACCCCGCCACGCCACAAAGCACACCTGTA
>Ga0193733_1000604_pt1 | contig 11543 bp, 10 predicted proteins | sample U1s2metaG_FD_145076 | JGI IMG/M metagenome (GOLD analysis project Ga0193733, IMG submission 145076) | Soil microbial communities from a riparian zone of the East river system, Colorado, United States - U1s2 | ecosystem: Environmental > Terrestrial > Soil > Riparian zone | place: USA: East River... | reverse complement strand
GCGGTCCCGCAGGCTGCGCGCCTTGCCAACGTACAGCAGCTCGTGCCCGGCACCGAACATGCGGTACACGCCCGGACGCTTGGGGAGCGAAGTGATGTATTCCTTGGGGTCGAACACGGTCGGTCGGTCGCTCAGGGAACCCGCAACCCCGCGGGAACCGCCAGGTCGGCGAGCTCGCAGGCCCGCGCCATCACAGTTCTAAACATCGCCGGCGTGAGCCGGCGGGTCGAGGTGTTGTAGCGGCTGCAATGATACGAATCGAGCATGCATTGCGCTTCATCCAGTATGTGTTCGCGTCCGTGTGCAAACAAGTAACGCCCACGCGTGAGCCCGCGCGCCATGAGGACCGCATCGTGCGCCACGCGCCCCAGCGCCAGGTACACGCGCACGGCGGACAACTGCCGCAGCTCACCGGCAAGGTACGCGTTGCAGCAGCGGATCTCCTGCGGCAGTGGCTTGTTCTGGGGTGGCACGCATTTGACCGCATTGACGATGCGCGCGTTCAGCAGCGTGAGTCCGTCGTCGACGGATGCGGACACCGGGCGGCTTGCAAGCCCCGCCTCATAGAGTGTCTGGTATAGCAGGATGCCCGCGTGATCTCCGGTGAACGGCCGGCCGGTCCGGTTGGCGCCATGCATGCCGGGCGCGAGACCTACTATGAGAATGCGCGGCTGCAGCGCGCCGAACGAGGGCACGGGTCGCGCCCAGTAATCGGGATGAGCGGCGCGCGCTTGCGCGAGGAACCTCGCGAGTCGCGGGCAGCGCCTGCAGTCTGGATCGTACGCGGCGGCCGGCTCGGGACTGATGCGCTGCAATGCTCTTAGGGAGACACGGTCCCGGTACGCTTGTCAGCGCGGCGGCTCTGACTGCGCTCGGCGATCAGCATGGCGAGCTCGAGGGCCTGCTCGTGGTTCAGGCGCGGGTCCACGGTCGAACGATAGGCCCGCTGCAGGTCCTGGTCCGTCAGCCCGCGCGCACCCCCGGTGCACTCGGTCACGTCGTCCCCGGTGAGCTCGATGTGCACGCCGCCCAGATAGGATCCCAGCTCGGCGTGGATGCGGAACGCCAGGTCCAGCTCCTTGAGGATGTTCTCGAACCGGCGCGTCTTGATCCCGCCAGTGGTTGTCTCGGTGTTGCCGTGCATGGGATCGCACACCCACAGCACCGTCTGTCCGGTCTGGCGGACCGCCTCGATGGCCTTCGGCAGCGCGGCCGCCACCTCCTTCGCCCCGAAGCGGTGTATGAACGTGAGCCGGCCGGGCTGATTCTGCGGGTTGAGGGTCGTCACCAGGCCCTGCAGCCACGCCGCGTCCATGGCGGATCCGACCTTGACGGCAATGGGGTTCGAGATGCCGCGGAAGTACTCGATATGCGCGCCTTCGAGTCCCGCGGTGCGCATGCCGATCCACGGCAGGTGCGTCGAGAGGTTGTACCAGCGGTTCTGCCGGGTGTTGAAACGCGTCTGCGCCTGCTCGTAGTGCAGGTGCAGGCCCTCGTGACTCGCATAGAAGTCCACCAGCGTGGCTTCGTGAACCTGGCGGCCGCTGATGCCCTCGAAAAAATCCAGCGCATCGCCGATGGAGCTCACGATACGCTGATAGGCGTCCTTGAGCGGCGCCTGGTGCACGAAACCCAGATCCCAGTACTCCGGGTGGTGAAGATCGGCGAAGCCGCCCTCGACCAGTGCACGCACGAAGTTCAGTGTCAGCGCCGCACGCTCATAACCGCGCAGCAGCAGCTCCGGATCCGCCGCACGCCCCTCAGGGGTAAAGTCCGGACGATTGACCAGGTCACCGCGATAGCTCGGCAGCGTGACCCCGGCCCGTGTCTCGGTGTCCGTCGAGCGGGGCTTGGCGTACTGGCCGGCCATGCGCCCCACGCGGATGATGGGTTTCTTAAGGCCGTGCAGCAGCACGAGACTCATCTGCAGCAGGATCTTGAGCTTCTTGGCGATGGTGTCCGATTCACAATCGGCAAACACCTCCGCACAGTCACCCCCCTGCAGCAGAAAGGCGTCGCCGCGCTGGGCGGCCGCCAGGCGCTCCCGCAGAGCGTCGATCTCCCAGGAGACGACAATCGGCGGCAGCCGGGAGATGTGCGCCACAATTCGCTCGAGCGCGCGCGGATCGGCATAAACCGGCTGTTGCTGGGCCGGCCGCGTCTGCCAGCTGGCGCTGTGCCAGGAGGTGGTTTCGGGCGATCGCATGTCATTGATCCTAGCACGCTTTCCGTAAGCGTCCGGGCGCCGGGGCGGCCCTCTGCGGCCCTGCATCGTGCAGCTGGCGCTGCGCGCGCTTCACGGGCAGAATGCGCCCCTTTTCCAAAGGGCTTCTATGCACCGCGTACTGATTCTGGGCGCCGGCAAGATCGGCGCATTGATTTCCGGATTGCTAGCCGAATCGGGCAGTTACAAGGTTCAACTGGGCGATATCGACGGGACTGCGGCGGAGGCGGTGGTGCGCGCCCACGACACGGGCAACATCCTCGCCTTCACGCTCGATGCAACCAATGCGGTGGCGCTAGCCCGGCACCTCGCCGAACACCCGGTCGATGCCGTCATTTCGAGCCTGCCGTACTACTGCAACCTCGGGGTCGCAGCAGCCGCCCGCAAAGCGCGCACCCACTACTTCGACCTGACAGAAGATGTGGACGTCACGCGCTCGGTACGCACCCTCGCTGCGGGGGCTGGCCAGGCATTCGTGCCGCAATGTGGTCTCGCTCCCGGGTTCATCAGCATCGCCGCTGCCGAGCTGATCACGCACTTTGACGGGTTGCGGGCCGTGAAGCTGCGCGTCGGCGCCCTGCCCCAGCACCCGAACAACGTCCTCAAGTACTCGCTCACCTGGTCCACCGAGGGACTCATTAATGAGTACGGCAATCCCTGCCAGGCGGTCAGCGACGGGCGCCTGCTCGAGGTTGCGCCTCTCGAGGGACTCGAGGAAATCGAAATCGACGGCACCCTGTATGAGGCGTTCAACACCTCGGGGGGCCTCGGGTCGCTGGCGGAAACGCACGGCGCGCACATCGAATCGATGAACTACAAGACCATGCGTTACCCCGGTCACTGTCAGCAGATGCGCCTGCTCATGAACGACCTGAAGCTCAATCACGACCGCGGCACGCTCAAGCGTATCCTGGAGAACGCCGTGCCGCAGACCCTGCAGGACGTGGTGATCGTGTATGCAGCGGTCACCGGCACGCAGGACGGACAGCTGCGCGAGGAAAACTACGTCAACAAGATCTATCCGCAGGTGATCGCCGGGCGGCTGTGGTCCGCGATTCAGGTCACCACCGCCGCCGGACTCACCGCGGTCGTGGACCTCGTGCTCGAGCACCAGGGCAAGTACAGTGGCTTCGTGGCGCAGGAGCAGTTCCGGCTGACCGATATTGTCGCGAACCGCTTCGGCCGCTACTACGCGCCGGGCGGCACCAAGCACGTTTCCGGCGAGGTCGTCGTGTCGGGTAAAGCCGGCCACCAGCGCCGCCAGCAGGCCGCGAACGGATGAGCAGCGTGGACATCGATGCGCTCCTGAAGCGCTTAGGATTGGGCGCCATCAATCCCGGCGCCTGGTCCGGATCGCACGGCTGGTCAGACGCCACGGACGCCACGCTCATGAACGTGCGCAACCCTTCGGATGGGACGCTGCTCGCGCAGCTGCGGCCCGCCACCCTGGCTGACTACGACCACGTGCTGAGCTCGTCGGTCGAGGCTGCGGCCGCCTGGCGCGACGTGCCGGCACCCAAGCGCGGCGAAGCGGTGCGCCTGCTCGGCGAGCAGTTGCGCCGGCACAAGAGCGACCTGGGCACGCTGGTGTCGCTGGAGAACGGCAAGATCCTCGCCGAGGGTCTGGGCGAGGTTCAGGAGATGATCGACATCGCCGATTTCGCGGTCGGCCAGTCGCGCATGCTCTACGGCCTCACGATGCACTCCGAGCGCCCCCGCCATCGCATGTCCGAGCAATGGCATCCGCTCGGCGTCGTGGGCATCATCTCGGCCTTTAACTTTCCGGTCGCGGTGTGGTCCTGGAATGCGTTTCTGGGAGTCGTCTGCGGCAACGCCTGCGTGTGGAAGCCCTCGCACAAGACACCACTGACTGCGCTTGCGCTGCAGCGGTTGTGCAACAGCGTGGTCGAAGCCAACCACCTGCCGCCGATCTTTCAGCTGTTCGTAGAGTCCGGCACGGACCTGGCGACGCGCTTCGTGGCGGACCGGCGCGTGGCGCTCATCTCCTTCACCGGTTCGACCGAGATCGGCCGCAAGGTCGGCGAACGCGTCGCCGCGCGCCTCGGCAAGAGCCTGCTCGAGCTCGGTGGCAACAACGCCGTCATTGTCGATGAGACGGCCAACCTGGATCTTGCCGTACCGGCGATCGTGTTTGGCGCCGTCGGCACCGCCGGCCAGCGCTGCACCAGCACGCGGCGTGTGTTCGCTCACCGGGCGATCGCCGCGGACCTGGAACGGCGCCTGATCCATGCTTACCGGCAGGTGCGCATCGGGGATCCGCTGGAGGCCGAGACGCTCATGGGCCCTCTGATCGATGCGCACGCGGTCGAGCGTTACCAGGCCGCCATCGTCAGCGCACGCAACGCCGGCGGCGAACTGCTCTATGGTGGCAACACGCTCAAGCGCCCCGGCAACTTCGTAGAGCCTGCGATCATTCGCGCCCGCAACGACTGGCCGATCGTGCAGACCGAAACCTTCGCGCCCATTCTGTACCTGATTCCGGTCGAGTCGCTCGCTGAAGCGATCGCCGCGCAGAACGCCTCCGCCCACGGCCTGTCCTCGGCGCTGTTCACCGATCGACTGCAGAACGCGGAAGCGTTTCTGTCGGCCGCCGGCAGCGACTGCGGTATCGCCAACGTCAATCTCGGCACCTCGGGCGCCGAAATCGGCGGCGCCTTCGGTGGTGAAAAGGATACCGGCGGCGGCCGCGAGTCCGGCTCCGATGCCTGGAAGGCGTACATGCGCCGCCAGACCAATACCGTGAACTGGAGCCGTGAGCTGCCGCTCGCGCAGGGGATCGAGTTCAAGGTCGCACCCTAGCGGCGCGCCGTCAGCGTCCCGGCAGCCGCAGCGAGAAGCGCGCGCCACCGAGCGGGGATGAGTCGATCGAGAGCTGCCCGCCGTACAGGTCCACGGTATCGTGCACCATGGCGAGGCCCAACCCATGGCCCGGCACGTTCTGATCCGCACGCACGCCGCGCTCGAGTACGCGCGCGCGGTCGTCCGCGGAAATACCCGCTCCGTCGTCCTCGACGACCAGGGTCAATCGCTCGCGCGGCGCTGCGCTCTCGTCACTGCTCGCCGTGAGGCGCACCCGGCTGCGGCACCACTTGCAGGCGTTGTCGAGCAGGTTCCCCAGCAGTTCCGTCAGGTCGCCGCGATCACCGACGAACAGCGTTGCGGGCGCGATCGCGAGCTCGAGCGACAGGTCTTTGCGCGCGTACACCTTCAGCAGCGCGCCGCGCAGCTCGGCCGCCACTTGCGCCACCTCCACCGGCGCCTGCCCGAGCAGTGCGCCGCCGGAAGCGGCGGCACGCTTCAACTGGTGCTCGATGATGCCGGTCATGCGGTCGATCTCCGCACCCACGGTGCCCGACTCAGCTCCCGCGGACAGACTCGAACGCATGACGGCGAGCGGCGTCTTCAGACTGTGCGCCAGATTCCCGAGCGTGTCGCGGTAGCGGGCGACGCGCTTGCGCTCCCCGAGCAGCAGCGCGTTGAGGTTGGTCGCCACCCCGGACAGTTCGCGCGGGTAGCCGGCGCCGAGCGCCTCGCAGCGCCCCTCCTCCATTTCGTGAATCTCCCGCTCCATGCGCCGCACCGGCCCGAGCACCCAGCGCAGCAGCGCCGCAAGGGTCGCGAGCAGCACCAGCATGAGTCCGGCGAACCAGCCGATCATCTCCCGCCGGAAGCGCCACAGCTGCTCCTCGTAAGGGCTGAGGCTGACTGCAACGCTGAAGGTGAGCGTGCGCTTGCCATTGGGGTCATCCGCGAACTGGATCGCACGGCTCTCGATGGCCACGCGGTCGTGACCGAAGGCCGCGTACGCGAGGTTGCGCTCGCCGGGCACGAGCAGCGCTCCGAAATCGCTGCTCAGGCCCGCCGTCGAAGGCGAGCGCCACAGGTGATGTTGCGACTGGATCTGCGCGTACAGTCCGGAGCGCGGCGTCCTCAGTCGTGGATCGAGCTCCTGCGGGGTCGGGGCATAACTGCCGTCCGGCTGTGGGTCGGCGGCCGCAATCAGCGACACCATCTGGGAGTCGAGCAGTTCCTGCAGCGAGCGCTCCGACAGCGCCCGAAAACCAGTGTCCAGCACCAGCATCATCACGCCGAAGAACAACGCCAGCGGCACCGAGACCGAAACCAGCAGCCGCCGACTGAGCGAGTGCACTTAAGGGTCTGCAGCGCGGCGCCGGCCGCCTACGAGGCAGTGTCGCGCGGCAGCGCGAACCGATAACCCCGGCCGCGCAGCGTCTCGATGGGACGCAACTCGTCCTGCGGGTCGAGCTTGCGGCGCAGGCGCCCGACCAGGACTTCGATGACGTTGCTGTCGCGCTCGAAGTCCTGATCGTAAAGGCGCTCGGTCAATTCCGTCTTGGAGATCACATCCCCGGCACGCAGCATCAGATGCTCGAGGATGCGGTACTCGAACGTGGTGAGTTCCACGGGTGCACCGCTCACTTGCACGGTTTGCGCGCGCGTGTCCAGCATGACCGGTCCGCAATTGAGCTGCGGGCTCGCCCAGCCGCCCGCCCGGCGCAGCAACGCCTGCAGCCGCGCGAGCACTTCCTCGAAGTGAAACGGCTTGGCGACGTAGTCATCCGCGCCCGCCTGCAGCCCCTCGACCTTGTCCTGCCAGTTGTCGCGCGCCGTGAGGATCAGGATTGGGTACGTCTTGCGCGCCGCCCGTAGCCGGCGGATCACTTCGAGGCCGGGAAGGTGCGGCAGCCCGAGGTCGACGATGGCAACGTCCAGGGGGTATTCCAGCCCTGCGAACAGCCCCTCGTTGCCGTCGCGCGCCACGTCCACCGAAAAACCGGCTGCGGCGAGCCGCTCCTTCAGCGAATCGCGCAATGCCGCTTCGTCTTCGACCACCAGTACGCGCATGCCGCCCCCTCCCCTGCACGCCTACTGAACCGAGCCGTCCGCCGCTGCCACGCGCACCGTCCAGACCTTGCCCGAGTCGTTGAGGAGTCTCAACACGTAGACCGTGCGGCCATTGTCCTTGTGCGCCTCGGCTTTCACCACGCGCGCGTGAAAGCGCTGCTCAACCATCTTGACCGCCTGGTCCATCGAAACCGCCGCGCTCGCCACGACCGTGCGGCCGACCGGCTCCACAGCCGCGGCGGATGCGGCGGGAAGCGCTGCGCCCACCGGGGGCAGCCATAAGAAGAGGAGAGTGGCGCGCCACGCGTTCATGCGTGCGAGCAAGCGTAGCGCATTCGTGTGTTGGGCTGCGACTTTCGGCAACCGCCTGTTATGTTCAGGTGCGGTTCAGTTTTGCTTCGCCCCACAAGGCATCCCACTCGGCCGCTGACAGGCCTTTGAGATCGAGGCCGCGCGCGCGGGCGAGTGACTCCATGCGCGCAAAGCGCCGTTCGAACTTGGCATTCGCCGCCCGCAGCGCCCCTTCCGCGTCGAGCTTCAGGTGCCGGCTCCAGTTCACGATGGAAAACAGCAGATCCCCGAGCTCCTCGGCGACCCCTCCTGCATCGGTTGCGGCGGCGAGCGCGGCGTCCATCTCGTGCAGTTCCTCCAGCACCTTGGCCCGCACCTGTTGCGCATCCGGCCAGTCAAAGCCCACGCGTGCCGCCCGGCGACCGAGCTTCGCCGCGCGCACCAGCGCCGGCAGCGCTCTGGGAACGCCGGCCAACACGGTGCCCTCCGCCGCCGACCCGCTCGCGGCCGACTCGGCGCGCTCCTGCGCCTTCTGTTCCTCCCACACGCGCACCAGTTCCTCCGGCGTCGGCGAGGCGCCCGCGAACACGTGCGGATGGCGGCGCACGAGCTTGTCGTGAATCGCTGTGGCGACGGCGGCGAAGTCGAACCAACCGCACTCCTCGGCCATGCGCGCGTGAAACACCACCTGAAACAGCAGATCACCGAGTTCATCGCGCAGCTGTTGGTGCTCGCCACGCTCGATGGCGTCGGCGACTTCGTAGGCTTCTTCGATGGTGTAAGGGGCGATGCTGCTGAAGGTCTGTTCGCGGTCCCAGGGACAGCCCCGCTGCGGATCGCGCAGGCGCGCCATCAGCGCGAGCAGCGCGCTCAAGGCGCGTTCCGCGTCACTCATCGGCACGAGGTCCGACACACAGCCGATAGAGGGTGAGGAGCATTCCGGCGGTGGCGCCCCAGATATTGCGGTCGTCGAAGGGGATGTCGAAAAACTCCACCTCCTCGCCGCTGACTGGGGCGCGGCGGCGGTGCCGGTGGTGATTGGCGGGATCGAACAGGTGCTCGAGCGGCACCTCGAAGGTGTCCTGAACCTCCTGGGTGTCGAGCAGCAGCTCGAAGTCCGGCTGCACGAAGGCCACCACCGGCGTGATGCGAAAGCCGGTGTTCACGAGGTGGTCCGGCAGGTAACCGATTACCGACACGAAGCGCTCGGCGAGACCGATCTCCTCACGCGCTTCGCGCAGTGCCGCCGCGACCGGGCTACCGTCCGCGCTCTCGATGCGCCCGCCCGGAAAACTGATCTGGCCGGCGTGATTGCGCAACTGGGTCGCGCGTTGCGTGAAGAGCACCGTGAGCTCGCGCCGTTCGACCAGCGGCATGAGCACCGCGGCCGGCACCGGGTCTTGCGGGAGCCAGCGCTGCTGCGACTGATCAATGGGTTCAAACAGGCCGGGTACCCGCCATTCCGACACCTCGTGTCGGGGCGTGGAGCCGGCGAGTCGCGCGCGGATGATCTGCGCCCAGTCGCGGCTCGCTGCCGCACCTGCCAACTCAGCCCCCGCCGCTGGTGCCACCCTTGATCCCGCCGCGAGTGAGCTCTGCCGGATCCAGGAGCCGCGCCAATTGCTCGCGCGGCAAATCGGTCAGCTGCGCCGCGACCTCACGGATCGGCCGTCCTTCCGCGTACGCCTGCTTGGCAATGGCTGCGCCCTTTTCGTAGCCGATCACCGGATTCAGCGCGGTCACCAGAATGGGATTGCGCTCGAGCGCCTCGGCGAGCCGCGCCTCGTTCACCTTGAAACCTGCGATGGCGCTGTCGGCCAGCACCCGCGCGGCGTTTGCCAGCAGCTGGATGCTCTGCAGGAGATTGTGCGCGATCACCGGCAGCATGACGTTCAGCTGGAAGTTACCCGACTGCCCCGCGACGGTGATGGTGGCATCGTTTCCGATCACCTGCGCGGCCACCATGGTGGCGGACTCCGGGATTACCGGATTGACCTTGCCGGGCATGATGCTGCTGCCCGGTTGCAGGGCCGGCAGTGCAATCTCGGCGAGCCCCGCGAGCGGTCCGCTGTTCATCCAGCGCAAGTCGTTGGCGATCTTCATGAGGCTCACGGCGACCACCTTCAACTGTCCGGACAGCTCCACCGCCGTGTCCTGCGTCGACAGCGCTTCGAAGTAGTTGCGCGCCGGCGCGAACTCAACGCCGGTGAGCGCCGCGAGGTGCTGGCAGAATCGCCTGCCAAACTCCGGATGCGCGTTGATGCCGGTGCCGACGGCCGTGCCACCCTGCGCGAGCGCCAGCAGGCGCGGCTCCACCGACTTCAGCCGTGCCACGCCGCTCTCGATCTGGGTGCGCCAGCCCGACAACTCCTGCGCCAGTGTCACCGGCATGGCGTCCATCAGGTGCGTGCGGCCGGTCTTGACGACCCCTGCGAGGTCGCGCTCCCTGGCGCGCAGCACCTCGGCCAGGTGCTCGAGCGCCGGCGTGAGTTCGCGGCGCACCGCGAGTGCGGCGCTCACATGGATAGCGGTCGGAATCACATCGTTGCTGCTCTGGCACATGTTGACATGGTCATTGGGATGCACCGCGCTGCCGAGCCGTCGGCTCGCCAGCGCCGCGATGACCTCGTTGGCATTCATGTTGCTGCTGGTTCCCGAGCCGGTCTGAAAGACGTCGATGGGGAACTGCTCATCGTGCACCCCGGCCGCCACCTCCGCCGCGGCCTCCTCCACCGCCTGCGCTACCTTAGGCTCGAGCAGCTTCAGGTCCCTGTTGGCGCGTGCCGCGGCCTGTTTCACCAGCCCGAGTGCGCCGATGAAAGGCCGCGGCATGGCGAGGCCGCTTACGGGGAAGTTCTGCACGGCGCGCTGGGTCTGCGCCCCCCACAGTGCATCGGCAGGCACCTTGATCTCACCCATGCTGTCGCGCTCCACCCGAAAGGACGTCCTCATGCATGCACTCCGCAGCTTGCGCACCGCCGGCCACGACCGTATGCGTTATCATGGTAGCGCATGTCCGCGAGCTCCAGCGATCTACTGTCGGCGCTCGATGCGCTGTCGCCGGTGGATGGGCGCTACCGCGCCGCGAGCGCGCCACTGCGCGGCCTGCTCGCGGAGCGCGGACTGATCCGCGAACGCATCCGCGTCGAGGCGCAGTGGCTGCTGCATCTGGCGGCGGCGGTGCCGCAACTGCCCGGCGCGCAGTTCACGCCCGCGGTCCGCGAGCGCGCGCGTCAGCTTGCATCCGCGCCCGAGCCTGCAGCGGCGGCGGCTGTCAAGGCGATCGAGGAGCGCATCAATCACGACGTCAAGGCCGTTGAATACTACGTGCGCGAGCAACTGGCTGCGGTCGGGGCTGCGGATGCGACGCTCGAGCTGGTGCACTTCGGCTGCACCTCGGAAGACATCAACAACCTCAGTTACGCGCGCTTGCTGCACGCGGCGCGCGACACGCTGCTCGGCACGCTCAACGCCCGCACGGTCGAACTGACCGAGCTCGCGCATCGCTACGCCGACACCGCCATGCCGGCGCGCACGCACGGACAACCGGCAAGCCCTACTACTCTCGGCAAGGAGTTCGCCAACTTCGTCGCGCGCCTGCGGCGCGCGCAGCGCCGCTGGGCGGCGGTGAGCATTCTCGGCAAGTGGAATGGCGCCGTCGGCAACTTCAACGCCCACGCCGCGGCGCTGCCGGCGGTGGACTGGCCGGCCGTTTCCCAGGCGTTCGTCACCTCGCTGTCGCTCGAGTACAACCCCTGGACGACCCAGATCGAGCCGCACGACTGGATCGCCGAGTACTGCGACGGGCTCGCGGGCACGAACGTGGTGCTCATCGATCTCAGCCGCGACTTGTGGGGATACATCTCGCTCGGCTATCTGCGCCAGCGCCCCCTCCCCGGGGAGGTCGGTTCATCGACCATGCCTCACAAAGTGAACCCGATCGACTTCGAGAACGCGGAAGGCAACTGTGGCGTGGCCAATGCGCTGCTGCGGCACTTCGCCGAGAAGCTGCCGGTGTCGCGCTGGCAGCGCGATCTCAGCGACTCGACCGTGCTGCGCAACCTGGGCGTCGCGCTCGGGCATACGCTGATCGCCTGGAGCGCGCTCGGACGGGGACTGACGAAAATCGAGGCCGAACGTG
>Ga0193733_1000602_pt1 | contig 11573 bp, 7 predicted proteins | sample U1s2metaG_FD_145076 | JGI IMG/M metagenome (GOLD analysis project Ga0193733, IMG submission 145076) | Soil microbial communities from a riparian zone of the East river system, Colorado, United States - U1s2 | ecosystem: Environmental > Terrestrial > Soil > Riparian zone | place: USA: East River... | reverse complement strand
CTTCTTTTCCTGCGGGTCGCCCTGGCGCCGGAATAGCCCAGGATCCAATTCCTCCGTCAGCAGCGCGTCCTGGAAGCGCTCCATCGTCCAATCGAGGATGGAAACAATCATGTCCTGATCAAGCTCACGGAGAAGTTCTCCGCGCTCCAGTCCGTAGCGCACGAACGCCACCGTGCCATACGGGTCTTCCGCGATGAGAAAACGGTTGATCTCACGCTTCAAGGTAAGGTCGGTTCCGTAGTTGCCCAGCAGCGAGACCCGGTAAGGAATCCAGTCTTCGTGCACCAGGTGTTCGGTACGCACCAGCCAGTAACGCAGCACTTCGAAGAACCCCTGCTCTCGAACCTCAGCCGGAGCATCGAGATACCGAGGAAACGAACGTACCGCCTTCTTGTAGACCTCGAAAAAAAGCCCGTCCTTGCTGCCGAAATGCTGGAAGATTGATCCCTTGGCAATGCCGAGAGCCGCGGCGATGTCTCCCACCCGCGCGGCGTGGTAGCCTTGCTCGGCAAAATGGCGCATAGCTGCATCCACGATCCGGGTCCGCTTGCCTTCTGAGCGCGGCCGCGGCGGCATGCTGCGGTAACGCGGGGGCGAGATCAGACTGCTTCCAATTCCACTCATGATTGACCTCAAGTCATAAGACTCTACAGAAACCGCACCTATATTTCAATTCTATTTATTAACGAGATGCGCTAATGTAAGTTTTCCCTAGTCGAATACTGTGATCACAGGTCATAAGGTGCCAAAGGCTTCTGAAGCACAGCGTGAAAAAGCTCGGCCGGCAAAAATTTATGATGCCGTCGTAGTCGGCGCTGGTCACAATGGCCTGACGGCCGCGGCTTATCTGGCTCGCGCCGGACTTTCCACCCTGGTACTCGAGCGGCGCGAGATTGTCGGCGGCTGCTGCGTCACGGAAGAAATCGCACCCGGCTGCCGGGTCTCGACCACCTCTTATATCGCCAGCATGTTGCGCCCGGAAGTCATTTCGGACTTGCGTCTTGGCCAGCATGGACTGCGCATGGTTCCCTGCGATCCCGCCATCCAGGTTTCGTTCCCTGACGGCCACGTCGTTCCCTGGTGGTCTGATCGCGAACGCGCCCGGACGGAATTCAAAAAAATTTCGGCCAAAGACGCCGACAGGTTCGTCCAGGTAGACGACCAACTCAAGAAATTGGCGCGCTACCTGCAACCCTTCTTCATGGAACCGCCGCCGGAGATCGACACCAGAAGCCTGCGCGGCTGGACCGGCCTGCTCCGGGTGGGAAAGAAATTCCGTGGCATTTCGAGTCAGGAAGTCGCGCAACTGATTTCCTTCCTGACCGGGAGTCTGGGCGAATTTCTCGACCACAACTACGAGTCCCAAAAAATGAAGACTATGTTCCTTGCCAACAATGTGTATGGCAAGCACGGCGGACCATATCAGCCCGGCACGGCGATTGGCTTGCTTTTCCACTTGCTGAGCGGCGGCGACCATGAATTGCAAGGCTTCTACGGACACGTCATGGGCGGCATGGGAGCCATCACCCAGGCGCTCGCCTCATCCGGGCAAAGGCTGGGAGTTGAAATCCGCACCTCCTCGCCGGTCGCGCACATTGACGTCCGCCATGGCCGGGCGCGCGGCGTGGTGCTCGAGGACGGCACGGAGATTCGCGCTCGCATCGTGCTATCCAACGCCGACCCCAAACGTACGTTCCTGAAGATGGTAGCGGCGTCCGAGCTGCCAAACGAGTTTCTGCACTCGATCCGAGGCATCAAGATGGAAGGCCCCTGCGCCAAGGTCAATCTTGTACTCGGCGAGGAGCCGCGGTTCACCGGAACCTCGCCGGATGCGACGCCCCTCGAACGCACCTTCTACACTCTGGTTCCGTCGCTCGAGTTTGCCGAGCGCTGCTACGACATTGCCAAATTCGGCGAAATTCCCGAAGAACTCTGGGTCGATTGCGTGGTCTCATCCAACGCCGATGGGTCGCTAGCGCCTCCAGGCAGGCACATCCTGACCTGCTTTGTGCAGTACGTTCCCTATCACCTGCGCGAGGGCAATTGGGACGAAAAGCGTGAATTGCTTGGCGACAGGGTGGTCAAGAAGATTGCCGAATACGCGCCCAATGTCCCCAATGCGATTCTCGCGCGCCAGGTGCTTACGCCACTCGATCTGGAACGCACCTACGGGCTGACCGAAGGCAATATCTTTCACGGTGATCTGTGTTTGGAGCAGCTCTTTTTCATGCGGCCGGTATCCGGATGGTCGCAGTACCGCACCCCGGTGGATGGCCTGTATTTATGCGGCGCCGGTACTCATCCCGGGGGCGGCGTTACCGGAGCGCCCGGACACAACGCGGCGGGACAGGTTTGGCGTGACTGGAAAAAGGGACGCCTGAAGGAGGCTGCCGCGTGAGTGACGCCAGCTCCCGAACCGATTCCCTCGTACCGACGGCCGACATTGTGATCTTGGGCGCCGGCGTGATGGGCGCGTCCATTGCCTTCCACCTCGCCAAGCGCAAGGTGGGGAAGATCGTGGTCGTCGACCGGGGCCATGTCGGTCAGGGAGGAAGCGGGCGCTCTTCCGCGCTCATTCGCATGCACTACAGCTACCCTCCCGAAGTGCAACTCGCGTTGCTGAGCCTGCGCATGTTCGAGAACTGGCCGGATGCGGTTGGCGGCGAAGGAGACTTCCGCAAGACTGGCTTTGTCCGTATTGTTCATCCCGGAGAAGGCGAGCGGCTGAAGCAAAATGTGGAAATGCAACGCAAACTCGGTGCCCGTGTAAGCCTTGTCGATCGTGCCGAACTCAAGGAACTGGAGCCGGATTGGAATGTAGACGAAGTCGAGTTTGCCGCCTACGAGCCCGATTCCGGCTATGGAGACGGCGCCGGAGTGGCCCATGATTTCCTGGCTCGCGCCCGTGATCTCGGGGTGGTGTATTTATCGAAGACCCAGTCGTCGCTTCGCATCGAAGCGGGGCATGTGCGCGGGATCAGCACCAGCCAGGGCGATATGTCCGCACCGGTTGTGGTGGCGGCCACCGGACCCTGGACCCGCCCGTTGTTTCAGAAAGTAGGACTCGATCTTCCCATCGAAACCGAGTATCACCAGGTCGCAATCCTGAAAAATGCTCCCGGCATGAAAGGCGGGGGCTGCGCCTGTATCGATTCGGTCACGGCGACTTACTTTCGCTCCGACGCTCATGACAAGTTTCTGGTGGGAGATTTCTACGGTGCGCGTGGTGCGGATCCGGACAATTTCCCCCAGCGGGCCGCCGATCACGAGCTGGAAGAAATGATTGAGCGGGCATGCCGTCGTGTTCCCAAGCTTGAGAACGCGGAAGTCATCCGGGGAGTCACCGGGGTTTATGACATGACACCGGATTCGCGGCCGCTGCTGGGTGAAATTCCGGGCGTCAGCGGATTGTACGTCTGCGCCGGCTTTTCCGGCATGGGCTTCAAGATTTCTCCGGCAGTTGGTTTGGTAATGTCGGAACTATTGCTGGACGGACGCGGTAAAGCGGTGGACATCAGCTCGTTCTCCGCCGGCCGCTTCGCCGAGGGGAAACCCATTCAAGCAGAGTTCGAGTACAAGGACGATTGACTCCCGAGCGGAGCCTTTCCATGCGCTCGCGAATAGGAATCCGGAGTCGAAGAACCCCTGCCCGGGACAATTTCCCGGGGGGAGCGACGGTCTCACTCGGCCGGACATTGCAGAACAGTACAACACTTTCTTTAAGGAGCACCCATGGCCAAGAAAAAAGGCATTTTAGAGCGACTCAAGGACGGACCTGTCCTGGGCGATGGTGGTTATCTGCTGGAACTGGAAAAGCGTGGCTGGGTACGCGCGGGCCCGTTCACTCCGGAAGTGGCTCTGTTACATCCGGACGCGCTCCGCGAGCTGCACATTGAGTTCCGCGAAGCGGGTGCGGATGTCCTGCAGGCGCTGACGTTTTATGCCAGCCGCGACAAGCTGGCCACGGTCGGTCTGGACAGCAAGCTCGAAGACCTGAACCGCGCAGCGGTCAGAATCGCCCGCGAAGTTGCGGGCGATAAGTGTCTGGTAGCGGGCAACCTCAGCCTGACCTGGATGTATGAACCGAACAGCCCGGCCGCCGCGGATCGGGTTCGCAAGACATTCGACGAGCAGCTGGCGGTGCAAGTGGAGGAGGGCGTCGACTTCATCATCGGCGAAACTTTTTCCTTTCTGGGCGAAGCTCTCATCGCGGTCGAGCGGGCGAAGAAAACGGGCCTGCCGGTAATGGTGACCATCTGTTTTGAAAACCAAGATAAAACCACTGAAGGCAAGTCCGCTGCCGAATCCGCCAAGGCGCTGCTCGATGCCGGAGCTGACATCGTTGGCATGAATTGCCTGCGCCCTCCGGACCACACCCTGGGTGCGATGGAACAGATGCGCAAAGCTGTGTCCGGCTATCTCGCCTGCCAGCCAGTCGCCTATCGCACTCCCAAAGACAAGCCGGATTTCACCAGTTTGCCCGAGTTCCCCCTGGCGCTTGATCCGCTACAACTCACGCGCAAGGAAATGGGCGACTATGCTCTCCGGGCTCGCGACCTCGGCATCAACTACATCGGTTCCTGCTGCGGGTCGGTCGCGATCCATGTTCGGGAGATGGCGCGCTCGCTCGGCAAACTGCCGGAAGATGGGCGGACATGGAAGAAAGGCGGCGAAAAACCGATGTCGGCTTACGAATATTATGGGCACGGCGAGGTGACCGGGAAGACTCGCTGACCACAGGGAAACCGGTCGCTCAAGAAAGGGGCCAGCCACGAGGCTGGCCTAAGTTTTTCGGGGAAAAGGACGCACAGCCAATCTCTACCGATTCCTACAACAGTGGGTCCCGGGACCAACTCTGGAACGAGCCAGCAGCGGCTGCCCGTTCACTTTCCCCAAGCCTACGACCGTCGCGGAGCCCAGTTGTCACCGCCGGTTCATCGAATTGTCATTTTCTTGTTAAAGAGCACCCTATGCTCGTTGCGCGGACGCCGCGTCCGCCACCACCTCGAATCGCGTGGGGACTGCCCCGGGCTAGCTCCCGGCCCGATTCCTCGTCCGCCGCGCAAGCGGCCACCGGTTGCCCACGCCACGCGCAAGGGGGACGAGCCCGCCTTCAATAGGTTTGATCGTAGATAGGATTATCCGGATTTGGCGAATCGTATTCCAGGCCGTAGAGATTCTTATGGCCTTTGGGCAAGTCGCTTTCAGGCAGGCGCAGCACGCCAAGCGTGGAACTGTTCGCCGAAATCGTAACCTCCCGCGTCATTCCCTTCAGGTTTTCGGGAAGTGCCGATTCGTGCCACACCCGAAGTACGTACTTTCCCGCGGGCACGTCGGCAATTACGACCTGGCCATGCTGGTCCGAGATCCCGTAGTAAGGCGTGTCCAGCGCCACCACAACCGCGCTCATCTCGGGATGAATATTGCAAAAGATGTATGAGATTCCCGGCTTGTCAAAGTGCACGTCCCGGGTCGTGCCTGCTTCGTACAGGCCGAGATCGAAGCGCTTGCCCTCAAATAAGGAGAACACATTGTGAAAGAAAGGATCGTGGTTGGGGAACGCTACCACCGAGCCTACGGGCACAACCAGAAGGTGCGGATCGAAGCTCTTGTTCCTTTGCACCAGTCGCGGCTGCTGCATCTGGCGGAATCCCGCCGGCTTGACCGCGCCTGTCGCCGGCGTAAGCCAAACCACCACGTTGTGGGCCTCGTGCAATTTTGCCGGCTTGCCTCCGCTCATCAACGCTACCCGCGCCGTAAGGGTGATTTCCTGCGCACCGGCAAGACCGGCGCATACCAGCACTACCGAGACCCATCGGCGGCCCATCATGAGCTTCATGATCAAAATAGAATTCCCATCATCAGGTTTAGCTGGTCAGCGGTCGGGCTTCCCGCATCCAGGTCAAACGTTCTCAAGTGTCGATATTCCCCGGAAAAAAGCAGGTCGGAGCGTGGCCGGTAGATAAAATTCAGCAGCCCGCTGCGGTTCTGCAGCAAGGCAGCCGGAAAATAACCCGGGCTCAGCGGATATCCCCGTACATCCGCGGCGAACGGGCTGTCCACGCCGAACGCTCCGTTAAACTCCAGTTTATCCGAAGCCCTGATTTTCAGCTGCGACCATCCACCCACCGAATTCAGCGGCTGCAGCTGGGCATACGGATTGGGATCGCCGGTGAAGAGCACACTCCGCCCAACTCCTCCGCCCAAGCCGCCTACCGCCCGCCCGCGATAGAACTCTCCCCCCAGGCTGACTCGCCGCGTCAGGGGAACGCTCCAGTCCGTCATTCCCGCCCAGCCATCCACATGGTTGTTGAACACCCAGCTCTGGCGGCTGTAGTAACCCGCGGTGCCCAGAGTCAAGGGCATGCCAAAAATGCTGCGCGTCCACGCCACTCGCACTGCGTATGCTGGCTGGCCCGACCTCTCTCCGGCTTGCGCGGGACGCTCGGTGCTCGCAGAGGGCAGCTCTCCGGTGACATTGTCCATCAGGCCTGCCTGCAACGTGATGTTCTGCCCCTCGGAAAGGTCAAAGCGGTGTTCCACTCGCACCTGGGGAATCCATCCCCAAAGATTGCCAGCATAACCGAAAGCGGGCACGGACAGCGAGGCGAACGAGGTCGGCGAGAGGGGAGAGATAAAAGCATTGTCCTGCCCCGCCACGATGGAAGTATTCTTCCAATCCATTCGTAAGGTGGCCAGACGCAGGCGCACCAGACCGAAATTGACTCCATCGGGCGTGTTGGCAAATCCGCCGGAGAAATCAACCCGCACATTTCCCGTCGTCTTCGCCCCCGCCACTCGCGGACCGAATACCTCGAGCCCAATCTCCGACTGGCGCAGGCTGGCCCCCAGGGTGGTTGCGGGGGAATTCGTACCCGAGCCAATCGCCCAGGTCGGAAAGTCCTGATTGTCGACCGACCCGTGATTGCCAAACACATTCAGCAACACGATGCCCGAGAGCCTGACCCGGTATTTTGATGCTGCCTCGATTTTCGTCTGGTATTGGTCGTTGATCTTGCTGTTCAGCAAGTGCGAGGATTCTTCGAGTGCGGCGACCCGGTCTTCGACCCCGGCGGGCCCGGGAACCGTCGGCGTTGGGTTGGATGCATCGGTCGCAGTGGCATCAGACGTTTCCGCCGCCTTGCCGGAACTCCGTGACGCCAGCTCGCGTCGCAACTGCTCCGTCTCGGCACGGTACTGTCCAGCTTCGGAGCGCAGTTCCACCACGGCATTGCGCAATTCACGCACTTGTTCCTGAAGCTCGCGGACCGCAATGGTCATTGCGTCAGTTGGTTGGGTGGTGGAGGTGGCGGGCGCTTGCGCCAGGCCACAAACATTTCCCGCGAGCAGAAACAATCCCGTTATGCCGAATTTCCTGATCCGGCCAGGCCAACCATTCCGATGTTTCACAAGTCGCCTCCCCAAAGAAAGATCCTGGAATGATCCCCAATTAAGAAAGCTCCTGAACCACGAAGCCTCGAAGTTTTTAGCGCGCTGTTCAGGGGTCGTCGTGCTGCCGCCGCAGTTCGGTCGGGAACCCTACTCCGACTGCGGCCGCTCGGTTCGCGCCAGGCGCGGCTGCACCTTTCCCTCTTCCCATCTCTCTGAAACACTTTCCGCGGACGATCCCAGTGGCAGCAGCAGGCGAAACACCGTGCCGGCTGGCGATGTTTTCTCGACGGCAACGTCCCCACCATGATCCTGGACAATTTTTTGCACCACCGTAAGCCCCAGCCCAGTTCCATTCTCCTTGCCATGGCTGACGAACGGTTCAAACAGCCGGCCGCGAATCAACTCCGGAATGCCGCGCCCGGTATCACTTACCCGAATCTCGACTCCGCTCCGTACCTCCATTAGACTCACCTCAACCCTGCCCGCTTCCGGCACCACCGCCTCACAGGCGTTTAGCAGCAGGTTATAGAAGGCACGTTCCAGTTTCTTCGCATCGAACCATCCCGAACTGTTGCCTTCCTGGCTGACGGTGATCCCTATCTGGTGAAATTCCGGATGCAGGCGTATGGTCTGCACTACGCGCCCGACCGAGTCCCTGACATTCCCATAGGTTGGCCGCAAGGACTCGCGGGTGCGCGAGAACTCCAGCAGTGAGTCAATGAGATCAGTCATTTGGTTGACCGCGGCTCGAATTTCCTGATAGAGCTCTTCCCGCTGATCGGAGGACAAGCGGCTCTCGCAAAGGAATTCGGCGTTGGCCACGATGGCAGCCAGCGAGTGCCGCAAGTCATGGGAAATGGAACTGGCCATGCGTCCGATCGTGGCCAACCGTTCCGCCTCCAGCAATTCCTGTTGGGTCGTCCTCAAACTGGAGCGCATCCGGTTGAACGCCCCGGTTACCTCGGCGGCCTCGTCACCCCCAGACGCATCGAGCGCATAGGTGAAGTCGCCCTTTTCAAGCGCCCGCACACCTTCCACGAGATTGGCCAACGGGCGGGTAAAGGTATGCGAAATGAAGAACACCAAGGCGCTGCCCCCCACCACTGCCGCCAGTCCCAGAGCCAGCAACAGGCGATTCAGGCTGTCCAGAAACGCCGTCGCCTGATCGTAGGACTTCAAAACGCTCAAGCGCACCGATGACTTCTTGCCGCCGGCAAGCTCCAGAGAAGTGATAAGAAAGTGTTCCTCCCCCAGTTGAATTTGTTCCGGCCCGGAAGCTCCTGGAGCCGCATGGAGGCTGCGCTGCCGATCCAGTTCCGCCTCCTGCATCGGGCTTAAAGTAGTCTTCACCACGGCATCTCCGTAGTAGAAGGCAACCTGGCTGGCGGCAATCCGGCTCACCTGCGACGCCACCCGCTCGTCGATTTCATAGCCCACCACGAGAAAGCCCAGCAAGCGGTTCTCCGCTGCTGGCCCGAAGTAGATGGGCTTGATAAAAACTTCGTAGAGGTGCTGCCCACCATACCACCAGTGCCCCGAACTTTCGTCGTTGGCGGTGTTCGCGAACCACTGCCGCGCCACCTCGCGCGTAAGTCCTGGAGACGCGGTATGCAGAGCCACCACCCTTCCTGCTCTGTCGGCGAGCACAAAAAGGTCGCTTCCCGCCAGTCGCCACAAATCGCTGGATGCATCCTGAATCGTGGCGTCGTGCTGCGTGGTCATCAAGGCCCGCAGGTTGGGCAGGTCGGCCAGCAGCTCGGCCGAGTGGGCGAGGGTAAGTTCGCGTTCACGCTGGAAGTTCTGGAAGGTGCTGACGGAATTTCGCAGGTCGGCGAAGATTTCTCTTCTTACCTGCTTGCGTACGCTGTGCCGGACCAGCAGAAGGCTGGTACAGGTGAGCCCAGCGGAGATCAGCAGCATGGAGAGCAGAAACTTGGTTCGCATCCGAAGTTTCAGCATAGCCATCTCCCCGAGGCCGCCCGGCTTCTGCCTAGTGGTTACGGCACAAACTTGTAGCCCATGCCGTGAACTGTTCGGAAGTGTACCGGATTGCCCGGGTCTTTCTCCAGCTTCTGCCGCAGCTTCAGAATGTGATTGTCCACCGTCCGGGTGGATGGATAGTTCTGGTAGCCCCAGACTTCATTCAGCAATTCATCGCGCGAAATCACCCGCTCGGCATTTTGCGCCATGAATCTGAGGGTCTTCAATTCCTGGGCTGTAAGTTGGACGGGTTCGCCATTCCGGATCACTTCCATCTTGTTGAAGTCGGCGGAGATTCCCCCGAACGCAATGACATCGCTCGGACCCGCACGCGCCGTGCGCCGCAATGCTGCCCGCACACGCGCCAAAAGCTCCCGCGGACTGAACGGCTTGGTTACGTAGTCGTCCGCGCCCAGCTCCAGCAACAGCACTTTGTCCGCCACGTCGCTGGCCGCACTCAGCACGATCACCGGAAGGGTCGGCGCCTGTTGCTTGAGTTCACGACAGACGTCCCGGCCCGACATGGCCGGCAGGCGGAGATCCAGCACAACCGCCGCCGGAGGCGCGGCCCGATACGCCGCCAGCGCCGACTTCCCGTCCGAGCTGATTTCAACCGCAAATCCCTCCGCCTCGAACAGGCGCTTCAGCGCCTTCTGGACGGCACGATCATCTTCCACCACCAGAATCCGTTCCATCGGCCTCCCCAGAAAAGGCACACCAACGGCGGGCACGCTCGGGACGTGTTGAAAGGCCAAATCCCGGCTTCCTTCCAGTCTCATCATTTATCTGCTCCGCACTCCGCCATTCAGGCAGGGGAATACCACTCAAGCTTACTACCAGGCGGCAGCTAGACCCCTATTGGCAGCATCTTGTTGACAATATTTTTACAATTGAACGACAAGAGCGCCCTATCGAGTTCGCGATTTGTTCGGAAAGGGCGGGGACTCGGCGGTCAGACCCATGCTGTCTGGCCACGCCGTCCCCAAACAAAAGGGGCGGCAAGTGCCGCCCCGCTGACACCGGAAACGGACAAACTACGTCCCTTCCGACCACCCTGCCAGATACTCTTCCTGCTCCGGAGTAAGCTTGTCGATCTTGACTCCGACTGACTCCAATTTTAGCTTGGCAACTCGCTTGTCCAGATCGTCGGGAACCTTGTAGACCTTTTTCTCCAGGCTCTTATAGTTCTTGACCATATAGTCGACCGAGAGTGCCTGGTCAGCGAAGCTCATGTCCATGACCGAGGGCGGATGTCCTTCGGCTGAAGCCAGATTGATCAGGCGGCCTTCGCCCAGCAGGTTGATCTTGCGGCCGTCCTTCAGCGAGTACTCTTCGACGGAAGAGCGCGTGGTTCGCTTGGAAGACGACATCCTTTCGAGCGCCGGAATGTCAATTTCCACGTTGAAGTGGCCGGAGTTTGAAATGATGGCGCCGTCTTTCATGAGTTCAAAGTGTTCCTTGGTCAGCACGCTCTTGTTGCCGGTGACGGTGCAGAATACATCGCCGAGCCGGGCGGCTTCGTTCATCGACATCACCCGGAAACCATCCATTACAGCTTCGAGCGCTTTCGTGGGATCCACTTCGGTGACGATTACCTCGGCTCCTGCGCCACGAGCACGGCTAGCCAGACCCCGCCCGCACCAGCCGTAACCGGCGACCACGAATTTTGATCCCGCCAGCAGGAAGTTGGTGGCGCGGATGATGCCGTCAAGGGTGGATTGGCCGGTGCCGTAGCGGTTGTCGAACAGATGCTTGGTGTCGGCATCGTTCACGGCAACGATGGGGAAGCGCAGGACGCCCTCTTTGGCCATGGCGCGCAGACGAATTACGCCGGTGGTGGTTTCCTCGGTGCCGCCGATTACGCCTTCGAGCGCATCCTGGCGTTTGGTATGCAGTAGCGTGACCAGATCGGCGCCATCGTCCATGGTGATCTGCGGCTTGTGGTCAATGGCTGCCAGAATGTGGCTGTAATAGGTGTCGTTGTCCTCGCCCTTGATGGCGAAGACCGGAATATTGTTATCGCGCACCAGGCTGGCAGCCACGTCGTCCTGCGTGGACAGGGGATTCGAGGCACACAGCACCACATCGGCGCCGCCATCGCGCAGACAGATGGCCAGGTTGGCAGTCTCGGCGGTCACGTGCAAACAGGCCGAGACGCGAACTCCCTTCAGCGGCTGGTTCTTGATGAATTCCTTGCGGAT
>Ga0193733_1000600_pt1 | contig 11586 bp, 13 predicted proteins | sample U1s2metaG_FD_145076 | JGI IMG/M metagenome (GOLD analysis project Ga0193733, IMG submission 145076) | Soil microbial communities from a riparian zone of the East river system, Colorado, United States - U1s2 | ecosystem: Environmental > Terrestrial > Soil > Riparian zone | place: USA: East River... | reverse complement strand
GGGATGCACGAATCCCCTATGAGATTCCGGAGCGATCGGATCTGCCCGCACGCCTAGATAGCGTGCTGCACGTGATTTACCTGGTCTTCAACGAAGGGTATCTCGCTTCGAGTGGTGAGTCACTCACCCGCGCCGACCTGTCGGGCGAAGCGATTCGACTCGGCAGGCTTCTCATGGAGCTGCTGCCGGAGCCGGAAGCGATGGGACTTCTGGCGCTGATGCTTCTTCATGAGGCGAGGCGTCGCTCCCGGACGACCCCGTCCGGCGAAATGATCCTCCTCGAGGACCAGGATCGCTCGCTATGGAATCGCGCGCAGATCAGTGAAGGGGTCGAGCTCGTAGAGAGCGCGCTGACATCGCATCGGTTCGGCCCCTACACGCTCCAGGCGGCGATCGCGGCCGTGCACGCCGAAGCGTCCACCGCGAGCGCTACTGATTGGGCGCAGATCGTCGGGTTGTACGACGTGCTATTGAGGGCCGATCCGTCGCCGGTGATCGAGCTCAATCGCGCGGCCGCGATCGCGATGCGCGACGGACCCGAAGCCGGGCTCGCGCTGATCGATGCGATACTCGTGCGTGGCGACCTGACCGACTATCACCTCGCCCACGCGGCGCGTGGAGATCTGTGCCGGAGGATGGGTCGCGTGGCAGAAGCGATCGGTGCTTACAATCGCGCGCTCGAGCTCGCAACACAGGAACCAGAGCGCAGATTCATTACCAGGCGACTGAACGAGCTACGACTTACTTCACCTCGATGACTCGCGCGGTCGCGGCCGCTGGATTATTTCCGACTTCGAGCTTCACCGCGTATTTCCCAGCGGGCACGAGAGACAGATCGAGAAGCACCGATCTCGCCGACAGAACTCCCGACGCCCCATTTTCGTGCCAGCGGATGTTGAGCGGCGATAGCCTCGGCGCGATGCGCAGCGCGCGGAAGGTGCGTCTCAGGATGCTTTCGTCTACAGGAGTGATCGTAAGCGAAATGGGAAGCGCGCTATCCGCCGGCGTCTTTCCGTAGAGTTCCCAGAACAGCCCGATCTTCCTGTCGCGTCGGAACTTCGTCCCGCCATGCGCGCGCGGGATCGCCTCGTTCAGATCGCCGGGAAGTGATGGCTCTCCATCGACGAAGAGCAGATCCGAAACGCTGATCCTTCCGGAATCGAGAGGGATTTCGGCGAATCCCGATCTCCAGCGCGCTGCAGCCGCGCTGTCATCGGCCAACAGCTCGACGCCAATTAGCTGCTCTTTCCACGGTGTGGATACCGTCAGCACGTTCCTGACCGGCGACTCGACGACTTCGATCTTCGACGGGCTCGTCGCTTCGTCTCCCATTGCTATCAGCGCCGCGGTGAATTTCCTCCGGCCGAAAATCGTATCTGCGCTCACGTCGTACGACGCCACGACCTTCGTGGAATCGCCACGCCGAAAGCGCGCCACCTGGGCATCGAGTCGCACGAACGCCCGAGTGTAAACCGGCGCGTATTGCTCACGCGGCGGGAACTGGTAGATGTCGAACACGGAATCGACGATGAGCGCGAGGCTATCCGGCGGCCGCTGCGTGAGGAAGAAATGGTATCCCGGCTCCCGCTCGTGACCGGTGATCGCTGCCTTTGATTCCGGATACATGCTGTGCGACGGTTCCTGCGTCCACTTCTCGGCCCAGCCGAAGCGGAGAATCAATTCGGCGAGATCACCGCCCCAGCTCGAGCCGTAAGTATTCTCCGCATCCTGCTGCAGCGCGGTGTGCAGAACCCGAGAGAAATGCTCGGTGCGTCGCTCGTTACCAGGCGTCATGAAGAGAGGATCCGCGACCCACCAGATTCGCGCATCTACTGCCTCTCGCTGTCCACAGCTCATCTTCTTGTACGTGCCGCGGATATCGTCATCGAGAAGAGGGGAGAGATTCAGCCAGTGACAACGTGTCTGCGACGACATTCCATCCAGCGCGGCGGCGTAGGCGCTGTCAGCGCCGGCGTAGTCTCCGGCCACGTGCAGCGCGAGACCGAGCAGGGCATCGCACCACCACCTGGTTGCCTGGCACGAACGAGCCACGCCCGCCGCCGATGTATCGTGTCCTTCTGTGAGATAGCGAACACGTTGTCCGATTATCCAGTCGTCGCCTGGAAGGGCCGAAGATGCCTTCTCGAGCTCACGGAGCAATTCCCTCCGCGCGCGCACTATGTCCTTCCCTTCATCAGGAACTACATAATCGGTCAGGTTGGGATGCCACTCACAGAATCGCCCGACGATCAGGCAATGATCCGCGCTCCCGATGTAAAACCTCGGCAGCATTTGCCGGCGGCGCCGCTCGAACCTCGCCTGCAGGTCGCGCGCGCGCTGAGAGATTTCCGCGGAATCGGTCCGCAATTGTGTATAACGAGCCGATGTCTTGAGCAGCTCTGGCTGCGCGAAGGAAGCCGGCGCGTAAAACGTCATTGCCAGAGCAGCGGCAAGGAGCGACAAGTGGGTGTGATTGCCCACGCGCTCGCCGCGGCTCAAAGGCGAGGGATTCTCAGAAGATGCGACGTAGCACGTATGACAGCACGCTGAAGAGGAGCGATATCAGCAACATCGATACGATCGGCACGTACACCCGCACATTCTCACGCTCGACACGCACATCCCCCGGCAGGTGGCCGAACCATCCGAGCCATCCCCGCATCGTCAACAATCCGACGACGATGATTCCGAGGCCAATCACGATAATGAGCTGGCCGAGCGGTTTATTGCCCACGGTAATAGTTACCGCCGGGACGCGAAGGCCGCCACTGGATGGCCCCGGTCGAGGCAGGTCCTAGCCCATCGTATCGATCCTGACCGTGTCCTGAGCCGCGGAGACCTGTTTTCTGGTCATCCACAGCCGCCATAGCAGGAGCGCGTAAAGCAGCGGCGCCACCAGGATCTCGAATTGGCCTCCTCTGAAAATGAATACCCAGCGCACGATAACGAACACCAACGAGTAGATCGTCAGCCAGAACGCGGGGGTGAGAGACCACCGCTTGCGAAGGATGATGCCGACGCAAACGATCGCCAGCACAAGCTTCACGATCTGCTCGATCCACCAGAGACGCGTCTGAACAGTGAGCGCATGGCGCATCGGTGTGCGGCCAAGCGCGTCGATCCAGCCATAGACCGTGAGCACAGTGATCAGCGCCGCGATGACGCTTCTGAAATTGTCCCGCGGGAGAGGCTCGGACCGGAGCTGCGGAGAAGTCGGATCTGTCATGGAATGATCAATTGTTGGGTCGCAAACTCACTCAATCAATTTCCGTGCGCGACGGGAGTTTTCCGGCTATCGTCGGCGTCTCTTCCAGGGCCTCTCCCTCGGAAACCACCTCGGAACGGCCGATTTGTATTCGATATAGGAAGCCCCGAATCGCCTCTCCAGCCCGGGTTCCTCCGAGATCATGAAGTAGATCTGATTGATGGCGATGAACGTTGCGGTCCAGATCCCGACCACGCGCGAGCCCAGGAACAGCGTTTCCCCAAGCAGCATTGTCACGACGCCGGTGATCATCGGGTTTCGCATGTACTGGTACGGACCGACGGCCACGAGCCGGCGGGTTGGATCCCATGGAGCGAGAGTGCCCTCTCCGACCCGCGCAAAAAGGGAGACGCACCACGCAAACAGCGCAAAACCGCAGAGAAAAACCACGACGCCGGCAATGTGGGCGAAAGCGGCGGCGACAGTCCCGTCCACCCAGCGCGTGTCCGACGCCGACCACGCGCGAAGCAGCCATCGCGGCACGATCACCACCATCACGAATGGAAGTAGCAGGATCGAGAACAAATGACGGAGAATCGTCATGATGCTCGCTCCTCCGCTAAAACGTCGCGCCTTGCCGAAAGGCTCGCGGATATTCGATGGCCGCTCACCGGGACTGGGGCGGCCGCTAAGGTCTCTTCGGTGGCATCGGCAGCCGGTCCCTGCCGAATGGATCGCCAGCCAGCGCTTCCGTGTGCAGCGCGCACACCCATTGTCCCTCGCGGCGCACCCACGTGGAAGAGTCGGCAGCATCGATCGTCACTGATTTTCCGTCGACGGTCAACAGTTCCTTGACCTTGTAGGCGATGATCGCGGCGTCATCGCCCAGGACCCTCACCTGTACATCGCTCAGCGTGAACTCGTGAAGCGTCCAGCCACCCGCCTGGAGCATTCCAGCGAATGCCTGGCGGGTGATGCGCGCGACGCCCTGGGCGCCGGTGATGATGCACGGATCATCGGTCAGGCGCATCGCTGCCTGCACATCCCTGTCCTTGATCGCCTGCCAGTACTGCTTCTCGTGATCGAGAAGCTGTGCTTCGATGGGCCCTTCCGGCATCTGCGTCCCCGCCAGGTTAAGGGATAGATTGGCTCAGAGTCACGACATCATCAAGCGTCATGCCTCAAAGCAGTAACAGGCCACGTTTGACGCCGGTTGCCACCGCCTCGGCGCGCGTCGTCACTCCGAGCTTGTCGAAGAGCAGCTCCAGATGAGTCTTCACGGTGTTGGTGGAGATGCCGAGTCGCGCTGCGATCTGCTTGTTCACCAGGCCGTCGGCGAGAAGGGCGAGAATTTCCCGCTCACGATTGCTGAGGACCGTGCCGACTGCCGCTTCGCCACTCGTGCGTTGCCGCGTGTTCGCTGAAGTGTCTCCACCCCGGGCGAAGAGAACGATATCGGCGGAAGGGGGAACGCCTGCGCTCGATGCCGCCACGCCGACGACCTCGAATTCCTCGCTCGCCCTCAGCGCTGCCGCGAGCGAGGAGCGCAACTTCTCCGACGCTGCGACGATCGCGATGCGCGTCATCGTCGCGCGCTGCTGCTACGCTGCCCGCTGCGAGAGTGCGCGCTCCACGAATTGCTGGACCAGTGATGCCGGCACGGCGACTCCGAGTCCGTTGACCACCATGCTGTTGATTCCGATGAGTCGTCCCTCGGCGTCGACGAGCGGGCCGCCGGAATTGCCCGGTGCGAGCCGGACATCCGCGACAATCCAGCGCGGGGATTTTGTCCGGTCGCGGGTGACGGTGTGCAGGACGCCCATCGCCAGCGCATCGCGAATCCCGAGCGGATGTCCGTGCGCGAATACAAGCTCTCCAGCTCGTAGCGTGTCTGGATCGCGAAGCTCGAGCAGCGGCCCGCTGACCGACGGCGACGCGAGAAGCGCGAGGTCATGTTGAGGATGGTATGCGATTGCCTGGGCTTCGCGCCACTTTCCGCCGGCATCGACCTGAAGTGGCGCACCGCGCCTGATGCAGTGCGCATTGGTCACGACGAGACCGGCTCCTCCCCAGATGATTCCAGTGCCGCTGCCGCTATCGCCACTGCGGACTTCGACGACCGCCTGTCGCAGCAGCTCGGCCAGCCCGTTGAGGTTTGACGACGCGCTACGCGCGGATCCCAGCATCGAAGCGATCATTCTCCGGCTCCGCGATCGGCTGGCGTGACGGAGACGGTCTTGATAGTACCGCCGCGCAGCAGCTTGAGTGTAACGGCGCCGCCGCTCTCTACGCTCGATAGCGCGTCGAGCAGGTCGTCGGGGCGGGCGATCGATTGCCCGTTTGCGTCGAGCAGGACGTCGCCCAGAAGTATTCCCGCTTTGTCAGCCGGGGACGCGTCGGCGATCGACACAATCAGAAGACCGTTGTCGTGTCCGAGCTGATGTTTCTTCACCACGGAAGCAGAGAGCGCAACCGGCTGGACGGCCACCCCGATGAACGGGCGCCGAACGTGACCACTTTCGAGAAGCTCGTCGAGAACGCGATCTACTGCTTTTGCCGGCAGCGCCATCGGCGTTCCGCGAGCGAGAGCGGAATTGTTGAGTCCGAGCACGGCACCAGAAGCATCGACGAGCGGTCCGCCAGAGAATCCGTCGTACACGGACAGGTCGAGCCTGAAAACACGATCGATGCGGGCGCCCTGCCAGCTGCGCCATCCCTCACCGACGGCGCTGATGATGCCGAAGCTCGCGGACACATTGCGGCCGGGTCGTCCGACGGCGAGAACGAGCGAGCCGACGCGGAGCGAGCTGGAATCCGCCCTCGGCGCGACGTGCGATTTCGCACCCGCGATGCGGAGAGCGATAAGATCGGTCGCCGGATCGCGTCCGGCGACTGTCGCGACGGTAGAGTCTCCATTGGGGAGTGTGACAGGGATCTCGTCATCGCGTCTCACGGTGTGGCTGGCGCTGACGATGACTCCGTCGCGCCAGACGATTCCGCTCGATGGAATGCGACGCCGCGCGTGGATCGCGACGACGGAATTACCCGCGGTCTCTACTGCCGCCGCAAGCTGCGAGGAGAGCTCCACCAGCGTGCTGGAGCCGCTTTCTGATCTTGGTGACATGCAACCCTGTGTGAGTGGGACTTGCCCTCACACTCGCTAGTTTCCCGCGGCGCCGGTATCGGATGAATGGGTGAGGCTCAGTTGCAGTTACGGCGCCCGCGCTGCCATCGTATTACCGAATTCAACGATGAACCGATTCGCGGAGATCATATGAGCATCGCCGACACCCTGTTGCCCGAGTTCGATCAGGAGATGGCCACGACCCGTCGGGTAGTCGAACGGGTCCCGACCGACAAGGGCAAGTGGAAACCCCACCAGAAATCATTCTCACTCGGCCATCTCACGCAGCTGGTGTCGGGTATGCCGGGTTGGATCACCAACGCCGTGACGCAGACTTCGCTCAATCTCGGGGACTACCCGGGATATACCTACGAGAAGACTGAAGACCTTCTCAAGACATTCGACAAGCACGTCAAGGAAGCGCGCAAGGCTATTGCCGCCGCGAAAGACTCGGACTTTCAGGTGCCGTGGTCTTTGAAGCGCGGCGATCAGGTCTTTTTCACCGCGCCACGCGGGGTGATCGTGCGCCAGACGATCAGTCACCTGGTCCACCACCGCGGCCAGCTCACGGTCTACCTGCGGCTCATCGATGTTCCGGTTCCATCGATCTATGGACCGACGGCGGACGAGCCAATGCCCGGGTTATCGCCTTCGAAGAAATGAGCTGAGCTTTATCGCCTCAGGCGAATCGCTTCAGCGACCTTTCCTTCGCTTTCTGCATTTCGACTTCGCGGTTACGCGGCGGCGCGTTCGTATGTAGCGAGTGGACCAACCGATGCGCAGCCGCGGTGACCTCATCGACGGCTTGATTGAAGGCGGCTTCATTCATGCGCGACGGTTTCGTCGTCCCGCTCAGCTTTCGCACGAATTGAAGCGATGACGCGCGAATCTCGTCGTCGGTCGCGGGCGGCTCGAAGTTGGCCAGCGTCTTGATGTTCCGACACATCGTAGTATTCCTCAGAACGTAGTGAAAATCTCAGTGTTATTGCTTCGTTGAACCCTGAATAATTGTCGCGCACAGGCCCGCAAAACCAGCCATCAGCGTGACAATCCCAAATACCCCGATAAAGAGAATTCGGGATTGAGGCTCTGGATAGAGGGCATGCAGCGTTCGAGCCAACGATGTCTTCGCTCATCACGTGCTTACCTCCCCGTTACTCCTCACGACGTCGACGAGTCCCCGCATTTGGCCCTCATCGATGAGTCGAGCGTGTACCTCGCGAATTCCCGTCCGTGCGATCACATCGCGCACGTTGTGTTCCCGGATTCCGCCGCCGGCAATGATAGTGATCCGCTCACGTGCCTGACCAACCAGTGCCGCAATGAGGTCCACACCCTCCGCTGCCGTCGGCGCACCACCTGAGGTGAGCACGCGGCTCGCCCCCGCCTCGATCACTTCGTCCAGCGCGGCCGGCAGGTCAGTCGCGGAATCGATCGCCCGATGGAATGTCACCGGCAATCCCGCTGCTGCTTTGACCAAAGTGCGTGTGTGCCCGACGTCGACGCGTCCATCAGAAGTGAGCGCACCCGTCACGATTCCGGAGATGCCCATCCTTCCGCTCAGCTCGATGTCGCGAATCATCTGATCGAATTCATCGTCCGAATAGACGAAATCGCCTGCGCGCGGTCGAATCAATACGAACACCGGAAGCCGCGTTCGCTCGGCGACATCGGCTATCAATCGCGCGCCTGGCGTCGTACCGCCAACGCTCAGATTGTCGCACAGCTCGATTCTGTCGGCGCCGGCTCGCTCGGCAGCGAGAGCGGAACCGAGAGTTTCGACCGCCGCCTCAACGAGGGTCAACGGGCGTCCAGCGGTGCGGCGGCGTCCGTGTCGGCGAGTATCTGTCCAATAGCGCACTCGTGAATCACGGTGGCCGGCCAACCCGGCTCGTAGCGTTCAGCGCTCTGCATTCGAGTCAGGGTTAGACGCTTCCCGGATCCCCACACGATCATCATGCTCTCTTTCGCCGACGCAATCGTGTCGATGCCAACGCTAATCCCATGGTCGGGCACCGCAGCGAGCGTCCGAAACGCCGGAAAGGTCTGGAGGTTGTCGCGACGTGTGTCTTCTGAAAGCCGAATGATCCGCGTCCGGCTCGAGCGAGCGGCGCCCGGTGGATTGAACGCCACGTGTCCGTCGCTGGCGCCGGAAGCCAGGATGAAAAAATCGATTCCTCCGAGGTCGGCGATTCCTTTATCGTAGGCCGCGGGGTCGCGAGGATCGGGAAACAAAATCGACCTTTCGCGCAGCCGTTGTGTCGCCGGGAGTGACGCGTTCAAGCGGTCGGCGATCTCGACACGAGCGAAGTGATGGCAGGACCATGGCTCCTTGGCGGAGGCGTACTCGTATCCCGCGTCCGCCGCCACCAGGTACTCATCCATCATCACCAGCACGAGATCACTCAAGTCCTGTGGCTTCTCCGCTAGCTGCCTCGCCAGCGCGTCGTAAATCGGCCGGGGCGTCCGACCAGTAGGACATCCGAGGACAAAGCGCTTGTCGGCCCAGCGTGCCTTCTCCATGCGGGCGAGCACGAGGTGCGCCACGTGCTCTCCGATCGCATCAGGAGATGGGAAGACGCGCAGGGAAGCCCGGGCCATTGACTGTTACGCGAGTGGATCGAGGAAGAGACTCGCCGCACCAATCAGTCCTTCCCATCCCTCGAAGGACGAGCCGACAACTCGAGTGTGATCGCGGAACTCGGGCCGGGCGTGGGTATGATAGCTCGCCCGCACCGACTCGAGCAGAAGCTCTCCCGCTGCCGAGATTCCTCCGCCGACGGCAATCGTGTCGGGGGAGAAGAGAGGCGAGAGGGATGCCAAGCCAAGTCCAAGCCACCACCCGGTCTCGGACAGCGCCTTTAGCGAGGCCTCATGCCCTTCTCGGGCGCTGGTGATGATTTCTCGAACGGTGCGGCCACCGCCTCGCTCCGACAAAGCCGCCACGTTGACCATTGCCTCGAGACAGCCCCGCGCGCCGCAGGTGCAAAGGCGCCCGTTGCGGTCGACGATGATGTGTCCAATATCGCCCGCGCACTCACCGGTGTAGCGCAGCAGCTGTCCGTCGATGATTACTCCGCCGCCAAGCCCGGTCCCGAGAGTCACGCCCAGCAACCGCGTCGACCCTCGACCAGCCCCGTGCCGGTACTCGGCCACAACAGCGGCGTTCGAGTCCACCTCGAGCGGACATTCGAGCGAGAATCGTTTCTCCAGAGTGCGGCGCAACGGAAACTCGCGGAGGGCCACAAGGTTTGCGTTGTGGATCATCCCGAGGCGTTGGGGATCGAGAAAGCCCGCGACCGACACTCCTATTCCTGAGGCCGGGTTTCTCTCACCCTTTGCTGCATCCAGCATGGGCTGAAGAGTCGCGACGATGGAGTCGACGAGAGCCACCGGCTCACCGTCACGGCTCGTTGGAACACGCACGCGTTTGATGATCGTGCCGTCCTCATCGACGATCCCGATCTTGATGGCGGTCCCGCCGATGTCGATTGCGCCGGCGAGTCGCATTCAGAGCGCCGCTTGTGCGAGCTCCGGCTTCTTCCAGAGATCGATTGGCTTGGCGATTCCCTTCGGGCGAAAAGGGAGCACGATTTTCCGGCCCAGGCCGGCCGAGGCGTAGGCCGCGTACACAGCCTCTATCACAACGCGCCCCGTCTCGCCATCGGAGATCGGTGTCTCCTTCCCACGCACGCAGCGCGCGAAATGCCGCATCTCCTGCGGAAAGCCGTAGTTCCAGTGCTCCTCGAAGACGGGATACGTCCACCCTTTGGTGGACGACGCCTTCTCCACCGCGTACCCGAATCCGACCTCGGAGTAGGTCGGGAGCGCATTGCCCATCAGCATGTCGGCATACGTCTGTCCTTTGGAGCCGAAGACTTCGATCGTGTCATCCATCCCGCCGGGCCTGTTCCAGCTGCTCTCGACCATCCCGATGGCGCCATCCTCGAACTCGATGATGGTGATTGCCTCGTCGTCCGCATTGGTGCGATGAGCGTTCACCTGGGTCGAGAGCTGCGAGTACACACTTTTTATTTTCTGTTTGCCCAGGAACCACCAGCAGAAGGCGATGCCGTGGCAGCCGAGGTCCATGAGAGCGCCGCCGCCGGACTGGTCGACGTCCCAGAACCAGTCGGAGTGCGGGCCAGAATGTTTTTCTCCCTGCTTCACGAGATGAACGCGGCCGAACGCTCCTTCATCCGCCATCTGCTTGGCTTTCACGTACTTCGGCGCGAAGAACAGCTCCTCGGCGTAGAGAAGAAGGACGCCGGCTTTGGCGCAGGCGTCGATCATCGCGTCGGCTTCCTCGAGCGTCACGCAGAGTGGTTTCTCGCAGACGACGTGCTTGCCGGCGCGCGCTGCGTCGATCGTCATCTGTGCGTGCAACCGATTCGGAGCAGTGATGGAGACCATCTCCACCGCCGGGTCGCTCAGCATTTGCCGGTAGTCGGAATAGAAACGAGGGATCGCGTGACGTCGCGCGAAAGCTTCCGCGTTCCCCCTCGTCGGGGATGCAACGGCGACAACCTCCATTTCCTCCGGCATCGCCCTCACCGATGCCGCAATGCAATCCGCCTGGAAACGGGAGCCGACGATACCGATTCCTACTTTAGACAAGACCTGTTCCTAAGTGTGGCGTTGCTACCGGGTTCACTGGCGACGTCAGTCGGACGGCGCATATAGTTCGACGTAGCCGCAGCTGGGGCATCGAAACGCCGTGAGCGGCAGCTGCTCCTTCGGGCGAAACTTGATCCCTCCGAAGAAGCGCTGGCGCTCCGGCCCGCCCCGCGACCACCCTGTCTGGTACACCTGGTTGCGTCCCCTTTCGGGAATGTGCCCACGTTCCATCGTCTTCTGGCATTTGGGGCAGCGGGGAGTTGTCTGAGGCATTCTTGTCGGTGTTAGAGATCGAGACAGGGAATCGCTTCTAGATCGCGCCCTTGTTGTCGCGCCGAACGCGGGAGATCCCAACGATCAGACAAATCAGACCTGGCCAGAAGGTAAGACCCGCAAGGAGTCCGGGTCCAACGGGATTGGGGTTCGGATCCGGCCACAGTCCAATCGCCGCGGCCACGATGATGAAAAGAAGCGGACCGGTGCCGAAGACCAGAAGCAGGACTCCCGCTTTAACCAACCCCGACCGCCAGTATTCGCTGGACGTCATGCCCAGGCCGGCTGTCCTGGCGACAGCGGAACGCAGCCCACCCATTTTCCGGGAACCATTACATAGCGGAGTGCCTTCGTCATCCCGATCTCG
>Ga0193733_1000595_pt1 | contig 11647 bp, 10 predicted proteins | sample U1s2metaG_FD_145076 | JGI IMG/M metagenome (GOLD analysis project Ga0193733, IMG submission 145076) | Soil microbial communities from a riparian zone of the East river system, Colorado, United States - U1s2 | ecosystem: Environmental > Terrestrial > Soil > Riparian zone | place: USA: East River... | reverse complement strand
GAATGCGCGCAAAGCGAACGCTGTCTGCCGTCCAGGCCTGCCATCAACCCGGCCTCGGTAATATCCGCGACTCATCAGTTGACGCTGCACTTCCGCAACGGCGGCACGCGCACTAATCCGGCGCGAGGCCGGTTGATTGGGGGCACCGGCGAAAAGCGGATTTTCCTCGAGCCGGCGATCTGGTTCGCTTGGTGAGGCCGGCGAGGAATTCTGTGCGACCTGCGAGTTGTCTTCCGGGCGAGTGGTATTGGACTGCGTGACGGCAGGTTTTGGAGCCGGTTGCGATGACGCGGCTTGATTCGAATTGACGTTGAGGGAGCTAAGTATTTCTGGATTGATCTCGCCAGTGACTTTTAACCCATTGCGAATTTGATAACGCCTTATCGCGGCCGTGGTCTCGGCGCTTTTGTCACCAGTAACGTTGCCGTAGTAAAAACCCTGGTCTTTGAGCGTTTGTTGCACCGACTGAATTGTTTGATCAGCGCGAACAAAACCCGCTACGCACATCGCGAGGAGAAAATGTGCAATTGCTCGTTTCATGGCTGGAGATTTCAAAAGGTCACTCACTATGTCTTTCGTGCGCGCCCGTGTCAGTGCGTGCGTTTAGCGCCTGCACGGTTTGGCCTGCAAAAAGATTTGCGGTTTTCCGTTGACTTCGGGCACGGGGGTATTATTTTGTGAGTTCCGCGAGACGCGGACCGGCCCATGCGTGGAGCCGGTGTTCTTCCGGGCTCAGGGTCGAGCCGATCTTGGTCAGATTAAATGACGAGGATCGGGTTTTGCCGTGTACCGGAGGAAACGGGGATCTTTGACAGTTTGGTCGCGAATTTCGTTGGTGGAATTCGTCGATGGAGATAGTCAGCAAACATTGAATTGTGCGTTATCGCCTCAAGCCGGAAGGCTTGGGGAGGATCCAGCTGGTTCGAAGGAACCGGCTGTGGTCTGTCGATCTTCTTTGAAATCAAAGATTTAGATCGGACAAACCCTGGATTTGGAAGAGACCGGCCACAGGCCGGTGGCTACAGATTCAGGTATGAAAGTCAGATCGCAAACTTTCGGTTTCCCTCACGGGAACCGAGCCGTTTTTAACGGAGAGTTTGATTCTGGCTCAGAACGAACGCTGGCGGCGTGGATAAGACATGCAAGTCGAGCGAGATTTTTTCCTGTAGCAATACAGGGAAAAGTCTAGCGGCGAACGGGTGCTTAACACGTGGGCAACCTGCCGAGAAGTGGGGGATAGCTCGCCGAAAGGCGAATTAATACCGCATGTGATTAGAGAGGACATCCTTTCGAAATCAAAGTCGGGGCAACCTGACGCTTTTTGTGGGGCCCGCGGCCTATCAGCTAGTTGGTGAGGTAACGGCTCACCAAGGCTTTGACGGGTAGCTGGTCTGAGAGGACGACCAGCCACACTGGGACTGAGACACGGCCCAGACACCTACGGGTGGCAGCAGTCGAGAATTTTTCTCAATGGGGGAAACCCTGAAGGAGCGACGCCGCGTGGAGGATGAAGGTCTTCGGATTGTAAACTCCTGTCATTGGGGAACAAGGTGCATACGTTAACTGCGTGTGCATTGATAGTACCCGAAGAGGAAGAGACGGCTAACTCTGTGCCAGCAGCCGCGGTAATACAGAGGTCTCAAGCGTTGTTCGGATTCATTGGGCGTAAAGGGTGCGTAGGCGGCGCGGTAAGTCGGGTGTGAAATCTCGGGGCTTAACTCCGAAACTGCATTCGATACTGCCGTGCTTGAGGACTGGAGAGGAGACTGGAATTTACGGTGTAGCGGTGAAATGCGTAGATATCGTAAGGAAGACCAGTGGCGAAGGCGGGTCTCTGGACAGTTCCTGACGCTGAGGCACGAAGGCCAGGGGAGCAAACGGGATTAGATACCCCGGTAGTCCTGGCAGTAAACGGTGCACGTTTGGTGTGGGAGGATTCGACCCCTTCTGCGCCGGAGCTAACGCGTTAAACGTGCCGCCTGGGGAGTACGGTCGCAAGATTAAAACTCAAAGAAATTGACGGGGGCCCGCACAAGCGGTGGAGTATGTGGCTCAATTCGATGCAACGCGAAGAACCTTACCTGGCCTTGACATGCATCTCTAAGTTGGTGAAAGCCAGCGAGTCCCGAAAGGGACAATTTGCACAGGTGCTGCATGGCTGTCGTCAGCTCGTGTCGTGAGATGTTGGGTTAAGTCCCGCAACGAGCGCAACCCCTGTGAACTGTTGCCACCGAGCCGTGAGGCTCGAGCACTCTGTTCAGACTGCCCCGTTCTAACGGGGAGGAAGGTGGGGACGACGTCAAGTCAGTATGGCCCTTACGGCCAGGGCTGCACACGTACTACAATGCCCAGTACAGAAGGATCCTAGACCGCGAGGTGGAGGAAATCACTAAAACTGGGCCCAGTTCAGATTGAAGTCTGCAACTCGACTTCATGAAGCCGGAATCGCTAGTAATGGCGCATCAGCTACGGCGCCGTGAATACGTTCCCGGGCCTTGTACACACCGCCCGTCACATCATGGAAGTCGCTTGTAGCCGAAGTCGGCGCGCTAACCGCAAGGAGGCAGCCGCCTACGCTATGAGCGGTAACTGGGATGAAGTCGTAACAAGGTAGCCGTAGGGGAACCTGCGGCTGGATCACCTCCTTTCTAAGGAGAAATTCATCGCCTTCGAATCTCCAGATTCGAAGAGCGGTTGAATAGGTCGACGGCTAACTCCGCGGAGTGAATCAATTGATCACTTCCCGGACACGCCGTGAAGACTTCGAATCGCGAAAGCGAATCGGAGCTCAAAGAGAACGACGGTAACGCACAATTCAGTCTTTGCTGCACATCGACTGCAATGCCGGATGACGATTCACAAGATCGACATCCGGCATTTTGTTTTTGGAGCGATGCGCGACGTCGCGACCCAAAATCTCCTCTCGCCGTGAAGGCAGCCGTCCCGCGAAATTATTCTACTTTCGTTGCGATCCACCAGGTCGTGCCTCCGGCGTCCTTTACGCCGCCACGTTTGTCTTCATCTTCTTTCTTCACCGGCTCTTGAACGGAAACCGCGCCTGCGTCCAGCGCGCGTCGATAAGTCGCGTCCACGTCCGGCACGTAGATGTGGACATTTGCTTGGATTGGCGGCCACCCCGGCGCGCCGTCGGCGACCATGATCACACTATCGTCGATCCGAACTTCGGCATGCCTTAGTTTGCCCTCCGCATCTGGGAAACGGCGCACCTCCGCCGCGCCAAAGACCTCCTTGAGGAATTCGATCGTTTTATTGGCTCCATCGACGATAAGATACGGCGAGACGGTGCTGGAATCGCCTGGTTTGTAGGTCTTGCTCATAGAATGACGATTAAGGACTGCTCACACTAATTCAATCTCGCCGCTCGCCAATTCTTCTGTAACTGCGGTGATACGGTTATTACTATCGAGTTAGTTCGCAGATCCAGTTTGTTTCCCATGTTTTCCCGCCGTCAGGCGAGAACGATTGTTCCATCCGCGCCGATTTTGGTGAGATGTTTGACCAGACATAGCGCACCAGGACCGCGCGGCCCTTGTACTGTTCCTGATCGTAGAACTCGCCGCGGTTGCCATTGAATTCACCAACGACTGGCGGCAGGCTGAGAACACCCTTTTCCAGGTCGAGAAGGTAGATACTCCATTGATGGGAGTCGGGATTGTACAACCTGAGTGTCTGCGCCTTAATGTGAAGGTGTTTCTCGGGATTATCGACCTCAAACTCCTCAAAGTTCGCATTGCTATCGAGAAGCTTCTTATGGTTCGAGATGCCGTTATACTCGATCCAAGTGTTGGAACCAACAAGACGCTCAGGGAGCCGGCGCACGTGAGCCTTCCAGTTCCCGATAAGGAAGTCGAAGTCGTGAGATCCATCGTGCGCGGGAGCGGGCGATTCACCTCCCGTCGCAGACAGCAAGGTCAGTTGCAGGATAGCGAGCCAGTACATTGAGCGTATTTTCATAAATGTAAGGGATCAAAGCTAAGTAGATCGTGGAACCGATACTTATCGAACTTAGGCAACGCAGAAAGAGATAGATTTCAAATCACTTGATTACCGGATTTTCGGTAAAGCCCTTGCGTTTACCTTTCGGTATCTTGCCGAAAGACTATCAGTTACAAACAATTCGACAGTGTTGCTGAATTGAAGTCGCTGGAGGCGTGTGCTCCCTTTTCCCATGCTCATCGAAATGCGCACTTACAAAATCAAACCTGGCAAACGAACCGAATTTCTCGAAGTCCTTGAATCCAAAGCCGTCCCCGAGCACCAGAAAATCGGCATGAAAATCCTTGGTCCCTTTCTCTCGATTGAAGATGTGGACACGTTTTTTTGGATGCGGGCCTTTCCCGATCTCAAAAGCCGGCAAAAAATGAGGCATGAATTCTATGAAGGAAAACTTTGGAAGGAGGAACTCCAACAGAAGCTAATGCCGATCCTCGAGAAATACGAGGTGGTCGTGGTGGAAGCTAAAGAAGGCCTCGGCGATTGGCGGTAACCGAAGCCGGAATTAACCACAAGTAAGCGGTCGTGGCGTTCTCGCTTCTTCAACGTCGTGCAGGTCGACCCAGGTCTGGATGTCCTCACGATCTTCCAATCCTTCCCGTTTCTTTGCCGCCTTCAAGTCAGCGCTTGCTTCATCGCGCCAACCGCGTTTTAACAGAAACGCATTCCAAATCCTAATTTCCTCCTCACTCGGTTTCCGCCCGCACTTGAAACACCATTCGAGAATCTCCTCATCCGATCCACCCTTCAACGTTCGATCGACGAGTTCGTTGTAATCGATTCCGAGGAATCTCGTGCAACGCGCGTCGAACATCGTTGGGTCGTCGTCCACGCCGACAAAATAATCCGGCGGCAATTCGTCTCGCGCTTTTAATCTGATCTTGTCCAGCATCCGCGCGAAGTAGACCAGACCTTTGGTCTCCTTGTAATCCGTACATGGAGTCTGCATTGAAGGGAAAGCTTCCGGCCCTGTGATAAAGTGTCAACGGTCCACTTGGGTCGAAGTGGCCATACCACTTCGACGGGGAGCTTGCGGTTATCAACAGTTTGCTTAATGAGCACAGTCCAAATCGTGAAAAGAGTTTCAGCCAAAAAGCTCGGTAAGAAGCAGCGGCGTCGCCACTCGATCATGGCTTTTGAAATGGTTCGGCTCGATCGCGCTGCGGATGAACCGCTTCATGAACAACTTTATCGCCAGGTTCGCGATGAATTGGTTTCGGCAACCTTCAACAATAACTCTTCCAGACTGCCCTCATCGCGAGAGCTGGCGGCGGACCTGGGAGTATCGCGTTTCACGGTAAACGTCGCTTTCTCGAGGCTTCATGCGGAAGGCTATCTCCAATCGAGAATTGGATCGGGCACATTCGTCGTAGAGCCATTGCCGGAAACTTTCTTGAGTGCCCACACGGCAAAAGCAGAGGCACATACCGAACGCCCGCCCCGTCTGTCTGAGCGAGTACGAAATATTCCGGATCAGCGGATCGGAAAACAATTCGATTTCGGAATCGCCGGGCCGCCCGGTGTCTCCTTTGTGCCGGCTGTCGCGGCTCTTGATGAATTTCCGATCGAAATATGGGAACGACTTAGAGGAAAAGTCCTAGCCCAAAAGGGAGCGCATCTGCTCCAGTATGCATCAAGCCGTGGCGACCCCGACCTTCGCAAAGCGCTGGCAACCTATTTGTGTGATTACAGGGGTGCGCGTTGTCATCCAGACCAGATCATCATCACCGCTGGAACGCAGCAGGCTATGATGATCAGCGCAATGGCTCTCGTAAATCGGGGTGAGGTCGCGTGGATAGAGGATCCTGGATTTTATCAAGCGCGCCGGACCTTTGGTTTTGCCGGGGCGATTGTCGTGCCAAGGCCTGTTGACCGGGAAGGAATCACGATTGGGCGGCCGTCGAAAGAGCGCTCACCTAAAATAATTTACGTAACTCCTTCCCATCAATTCCCGCTCGGCATGACGATGAGTCTCGCGCGGAGAACGGCCTTGATCGATTTTGCGCGCGCGTGCGACGCCTATATTTTTGAGGACGATCACAACTCGGAGTTTCGTTATACCGGTCCCCCACTCCCATGTTTACAGGGCTTGGATAATGTGGGCCGTGTCATCTACTCAGGCACGATGAGCAAGATCTTGTACCCATCGTTGCGGCTGGGCTATATCGTCGCGCCACACCAACTGGTCGAACCGATGATTAAGATTCGGGCGGTGATGGACCAACACTCGCCGGCCATCGATCAGGCGACGCTGGCCCGATTCCTAACGGAGGGGTTTTTCCTCACTCACATCAAACGGATGCGAAAATTGTATTCGGATCGCAGGGACTTTTTTATCGAACAATTCAACAAATTGCTAGGCAAGTACTTCATCCTCGAAATCCCCGAAGCTGGATTGCACTTCGTCGCCTGGGTGCGACAGAAAGAACACATGCCGCTGATCACGCGCGTGTGCACTGACATCGGTATCAGGCCTTCGCCATTGTCGTCGTGTTTTATGAAAGTAGAGCCGAAGCCCGCACTCACATTTGGTTTCGCCGCATGGTCGCGCGCACAAATTCGTGAGGGCCTTAGCAAGTTCGCCGCGACGCTTAATTCTAAATTGAATTAATTAATTGGGCAGGCCACGAAGCGGTCTTTGACGAGGCGCAAGTCAATCGTCCACTGCTTTGGATCTGCTGGTTCGTCGACCGGGCTTTTAAAACTGAAATGGCCCGTACCAAATCTGCGAAGTGGCTATGGTAGTGACACCTGGCCAGTTCCTAAAGTGTCGTCATGAAAATTCAACAAAGGAAACAAATATGACAACACAACTCACAACCCAAAGACCTAGCCAAATTCTCTTCATTGGTCTGATCACTATCTGCTGCACAGCGACTCTGGCGCCCGTGCATGCACAGAGGCTGGAAGCGGCAAAGGCAACACCGCAATACCAGGTGTCGACCCTCCCCGATTTCGGCGGCACGAGTAGTGGAGGAAACAGCATCAATGACCAGAGCTGGGTGGCAGGCTATTCCAGACTGCCGGATAGGAACCGGCACGCTACGCTGTGGCGAAACGGTTCGCTCTCGGACCTGGGCACACTTGGGGGACCAAATAGCAGCGTCACATGGAACGTTAAAAATACCCAGGGTGTTATCGTGGGTATTTCGCAAACTGCCGATCCGGAGCCTCTAGGCGAGAGCTGGAGTAGCGCGGCTTTCTACAGTACGCCTAACAACGTCGGCTATATCAACCTCGGGTTCGTTTGGCAACAGAGCCTGGGCCAGATGAGGGGACTGCCCAATTTTCCTGGAGGAAATAATGGCTTTGCCACAGGAGCCAACAACTTAGGCCAGGTAGTCGGGTGGGCGGAGAATGGTGTTCATGATCCCACGTGTTGCTGCACCCAAGTCCTGCAATTTCGCCCAGCCATGTGGACTCTGGGGCCGCCAGATCAGATCCATGATCTCCCTTTGATCCCCGGCGACACTTCCGGAGCCGCCACGGCGATCAATGACAATGGTCAAATCGTAGGCATTTCGGGTATTTGCGACCAAGCCGTCGGAAGACATACGGCCAAGCATGCCGTGCTTTGGGAAAACGGTGGGGTCACTGATCTTGGCACCTTCCCAGCTTCCTGGTGGAATACTCCAACGGCAATCAATCAACACGGCGATATCGTCGGGTTCGCCGGGGACCCTGCATTTGTTGAAGGCGACGTCTTACACGCTTTCATGTGGACCCGAGAGGACGGCCTCCGACCCCTGAAACCTTTGAAAGGACGCATACCGCAACATGTAGACAGTGAGGCCTATGGTATCAACGAACGTCGCCAGGTAGTCGGAGTCTCATGCGACGCGCAGCAGACTGATTGTCGTGCAGTTATTTGGGATCACGGTGCCTACCCCACAGACCTCAACGATCTCAAAGGCGACTATTCTGCCTTTCTCGCACTCGCGAAAGACATAAATGACAAGGGAGAAGTTACAGGTAGAGCTGTCGACCCAACTACCGGCGCGTTAATTGCGTATTTGGCTGTGCCCATTTCACGATAAACCCGACAAGGGAAACAACGCGTGCCGGATGTCGGTTTCAAATCGACATCCGGCATTTGTTTTTATTCCCCTTGCAATCGAAAATCGGCAATCGAAATTCGAAAATTCCTTCGGGGGCATAGCTCAGTTGGTAGAGCGCCAGCTTTGCAAGCTGGAAGTCAGGGGTTCGAATCCCCTTGCCTCCAGTCTTCGCTCGCGTCATGGAGATCAGCGAAAACTGTCGCCGTAGCCTTAGCGGAAGCGGACACTTTAAGATTACTCGGTAAAGAGCTCTGAGATGTCGGTCCAGACGTAGTTCATAATCAACGCCACGAAAAGCACAAAGAGCAGACGATAACCACACGAGATAGCCGTGTGTGAATGGAAGAATTCGTCGCACTCACGGCATTGGAATCGCTCCTTTTTGCTTCCCGAATGGAAAATTGACAAAAGAAAGCCGCCGAAATGCCAAGCCAGAGGACTCACTGATGCCCTAGAGTCCGGAGCGCGCGTATGGCCTCCCAGCGCGGTGCAGCGGGGACAATAAAGTTCCGCAACGGGATCGACCGACTTGCGAAGAAGGAGATAGGCCGCGCAAAGACAGAGGCAGATAAATAGAATTGCGGCAAGGTGCTGATGCCATATCGAAAACGCATCGGTATTTATGCGCGAAACCTCACCCAGTGTTGCCAGCGTAGCGAGAAGCAAGAGAGCGGCAGAGACTGCGATTTAGAGAGCGAAGCAGGTAATCTTTCCCCGCGAGTCGCGAACCGATTTCAGTCAATAATTTGGATGATTTCACATTGCAGAAAGCGGAGCTAATGTTAGATGTCAGTCTCCAATTTCTGCAATTCAAACTCAGGCGGGCCTGTAGCTCAGTTGGTTAGAGCATGCGCTTGATAAGCGCAGGGTCACTGGTTCGAGCCCAGTCAGGCCCATATTTTCCCCTTTTGCCCTTGCCTTCGTGATCGACTCAAGACCGCGTTAACACAAGATAAATTCACTCTACCGGCCGGACTAAACCACGTTATCTTACGCAGAGCGAACGGGGTCAGCAGATCGTAGCAAGCGAACGGATCAGAGCGAACGGGGTCGGTCTCCGGCGCGCACGGGATTTATAAACGGTGAACCTGTTAAACGATCTTGCAGGGAATTGAAGCATCCTCATCAAGCGAATAAGCGGCGCACAGCCGATGATATCCGTCGGCAATAATAACTTTGCCAATGCTCGCCTGCCTTACGAGAAGAAGAGGTGAAAGTTTTTTTCCCGCCACAAGCCTTTTCTGATCCGCTTTTACGTGGGAGTTGTTTATCCCCAACAATGGTAGCCCCGAAGCTCTAAAAATATCTTTCGCCTTAGACTGTAGAACTTCAGCTTTCTTGAGCTTCTTGACAAAACTTGCGGTGCTCTGCTCGTCATAGATCAAGGTCAAAAAGGACTCTGCTGCGACATAATCGTCCTCATTTGGCTCATCTAACCATCTGCCTTTGAGTTTTTTGCCCATGTTGTTTTACATAGCAGCTATCCTATCGACAGTCACCATTGACTTGGTGCGCGTCGCGAACCGGACAAACCGGGCCCATTGTTCGGCAAGTCAGCGCGACCGAATACGCGTTTACGAGCTAAGGTCGTATCGTGAAGTGAAAACGGCGTTGGTCCTCACTTTTGAAACACACGTCGTTCCTCTACTGGCGAAGACGTTGGAAATCTGCGCAGGCGATTTTCGCGAGTCGTAGAAGGTTGCGCCGGCCCGGTTTCATGCTTCCGCGACCTTTACGATTACAATTGTCTTTAAACACTCGGAGCACTCGACTCTTAGGAATCCGCCACTCTCGTATCTGGTCCATGTCGGCGAATTTGAATGGCAATTCGAATGTACGTAGAACACTCTGTCATCATCTCGACCCTTGTGAGCCATAATCGCGTCGAGATCGACTTGGGTAAGAGAGCGCTGCATTGCTCGAGGACCCATACGCGATTTATGAAGCGTTTTTACGGAAACCGCACGGATTTGTCTAGTCAGGTGCCGCCTAATTTTCATGTAGGTCTTCGTCTGACACGCGAACGATGCTGTGATTCGCGTTTACGATGAAGTGGACAATGTGATCGGAACGCGGTGATGCGACTCGCCGCCTTCCGCTAGGCCCTTAGCGGGCCAGCCATCGATGCTTTCGATCGGCAATGTTCATCCGAGTAATTTAAGCTCCACAGAATCGTACGGTTTCAGCAAACCGTCCTTTGCCTGCTCACTCGGATCGGGAACAACAATGTAATCCAGCTTGATGGTTTGCTTAGTCACAGTGATCCTTAGATAACCGTGCTGCTGATCGTTGAAGCTTTCCAGCCGCACGTCCTCGCCCTCGATTTGAACAGGAAGCTGGTTCTTTTGTTGGGCATCGTGGAACACCTTGCCGAGGGTGTGTAGGCGTTGATTGTAGCCGCCGGCACCTGCAACTATGAAAGGAACATCTTGCTTTCCACTGAGAGGTGCCGAGAAGCGTTGGTAATTATGGACATGTCCGGTCAATACCACGTCGGGTGATCGACCGGCGGATTTGCAGCTGCTTTCAAGGAGGTCTTTTAGCCGCGTGCTGCCGGGATGCGGGCCATAGGCGGAATATATCGGATGATGGACGGCCACGATCACCGGCAGGTCGGACTCAGCAGCCTGCAGCTCCGAGATGAACCACGACCTCTGCGTGTCGCTAATCTGGCCACCTTCTGGGCAATTACTATATAATCCAATAATGGTGACGAGCGGTGTGTTAAGCGTCCAAAAGACATTTGGCTGCGTCATGGTACGACGCGGAGCCTCGGTGTTATCCGGGCTGATTACCGCAGATTGGGAACAGAAATTGCGAACGAACGCCTGCAGGCTGGACTCACCCGTTGCCGGATTGACGTCGCCGTCGTGATTGCCGGGAATCGCCACGATAGGAGCGTGATAATTGAGGTAAGGCTCGTAGAATTCGGGCCAGTAGTTCGCGCTTTCACCGTCGTAATAGACGACGTCACCTAGATGATAAAAGAGCGATGGCCGGTCCGGTGGTTCGGAGTACGTCAGATCACAATCCATAAACCGGGCTACAGCCTCGATGTAAGTGGGCGTGTTGACACCGCCGGTGTCCCCGACTGAATGAAAAACAAGTTGCTCGTTGTCCGTTATACTCTTGATCGTATCTGGATCGAGGATCGCATCGAGATTCATGCGAAAAGGAGGCAAACCCGTAGGCTGGGGCAGATCCCGCCACGGCTGCGAAGGATGCGTTTCAGAGTCGATTATCGTGTGAAATCCAGGAGGGACTCGATCTGGAGCGTACGGATGCCCATGTCGTGTCTTGGGGAGATCCCGAAGGTGAGCCTGTAGTTGAGGCTTCGTCAGGATTGTGCTTTTTCGCGACGAAGGTCTTTTCTTTTGCATTTCGATTAACTCCTTTTTTTTGCAGCCGATAGAATTCGATTCCTACACTGCACTGCCATCATTGCCATTTGGGCGATTTGTATACCTGGCATCGCTAACGGAGGTCTGGATCCGGATGCTCCCTCCGTTTCGGCCGACGGAAAGTAACCCGGTCAACAGTTTCCAAGCGACCACACCAAAAAACCCGCTCAGCAA
>Ga0193733_1000594_pt1 | contig 11654 bp, 8 predicted proteins | sample U1s2metaG_FD_145076 | JGI IMG/M metagenome (GOLD analysis project Ga0193733, IMG submission 145076) | Soil microbial communities from a riparian zone of the East river system, Colorado, United States - U1s2 | ecosystem: Environmental > Terrestrial > Soil > Riparian zone | place: USA: East River... | reverse complement strand
GCCTGGTATCGGTGCGAGGTGCCTCTGTTCTGCAGGAATTGCTCACAGAGCTTGCCTTTGTGCTCTTGCCACGCGGAATGACGCCAAAGAGATTTAGCGAACTCGCTCGATCCGCTTTTGTACAAGCGGCGGCGGACATGTCGAAGCTCCGGAATGGGAAGGTCAATCACTCAAGAGTTGCAGCCCAGACTGGCCTAAGTCGCGCTGACGTAAAGCGGCTGCTGACGAGGAATATGTTTGATTCGGTTCGCCCCGATCAAACACCGGTAAGAAGGGTTATTAGCGGCTGGCGCACGGATCGCAAATTTGCTAATAGGGACGGTAGCCCCAAACGCTTGAGAATTTCTGGCTCAAGCATGTCTTTCACCGGCCTCGTGAAGAAATACGGAGGCGACGTACCCCATCGGGCAGTTCTGGATGAGCTGCGACGCATCGGTGCTGTCAACGTAGACGAAGATAGCGTACTGCTGCAGTCTTCGCACCATCCTTGTCAACGTCACGATTTTGTATTCCTATCGTCAGTACTGCCCGCGTTGGTTGATGGGATTAGAATCGCATCGAGCAAAGCACGCTCAGGCGCGGATTCGTCGATTCACCGACTTAGCCTTCCCGTGGAAACCGAGGTCGACTTGGCAATCGTACGTGATCGATGTGCCTCAAGCGCGAAGGCGATGCTTGAGGGTCTCGGTCATTCTCTGGGCGCACAAGTCACAGTGCCAAAAAGAAGAGGGAAATCGGCTTACTCTTTTACGGTAACGGTCTTGCTCGCTGAGAACCGAGCAAAGAGAATTCAAAGCACGAGTTGAGAGTAGCGGACGCGCTAGGTACTAACTGAGCATTGGAGCAGAGGGCTCAACATGACTGCCAGGTTCTCGAAGCGTCTTGAACTCGATTACTCGAACTTGCTCGTAGCGATTTTTGACCTGATGTTGACGGGCGGAATTCAAGGGACGGATCTTTTGGCCATTTGCACTCGTGCACTCAAGGAAGCAGAAGCTAAAGTGCGTTCGGGACAGCAGGCGGGGTCCGGAGGTCTCGTGATTGCTGCTCTTGTCTTAGACGCTTGGCATCGCGACCGTCGCTATATAACTGCCAGAGCGGTACCAAGAGCGGTGCGTCTTCTTGGGCCTGCACCGAGCGTGGAGGCCTTGATTCGTCGTCAACGGGGGCAAAGGAATGCCGCAGACGTTGCGCGACATCTTAGAACTCTTCGCTTGGTCGTGCCTTCCGGAGGGAATCTGTACAAACCGACGAGCGACGTTGCTGTGATATCTGCGCGCGACCCCATTGTGCTGCAGTATGCGGCGAGAGCGCTTTCGACTCTCTTGGAGACTGTTGGGCAAAATGTGACTAGACGCCGAAATTTGGCGCCACTAATCGAGCGCATTGCGGAAGTGCCCGACCTTCCGCGTGAACACATCACGGCCTTCCAGAGGTTTACTCAGACTCAGGGTCGAACGTTATTGAGAACGGTTAACGACTGGCTCGAGTCAAGGCGCGCACCACGGTCTCCGAGAGAAGGCGCAAACGGAACGGTGCGAGCGGGCATTCATGCCTACGCGTACATAGCCTCGAAACAACCCTGGCTGCATTCCGTGCGTCGCTAGACCTTGGCCAGTTCCTCCCTCAACGCCTTCCTCAGAATCTTCCCCACGTTGCTCTTGGGCAGCTCGGCTCTGAAATACACGTGCTTCGGCACTTTGTATCCCGAGAGTGATTGGCGGCTGTGGTCGATGATGTCCTTTTCGGTGAGCGCCGGGTCCTTGCGCACCACGAATAACGCGACGACTTCGCCGGAGCGCTCGTCAGGCTGCGCGACGGCGGCGGCCTCGAGGACCCCAGGGTGCGTGACGGCGACCGCCTCTACCTCGTTCGGATAGACGTTGAAGCCCGAGACCAGGATCATGTCCTTCTTGCGGTCCTCGATGTACACGAACCCGCGCGCGTCGATGCGGCCGAGGTCGCCGGTGCGCAGCCAGCCTCCCGGCAGCATTACCTTGGCGGTCTCATCGGCGCGATTCCAGTAACCGCGCATTACCTGCGGCCCGCGCACGCAGATCTCGCCGATCTGGCCCAGCTCGAGGTCCTTGCCAGCGTCATCCTTGATCGCGATCTCGGTCGAGGAGATGGGCAGGCCTATCGAGCCGTTGAACGGCTCGTTCGGCGGATTGATGCACGCGGCCGGGGAGGTCTCGGTGAGACCCCAGGCCTGTGTCAGGATGTTGCCGGTTACCTCCATCCAGCGTTGCGCAACGGTCGCCTGCACGGCCATGCCACCGCCGAGCGTGATCTTCAACTGGCTGAAGTCGAGCTTGCCGAACCCCGGCGCGTGCAGCAGTGCGTTGAACAGCGTGTTGACGCCGCTTATGAAGGTGCAGGGATACTTACGCATGTCGGCGATGAGCGCCGGCAGGTCGCGCGGATTGATGATCAGCACGTTCTTCCAGCCGAGGCGTGCGAACAGCATGCAGTTCGCCGACAGGGCGAAGATGTGGTACAGCGGGATCGCGGTGATCAGCACCGCCGCCTGGTCGCGGAAGCCCTTCCCGAGCCACGCTTCGGCCTGCAGCACGTTGGTGCTCACGTTGCCGTGCGACAGCATGGCGCCCTTGGCCACTCCGGTCGTGCCTCCGGTGTACTGCAGGAAGGCCAGATCGTCGGGACCGACGTCCACCGGTGCGAGCGGCTGCTTCAGTCCGCCCGTCACCGCCGCCTTGAACGAGATTGTACCGGGGATGTTCCAGCGCGGCACCTGCCGGCGCACGTGGCGCACGACGTAATTCACGATGAGTGACTTGGGGAACCCGAGGAAATCGCCCACGGCGGTCACCAGCACCCGCTTCACCTGGGTGCCGGCAAGCACCTTCTGCAGTACCTGCGCGAAGTTCTCCAGTACCAGGATCGCCGTGGCGCCGGAGTCGCTGAGCTGGTGCAGCAACTCCGGCGCGGTGTACAGCGGATTGGTGTTGACCACGATCAGGCCCGCGCGCAGTGCCCCGAACATCGCGATCGGATACTGCAGCGTGTTGGGCAGCATGATGGCGAGGCGATCACCTTTCCTGAATCCCTGCTGCTGCAGCCACGCGGCGAAGGCACGCGTGAGCTCGTCGAGCTGCCGGTAGGTGAGCTGCGCACCCATCTGGATGAAGGCGACGCGCTCGCCGTGCTCGGCACAGGTTTCCTCCAGCAGCTGCTTCAGCGAGCGCAGCTGCGTGGGGTCGACTTCCGCGGGCACGTGGGGCGGATACGACTTCAGCCAGATTCTGTCCATCAACGTCCCCCGCTTTGAGGATTCTTCTTGAGGAGTGGCTTCAGGTACGGCCAGAGTGTATCGAGAACCGGTGGCTCGCCCCGGGCGTTGGGGTGCATGCCGTCCTGTTGCATGCGAGTTGGATCGAGGGCCACCTTCTCCAGCAGGAACGGCACGAGCGGCAGATGATATTGGTTTGCCAGCTCGGGGAACATACGCGCGAATTGCTCGGTGTAGCGCGGCCCGTAGTTGGGCGGGATGCGCATGCCGACCAGCAGCACCCGGGCGCCGGCCGCCTGTGACAGGCGCACCATGTGCGCGAGATTCTCGCGGGTCTCGTCCACCGGCAGCCCGCGCAGCCCGTCGTTGGCGCCCAGTTCCAGGATGACGGTTCCCGGCTGGTGCAGCTGCAGCGCCCGCGGCAGGCGCTCGAGGCCTCCGCTGGTGGTCTCGCCGCTTACGCTGGCGTTGACGATCTGGTATCCGTACCCTTGCGCCTGAAGTCGCTGCGCGAGCAGCGCAACCCAACCCTGCTCCGGCCGGATTCCAAGTGCGGCACTCAGGCTGTCGCCGAGTACGAGGATCGTATGGTCGGAGGCCACCGCGTTCTGGAGCGCGATGAATACCAACCCTAAGCCCAGCAGCCAGGCGCCGACGATCCGCAACCACGTTCTCCGGGCAGAAAACCTCTGCAAGCAGGTTAGCAGTCCGGAAGGTTCGCTGACCATCGTCGATGAGGTGTCGCTCGATATCCTGGCGGGCGAATCGGTCGCCGTGACCGGTCCTTCGGGCGCGGGCAAATCGACGCTGCTGGCGCTGCTGGCCGGGCTCGATGAGCCGACCCGGGGGCGCGTGCTGCTCGAAGGTCAGGATCTTACGCAGCTCGACGAGGACGGCCGGGCGCGGCTGCGGGCGCAGCGCGTCGGGTTCGTGTTTCAGTCCTTTCACCTGATCCCGGCGCTCACCGCGCTCGAGAACGTGATGCTGCCGCTGGAGTTGGCGGGGCGGCGGGATGCGCGGCGCGCTGCCGCGGAGACCCTGCAGCGCGTCGGCCTCAAGGAGCGCACCGGCCACTACCCGCGACAGCTCTCGGGCGGGGAGCAGCAGCGCGTGGCGCTCGCCCGGGCGTTCGTGACGCAGCCGGCGGTGCTGTTCGCGGACGAGCCCACCGGCAATCTCGACACCGTCACGGGCGCGCGGGTCGGCGAGCTGCTGTTCGAGCTCAATGCCAACGCCCATACGACGCTGGTCCTGGTCACGCACGATCGCGAACTGGCCGCGCGCTGTGCCCGCATGGTGAAGATGGAAGCGGGGCGGGTGCTGTGAAAGCGCTGCGGCTCGCGCTGCGCACGCTGGCGCGCGAGTGGCGCTCGGGCGAGCTCGGCGTGCTGCTGCTCGCGCTCACCGTCGCGGTCGCCGCCCTCACGGGCGTCGGCTTTCTGGTCAGCCGCATCAGCGCCGCGGTCGCCTTGCAGGCCAGCGCGGTGCTGGCGGCGGACATCCGCCTCGGTTCGCCGCAACCGCTCGCCGAGGCGTACTTCGCGGAAGCCGCGCGTCGCGGGCTGCGCTCCGCCCGTAGCACCAATCTGCTCTCGGTGGTGTTCAACGCAGATGCGAGCCAGCTCACCAACCTGGCGGCGGTGAGTGCGGGCTATCCGCTGCGCGGCCGGGTGTTGGTCGCCGGCGAACCGTTCGCGAGAGGTTCACCCGCAGCAGGCATTCCCGCTCCGGGCGAGGCGTGGCCGGACTCGAAGCTGCTCGCGGCGGTCGGCGGGCGCGTGGGTTCGCAGCTCTCGATCGGGGCGGCGAGTCTGCGCGTGACCCGGGTGCTGATCGCCCGGCCCGACCAGGGCGGCACCTTTGCCGAGCTTGCGCCGAACCTCATCATGAATGCCGCGGACCTGCCAGCCACGCACCTGATCCAGCCCGGCAGCCGCGTGAGCTACAGCGCGCTGTTCGCGGGCGAGCGCACGCGCATCGACGGCTTCAAGGCCTGGCTCATCGTTCACAAGGCCCCCGGCGAGCGCCTGCGGGACATCACCGAAGCGAGCCCGCAGATCCGCAACGCCGTGGAGCGCGCCGGGCGCTTCCTGAGTCTTGCGAGCCTGGTGAGCGTGCTGCTGTGCGCGATCGCAGTGGCGATGGCAGCGCGCCGCTACGTGCACCGGCACCTGGATACCGTGGCGCTGCTCAAGACCCTCGGCGCGACGCGCGCCTTCACGCTGGCGATGTCGGTGCTGCAGCTGCTGGCGCTCGCGCTGGTCGCGGCCGTGGCGGGCGCAGCGCTCGGATTCCTCGCCCAGGAGTGGCTGCTGCGCACCATCCGCGGGCTGCTGGCGGTCACCGATCTGCCGGCGGCGAGTCTCACCCCGCTCGCCATCGGCTTCGTGACCGCAATCGCGGTGCTCGCAGGGTTCGCCATGCCGCCGCTGCTGCAGCTGGCGCGGGTGCCGGCGCTGCGGGTGCTGCGCCACGACGTCGGCCCGCCGCCGCCGCTCGTGCTGCTGGCGTTCGGTCCCGCGATTGCCGTGGTGCTGCTGCTCATCTACTGGGTGGTGCCGGACGCGAAGCTGTTCCTGTACTTCACCGCCGCGCTCGTGGCCTTCGTGCTGGTGCTGACGCTCGCCGGAGTGCTGCTGGTGTATCTCGCCGGCCGCCTGCGCGGCCGCGTCGGCGTCGCGTGGCGCTTCGGAGTCGCGAACTTAAGCCGGCGGCGCGTCGAGAGCGTCGTGCAGCTGGTGGCCTTCGGCACCGGCATCATGGTGTTGCTGCTGCTGGCGATCCTGCGTGACGATCTGAACGGCGACTGGCAACGCACGCTGCCGCCGAATCTTCCCAACTACTTCTTCATCAACATCCCGCCGGCCGTGCGCGCGGATTTCGTGAGCTTTCTTCAGGCGCAGGGCGCACGCACCACCCGCGTGCTGCCGATGATCCGCGGCCGACTGACGGGCATCAACGGCCACGCCGTCGAGAACCTGCGTTCGGCGCGCAGCGGTGAGGACACCTTCGCGACCCGCGAGCAGAACCTCACCTGGGCATCCGAGCTGGGCGCGGACAACCGCATCATCGCCGGCCGCTGGTGGACGGCGGCCGATTTCGGCAAACCGCTGGTGTCGCTGGCCACTGAGTTCCAGGAATCCCTCGGTGTGCAGGTCGGTGATCACCTGACCTTCGACATCGCAGGCGAAGCGCTCGAGGTCACGGTCGCGAGCATCCGCAAGGTGAAGTGGGACACGTTTCAGCCGAATTTCTTCATCGTGTTTCCCCCCGGCGTGCTGGAAGGCGCAGCCGGTACCTACATGACGAGCGCCTATTTCACGCCCGGCCGCGCCCGTTCGCTCGCGCAACTCGCGCGGCGCTTTCCGAGCGTGTCGATATTCGACATCGATGAGCTGCTCACGCAGGTACGTGCGGTACTCGACAAGGCGGCGCTCGCGGTGCAGAGCGTGTTCGTGTTCACGCTGTTCGCGGGACTGACGGTGCTGTTGGCGGCGGTGCAGTCAAGTCGCGACGAGCGCCGCTACGAAAGCGCCATGTTGCGCACCCTGGGCGCGAGCCGCGCCACTGTGCTGCAGGGGGTGCTCGCGGAGTTCGCGACGCTCGGCGCCCTGTCCGGGCTGCTCGCCGCGGTGGGCGCGTCCGTCGGTGCTTACTTCCTCACCACGCACTGGCTCGATCTGCGTTATGCCTTCGAGTTCATGCCCTGGGTGGAGGGGGTCGTGGGCGGTGCGCTGCTGGTGGCGGCCGGCGGCTGGCTCGCCACGCGCAGCGTCGTGAATCAGCCGCCGCTCACCACGCTGCGTGCGTGAGCCGCTAGCGCACAATGCCGATCGTGATCCAGGAGTCCGGCTCGGGATCGCCGCGCCAGCTGAGCCCTTCGATCGTCAGCTGGTAGTTGCCGGGACCGAGCGCGGAGCTGTTGAGCGCAATGCGCAGATGACCGTTGGAATCCTTCGTCAGGTTCGTGATCACGCCCACGCGTCCCTGATCGATGCGATCGATGGTCACGCGGAACGAGTGATACGGCGAGCGTGATTCGTCGATCTTGAAGTCCGCCAGCTGCACGCTGCCGCCGCCGATGGTGATCGCGGGCGTGTTGGATGCCCCCGAGCGGCTCGGCAGGAGGCGAATCTCGCGCGTGCTGGTCGCCGGATCGAGCGCCCGTTCGTACGCCTGTTTCTGCACAGCGGTGATGCGATGACTCTTGGCGGCGCTGCCGGCGGCGACGATGGCCAGCGCCACGCCGAGGAGCAGCACCGCGGCGGCGAGCCCGAGGATCGCCTGAGGCTTCTGCCACACCGGCTGTGCCGCCTGCTGCCACGGCTCGGGTTTGCCACTCGCCTCGAGGAGCCTCAGCCCTGCGTTCACCCTCTCGGGCAGGCCAATCTCGTCCAGGAGCTCAGGATGCTGGTGACAGAAGCGCTCGAAATCGGTTGCGCCCTTGAGCGGCAGCCGTCCCGACAGATAGCGCTCGACCACCTGGTTGCGGGCGACGAAGTCCCGATCCATGGGCGGAGACACCGCCGCCGCGGGAGTCTGCGTCGCAGCGGGTTGTGCGGGGGCGGGTTGCGCCCGGGCCGGCACAGCGGCTTTGGGTGTCGCACTCCTCGCCGCTGGCGCCGTAGAGGCCCGCGCGCTTGCCCAGCTGGCGAGGCTCGGCGCAGGCTTAGGTGGCGCAGCCGCCGTGCTGGGCGGCGCGGGACGCGCGGCGGGCAAGGCCCTGCCCGAGGACCGCTGCTGGTGCGCCGCGCTCGCGGCGGCGAGCTTGGCGGCCGCCGCGGCCAGAGCGACGGTTTTGGCGATCGGCACGCGCGTCGCCGCAGGCGCCTGCACGTTGCCACGCCCTGATCCGGCCGCCTCCGGCGGCGCAGCCGGTGCCGGCCGTGTCGCGCTCAGAGGGGGCGCTGCAGCGGCAGGGGGCGTCGGCGGAGGCACGGGCGAAGTCAGCAGCTCGTCGATGACCGGGTCTTCCAGCACGAGTTCCAGCGGAGCCGGTTGCTCGAGGGGTGCCGCGGCCGGGGGGGAAATCGGGACTGCCGTCGAGGGGTCATCGGGCGCCAGGAACATCTCGGGGTCGATGAAATGGAGGTCCGTCTGTGCGGGGTCCTTTACTGGCGCAGCCGCCGCCGTGGCCGGCGCAGCTACCCGTGCCACCGACGCCAGCGTTGGGGGCTCCCTGGGGGATGCGGTGGCATCCGGCGGCTCCTCGAAGGGCAGATCCGGGAGGAGCTCGAGCGATGGGCGAGACGCGGCTTCCATACGGGCATCTAAGCAATGCGCCAGCGGCGCGGCCTCGCGATGGCTCACAGATCGGGAGACGCTCCCTCGGGTTCGTGACACAGGTCTCAGTTACCGGAGTGACGCCGCTTCAATGAGAAATGCGTCACGGCGCTTCAGCTCGCCGAGCCGCTGAGGAAATACTCGATCTTGTCCCGGTAGCTGCGCGAGAGCTTGAGCTCGTGCCCGCCCTCGAGCGTGAGGAAGTACTCGCCGTTCATGTGGGCACGAAGACTCCTGACGAGGCGCAGGTTGACGATGGTCGAGCGGTGCACGCGCTGGAAGAGCTTCGGATCCAGGATCTCCTCGAGCTCCTTCATCGTGCCGCGCAGGATGTGGGTGTCGCCGGCCGCGTGGATGCACATGTAGTCCCCGGCAGCGTCGATCCACTCGATCGATGCCACGGGCACGCGCACCGTCTCGCGACCCTGGCGGATGGGCAGCACCTCGGGCCGCCGCCCGTCGATCGCCTGGCGTCCGTGTTCGAGCAACTCATCGAGCGCCAGCTCACCGCAGCCGGTGATCTCGGCGATGATCTGCAGCAGTCGGTCGCGCTGATCGGCGGCGGTCCGGGCACGCACGTGCTCGCGCACCCGCGTGAGCGTCGCGGCGAAGCGCACATCGTCGATCGGCTTCAGCAGGTAGTCGACCGCGCGCGCTTCGAACGCCTGGATGGCGTACTGGTCGTAGGCGGTGACGAACACCACCACCGGCAGGGACTCCTGCGGCAGGTGCGCCAGCACTTCAAATCCCGACATGCCCGGCATCTGGATATCCAGGAACACCAGGTCCGGCTTGTACTGCTGGATGGCCGCGAGCGCTTCGCGGCCGCTGGCGCACTGCGCGACGATTTCGAAGTCGGGCGCCGTGCGCAGGCGCAGCTCGACCCCGCGCCGCGACAGTCCCTCGTCATCGACGATGATGGTGCGGACTTTCATGCGTGCGCCCCGCGCGCGACACCCGGCTGCAGCGCCTGCGGCTTCGCCGGCGCCTCACCGCCCGGGACGGCGGTCTCGAGCGGCAGCGCCATGTCCACCCGCAGCCCCGGTCGGGAGTTCAGCACCGCGAAGCGGCAGTTCCCGCCGTACAGCACCGCCAGGCGCTCGCGGGTGTTGTGCAGGCCCACACCGCGCCGCTCACCGGGGCTGGCGCCCTCGCGCAGACCCGGGCCGTCATCGATGACCGACAGCTCCAGCAGTCCCTCGCGCGTGCGGCCTTCGATGCGCACCAGGCCCCCCTGCTCGCGCGCGGACACCGCGTACTTCAGCGAGTTCTCCAGCAGCGGCTGCAGCAGCAGGCTAGGCACCAGGGCGTTGAGCGCCGGCTCCTCGATCGCGTACTCGAGCCGCAGCCGCTCGCCGAAGCGCAGCCGCTCGGTGCCCAGGTACAGATCCAGCGCTTCGAGTTCCTGGCGCAGGGTGACCTTCTTCATCGGGTCCTGGTCGAGGGTGTAACGCAGGAACTCCGACAGGCGCGTCACCGCGTGGTTCGCCTTGCGGTTCTGGTTGTCCAGGATGAGCGTGGAGATGGCGTTCAGCGTGTTGAACAGGAAATGCGGGTTGAGCTGGTAGCGCAACATTTTCAGCTGCGCCTCCTGCGCCAGGGCCACCGCCTTGAGCATCGCCTCTTCCTGCTTGCGCTGCGACTCATAGAACTTGATGCCGAAGTACAGCACGCTCCAGCACAGCAGCAGGTAGGTCGTGGACAGGGCGCCGCCGAAGAGCTCGAACAGCGTGTGCGCCTGCCAGTCGGGCTCGACGAACCATTTGTAGGACAGGTTGATTACGATGCGCAGCGCGAGTGCGGTGATGTAGCAGGTCGTGAGCACGCCCGTGATCATGACGCGCGGCGGCCGGCCCCACAGGCGCCGGTAGATGAAGCGCATCGGCATCGACAGGAGAAACCCCGAGACCGCCGCCACGCCGATCACGCGCGCGTAGCTGGAAGGCTTCTCGTACAGCAGCGCGCCGAAGTACTGGGTAACGCCGTACGCGGCCCAGCCCGCGGCGTGCAGGCTCCAGAACAGCACGTTGCGGTTGGTGCGGAATTGCTCGAGCGTCGGAATCTTCATGGTTGCGGCTGCGCGTCGCTTCGCCTCAAGCGCACACAGGCCTCATGAAGCTTAGGGCATCCGGGAGCTTGCCGGCCTGGCAAGTGACCGCGCGGCTGCCTCGCTTCGTCGCAGCTCAGGCGGCGCGCACCGCGCTCGGGCCACGCGCGGGGCGGAGGTCCTTAAGCCGTTGATTATTAAAGTTTAGGTTACGTCGACCGGACGAGGGCGACGCGGCTCGTCGGATCGGGCGCGGTCGCGAGCGCCTCCAGAGGGTGCGCCGGCGAGAGCGCCGCGCCTTGCGCGAAGTCGCAGCCGATGGCGGTCAGCCACTGCAGCGCCGCCTGCGAGTCGACTCGCTTGGCGGCGCAGTGGATCCCCATCACCTTCGCGGCCTGTACGGTGGCGACCACGAGTGCCTGGGAGAACTTGTCCTTGAGCGCCGATGAGGTGAGCCTCGGGTCGATCTTCACCAGCCGCAGCGCCTTGGAGCGCAGCAGCGGCAGCACCTGGGAATCGAAGGAGAAGTCCTCGATCACCACCCAGGCACCGAGCTTGTCGCACTGGGTGATGAAACGCTCGACCTGGGCACGGCGTTGCGTGCACAGGGCCTCCGCGATTTCAAAGCCGAGCGTCTCGGCGGCGATGCCATGGGCATTCAGCGCCGCGGCGATCTTCTGCACGAAGCGCTCGTCCTCGAGCGTCGCGATCGACAGGTTGACGGTGAAGCTGGTGGGCTGCGAGTTCCACGCCGTGCGATGCGCGGCGAGCCATTCCAACAGCCGCTGCAGAATCCGCGCGTCCAGTGCCGCAGGATCGCGCTGCGCCTCGCGGGCGGAGGTGCGTGCCACGACCTGAAAGCGACGCGTTTGTCCGCCCGCGCGCAGCTTCGCGAATGGCAGTACTTCGAGTATCAGGCTCGCCTCGCTCACCGGGGCCGCCACGACCGCAGGCGCCGCCGGCGGGGCGGACTGCGCTGGCATGGCGGGCGGGCGGGCCGCCCGTGGCGGTGTTGGCGCCGCGGCCGGCGCCTCCTCAATGAACTCGAGGCTCGCCATGTGCGCGGACAATTTG
>Ga0193733_1000592_pt1 | contig 11677 bp, 13 predicted proteins | sample U1s2metaG_FD_145076 | JGI IMG/M metagenome (GOLD analysis project Ga0193733, IMG submission 145076) | Soil microbial communities from a riparian zone of the East river system, Colorado, United States - U1s2 | ecosystem: Environmental > Terrestrial > Soil > Riparian zone | place: USA: East River... | reverse complement strand
GACCGGCGTGAGCAATTTCTTCGCTAACCTCGAATATCCGATTGTCATGGTCAATGACCTGCTGCAGGGCCAATTCAAGCCCTTCCTCTCGGACACCGGACGCCTGCTGCTCAACACCACCGTCGGCATCGGCGGCCTGATGGATCCAGCGACGGCGGCGGGCCTGGACAAGAACGACCGCGATTTCGGCCAGACGCTCGGCAAGTGGGGCGCCCGGACCGGACCGTATCTGGTGATTCCGTTTCTTGGCCCTTCTGACCTGCGCGACGCGGTCGGCCGCGTTGGCGATGAGTACTGCAATCCGCGCCATTACATCCGCGACACCTATGTCGATTACGGGCTGTGGCTGGTGCGGGCGATCGACACGCGCGCACGGCTGCTGGACGCCCAGAGTGCGCTCGACAGCGCCTACGACCCGTACGCCTTCGTGCGCAACGTCTACCTGCAGCACCGCGACTTCAAGGTCACCGGCGGGCAGTCACTGGACGAGGAGCAGCAGGAGCAGAAACTGCTCGAGGAATCGGCGGAGGACCAGCAGATGCCCGAAGATGCCTCCCCGCCGCCCCAGGCCCCGCCGCCGCATTGATCTAAGGCGCCGCCGGCCGGCGGCGCGCGGAACCCCCTACACGCCGCGCTCGAGCAGCTCCTCGACTTCACTGATGCGGCCAAGCGCCACCAGACCCGCCGGCAGGTGTGTGTAGCGCAGCGCGCGGCCGGCGCGCTTCATGGCGCCCAGCCAGTCCAGCAGCACCGCAAGACCTGCACTGTCGGACGCGGTGATGCCGCCGCAATCGACCTCGAGCTCACGCCCGGCGGCGCTGGCCAGGGACCGCAGGCCCTGCTCCCGCGCCTGGCGCGCGGTTGCAAACGTCAGCGGCCCCCGGGCCGCGAACCGCCCAGTCCCCGACGCCACCACCTCGAACGTCCCGCTGGTGTCGTTCCGAACGCTCGCCTCGGGCGCCGCTGTGTTCATCCGGCCTTGCCGCCGGTCTGCTTGCCGATCGCGCCGGGTTTCTCGCCCGCCTCGAGACGCTTGATGACCGAGTCGATCCCCTGTGCCTCGATCTGCTCGCCAAAGTCCGTGCGGTAACTGTTGACGTAGCTGATGCCGTCGATCACCACGTCCCAAGCCTTCCAGCCTTGCGGCGTCTTGTGCAGGTAATAATTGACGGCGACGCGATCGCCGTTGGCGCGCTTGACCTCGGTGCGCACCGTGGCCCGTGTCGTGTCGGAATCGACCTTGGTGGGGAAGATCTTGAGCCGATCGGCGGTGAAGTCGACCAGCGCGCTGCCGTAGTTCGTGAGCAGCGAGTGATAGAAGGCGTCGACGAAGCGCTTGCGCTGCTCGGGAGTCGCCGTGCGCCAGTGCACACCGAGCACCAGGCGCGCCGAACCCTCGGTGTCAAAGTGCGGCAGCAGGTACTTGTCGACCAGCTGCCCGACTCTCGTCGGGTCGCGGCGGTACGCATCGCGATCCTTGTCGAGGTCCCCGAGCATGCCCTGGGCGGCGTGCTGCACGACTTCCGTAGGTCCCTCGCCGGACGCTGCGTTCGCCGCGGGCGCGCTCTGACCCTGCGCCGCCGGTGGGGTCTGCGCCTGCGATGCGTTTGCGAGGGAGCACACCAGCCACAAGCTGGTCAATACCACTGTCGTGTGTCTCATTTCTTCGACTCCGCCTTGCTCTGGTTGTCCGCGGCCTTGCCCTGACTGTCGCCGCCACCCTTGCTCGAGTAGTTCGCGAAGAACTTGTTGATCAGACTCTCGAGCACGATGGCGGACTGAGTCTGGTCAATACGGCCGCCCTCCTTGAGGTAGCTGTCGAGCCCTCCGGGGCTGATGCCGACGTACTTGCCCCCGAGCAGCCCCTGCGTCTCGATGCTGGCGAAGCTGTCCTCGGGAATCTGGTTGTACTGGCGGTCGATGCGCAGGCTGACCACGGCCTTGTAGTCCTTGGCATCAAAGCGGATGCCCACCACCTCGCCCACGCGCACCCCCGCCATGGTCGCCGGGGCGCCCACCTTGAGGTCGCCGATGTTGTCGAACTCGGCGGTCACGTGATAGCCGGCCTTCGGAGCGCCGAACTTCAGCCCGTTGGCCGGCAGCTGCGAGGTGAGAAACAGCAGCGCGGCGAAACCCAGCAGCACGAACAGGCCGGTTCCGATCTCCAGAGTGCGATTGGGACGCATGGATGCAAGTCTCCTGTTACAGGAATACCGCGGTCAACACATAGTCCAGCAGCAGCGTGATCACCGAGGAGGCGACCACGGTGCGCGTGGTCGCGAGCGCCACGCCTTCGGCGGTGGGTGCAGCGTGATACCCCTCATGCACGGCGATAAGGCTGCAGGCGACGCCGAACACCACGCTCTTCACCACGCCCTCGGTGACGTTGCGCAGCCCGACCGAGCCCTGCATCTGCGACCAGAACACGCCCCTGTCGACCCCCATGAGCTGTACGCCGATGAGCTGCGCGCCGTAGAGCCCGATGACGCTGAAGATCGCCGCCAGCAGCGGCATGGCGAGCACACCGCCCAGAAACCGCGGCGCCGCGACATAGCGCAGCGGGTCGACCGCCATGATTTCCATGGCCGTGAGCTGATCGGTGGCGCGCATCAGGCCGATTTCCGAGGTCAGCGCCGTGCCGGCGCGGCCGGCGAACAGCAGCGCCGTGACGACCGGCGCCAGTTCCTTCAGAAGACCGAGCGCCGCGGCCGTGCCGAGTGCCTCCACGGAGCCAAACCGCCGCAGCAGCTCGTAGCCCTGCAGGCCGAGCACCATGCCGACAAACAGCCCCGACAGCATGATGATGATGAGCGAGCGAGCGCCGGCGTTGTAGATCTGATGCACGAGCAGGCGCGGCCGGCGCAGCGCCGGCACGCACTCCCCGAGGAGCCGTACGAGGAAGATCGCGACCGATCCGAGCCGGCGCACGCCCTCGAGGATAAAGCCCTCGGCGCCGCCGGGGATCATGACTCGTCCGCCGCGAACAGCTGCGTGGCGTAGTCGGGCGCCGGGTAGTGGAACGCCACCGGACCGTCTTCGCTGCCGGTCATGAATTGCCGCACCGCCGCCGAATCGCTGGCACGCAACTGCTCCGGAGCGCCCGCGGCCGCGACCCGCCCGCCCGACAACAGATAGCTGTCGTGGGCGATGGTCGCGAGCTCGCGCACGTCGTGGGAGACCACGATGCTGGTGATCCCGAGCGCTTCGTTCATGTGCTTGATGAGGCGCATAATGACACCGAGCGAGATCGGATCGAGCCCGACGAACGGCTCGTCGTAAATCAGCATCTCCGGGTCCATGACAACGGCGCGCGCCAGCGCCACGCGCCGCGCCATCCCGCCCGACAGCTCCCCCGGCATGAGCTCGGCAGCGCCCCGCAGACCCACGGCCTGCAGCTTGGTGAGCACCAGCTTGCGGATCAGCGCTTCGGGGAGATCGGTGTGCTCGCGCACCGGGAAGGCGACGTTCTCGAACACGTCCAGGTCGGTGAGCAGCGCGCCATTCTGGAACAACATGCCCATGCGCTTGCGCAGGACGTAGATCTCGCTGCGGCTCAAAGCCGCGAGATCCTGACCGCACACCCGTATCTCGCCACGATCGGCGGCGATCTGCGCCGTGATGAGCTTGAGCAGCGTCGTCTTGCCGGTACCGCTCGGCCCCATGATGGCGGTGATGCGTCCGCGCCGCGCCTGCACGTCGACACCTGCGAGAATCGGGCGCCCGCCCACGGCGTAGTGCACGCCGCGCACGTCGACCACCACGTCAGCCGCCGGAGCGCCTGACGCGGGTTGCGAGGATGCCGGGCTTGTCACGCGATCGCGGTGGCCGCCTTGCCGCTCAGGCGGCCTGGCTCTCCATGTCAGCTGCGTAGCGCCCGGTGGTCGCCAGGCCATTGAGCTTGGCGCGCTTGGCTAACTCCTTCTGCCCGGCGGCGAAATTCGACGCGACTCCACCCCACGCCTTGAGCGCCGTGTCCTGCAGTGCACGGCCGTAGCTGAAGGTCAGTGACCAGGGCAGCGGCCCGAGTTTGTTCATGAGCGACAGGTGCAGCGTGGCCTCGGTCGGGGACTGCCCGCCGGACAGGAACGCGATGCCCGGCACCGCCGGCGGGACCTGGCGCCGCAGCACGCGCACCGTGGCCTCCGCCACGGCCTGCGGCGGCGCCCGACTCGCGGCTTTCTTGCCCGAGATCACCATGTTGGGCTTCAACACCATGCCCTCCAGCATCACACGGTTCTCGAACAGCTCCTGGAACACGCGGGCGAGCACGGCCTCGGTCACCTGCTCACAGCGCTCGATCGAGTGTGCGCCGTCCATGAGCACCTCCGGCTCGACGATCGGCACGATGTCGTTCTCCTGGCACAGCGCCGCATAGCGCGCCAGCGCATGCGCGTTCGCCTTGACGGCAAACGCGCTGGGGATGCCGTCGGCAATATCGATGACTGCGCGCCATTTGGCGAAGCGCGCGCCGAGCCCGCGGTAGTCGCTGAGGCGCTCGCGCAAGCCGTCAAGTCCCTCGGTGATGGTCTCGCCGCTGAAACCCGCGAGAGGTTTCGCGCCCAGGTCCACCTTGATACCCGGGAGGATTCCCTGCTTCGCCAGGTACTGCGGAAACGGCGTGCCGTCCCTGGTCTTCTGGCGGATGGTCTCGTCGTAGAGGATGACGCCGCTGACCGACTCGGCGGCGCCGGGCGCCGTGAACAACATTTCGCGGTAGCTGCGGCGATGCTCCTCGGTCGACTCCAGCTTGATGCTGTCGAAGCGTTTCTTGATGGTGCCGCCGCTTTCGTCCGCGGCCAGGATACCCTTGCCTCTGGCAACCATGGCGCTGGCAACACGCATCAGCTCACTCGAGTTCATCGTCGAATCCTCCGGCACCGACGGCGTGCTCCTGACAAGCGTGCGAAGCGCGCGGCGCGCAGCCGTCCTGATGACTACCCCTGGAAATCGGGGCGCCAAGGATAGCAAATCAGCCCACCGGCGGGCCGCACTCCCGGCGCACGATGCCACGCTGCCGCGCCGGCTTGGCTCCGCCGGCAATTAGTACTAAACTAGTCCTAGTTCAAGGGGCACTCTCAATGCTGCGTATGAGCCGGCTTACCGACTACGCCACCGTGCTGCTCGCCGCGCTCGCCGGCGAGCCCGGGCGCGTGCAGACCGCGGTCTCGCTCGCCGAGCAGACGCGCATCGCCGCCCCTACGGTATGCAAGCTTCTCAAGCAGCTGCAGCGCGCGGGGCTGGTGACCTCGACCCGGGGCCCACGCGGCGGCTACCAGCTGGCACGTCCGGCGGCGCAGATCAGCGCGGCGGCGATACTCGACGCCCTCGAGGGACCGCTCGCGCTCACCGACTGCTCCGCGGGACACGGCAACTGCGGGATCGAGGATACCTGCCGCGTCGGGCGTGTGTGGCAGCGCCTGAACCTCGCCATCCGCCGCTCCCTGTATGAGGTGAGTCTTGCGCAGCTCGCGGGACTGGACGCCGCTCCCGCACGACTGCCGGCGCTCGAGCGTGAGATGAAGGCGGCGGCCGGGCGCGCGCCGGTGCGATCGTGAGTGAGCCCATGAGCGAAAATGCGCGGCAACTCGAGACCCTCATCGGGCGAGGCTACCAGCACGGCTTCGTGACCGAGATCGATTCCGACACGGTGGCGCCCGGCCTGGATGAGGATGTGGTGCGCCTGATCTCGCGCAAGAAGCAGGAACCGGCCTTCCTCACCGAGTGGCGGCTCAAGGCGCTGCGCCACTGGCTGACCATGCGCGAGCCGCACTGGGCGCACGTGAAGTTCACGCCGATCGACTACCAGAGCATTTCCTACTACTCCGCGCCCAAGTCCAGGAAGGACGGACCGAAGAGTCTCGACGAGGTCGATCCGAAGCTGCTCGAGACGTACGAGAAGCTCGGCGTACCGCTGCACGAGCGTGCGCGGCTCGCCGGTGTCGCGGTGGATGCGGTGTTCGACAGCGTTTCCGTAGCCACGACGTTCAGGGAGCGGCTCGCGGCCGCGGGGGTGGTGTTCTGTCCGTTCTCGGAAGCCGTGCGCACGCATCCCGAGCTGATCGAGCAGTACCTGGGCAGCGTCGTGCCCTACACCGACAACTTCTTCGCGACGCTCAACTCCGCGGTGTTCTCGGATGGCTCGTTCGTGTACGTGCCGAAAGGCGTGCGTTGCCCGATGGAGCTGTCGACGTACTTCCGCATCAACGCGCTGAACACCGGGCAGTTCGAACGCACTCTCATCATCGCCGATGCCGGCAGTTACGTGTCATATCTTGAAGGCTGCAGTGCGCCGCAGCGCGACGAGAACCAGCTGCACGCGGCCGTAGTCGAGCTCATTGCGCTCGATGACGCGTACATCAAGTACTCGACGGTGCAGAACTGGTATCCGGGCGATGCCAATGGCCTCGGCGGAATTTATAACTTCGTGACCAAGCGCGGCGAGTGCCGCGGACGCCACGCGCATATTTCCTGGACCCAGGTGGAGACCGGCTCGGCGATCACCTGGAAGTACCCGAGCTGCGTGTTGCGCGGTGAGGGCTCGATCGGCGAGTTCTACTCGGTCGCGACCGTGAACCATCACCAGCAGGCAGACACCGGCACGAAGATGATCCACATCGGGCCCAATACCCGCAGCACCATCATCTCCAAGGGCATCTCGGCCGGCCACGGCCAGAACACCTACCGCGGACTCGTCAAGATCCTGCCGAGCGCGCACGCCGCCCGCAATTTCACCCAGTGCGATTCGCTTCTGATGGGCGCTCAATGCGGGGCACACACCTTCCCGTACGTGGAGGTGAAGAACCCCTCGGCCACGGTCGAACACGAGGCCAGCACCTCCAAGATCAGCGAGGACCAGCTGTTCTACTGCCTGGCGCGCGGCATCGCCCAGGAGGACGCGGTCAACATGATCGTGAGCGGCTTCTGCAAGTCCGTGTTCAAGGAGCTGCCGATGGAATTCGCGGTCGAAGCGCAAAACCTGCTGGCGGTGAGCCTGGAAGGCGCGGTGGCCTGACATGACAGCTTCCCGGACCCCGCTCCTCGCCATCAACGATCTGCACGTCACCGTCGAGGGCAAGCAGATCCTGAACGGGCTCACGCTGCAGGTGGGGGCGGGCGAAGTGCACGCCATCATGGGACCGAACGGCTCGGGCAAGAGCACACTTGCGCACGTGCTCGCGGGCCGTCCCGGCTACCAGATCACCGCCGGCACCGTGAGCTATGAGGGACGCGATCTGCTGGCGCTCGCCCCGGAGGAGCGTGCCCGTCAGGGAGTGTTTCTCGGCTTTCAGTACCCGGTCGAGATCCCCGGAGTCAACAACGTCTATCTGCTGAAGGCCGCCGTCAACGCCGTGCGCAAGCAGCGTGGCCTGCCCGAAGTCGACGCCTTCGAATTCCTGGGGCTGGTGCGCGAGAAGATGCGGCTCATGCATATAGAGGACAGCTTCCTCTCCCGCGGCGTGAACGAGGGTTTCTCGGGCGGTGAGAAGAAGCGCAATGAAGTGCTGCAAATGCTGGTGCTCGAGCCGCGGCTGGCGATTCTCGACGAAACCGACTCCGGTCTCGACATCGACGCCCTCAAGGTGGTCGCGGCGGGCGTGAATTCCCTGCGCTCGCCCGAGCGCGCGTGCGTGCTGGTCACACACTATCAGCGTCTGCTCGAATACGTCGTGCCGGACATCGTGCACGTGCTGGTGCGCGGGCGCATTGCCAAACGCGGCGATCGCACCCTGGCACTGGAACTGGAGCGGCGCGGCTACGACTGGGTTACCGGGGAGGCGGCCTGAGGTTCCCATGGGCACGCCACTTACCGACCGCATCATCGAGGAACACGCGAACGCCTTCCGAGCGCTGCCGCCTGCCGGGGGCGCGGCGGCACGCCGGCGCACGGCGATCGCGGCGCTGACGGCGAGCGGATTGCCGACATCCCGCGACGAGAACTGGAAGTATGCGAACCTGCGCCCGCTCGAGCGCCTGCGATTCATTCCCGCTCCTGCCGCACAGCCGCTAACGGCAACGGATCTGCCGGCCGCGATACCCGGCTTTGCCCGCTACGTGTTCGTCGACGGTGCCTTTGCACCGGCACTCTCGGCCGCGCTTAATGCAACCGCCGCCGCGGTCACACCGCTGGCGGCTGCGCCTGATGCCGGCCGCGCACCGGCCGGCGTGCCCGCGCAGACCCCGGCCCCGGGCGCATCCGCGGATGAGCGCTTTGCGCTGCTGAACGAAGCGTTCGCCACCGACGGCGCGGCCATCCGCGTGGCCGCGCACCACGATGAGCCGCTGCGCCTCGAACTGGTGTTCGTGGCGAGCGCGGATGCGCTTACCGGGGCGTCGTATCCGCGCGTGGAACTGCGGCTCGACAGCCAGGCGCAGCTGCTGCTCATCGAGCGGCACGTCAGCGCCGGCCCCCACGCAAGCTTCGTGAACAGCGCCGTGACGGTCGATCTCGGCTGCGGCGCCAGGCTGCACCATTACCGGCTGCAGGAACTGGCGGCGCGCGCGATCGTGTTCGACACGCTGGGCGCCGTAGTCGGCCGCGACGCCTGCTACCGGCTGTACGGCATCAATACCGGCGCGCAGTCGGCCCGCTCCACCCTCGCGGTGCGACTGGCCGGGGAGCGCGCCGACCTCACGCTCGCGGTCGTGGCGCTCGGCGACCGGCAGCAGGTCCAGGATACCTACGCGCGGGTCGAGCATGCCGCGCCGCGCGCGCGCACCGAACAGGTCTTTCGCGGAATTTCCGCCGGACGCGCGCGCGTCGCGTTCAACGGCAAGATCGTGGTGGGCAAGGACGCGCACGGGACGGATTCGCGCCAGTCGTTGCGCGGACTGCTCGCCGGCCCGGAAGCGGAACTCGACGTGCGGCCGCAGCTGGAGATCTACACCGACGAGGTGCGCTGCAGCCACGGCGCCACCGCCGGCAAGCTCGACGAGAACATGCTGTTCTACCTGCTGTCGCGCGGCCTCGAGCGCGAGGTCGCGCAGCGGCTGCTGAAGTGGGCATTCCTCGAGGATGTGGTCGCCAAGATCGAGGTCGCGGAGCTGCGGCGCCAGATCGAAGAGCGCCTGGCACTGCAGGTGCACGAGCCCCTGGCGCGCGCGGAGTCAGCCTGATGGCCGCCAACGTCTCGCTCGCTGCAGCGCCGCCGTACGATGCCGAGCGCGTGCGCCGCGACTTCCCGATCCTCGACACCATGGTGAACGGGCATCCACTCGTGTATCTCGACAGCGCCGCGTCCTCACAGCGCCCGCTCGCGGTGCTGCGCGCGGTCGAGGACTACGAGACGCGCTCGCACGCCAACGTGCATCGCGGCGTGCATGCGCTCAGTCAGGCGGCCACCGCCGCGTATGAAGGCGCCCGCGAGCGCGTACGGCGCTTCATCAATGCCCGCACGACGCGCGAGATCATTTTTGTCCGCGGCACCACCGAGGGGATCAACCTGGTCGCGCAGGCCTACGCCCGCCCGCGCCTGCGGGCCGGCGACGAGATCCTCATCAGCGCGCTCGAGCATCACGCCAACATCGTCCCCTGGCAGATGGTGTGCGAGCAGACGGGCTGCACGCTGAAAGTGGCGCCGATCAACCGTCGCGGCGAACTGCAGCTGGAGGAGTTCCTCAAGCTCCTCAACCCGCGCACGCGGCTGGTGGCGGTGGCGCACGTGTCCAACGCGCTCGGCACGGTGCTGCCGGTGAAGCGCATTGTCGAGGCTGCCCATGGCTTCGGCGCGGTGGTGCTGATCGACGGGGCGCAGGCCGTGCCGCACTCGCGCGTTGACGTGCGGGCGCTGGGCGCCGATTTTTACGCCTTCTCCGGCCACAAGCTCTACGGGCCCACCGGGATCGGGGTGCTCTATGGGCGCGAGGAGCTGCTCGCGGCCATGCCGCCGTGGCAGGCGGGCGGGGACATGATTCTGACGGTGTCGTTCGAGAAGACTACCTACAACGAGCTGCCGTGGAAGTTCGAGGCCGGCACGCCCAACATGTCCGGCGCCGTCGGCCTCGCCGCCGCCATGGACTACCTCGAGACCCTGGGGTTAGACGCGATCGCCGCGCATGAGCGGCGCCTGCTGCAGCTGGCCACTGCGGAACTCGCACGCCTGCCGGAGATCGATATCATCGGCACCGCGGCCCACAAGGCGTCGGTGCTGTCGTTCACCATGAAGGGCGTGCACCCGCATGACCTCGGCACGATCCTCGACGCCGAGGGCGTTGCCGTGCGCACCGGCCATCACTGCGCCATGCCGGTCATGACGTTCTTCGGGCTGCCGGCGACGGCGCGCGCCTCGTTCGGCTGCTACAACACCGAGCGCGACGTGGCGAGCCTGGTGCAGGCGCTGGGCAAGGCGCGTGAGGTGTTCGCCTGATGGACCTCAAGGAGCTGTACCGCGACGTGATCCTGGACCACAACCGGCACCCCCGGAACTTTGGCCGTATCGAGCCGGCCGACGGCCGGGCCGAAGGGCACAACCCGCTGTGCGGCGACCGGCTGTCGGTGTTCGTGGTGCTGGACGGCGAACGCGTCGCGGACATCCGCTTCGAGGGCAAGGGCTGCGCCATTTCCACCGCCTCGGCCTCGCTCATGACCGAAGCGGTCAAGGGCAAGGACCGCACCGCGATCCGCGCGCTGTTCGACAAAGTGCACGCGCTGCTGACACGCGCCGATGCCGCACCCGACGGCGCGCTCGGCAAGCTGGCCGCGCTGTCCGGAGTGCGGGAATTTCCGGTGCGCGTGAAGTGCGCCAGCCTGTGCTGGCACACGCTCAATGCGGCGCTCGAGCACGGCGCGGCGACGATATCCACCGAGTAGCGCGCCGATGCGCAGGCACGAGAACGAGCCCTTTGTCGTCAACCGCGAGGTGCGCGCGGTGATCGTCCCGGCTGGCCAGGAGGTGAAACTCAGGCCCGGCCAGGCCGGTTACATCACCCAGGCCCTCGGCGGCAGCTTTACCGTGTACCTCGAGGGCAACCTGTTCCGCATTGCCGGCGAGGATGCCGACGCCATCGGCCAGGAGACGGTCAAACCGCCCGAGTTGCCGCCCAATGCCAATGAAGAGGATGTGCGCAAGCTCGCCTGGGAGCAGATGCGCGCCTGCTTCGACCCGGAGATCCCGATCAACGTCGTCGACCTGGGTCTGGTGTACGCATGTGACGTGACGCACAACGACGACGGCACCCGCACGGTGGAGGTGACGATCACCCTCACCGCCCCCGGGTGCGGCATGGGCGAGATTCTGGTGGATGACGTGCGCGACAAGATCCAGCGGATCCCGACGGTGCGCGAGGCGCGCGTGTCGCTGACCTTCGATCCCCCCTGGAACCAGAGCATGATGTCCGAGGCTGCGCGTCTGCAGACCGGAATGTTCTGAAAGGAGATCCCAATGGCCCACTATGTTGACGGTATTGTCGTGCCGGTTCCGAAGAAAAACCTCGCGGCCTATCGCCGCATGGCACAGAAATCCGGCAAGGTGTGGCGCGAGTATGGCGCGCTCGAGTACCGCGAATGCGTCGCCGACGACGTCAAGCCAGGCAAGTGGACATCCTTTCCCCAAAGCGTGAAGTTAAAGGCCGGCGAGACGGTGGTGTTTTCCTACGTCGTCTACAAGTCGCGCAAAGACCGCGACCGCATCATCGCCAAAGTGATGCAAGACCCACGCCTGGCAAAGATGATGAAGTCGAT
>Ga0193733_1000591_pt1 | contig 11686 bp, 14 predicted proteins | sample U1s2metaG_FD_145076 | JGI IMG/M metagenome (GOLD analysis project Ga0193733, IMG submission 145076) | Soil microbial communities from a riparian zone of the East river system, Colorado, United States - U1s2 | ecosystem: Environmental > Terrestrial > Soil > Riparian zone | place: USA: East River... | reverse complement strand
TTCCAAGAATTGGAGCGAACACGAACTGCATCGCCGCGAACACGAACCCGAGCCAGCCGCCGTAGATCGCCGCGTGACTGAGGCTTTCGCCGGTGATCTCCACGAGCAGCTTCGGGTACACCGGCATGATGAGTCCGAAGCCGATCGTGTCGAGCAGCAGGGTGACCGCGATGAACGCGAGCGCGTGCTTGCGAGTCGGGGCGGCAGTCGCTGGAGTCGGGGTCTCCATTTCGCGCAGCTCGGCTAGTGGGCGGAGTCGCGGCAGTCAGAACGCGACGTGGATATTTACGTTCGGAGTCTTGAGCTTCGTGAAGAGCCGAACCCACAACGCGAGATACATCTCTTGCGCGCGCGCGGCGGTGATGTCGCCGAGGTCCATAACCTCCTTCCAGCCGAATCCGGTCTTGAGGAGGTCGATGACCTCCGCTTTCGCCTTGTGGTCGTTTCCGGAGACGAACATCGTGTGGACGCCGGGAATCAGGGACGGCTCGACCATTACCGCGACGGTCACGGTGTTGAGGGACTTAACCACCTTCGCCGTTGGAAATGCGCGCTGAATCTGCTCGCCGATCGAATCAGTATTACAAACGGAGAGCGTGGGCGGCATGCCCTTCGAGAAATCGAGCGGGTTCGAGACGTCAACGAGAACCTTCCCCTGAAGATTCTGTGCGCCCGCCGCTTTCAGGGCCTCGAGCGACGCCATGCCCGACGTGCAGTTGAAGACCATCTCGCCGTGCGCGGCGGCGTCGGCAAAGGTGCCCTCAGATGATTTGCTGCCGGTCTCCTTGACCCAGACCCTGGCTTTTTCGCCGCCGGCGGCGCGCGATCCCATGCGTACATCGTGACCCAGCTTCACGAGCTTGGCTCCCAACGTCTTGCCGACTACGCCGGTTCCGAGAATTCCGATTCTCATGAAACTGTAATCAACACTGGCTTACACGGGATGCCAGCTGGTCAGTACTTCAGCCCGCCGGATTCGGCGAATTCCTTCATCATCCGTTCCTGTTCTTCGGACAGCTTCTCGGGAACCTGGATCGACACCTCGACGATCAGATCGCCCTTCTTCTCGCCCTTCTGGATTCCCTGCCCTCGGACGCGGAATCGTTTCCCCGACGGCGTACCCGGCGGAATCTTGATCGCGACTTTTTTCCCGTCGAGTGTCTTGACGCTTATCTTTGTGCCCAGCGTCGCCTGCGCGATGTTGAGAGGCACCGTCGCGATCACGTCGAGTCCGTCACGCCGATAGAACTTGTCGGGGAGCACGTTGAAGGTAATGATGAGATCGCCCGCCGGTCCGCCCTGCGGGCCCTTCCCGCCCTGCCCCTTGAGCCTGATCTTGGAGCCGGTGTCGACACCGGGCGGAACGTTGATCAAAACCTTTCGCTTGACGCGCACTTCTCCGCTGCCGTGACACGTTGGGCACGGCTCGGTCGGAATCTGTCCGCGGCCGAGGCACACCGGACACGTGCGGTTCACGGCAAAGCTGCCCTGTCCAAACGAGATCACGCCCCGACCGTTGCACTCGGGGCAGATCTTGAGCGACGCTCCGGGCGCGGCACCGGTCCCGTGGCAGGTGGGGCATTCTTCGCTCACCTCGAGCTCGATCGGAACCTTTCCTCCGCGCGCGGCCGTGCGAAAGGGAATATCGAGCGTCGCCTCGACCGTTTGTCCCTTCTCCGGTCCGCGTTGACGCGCGGTCTCGCGCGTGTCGCCACCACCGAACATCGAGCTGAAGAGATCGCCCAGCCCGCCGAGGCCGCCGATGTCGAAGTCCTGGAAGTTGATCGTCGGTCCGCCGCCACCGGCGCTTCCGTAGGCGCCCGCGCCGCGTGATGATCTGCCGCCACCACCAAATCCACCGAATCCACCACCATCGAACGCGCCGAGCCGGCGCATCTCGTCGTACTGCTTCCGTTTTGCGGGATCTCCCAGGACGTTATTCGCCTCCGAGATCTCCTTGAAACGCTCGGCTGCCTTCGGGTCGGCAGCGTTTGCGTCGGGGTGGTGCTTTTTCGCGAGCTTGCGATACGCCTTCTTGATCTCGTCCTGTGAGGCGCTGGAGCTTACGCCGAGTACGGAGTAGAAATCCTTCGTCGGTGGCATGGGCGGTCAGCGCGGGCGCGCGGTCAGCCGTTCCACTGCTTCACGACCACGCGCGCGGGCCGAAGAAGCTGGGACTTGAAGACGTACCCGGGCTGATAGACGCGCGATACGACGTGATCGTCTTCTCGCGCCGACGTGGGTTCGGTTGCAACCGCTTCGTGCAGCGCCGGATCGAACGTTTCCCCGACGGGATTGATTACCTCGAGGCCCGCGTTGCCGAGTGCCTTGAGCAGCTTCTTCTCCACCATGTCGACGCCCTGGACGATCGTCCCGGCATCAGTCGTGGCGGGATCGACGTGCGCGAACCGCGCAACGTCATCGAGCGCTTCGACCAGTTGTCGAACCAGATCGGCCTGCGCGCGGGCGCCCGCATCCTGACGCTCTTTGGCGGCGCGCTTCCGATAATTGTCGTACTCGGCTGCAAGTCTCAGGTATTTGTCGCGCTCACCCGGCAGATCAGATTCCGCTCGGCTGGTGTCGCCCGTGGCGGCTTCGGCCGCGCCAGTCGCGGTGCCTGTGTCGGCGGGATCGGACGATCCGCTGAACGGTGGGTCGCCGCCCTGGCCATCACCCTGGCTCGCGGATCCTCCCGGCGCATAGTCGTCGGCCGAGCCCATCGCATCCTGATCCGAAAGTGGCGCGTTCTCGCCTTTCTTTCTCGAGTGTTTCATGTGCGTAAGTTAACCGTTTGAGAGAGAGCGTCGCACCATCTCCAGCGCGGCCTGGGCAGCCCGCTGCCTGATCTCCGCGCGATCTCCAACCATATGGAAGCGCCGTGCCTTGGCGTCGGAACCATGTACACTAATCCAAACTAGTCCGACAGGTTTGTCCAAAGTGCCACCGCCGGGCCCGGCAATCCCTGTCACCGAAACCCCGACATCGGCACCCATTTTTTCGCGAGCCCCCGACGCCATCTGTAGTGCCACCTGCTCGCTCACTGCTCCGTAGCGCTCGATATCTTCGCCACGGACGCCAAGTGCTTCCCGCTTCACATCATTATGATAGGCGATGATGCCGCCGAGGAAAACATCGCTCGATCCTGGAATGTTCGTGATTCTCTCGCCCAGCATTCCGCCGGTGCAGCTCTCGGCGACCGCGAGCTTGAGCCCGAGGGAGCGGCATTGCTCGAGCACGACGGCCGCCAGGTCCGCGTCGTCCTCTCCATAAGCGTACGCCGATACCCTGCCGCGTAGTTTCAGCATTGCCTGTTTTACGAGTTTTTCGGCCTGGGTGCGCGGCAATCCCTTTGCCGTGACGCGAAGGTCGACGCCGGCGACTCCCGGCAGGTAGGCAAGGGGGAGCGATCCCAGCTCGGTGTCGGGCTCACCCAGGAAATTCGGCCCCAGCAGCTCCGCGATCGCCGACTCCGCGATCCCGGTCGTGCGCAATGTACCAGAGAGAACGACGCTCTCCGAACCCTTCGCCCGCGACTTGATGGCCGGCAGCAGCTCCTCCGCGAGCATTCCGCGCATCTCGCGCGGAACCCCCGGCATCATCGCAACCCACCGCCCTTTTTCGTCCTCGAGCCAGATCCCGGGCGCAGTGCCGTGGCGGTTGGTGAGAATCCGCGCGCCTTCGGGAATCTCCGCCTGCGTCCGGTTAGTCGCGGGGAAATTGCTGTTGGGGAATCGCGCTCTCCACCGTTGCTCGAGCGCGGCCATGATGTCTTCGTCCAGCTTCATCTTCAGGCCGAAGATTCTCGCGATCGCCGGCTTGGTGAGGTCGTCGCTCGTGGGTCCGAGTCCACCGGTCGTTATCACGGCGCCGGTTCTGTCGAGGGCTTCGCGCACCGCACTCGCGATCCTGTCGGCCTCGTCGCCCACGGTGGTGCGACGAACGATCTCGACGCCGGCCGCCGCGAGCGTGCGCGATATGTGCGCGGCATTGGTATCGATCGTAAAGCCGAGGAGGAGCTCGTCACCAATGGTGATCAGCTCGACCTGGAGGGAGCTCAAGGTGCGAATACCCCGGCGTAGCGCCGAAGATAGATGGCGAGAGAGTAGAGCGTGAGGAATACCGATGCGACCATCGTGATCGTTCCGACGATACCGTTGAAGTTAGCGAAGGCGCGCCAGGCGGTACTCGTCCACCCCTCAGTTCGCGCAAGAGTCGCTGCGAAAAACCAGAAATAGGCCGAGCCGACCCAAACGGACTGAAACCCGGTCTTCCATTTGGCCACACCGATCGCGGAGATGACGACACCGCGACGCGCGGCGGCGTGGCGGAAAACGGTCATGAAGATCTCGCGACCTATTACGATCGCGACTATCCACCACGGCAGCCCGACCGGGCCAAAGGGAGTTGCGAACTGCAGTCGGGCGGCGTCGATGCTCTCCGCACGAGTGGGGACAAGGGGGTCGTTGGGCGGCGCCATCAACACGAACATCGGAATCAGCGTCGCGAACAGGAGCAGCTTGTCGGCGAGCGGATCGAGGAGTCGGCCAAGGTCCGTGATGAGATTCCGCGTGCGGGCCAGCTTCCCGTCATAGTAGTCGGTCACCGCGGCCACGATATAGAGCACGAACGCTGCGAGTCTCGCGCCAGGCGACGCAATGAAGGGCAGTGCTGCGATGAATGGCGCGGCGAGTATCCGGCCGGCCGTGATCGTGTTCGGGAGGTTGAGGTTCACCGCCGCTTCTCCGTGCGCTAGGCGAGCGCCTTCAACACCAGCTTGCTCACGGCCTTGAGCGTGTCGAACACGCCATCTCCGTTTACCGCGATCGCCTCGAAATACGGCGCCCTCTCCACCCATTCGCCACCGGACACCTGCTCGACGAGATTCTGCCCCGCGTGATACGGGTCCGGCTGTACACGATGCTTGCTCGCGTCTTCCACTTCCCAACCGGGATTGAGAGCGCCCTGGAGATCTTCGATCGCAGAAGCATTGGCCAGATCGCGCTTGTTGTACTGAATCACGAACGGCATCTGTGTCAAGTCGTATCCGTACTCGGCCATGTTGTCGTATAGATTCTGCATCGACTCGAGGTTTGCTTCCATACGCTCGGCTTGCGAGTCGCCCACGAACACGATGCCGTCCACGTTCTTGAGAATGAGCTTGCGGCTGGCGTTGTAGTAGACCTGGCCCGGCACGGTGTAGAGGTGGAACCGCGTTTTGAACCCGCGGATGGTTCCCAGATCGACGGGGAGGAAATCGAAAAAGAGCGTACGCTCGGTCTCGGTCGCGAGAGAGATGAGCTTCCCTCTCGTTTCCGGCTTAACCTTGCCGTAGACGTGCTCGAGATTCGTGGTTTTGCCGCCAAGCCCGGGACCATAGTAAACGATCTTACAGTTGATCTCGCGCGAGGCGTAGTTGATCATCGACACGTCTAGCTCTTCCTCACCAGTTGAAGAGTTTGTCGATCTCGTCATCCGCGCCACGGAGCAGATGCTCCTCAGGCGCGGCGCCATTGCGTCCGCGAGAGAATACACGATCGATCAACAGCGTCAACTCCTCGATCTCGCCCTTCATTCTCAAGCGGACGAGTCCGACAGTCGTGCGCGAATCGAAGATTATTACCAGCAGCAGCCGCCGCGCGATGTCCGCGACGTAGATGGACTCCTTTTCGCCCTGATGAAAGAGGCTCGAGAAATCGTTTTCGCCAACCAGCTTTGCCAGCTGGTCGTTAGCGCTGTAGTCCGCGGCGGTGAGCGTTGCGAAAGCCGTCGTGTCCAGGCCCGAAGCATCACCCACGGTCGTCACGAGCTGGCCGGATCGATCGACCAGGAGCGCGCAGATCGATTTGGTCTCGCCCAGAAAGCGGTTCAGGGATTCGGTTATTCCGGTGAAGTCGTCCTGAGTGAACGACCAGTTGGCCGTGCCGGCGGTCATCGTCCCCCGGTCACAGCGTCGCCTCGAGTCGCTTCAGCATCCTCACTCCGCGCTCGCGGAGTATGGAGCGCGGCTCCCAGGCCACGTATTCGCGAAGCAGCTGAGCGGTGTTCACCGACGGCCGCGCGCGAAGGTAGCCCAGCGCGGCGACGCGCCGGAGCGTGTGGGGGGAAAACAGATTGCGGCGGTACTGGCGCTGCAGACGGCTCCAGATCATGGTTCCGGCCGCTACTCCGCCCAGAAACCCCACCGCCACGAAGCTCGCGCGCTGTTTGCTCACATTGCCCTCCTGGCGGTCAACGCTTGGGCAATGGTTACGCCATCCGCGTATTCGAGATCGCCCCCGACCGGAAGTCCCCTGGCAATTCTGGAGATCGTGAGGGGATACCGGGCGAGCTTGCGCTGAACGTACAGCGCGGTTGTCTCGCCTTCTATGCTCGGATTGGTGGCAATTATCACTTCGCGGACGACTCCAGCCGACACTCTCGTCTCCAGCTGCGGTATGGTGAGATCTTCGGGTCCGATGCCATCCAACGGGGACAGGCGACCTCCCAGGACGTGATACACGCCCCGGAACTCGCCAGACCGTTCGATCGCCCCGATATCGGATGCTTCCTCTACTGCGCAGATGACTCCCGTATCCCTGCGCGCGTCACGGCAGATGACGCACAAATCCTCCTCTGTCAGATTGAAGCACTGGGGGCACGGCCGGACCTTCTCCGCCAGCGTGGTCAGCGCCGTGGCCAGGCGCGTGGCCTGCTCGGGCGACTGCTTCAGAAGGTGGTATGTGAGGCGGAGCGCCGTCTTCCGCCCGATCCCGGGCAGCTTCGACAGTTCGGCGGCGAGATCGTCGATTGCTCCCACGCTAGAACGGGAGCTTGAAGGGAAGGTTCAAGCCGCCGGTCAGCTTACCCATCTCTCCTTGCGCGAGCTCGGCCGCCTTCTTCTGCGCCTCGTTGACGGCGACCAGAACCAGATCCTCGAGCATCTCGACGTCCTTCGGATCGGCGACGCTGGGGTCGATCCTGACCCGAGTGATGGTTCCCTTCCCGTCGGCCTCGACGGTCACCATACCCCCGCCCGCTGCCGCCGTGACGGTCTGCTTTTCCAGCTCGGACTGCATCTGCTGCATCCGCGCCTGCATCTGCTGCGCTTGCTCAAAGATCTTCGTGAAGTCTGCCATGCTCGGGGATCAGGATTGAGAGTTAGTCGAGGAGCTCGAGATCGAGCTCGTCGATGGCCGCGCCAAGCGCCGGATCCTTCTGGCGGAGCATGCCGATGCGCTCTTCCTTCAGGGCTTCCGGTGTCATGCGGCTTCGATTCGAATCCTGTGCCGTGGTCTCCATCGCGCGCTTCATTTCGCGAAGCTGGCCCTCGTTGGCGGCAGGAGCGGACGGCTTCGGAGCCACAGTGGTAGGTGGAAGTGCGTTCGGTGCATCGAGCTGAGGGGGATATCCCGGCCGTGTCGAGGGAAGCTGGGCCGTCCGCGCAACCGACGCCTGCGACGGCTGGGTCCGCACCGATCCGCTGGCTACCTCGGCTCTCGGCGCTCCCGGCGTCGATTCCCCGCCCAGACCCTTTAGCAGATCCTCGAGCGCAACTGTGCGATCCAGAAGCGCCATCCGAACGAGCAGCATCTCGATGAGGAGCTGCTGCTGGGAGCTTTTCTTGAAGGTCGGCTCCAATGCGTTGATGGCACTGAGCATCCGGAGCAGATCGCCCGCGGTGAAAAGATCCCGCCTTTCTCTGAGGGCAGCCGCGGCCGTGGCCGAGACCCCCTCGGCTTTCCCATTCAGGACGACAGTGAGCTGAGCGCGGAGGATATCGGCGAAGCCCGAGAGAAACACCCCGAAGTCGACGCCCGCGTCGGCCAGCTTGTTCACCACCGAGAATACCTCGCCGGCGCGGTGTCCCGCGATAATGTCGACGATCGCCAGAAACTCATCCTCGGGCACGAGGCCCAGAGCTTCGCGGACCCGCTCGGCACTCACCTCTCCCTCGCCGATCGATATCACCTGGTCTGTGAGGCTCAGAGCGTCGCGCATGGAGCCGTCGGCTGCGCGCGCGATCATCGACAGCGCGTCGTCGGACGCCTTCACTCCTTCCTTCTCCAGGACAGTCGAGAGGCGGCGGGTGATGTCGCCGAGTCCGATGCGCTTGAGATCGAAGCGCTGGAGGCGGCTGAGAACGGGTGCCGCCGCCTGGGCGATTTTCTGTGGCTCCGTCGTCGCGAAGACGAATACGACGCGTGGTGGCGGCTCCTCCAGAATCTTGAGCAGCGCGTTCCAGGCCTCCCGGGTCAGCATGTGTGCCTCGTCGACGATATAGACCTTGAAGCGATCGTCGCCGGAAGGGGCGTACATCGCCCGCTCGCGCAGATCGCGCGCATCGTCCACGCCGCGATTCGATGCTGCATCGATCTCCACGACGTCCAGACTCGACGATCCGCTCCAAATGCGCTGGCACGAGATGCACTCTCCGCACGGCTCGCCGTCTTCGCGTTTGTTCTCGCAATTGAGCGCCATCGCGAGAACGCGGGCGAGCGTGGTCTTGCCCACTCCGCGCGGTCCGCAGAGAAGGTAGCCGTGCGCAACTCGTCCCCTGGCGATGGCGCCACGCAGCGTGTTCGACACGTGCGACTGGACAGCTACGTCAGCGAAGCGCTTTGGGCGATATTTGCGGGCGAGTGCGAGAGACATTGCTAGGCGGGAGTACCCCAGGTCTTACGGAGCAACGTTAGACACCGCATGCCGCTGCTACCTTCGGGGTCCTGACGGAGTTAGCGGGCTTACGCCCTCCGGGACCTGGGGCAAATGAAATATAGCACGGAATACGGGTCGCTAACTACTGAGGACTGCGAACTAAGTGCTACTCCGAATTGCGGACTAATTGAGGACCGCGAACCAACAGCAATTGCGGATCGCAGACTGGCTGCGGATTGGGACACTAACTACGAACTGCGGACTAACGGCTGAGAGATTCGGACCGGCAGCCACTGCGAACTGCGGAACAATCGGAATGCTCGCAACTTGTGGGGATTAGTCCTCACTCCGAAGTTAGTCCCCCAATCCGCAGTTAGTCTGCGATTCGCATTAGCAGTTGGTCCGAAATCCTCAGCTGTTAGTCAGCAGTTGGTCACCAGCAAAAAGGCCCCGCCATTTCTGACGGGGCCCTGGACCTCACTTCACCGGAGGCGCTCGCGCCCGGTAGGTGAGTTACTTCTTCTTCTTTACGCTGACCGTCGGCGTCTTGATCTTGGTCGAATCCATTACGACCTTCGGCACCGCGACCGTCGTGGTCTGCGTACCGACGTCAACTGTCGGCGTGTGAATCGTGTCCGTCTGCGTTCCAACGACCGGCTTCTCAACCTGGTACTCCCCTTCTCCCGTCTTCTTGCAAGCCGAGATCGATACAACGGCCAGTAGGGCCGCTACTACTGCTAACTTGCGCACGATACCCCCTCCCCCTCGAAAAGGTGTTCGCCGGACGACCCGGCAACATCGCCAATGATGCTCAATCCTCAAAGGCCTCACGCTGCTTCTTCCGCACGCGTCGAAGCTCGTATACCTGTGCCACTTCACCGCCTATGATGAAGATGAAGGAGGCGTAGTAGACCCAGATAACGGTTAAAACCAATGCAGCGACCGTGCCGCTATAGAAGGAGCCGGGGTTAAAAGAGCGCACGTAGGCCGAAAAAGCCCTTTTTGCCACCTCCAGCATGACGCTCGTGAACAGCGCGGCGATGAGCGCGGTCTTCCAGCGAATTTTTCGGTGCGGCAGAAATTTGTACAAACAGAAGAACATCGTCGCAATGAAGGAGAACGCGAGGAGCTGGCCAAGGTTGTATTCCAGCTGTCCCATCAGCTCCTTCCGAATGCCCAGGTCGGCCAGAACCACGTAGCCGCGCGTGGTGGCGATCGCGAGATAGGCGCTGAGCACGGTATAGGCGACGAGGAGGAGGCTCGAGACAAGCGTCATCTCGATGTCGAAGATCTTGCCGGCGATTATGCCACGATCCGTGTCGATGTCGAAGATTGCGGCGAGAACGGTGCGCAGGGATCCGAACAGGCGCGTCGAGAACCAGATGAAGCCAATGGCGCTGTACACGCCGAGCGAGCCGCGCCGCCTGATTACCTGGTTCAGGATATCCGCCGCCGGGCCCGAGTCCCCCGGCGGATGAGGCGGAAGAAATTTGTCTACAATGGTTAGTACTTCCGCCGATGTCGTGTCGGCCGACTGGTTGAGCAAATAGACGAGAGCAGTCGCGAGCAGCAGGAAGAACGGGACGGCGGCGAGGAGGATGTTGAAAGCAATTCCGCCCGCCAGAAAGAAAACGTTGTCCTCGCCGCTGTTGTCCCAGACTCGCTTCGCGTAATCGCGAAGCAACCAACCGAGCCGGGCCGCGAGCCCGCGCTGCGGCACTAGATGTCTTTGTACGCCGCTTTGCTTTCGGCGATGCGCTGCTCCAGCTCGCCGCGCGCTTCACGAGCCGCAGCCCGCCCGGCGTGGAACGCGTTCGACACCCGTCGCTTCTTGTCGTCAACGGCTTCGAGGGTCGCGTCTATGCGCTCCCCGACGGTCGCGCGGACTTCGTTGAACTTGTCCGCGACCGTGCCGCTTACATCCTCGACGAGATCCTGGGCAGCTTCCTGCGCCCGGCGGGCCCTTCGCGCGATGCCGCGACGAGTCTCCTCGCCGGTCTGCGGAGCGAAGAGGAGCGCAGCTCCGGCTCCGAGGGCAAGCCCAAGGAGGAAGGGACCGATTCCCGCTTCGCGTTTTTCGACGATGACGTAGGGCTCACCGTAGTATGGCTCGTCGTCATCGTACCAGTCGTTCTCGCTCATTCCCTTCCTCCGCTTCGTTAACGCTTCTTGGGCTTGGCCTTGGCGGGGCTAGCCGACGCTTTGACCGGAGCCTTCGCACTCTTCCCGGCCGGTGCCGGAGAATCGGCGGATTTGGCGACGCGTTGTGCGCCATTGGCCGTGCTTGCCGCTTGCCCCTCGTTGGCCCGACCATTGAGAAGCGACGCAATCTCCGCGCGAACGTCGGCGGGCGTCATTCCCACTACGCTGGCCGTGCGCGCGTAATCGCCATTGGTCGAGGCAAAGGCGCGAAGCACCAATTGACGACGTGTATCGGCGAGCGTCGCTCCAGGCGGAACCGTCATCGCCGTATTCACCTCGTGGCCCCTACGTAGATGACGCGGCATGATGTCGGCGGCCTTGATCTTGTCGGAGCGGCTCATGATCACCGCGCGCTCGACCGCATTTTTCAGCTCGCGAACGTTGCCCTGCCAGTTGTGCGAGAGAATCCATTCCCACGCCTCATCGTCGAAGCCGGTCATCGGCTTGCCATTCTGATTCGCGAAGCGCACGAGAAACTCATTCGCGAGCAGCTTGATGTCGCCGATGCGCTCGCGGAGCGGCGGCAGGAACAGCTCGACGACGGCGAGACGATAATACAAATCCTCGCGCAGATCGTTGTCCGCCAGCGCTTTCTGCACATCGCGATTGGTCGCGGCAAGAATGCGAATGTCCACCTCGATTTCCTTCTTGCCGCCGAGTCGTCTGATGGTCCTCGACTCGATCGCGCGCAGGAGCTTGACCTGAATGTCGGGTGGCATCTCCGCCACTTCGTCGAGGAAGATCGTGCCGCCGTCGGCCATCTCGAACGCGCCCGGCTTCTCGTTGGTCGAGCCAGTGAACGCGCCCTTCTCGTGCCCGAACAGCTCGTTCTCGAGGATGTCCTTGGGAA
>Ga0193733_1000590_pt1 | contig 11688 bp, 9 predicted proteins | sample U1s2metaG_FD_145076 | JGI IMG/M metagenome (GOLD analysis project Ga0193733, IMG submission 145076) | Soil microbial communities from a riparian zone of the East river system, Colorado, United States - U1s2 | ecosystem: Environmental > Terrestrial > Soil > Riparian zone | place: USA: East River... | reverse complement strand
GTGGTTTCTCGGGGGGGTCTGCATGAAAAAACTGGCGGCGGTGATTTTCTTTGCAATGGTCGGGACCAACGCGATGGCGCAGGCGGGTGGCGCATCTTCGGGTGCCGGTGGCACGGGCGCCAGCGCGGCGGCAGGTGCGACAGCAGGCACCGTAGCCACGGTTGCGGCGGTGGTAGCGGGAGTCGCGGCGGCGAGCACAAAAACCTCGTCCAACCACTAGCGGTTTCCAGACCGAGTAACTTCCGGAACCCTGCCAGGGAAACCCTGGCGGGGTTTTGTTGCTTTTGCAGGTGCATGAAAGCTCGGAGTTCCAACTCTCCGGGCTGAGCCTTCCTTCTTGTATCCTCAGATCCTGAGCGCGGAGCCCTGCCCGCGCTTTCCGCGTTTTTGACATGGTGAAGGCAAGCGTCTCTGTAAAAGGGGCTATGCGCCGTTTCCTAGCGTGTTGGATGGGCGTGATCGCGTGGGGCCTGTCCTCCCTTGCGACGGCGGGTCCGACCGGGCTCATCAACATGCCCGACGCGCGTTTCAATCCGGACGGGACACTACGCTTTGGCATGGTTTACTCGCGACCCTATTTCGATGTTTCCGCCAATGCAACTCTTCTTCCTTGGCTTGAGACGAACCTCGCGGTTAGGCGCATCAACGGCGCGGCCCCGATCGCAAGCCCGGAATTCCTTACGGGAGGTTACGGGTCCTACAAGGACAAGATTGCGGGTTTCAAGGTTCGGCTCGTAGCGGAAGAAGGCTGGTGGCCCTCGGTCGCGGTCGGAGCGCAGGACCCCTTCGGGACCAGCCTTTTCCGGAGACAGTTTGCCGCTGCGACCAAGACTCTGGGCGATGCGCAAGTCACGTTTGGATACGGGCGCCAACAGATCGACGGAGCGTTCGGAGGCCTGCGCTACTCGCCGTCGTGGCTGGGAAGCTGGTCGTTCGTCACCGAATACGACGCGAGCGACTACAGGAATTTTCCATTCGCCGAGGAAACGCACGTCGCCGGGCGCCGGCACGGGATTTCCAGCGCGATCGAGTATCGCATCGGGTGGATGAGCGCGGCCGTCTCGAATCAGCGCGGCGTGGCGGGAATCAGCACCTACGTTTCGATCCCACTCGAGCAAAGGGAATGGATACCGAAGACCGCGGAACCCGAGCCCTACGCGAAAGTGATTCCGCGGCCGACGCTTGCGCAGTGGGAGCGCGACGCAAGCTACAGGAAGCGCATGTACGCGGCGCTCTTCCGGCAGGACTTCAAGGACGTGCGCCTCCGCATGGAGCCCAACGCGCGCCTTTCGCTGACGCTCACCAACAGCCGCATCTCCCAGATGAGCCGCGCGGTCGGCCGGGCGGCAAGGACGGCGCTGCTCCTCGCTCCCCTCGAAACCACGGAAATCCGCGTCACCTACACGACCAGCGGCCTCCCCGTGGCGACCTATGAGTTCACCGATCTGCGCAAGCTCAATCGCTACTTCAACGGCCTGCTGACGCGAAGCGAGCTCGCCGAATCCGTTTCCATCCGCTACGCGGCGCCGTCTTCTTATTCCGAGAAGGACAAAGCCGACCTGATGGCCGCGCTCGAGGAACCGGCCCAGGCGGCGGTTCTCTACGGCGGCGAGGGCAATTACATCGGCTTCAGGAGCCAGGACACCGGCTTCAATGTGTTTCAGGTCAGGCCCACGCTGGCCGCCTACGTGAACGGGCCGAACGTGTTCCAGTACAGCCTCAGCGTGCTCACCACCTATGACCGCGAGCTGGCCGAGCGCCTGTTTCTCAGCACCGGCGTGAACACCATTCTTTACGAGAACATCACCCAGGCGCTCGGGGTGAACAACAGCACCCTTCCGCACGTGCGTTCCGATTTTGGCGAGTACGCGAAGGGCCCGCGCGCGAGAGTCGATCACGCGCTGATGAACCGCGTCTACCAGCCATCCGAGCGCACCTACGCGAGGCTCACCGGCGGCTGGCTCGAGCAGATGTACGGCGGCGTGGGCGGGCAATGGCTGTACGTGGAGCGCGGCGAGCCCTGGGCGTTCGACGTGAGCGTCGAAGCGGTCAAGCAACGCGACTTCGACGGCCGCTTCGGTTTCAGGGATTACCAGACCGTGACCGCGCTCGCGGCCATGCATTACAGGCTGCCTTACCAGTCCACGTTTACGGTACGGACGGGCCGGTTCCTCGCCCGGGATTTCGGCGCGCGGTTCGAGATCAAGCGGCGCTTCCGCATCGGGATGGAACTGGGCGCGTGGTATACGGTCACCAATGTCGTGGACACGGGCGTTGGAAACGAAGGCAATTACCGCGACAAGGGCGTGTTCGTCTCGATTCCGTTCGAAGGCTTGCTCCCCAACGACACGAGACTCGTAACCGGCTTCTCGCTCTCGCCCTGGACGCGCGACCCGGGGCAGATGGTCAACTCGCCGGTCGACCTCTATCAGATGCTCGAGAAGCCGCTGATGCTCGACATGCACGACCGCGACGGCCTGGTGCGCTTCGGCGACGTGGAGGACGACTACAACTTGCCGTACCTCGGAAGTCCGCTCTGGGATCGTCCGTTCGAGAACATCGGCAGAATGACGCTGCAGGACTGGGGCGAGGGAACGAGCGCCTTGGGCAGCTCGGGCGCCTGGGAAACCGCTTTGTTGGGAGCCGCCGCCGTGCTCGGCTCCGCGGTGTTCGATCGGAGCGTCTCGCGATCGGTGGACCGTCACTTCGGCTCGCGCGCTCTCGATACGCTGGACGGTTTCGGCAAGTGGCTGCCCTTCGCCGCGATGGGCGCGGCGGGGCTCGCCGCGCTCTCCGAGCAGGACAAACGCCTGAGCAGCACCGGCATCGCCGCGATTCAGGCCGGAGCCACGGGCCTGTTCGCGAACCTGGGAATCAAATACGCCGTCGGCCGCGCCCGCCCGGTGGACGGGAAGGGACCCGCGGATTTCGAGCCGTTCGGGCGCTCGGGCTCTTCCTTCCCCTCGAATCACGCAACCGTCGCCTGGGCCGCGGTGACGCCGTTCGCAAAGGAGTACGACGCGCCGTGGCTGTATGGAGCGGCCGCGCTGGCGAGCGCCGGAAGGATCGCCTCGCGCGAGCACTGGTTGTCGGATGCCGTGGCGAGCTCGCTGCTCGGTTTCGCGATCGGCGATTTCTTCTGGCAGGAGCGCCGCAAGCCCGACGACAAGGGGCCGAGAGTGGGCGTCGGCCCGACAGGCGTCACGCTGACGTGGGAGACGAAGTAGTGTCGATGAACATGACCACCCCGGCGGCCTTCGGCCGCCACCCCTCCTTAAGAAAGGAGGGGAGATCTTGCAGTCGCGCTTTCCCCTCCTCGATGAGGAGGGGTGGCTGCGAAGCAGCCGGGGTGGTTCGAAACCGTAAACCGAATCTCATCAGCGGTTCGTTTGTCCTCGCGCTTATGCTCTGCGCGTCGTCTGCCGCTGCACAGCCTCAGTCCAGATGTCTTGTGCTCGATCCGGAGCTGCAAGCTTCTTACTCCGGCGGCTGCAAGGACGGCAAAGCGGAAGGGCTCGGCACGGCCAAGGGGAGCGCCGTCTATGCCGGGGAGTTCCGCGGGGGCAAGAAGCACGGCCGCGGCGTGAAGACCTGGGCGTGGGGCGATCGCTACGAGGGCGAGTTCGCGGACGACGCCAAGCACGGCACGGGCACGTATACTTGGGGCGAGCGCTCGGCTTTCGCGGGGGACCGCTACGAGGGCGGATTCGCGAACGACAAGCGCAACAGTTACGGCGTCTATCTCTGGGCGAGCGGCGACCGCTACGCCGGGCCGTGGAAGGACGACGCCGTGGCGGGGCGGGCGACGCCGATGATGATCGCGAGATTTCGAGCTACCAGCGAATCGCTGGCCGCCATGGCGAAGCCCGGTGTCAAGCTGTGCCACGAATCGACCTTGGGGGTCGGGTTGAAGGAATGGACCGAGGGCGAAACGCAGGCCGTGAATCGAGATACGCGACGGGTATCGGTCAAGGTCACCCAGCTCGGCACCGGGCCGCTCTTCGTGGCCGGGACGCGGGTCGCCGTCGGTGAAGTAGTCTGGGACGATCCGCTCAATTGGATTCCGTGTCGGTGACGCAGCTTTCCCAACGCCACCAGCGAATCTGGCTTCTCCTGGGCTGGGGGATGGTCGTCGCGGTCGTGGTCTTGTCGCTGATCCCTTTGGACGTGGATCTCGTGGAGAATGAGGACAAGCTTGCGCATTTTGTTGCATACGGCAGCCTGGCATTCTGGTTCGGCATGCTCTTCGAAGGCCGGGGTCGCCAGCTTGGCGCTGCGTTGGGATTCGCCGCGATGGGCGTCGCGCTGGAGTTCCTCCAGGGATTGACCGACTACCGCACCTTCGAGATCGCCGACATGATTGCGAACGCGATTGGCGCGGCCGTCGGCTGGGGACTCGCTCAAACCCCGCTCAGGAACGTTCTCGAGTGGCTGGAGCGACTGATCGGTGCCTTGACCCCCAAGCCCTGAGCTTCAAAGCATCCGTGGGTTGTCATTCTGAGGGCGCAGCCCGAAGAATCTGCTTGTTAGTCGCAAAAGCAGATTCTTCGCTTCGCTCAGAATGACACTTGGACCAAGGCCGCTTTAATCCTTCACCCGCGCGATCCTCACGACGTCCGGGATGCGCCTCAGGGCCCGCATCACCTTCGCGAGGTGCAGGCGGTTGGCGACCTGCAGGGTGAAGTGCATGCTGGTGTAGAGGCCGCGCTCCTCGTCCATGTTGACGTTGTCGATGTTGGAACCGGCCTCGGCGATCTCGGTGGCGACCTTGGCGAGAACGCCGCGCTGGTTGGCGACCGTCACGCGGATCCCGACGTCGAACATCTTGTCGGTTTCCGGCGCCCATAGCACATCGAGCCATTTTTCCGGATCGCCACGCGATTTGGCCGCGGTCGGGCAGTCATGGGTATGCACGACGAGCCCCTGGCCTTTCTTGATGAACCCGAGGATGGGATCCCCGGGGATGGGGTTGCAGCACTTGGCAAACTGCACGGCCAGCCCTTCGGAGCCGTGGATGACGATGGAGCCGGCCGGCCCCTTTCCTTCCGCCTGATGAGGCTCCGTCAGCGTCAGCAGTTTCCTCGCGACGATTGCCGCGAGCCGCTTGCCCAGGCCGATGTCGGCCGCGACTTCCTGGCGCGATTTCGCCCCGAGGTCGCGGATCAGCCTCTCCCAGCGCTCCGAGGTTGCCTCGGAGGATTTCGCACCGAGCGCGCGTACGGCCTGCGTGAGCATGCGCTCGCCGAGCGCCGCGGCTTCCTCGTATTGCATGGTCTTCAGGAAGTGCCGGATTTGCGAGCGCGCCTTGCCGGTCTTCACGTAGGACAGCCAGGCCGGGTTGGGGTGTTCGTGCGCGGCGGTGATGATCTCGACCCGGTCGCCGTTCTTCAGCTCGGTTCTGAGCGGAACGAGATCGTAATTGATTCTCGCCGCGGCGCAGCGGTTGCCGATATCGGTGTGCACCGCGTAGGCAAAATCCACCGCAGTCGCGCCGCGCGGCATCGCCATGATCTTGCCCTTGGGAGTGAACACGTAGACCTCGTCCGGAAAGAGGTCCACCTTGATGTGCTCGAGGAACTCCGCGGGATCGCCCGAGGTGTGCTGGATGTCGAGCAGCGACTGCAGCCATTTGTGGGTGCGCTGCTGCACTTCGTTGATTTCCGCGTCCGAGCTCTTGTACAGCCAGTGCGAGGCGACGCCGGCGTCCGCGATGCGGTTCATGGCCTGCGTGCGGATCTGGACTTCGACGGGCATGCCGTAAGGGCCGATCAAGGTCGTGTGCAGCGACTGGTAGCCGTTGACCTTCGGGATCGCGATATAGTCCTTGAATTTTCCGGGGACGGGCTTGTACAGGCTGTGCAGCGCGCCGAGCGTGAGATAGCAGGCGGGAATGTCCTTGACGACGACCCGGAAACCGTAGATGTCCAGCACCTGCGAGAACGACAGGTGCTTTTCGTGCATCTTGTTGTAGATCGAAAAGATGTGCTTCTCGCGGCCGGTGACTTGGGCCTCGATTTCCGTCGACTGCAAGCGCTCCTTCAGCGCCTTGAGGATCTTGTTGACGACTTCACGGCGATTACCGCGCGCCGCCTTCACCGCCTTGGCGAGCACCTTGTGGCGGCCCGGATAAAGGTTCGAGAACGCGAGTTCCTGGAGCTCGCGAAAGAGGCTGTCGAGGCCGAGCCGGTTTGCGATCGGCGCGTAGATCTCCAGCGTCTCGCGCGCGACGCGCTGGCGCGTCGCGGGGCGGACCGCGTCGAGCGTTCTCATGTTGTGCAGCCGGTCGGCGAGCTTGATCAGGATGACGCGCACGTCGCGCGCCATCGCGAGCAGCATCTTGCGGAAATTCTCGGCCTGCGCGTCCGCCTGGGACTGGAACTCGATACGATCGAGCTTGGACAGGCCGTCCACCAGTTCGGCCACCGGCTTGCCGAATCGCTCCGCAATTTGCTGCTTCGAGACCTCGGTGTCCTCCATCACGTCGTGCAGCAGCGCCGCCATCACCGCTTGGGCGTCGAGCTGCCAGTCTGCGACGATCTCGGCGACGGCGACCGGGTGCGAGATGTAGGGCAGGCCGCTCAGCCTGAACTGTCCCTGGTGAGCGGCATCGCTGAACTGGTAGGCTTCTTCGATGTGGCCGATGTCGCTCGGCTTGAGGTAGCCGAGGTGTTGCCTGAGATCGGTAATGGCGACAGCGGCCATGTTCAGGCGCTGCGGGTTGGGCGTTTCTCTCCCCTCCTCAGTTGAGGAGGGGTGCCGGCGATAGCCGGCGGGGTGGTGAAGCAGCCGGCCAACCACCCCGGCGCTTCGCGCCACCCCTCCTTAAGAAAGGAGGGGAGGGCGAAAGAAGATGTTTGGCGTTTTTCTCCCCTCCTCGGATGAGGAGGAAGCAGACGCCCAACCAGGCCGGGTTCACCCGGTGTGGACGCGGTTCAGGTATTCCACGCCGACCTTGCCCGCTGCGATTTCGCGCAATGCGATGACCGTCGGCTTGTCGCGCGTGGTCTCGATGAGCGGCGTGCCGCCCTGGGCGAGCTGGCGCGCGCGGTACGTGGCCGCGAGCGTCAATTGGAAGCGGTTGGGGATTTTCTTTAAACAATCTTCGACGGTGATTCGTGCCATGGGTCCTCTTCTCAGTCTAGCTAAATGATTTGAAGATTTCCGGATACCGTGCGCTCTGGCGGGAAAGCATCAACCTGGCAGCACGCACAACGGCCATGAGGTCGCGCCGGGCTTCCTCAAACTCTTTGTTTATAATAACATAATCGAACTCGGCTACGTGAATGATTTCCTCGCGGGCGTCGCGCAATCGCCGCTGGATTGCTTCTTCGGTGTCCTGTCCCCGCCCCCGCAGCCGGCGCTCGAGCTCCTGCAGGACCGGGGGCGGCGGAAGGATGAAGATGCTCACCGCGTCGGGAAAGGCCTTGCGGACCTGCCGGGCGCCCTGCCAATCGATTTCGAGCAGGATGTCCAGGCCCTTGGCGCGCGCTTCGGCGATCCACTTCTGGGAGGTGCCGTAGCGGTTTCCGTGAACCTCGGCCGATTCCAGAAACTCGCCGCGCGCCAGCATCGAGTCGAAGGTCTTGCGGTCGACGAAATGATACTCGCGCCCGTTCACTTCTCCCGCGCGCGGGGGCCGCGTGGTAAAGGAAACCGAGAGCGCAAGCCCCTTGTCCTCGGCGAGCGCGGCGCTCACCAGAGACGATTTGCCCGCGCCCGAGGGTGCCGAGATGATGAAAAGATTGCCGGTCATTGCGGTTCGAAGGGATCCCCTATTCCTTGTCATCCTGAGCCCTACGCTTTCGCTCAGGGTAAACTCCGCGAAGGATCTGCTGTTGCGCTGAATCAACCTCTTGGAAAAGCAGATTCTTCGTCGCGGAGTTTACCCTTGAGCGCATGCGAAGGGCTCCTCAGAATGACAGCGCTTCGTCTTTCAACGGCTCGTTCATTCGATATTCTGGATTTGCTCGCGCATTTGCTCGATCAGAAGCTTGAGCTCGAGGCTCGCGTCGGAGAGTTCCTTCGACACGGACTTCGAGCCGAGCGTGTTCGCTTCGCGGTTCAGCTCCTGCATCAGGAAGTCCAGCCGCTTGCCGGCCGCCCCTCCGGCCCTGACCACGCGGTGCACCTCTTCCAGGTGCGCCCCCAGGCGATTGAGTTCTTCGGCGACGTCCGCCTTGACGCCGTAAAGCGCGATTTCCTGCCGGATGCGCTCCTCGTCAGTGCCGCCGAGCACCTCGCGAAGACGCGCGGCCAGCTTTTCCTCGTAGGCGGCGATCGCCTCGGGCAGCTTCGGCTGAATCGAGGCGAGCAGGGATTTCATGCGCTCCACGCGCTCGATCAGCATGGCGGCGAGCTTTCCGCCCTCGCGCGAGCGAGTCGCAGCGAAGTCCTCGAGTATCTCCTGCACGAGCGCCACGCAGGCCTCGCGCAGCGCCGCCGACCGGTCGTCTCCGAGCACGCCGGGCCAGTGCAGCACCTCGCCCACGCTCAAGGGGCACGCGTCGGGGACTGCCGCCCTGATCTTTTTCGACGTTTCGGCGAGCTCGGCGAGCAATCCCTCGTTCACGCTGATCCGCGGTGCAGCGCCCGTTGGCGGAGTGACCGAAACCCGGCACTCCACCTTGCCGCGGGCCACGCGCGCCTGGATCAGCTCGCGCAGCGCCGGTTCCACTGTGCGCAGCTCTTCGGGGAGCCGGAACTGCACGTCGAGAAAACGGCCGTTGACGCTTTTCACCTCCGCCGCGAGCGATGCCGTCGGCAGATCTCGGGTCGCCGCCGCGTAGCCGGTCATGCTGGTGATCATGGATTGCGACGAGCGGGCCGTATAATGCCGGCGGCAATGGGAACGCCGCTATGATAACGGTTACAAACGCCGCACCGCTACCCCTTTGATGCCACAGCAGGCCAATCAGCCGCTGCCGGACGGCTATCAGCTCGAAAACTACCGCATCGCGAGCGTGCTCTCCTGCGGGGGTTTTTCCATCGTCTATCTCGCCTACGACGAAAACGACCAGCCGGTCGCGATCAAGGAATACCTCCCGAGCCAGCTCGCTTTGCGAAAAGAGGGCGACGCGCTGCCCTCGATTTCGGAGGAAAACCTGGCGACGTTTCGCTACGGCATGCGGTGCTTCTTCGAGGAAGGCCGCTCGCTCGCGCGACTGTCGCATCCGAACGTGGTGCGGGTGTTGAATTTCTTTCGCGCAAACGAGACCGTCTACATGGTGATGCGCTACGAGCGCGGGCGCACGCTGCAGGAACACATCCGCGCGCGCCGCGGAACGATCAAGGAAAGATTCATCCGCCACGTGTTCACGCTGCTGCTGAACGGGTTACGGGAGGTGCACTCGAACAAACTCCTTCATCTGGACATCAAGCCCGCCAACATCTACATCCGCAACGACAGCACGCCCGTTCTGATCGACTTCGGCGCCGCCCGCCAGACGCTCGTCCAGGAAGGCCAGCGCCTGAGCCCGATGTATACGCCCGGGTTCGCGCCGCCGGAGCAGTACAAGAACCGCGAACTGCTCGGACCCTGGAGCGACTGCTACGCCATCGGCGCAAGCATTTTTGCCTGCCTCGCGAGCGCGGCACCCCAAGCGGCAAACGACCGCAGCGAGCGTGACCGCTACGTCTCCGCGACGAAAGTTTGGAACGGCAAGTATTCCCGGCAGCTGCTCGAAACGATCGACTGGTGCCTGGAGCTCGATCACATGAAGCGCCCGCAAAGCGTGTTTGCGCTGCAGAAGGTGCTGCTGCGCGAAAAGGATCCCGAAGTGCACCGCGCCATCTCTCTCATCGAGAGCGTTCGCAGCGCGTTGATGAAGCGGCTCGGACGATGAGATTCTCGATCTTTCAGGAAAGCCGCAAGGGAGGCCGCGAGGCGAACGAGGATCGCACCAGCTACGCCTACACCCGTGACTCCTTGCTCATGGTGGTCGCCGACGGCATGGGAGGACATCTGCATGGGGAGGTGGCCTCGCAAATCGCCGCGCAGCTCCTCACCGAAGCGTTCCAGCGCGAAGCGAAGCCCAAGCTCGCCGACCCGTCCGGCTTTTTGCAAAAGAGCATCACCGACGCGCACTTCGCGCTCGGCGATTACGCCAAGGCGCGCAGCCTGATCGAGTCGCCGCGGACCACCTGCGTCGCCTGCGTCGTGCAGGATTCGACCGCCTGCTGGGCGCACGTCGGCGATTCGCGGCTCTATCACATCCGGCAGGGCCGCATCCAGGCGCAGACGCGGGATCATTCCCGGGTGCAGATGCTGGTCGACCAGGGCCGCGTTCGCGAGGAGGCCGTCGCGGCCCACCCGGATCGCAACAAGATCTTCAACTGCATCGGGGCGAGCGCGCTCCCGCAGGTGGAGCTGTCGAAGCCCACCCTGTTGCGCGAAGACGACACTTTGATCCTGTGCACCGACGGCATGTGGGGCCCGCTCACGGGAAACCTCATCACGGGGGCGCTGCTGAAGAGCGACCTCATGAAGGCGATTCCCGCGCTGCTGGATCTGGCGGAAGTGCGAGGCGGGGCGGATTCAGACAATCTTTCGGTCGTGGCGATGACCTGGGCGGAAACGCATCCCGGTGCAATCGCCGGTGAAGTGTCGACCCGGACGCTGAAGCGGGACGGCGTTACCACGCAGCTCGAAGATTTCAGCAAGGCGGACCACAGCGACTTGACCGACGAGGAGATCGAGCACGCCATCGAGGAGATTCGCGCCGCGATCCGCAAGCATACGCCGCAAAAACGGTCATGAGGCCTTCCAAGCGCGGGCCCGACGAACTGCGTCCCATAGCCGTTGGCGGGGTGGTCGGATTTCCCCTCCTCTCTTGAGGAGGGGTGCCCGCGGAGCGGGCGGGGTGGTCGGATTTCCCCTCCTCTCTTGAGGAGGGGTGCCCGCGCAGCGGGCGGGGTGGTCGGATTTCCCCTCCTCTCTTGAGGAGGGGTGCCCGCGCAGCGGGCGGGGTGGTCGGGTCTGAAGCCTCACCTCGTTCGTCAACTCTCGTCGCGGACGAGCGTTGACCGTGCATGGCTCTTGTTCACAATATTGCGCGACTGAAACCACGCCGCCGAGAACTTCGCGGACGACTCACAATCGCGGAAGCGCGCCTGTGGAACCATCTCAAGGACAGGAGTCTGGGGGGCAGGAAATTCCGGCGTCAGCACAGCGTCGGGCCCTATGTTCTGGATTTCTACTGTCCCGGAGAGAGGCTCGCCGTGGAGTTGGACGGCGCGGCTCACGACCATGAGGCTGCACAAGACCACGATGCCATCCGCACGCGCTTCCTTCAAAGCGCCGGAATCCGGCTGGTCCGATTCGAGAATCGTGAAGTCATCGAGAATCTCGAAGGAGTTCTGATAGTCATTGCGCGGCAATTCACGATTGCTTGACCACCCCGGCGGCCTTCGGCCGCCACCCCTCCTCAATCGAGGAGGGGAAAGTAATGTCGCCATGCTCAGCTTCCCCACCTCAATCGAGGAGGGGAAAGCAATGTTGCCACGCTCATCTTCCCCTCCTCTCTTGAGGAGGGGTGCCCGCGCAGCGGGCGGGGTGGTCGGATTTCCCCTCCTCTCTTGAGGAGGGGTGCCCGCGCAGCGGGCGGGGTGGTCGGATTTCCCCTCCTCTCTTGAGGAGGGGTGCCCGCGCAGCGGGCGGGGTGGTCGGATTTCCCCTCCTCTCTTGAGGAG
>Ga0193733_1000588_pt1 | contig 11689 bp, 7 predicted proteins | sample U1s2metaG_FD_145076 | JGI IMG/M metagenome (GOLD analysis project Ga0193733, IMG submission 145076) | Soil microbial communities from a riparian zone of the East river system, Colorado, United States - U1s2 | ecosystem: Environmental > Terrestrial > Soil > Riparian zone | place: USA: East River... | reverse complement strand
GTTCACGAGCGTGAGCTGGCCGGCCTCGTTCGAGAAGGCGTCATAGAAAATCCGCGTGAGCGGGTACAGCACGAAGAGGATGAGGAACGCCCAGATCAGGCCGAAACCGATCATGGCGCTCGCCGCGGTGCGGGGCCCCCGGATGACGAGTGCGGCGGTCTGCGCCATGGCGCTCGCGCGATCAGTCTGCCGGAATCGCGAGCGTGCTGCCGATCGCGCAGCTCAGATCGACCGGCGTGCCCATCGGGATCTGCTCGTGGTGCCACGGATCTCCGACGTCGGTCTTGAAGGTGACGCCGCCGCCGAGATCGACGTCGTAGCGCAGCGTGTTGCCGAGATACGCGCTGAAGGCGATCCTGCCTTCGAAGCGATTTCTCTCCCCGCCGGAGAGGCCGTCGAGCGCGATGTTCTCCGGTCGCATGCAGATCACGCACCGGTCCCCCACCCGCAGCGCCGCGTCGTGGATCGCCGAGAGCACGCCGAACGCCGTTTCCGCCTGCACGGTGCGGTCGGTGCCTTCGACCGACCGCACCGTGCCTTCAACGAGGTTGTTGATCCCGATGAAATCGGCCACGAACCGGTTGGCGGGCCGCTCGTACAGCGCCTTGGGCGGCCCGATTTGGCAAACTCTTCCGAGGTTGAAGACCGCGATGCGGTCCGACATGGCCAGCGCCTCTTCCTGGTCGTGGGTCACGTAGACCGCGGTGATCCCCAGCTCCTTCTGGAGCTTGCGGATCTCCGCGCGCACCTGCACGCGGATCTTCGCATCCAGGTTGGAGAGCGGCTCGTCGAGCAGCAGCATCTGGGGATTGAGCACCAGCGCGCGCGCCAGCGCCACGCGCTGCTGCTGCCCGCCCGAGAGCTGGCCGGGATAGCGATCCGAGAGGCCGGTGAGGCCGACCTTCGCCAGTACCCCTTGCACCCGCGCAGCCATGTCGGACGAGGAGACCTTGCGCAGCTTGAGCCCGTAGGAGATGTTCTCCGACACCGTCATGTGCGGCCACAGGGCATAGTTCTGGAACACCATGCCGATGCCGCGCTCGTGCGGGGGCACCTCGTTTACCACGCGATCGCCGAACCGGATCTCGCCCTCGTCGGCGGTGTAGAAGCCGGCGAGGAGCCGAAGGAGCGTGGTCTTGCCGCACCCCGAGGGACCCAGGAGGGTGAACATCTCGCCCTCCTGGATGGAAAGACTCACCCGGCTGACCGCCGCCAGCGCCCCGAAGCGCTTCGTGAGATTCTCGACCGCGATGCGCATGACGAGATCCGGCGGCCGGCAGCTTACTTTTTCTTCAGTTCATCCGCGACGGACTCGATCTCCTTGCGGAACTGCGAGTTGACCTGCTCGTAGCGGCCTTGAGCCTTGTCGTCGTCGTAGATGTTGGTCACTTCGACGTCGAAATAGGAGCGGATGCCGCCCGTGAACTCGACCGCCATTTCCGCCTGAGAACCGGGCTTGCCCTGGACGCGGAATTTCGGTGAGATCGGGAATACGCCGCGCTCCATGGCCATATTCTGGCCGCGTTCCGAAAGCATGAACTCGACGAAGGCGAGCGCCGCCCTGGGACGCTTGGAGCCCGCGAGGATGCCGATCGGCTCGGGCGTGATCCACGCGGTTTTCGGGGCCACGAACTTGATGTCGTGCCCGGCAAGGCGGTCCTCGAACGCCATGTAGCTCGGCACCGCGAACCCCGCAGCGAACTCGCCCCTCGCGACGACCGCCGGCACGTCGCGGCTGCGCGCGGTGAAGATTCCGGTGTTGCCGCCGAGGCGCTTCAACCACGCCCAGCCCTTTTCGTCGCCGTCGCGCTGCAGGATCACCTCGTAGGTCGCGTGGCTGCTGGAGGAGCGCGTGGGCGCGCACTGCGCGACGTTGCCCTTCAATTTCGGGTTGAGCAGATCGTCCCAGTCCTTCGGCGGCTCGATGCCGAGGCGCTGATACAGCCGCGGGTGATAGACCAGGCCGTAGGGCTCGAGAACCGTGCCGATCCAGTATCCCTTGGGGTCCTTCAGCGGGATGGGCTTGGGCTTGCCGATGCTGTCCGGGATCGAGTCGACGACGCTCTTCGGCAGGTCGAGCTTCGCCAGCAGCTTCTGCTCGGCGAGCTTGTCGAAGAGCGCGCTCTCGCCGCCCCAGAAGATGTCGGCCTCGGGCCTGCCCTTCCACTCGACGATGCGCCCGTAGGCGACCGGCGTGCCGGCCGCCAGGGCGCTCGTTTTCACGTTGACGTTCCACTTCTCCTTCGCGTACTTGGCGAACTCCGCCAGCGCCGGATCGGTCAGGGTCCTCGCGACCGGCGTGATGAGGACCAGCTCGTTCTCGATCTGCTGCGCGGCGACCGGAGCTGCCACTGCGAGAAGCGTTGTCAGGACGAATGCAGACGGCTTCGAGGTTCGGATCATGGCGTTCTCCCCTTGTGGAGGATGATTATAAGAGCAGTTTCAAAACCGGGGCCCCTGCTAGAATTTTCCATGCGCTACGTTCTCGCGCTCGACCAGGGCACTACGAGCTCCCGCGCCATCGTATTCGACGAGCGCGGGGCCGCGCGCGCCTCGGCGCAGAAGGAGTTCCGCCAGCATTTCCCGCAGCCGGGCTGGGTCGAGCACGACGCACTGGAAATTCTCCGCACCCAGCTCGCGTGCGCGCGCGCGGCGCTGAAAAAAGCGAAGCTGGCCCCGAAGCGCGTCGCCGCGATCGGGATCACCAATCAGCGCGAAACCACGGTCGTGTGGGACCGGCGCACGGGAGCCCCCGTTCACCGCGCCATCGTCTGGCAGGATCGGCGCACCGCCGCGCGCTGCGATGCGCTGAAGCGCGAAGGCCTCGACAAGACCGTTCAGGCGAAGACCGGCCTCGTGGTCGATCCCTATTTCTCCGCGACCAAGCTCGAGTGGCTGCTCGACAAGGTGCCCGGCCTGCGTTCGCGCGCCGAGCGCGGCGAGCTTGCCTTCGGCACCATCGACACCTGGCTCGCGTGGCACCTCTCGGGCGGAAAGCTCCACCTCACCGATCCGAGCAACGCGTCGCGCACCATGCTCTACGACATCCACCGCGGCGAATGGGACGAGGAGCTTTTGAAAATCTTCCGCGTGCCGCGCGCGATGCTTCCGGAAGTCCTGCCCTCCTCCCAAGTCTACGGGACGACCGCGAAGAACATGCTCGGCGCGGAACTCCCCATCGCAGGAATCGCCGGTGACCAGCAGGCCGCGCTTTTCGGCCAGGCCTGCCACGAGGCCGGCATGGCGAAGAACACCTACGGCACCGGGTGCTTTCTGCTGCTCAACACGGGCGACAAGGCGATCGCGTCGCGCAACGGCCTGATCACCACCTGCGCGGCGCAAGCGGGCGCGAAGCAGTTCGCGCTGGAAGGCAGCGTCTTCACCGGCGGCGCGGTGGTGCAGTGGCTGCGCGACGGCCTGCGCCTGATAAAAAAGTCCGTCGACGTGGAGAAACTCGCGCTGAGCGTTCCCGATTCCGGCGGAGTCTATCTGGTCCCGGCCTTTACGGGCCTCGGCGCGCCGCATTGGGACCCTTACGCACGTGGCACCATCGTCGGGCTTACCCGCGGATCGAACGCCGGACACATCGCGCGCGCCGCCTTGGAATCGATCGCGTTCCAGTCGGCGGACCTCCTGCACGCCATGGAACAGGACTGCGGTGAGAAATCGAAGGAGCTGCGCGTCGACGGCGGCGCCGCAGCGGACAATCTGCTGATGCAGTTCCAGGCAGACCTGCTCGGCGTGCCGGTGGTGCGCCCCCAAGTGCTCGAGACAACCGCCCTCGGTGCCGCCTATCTCGCCGGCCTTGCGACTGGCGTGTGGAGGAGCCGCGAGGAAATCGCGAAGCAATGGAGAGTTGCGAAGCGCTTCGAGCCGAAGATGAAGCGCGAGGAGGCCGAGCGACGGATGGGAGAATGGCGGCGGGCGCTGGAACGCGCCAGGCGCTGGGAGCAGCGATGATGGGACCACCGATGCCTTGCCGCTATTGCACCAAAACACTCTCGGCAACGCTTCTTATCTTCGCCGTTGTCCACACCGCATGCGCGTCCGAAGGACAACTGCGACCCTTCTCCACCGATGGCTGCAGCGTCTTTCCGGACCGCTCGCTCATCAGCAAAGCGGATTGGTGTCAGTGCTGCGTGGCCCATGATCTCGCCTACTGGCGCGGCGGCACATCGCAGGCGAGATTGAGCGCTGACAAGGCGCTCAGCACATGCGTGCTCAGGGTGACCGCCAACAAGGCCCTCGCGGACTTGATGTACGCGGGAGTGAGGACGGGCGGTGGACCCCACTTCTACACGCCGTATCGCTGGGGATACGGGTGGCCGTTCGGAAGACCTTATCGGGAACTCACTCCGGAGGAAGAGGCGAAGGCGTCAGCGCTAGAACGTGAATACCGCGCCGCGAACCCGTCCCTCGCATGCACAAAGTGATCCTTCTTTTCAGGCCGTTCCACCCACAGTCAACCCGTCGATCCTGAGCGTCGGCTGCCCCACGCCGACCGGCACGCTCTGGCCTTCTTTTCCGCAGGTGCCGACGCCGCTATCGAGCGCAAGATCGTTGCCGATCATCGAGACCCGGGTGAGCGCGTCCGGCCCGTTGCCGATCAGGGTCGCGCCTTTCACCGGGTAGGTGACTTTTCCGCCCTCGATCATGTACGCCTCGGAGGCGGAGAACACGAACTTGCCGCTGGTGATGTCGACCTGCCCGCCGCCGAAGTTGACCGCGTAAAGGCCCTTCTTCACCGAGGCGAGGATCTCTTTCGGGTCCTTGTCGCCGTTCAGCATGTAGGTGTTGGTCATGCGCGGCATCACCACGTGCGCGAACGACTCGCGCCGGCCGTTGCCGGTGACGGGAACCCCCATCAGGCGCGCGTTCAGGCTGTCCTGCATGTAGCCGCGGAGCACGCCGTCCTCGATCAGCGTGTTGCGCTGCGTGGGATTGCCTTCGTCGTCGATGGAAAGCGAACCGCGCCTGCCCGGCATGGTGCCATCGTCCACGACGGTGACTCCGCGCGCCGCGACTTTCTTTCCGATCTTGCCGGCGAAGGCCGAGGAGCCCTTGCGGTTGAAGTCTCCCTCGAGGCCGTGGCCGATCGCCTCGTGCAGCAGAATGCCCGGCCAGCCGGGCCCGAGCACCACGGTCATGGTGCCCGCGGGGGCCGGACGCGATTCGAGGTTGACGAGCGCCTGGTCGACCGCGTGTTTCGCGTACTCCTGCAGCCGCTCCTCGGTGAAGTGGCCGTAGTCGCTGCGCCCGCCGCCGCCGCCGGTGCCCTGCTCGCGCCTGCCGTTTTGCTCGACGATCACGTGCACCGAGAGGCGCACGAGCGGGCGAACGTCCGCCGCCTGCACGCCGTCCGAGCGCGCCACCAACACCACTTCGTATTCGGCGGCGAGGCTCGCCATCACCTGGATGACACGCGGGTCGCGCGCGCGGCAGAGTTGCTCCAGGCGCTCCAGCAGCTTCACTTTCTGCGCGTCTTCGAGAGAGACGAGCGGGTCGATCGGTTGATAGAGTCGGAGGCCGGCGCCTTTTCGCACCGCCACCGGATGACGGTTACCACCGCTCGCAGCGATGGCTCGCGTCGCCTTTGCCGCATCCTCCAGCGCGGGCAAACTGATCTCGTCGGAGTAGGCGAATGCGGTCTTCTCCCCCGCAATCGCCCGCACGCCCACGCCCTGGTCGATGCTGAAGCTCCCGGACTTGACGATTCCTTCCTCGAGGCTCCAGCCCTCGCTGCGCGAGTACTGGAAATAGAGGTCGGCGTAATCGAGCCGGTGCGAAAGCAGCGACCCGAACACGCCCGCGAGCTTGCCGGTTTCGAGGTCGTGCGGGGCGAGCAGGAAGGACTGCGCGGTGGAAAAAAGCTGCTCGGGGGCGTTCATGAAGGGGATATGAGGGTGGCCGAGCCGGTATTCTAGCCCTGCGCGCGCATTACGACACCCGATGAGCGAGCGCGGGAAGGCTGCGGCGCATCTTTGCCTGGAACGTCGGGTCGATCTCGGCCACGACCACGCCGGGCCCGGCGGCCCGCTCGGCAATGACCTTGCCCCAGGGATCGACCACCATGCTGTGGCCGTGCGTCTGCCGGCCGTTCGGGTGCTTTCCCCCCTGGGCCGGCGCGAGCACCCAGGCGAGGTTTTCGATCGCGCGGGCGCGCAGCAGCGTCTCCCAGTGCGCGCGGCCGGTGGTCGCGGTGAAGGCCGAGGGAACCAGGATGATGTCCATCGGCGCGAGCGCGCGATAAAGCTCGGGAAAGCGCACGTCGTAGCACACCGAAAGCGCAATGCGCCCGAAGGGCGATTCAATTGCGCAGGGTTGGGTGCCCGCTTCGATCGTTTTTGCCTCGTCGAAGCGTTCCGCTCCGAGCTCCAGTCCGAACAGGTGGATCTTGTCGTAGCGCGCGACGCGCCGCCCGTCCAAGTCGTAGACGAGGCAGCTGTTTCTCACCTTCCCGGGATCGGCGCTCTCGAGCGGCACCGAGCCTCCCACGAGCCACACGCCGTGCCGCCTCGCCGTCGCGGAAAGAAACTCCTGGATCGGCCCGGCGCCGTCCCTTTCCCTCGCGGCCACCTTGTCAGAATCGCGCATGCCGAGAATGCAGAAGTACTCGGGGAGCACGACGAGCCTCGCCCCTTTCTCTGCGGCGCGAGCGACGAGCTTCGCCGCGGCGGCAAGATTCTCATCGACCCTGGGCGTCGACACCATCTGCACCACGGCGGCCTTGAATGCGGCGGGCGCGGTCATGGCGGTGATTGCTGCTGTGCCGGATCCGTCGCGCGCGCTTCGGCCTTGAGGCGCTCGACTTTCGGCTCCGTCCAGGTTCCCGTGACGTGGTATTCGAATGCAAGGACCTGGCCGAACGGATTCTTCAAGATCTTATCCAGGATGAGCGCCCCCAGGCCCCAGACCGGATTCACGGCGACGAGGACGATCGCGGAAATGCTGTCGCCCACCGAAGGCTCGACGCGCGCGTACAGATCCTGCGTCTCGTTCACCAGATCCACCTGGCCGCGCATGGTCACCTGCGCCGAAGGTCCGCGCATGCGGAAATTCTTCGTGGTCATCGTGCCGTTGGCGATGTCCACGGGACACTCGACCAGATCGAAGGCGAACCCGCGGCCGAAAAGCTCGCGGAAATCGAGCGTGAGCCAGGACTGCATGCTGAGAATCCCGATGAGCCGGGCCGCGCCGGGCTCCGCTTTCAGAAACTGCCCCTTATATGCCTTGAAGTCGAGATGCCCCGCCAGGGTCGAATAATCGATGGATTGCGGGTTTCCCGCCCAGCTCAGGTTTCCCGTCAGCTCCGCCATTCCTCGCTGCACGGTCCTCGGATAACCCATGCGATCGAGATACTTGCCGACATCGTTGACCTCGAGACTGATGTTCTTCAAATTGACGCTCGGCCGCAGAGCTCGGCCCTGCCACACGCCATCGGTCACCTTGAGCGTGCTCTCGGGCCCGGTCAGCACCAGTTTTTCGATGTTCCAGTCGAGCGCCTGGTTGACCGCGACCAGCTCCAGTTTGCCGAGGTTCTTGTTATCCAAGTTCAGATTGTCGGCGATGATGTCGAGCGCGGGCAGATCGCGCGCCGGGGCCTCCTCCGTCTTTCCCGGGGTCGCTTCGGGCAGGCTGAAATGCTTCAGCCGCGCGATGATGCGCCCGCGGCCTTCGGGACGCCAGGCGATCTCGCCGGCAAGCTCCCTTGCCGAGACGTTCGCGATCCACACGCTGCCGCTCGTGCCGGCGCGCAGAGCGACGTCGTTCAAGCGCCGTCCGCCGAAATCGAGCGCTGCAATGTTCAGGTCGAGGGCCGACGAGAACGATAGGCCGGTTCCGTCCTCGCCGCCGAGCAGCTCGCGCCATCGGTCCACGTCCACGTAGGGAAGCCTGCCCGTCACGGAGAGACCTTCACGGTCGGGCAGCACGGCGGGCCCGTTCAAGCTGATGATGCCGCGGCTCACGACGTATGCCGCGCCCTCGCGCCTGCGTTGGACGATGGCGTCGACGGTGCGATCGAGCGATACCTTGATCGTATCCGTTCGGGGTGGCCCCGGGCTGACGACGCGCTCGACCCGCAGGGGCATGGGTTCGGCCGCCGTTTTTCCGAGCGGCGGCGGCAGGTCGGCGGCAACTCCGGTGAGCGGTGACTGCACGATCAGGGTCAGGGGCCGCCCGCGCGCCCCGGTGAGCGTTCCCTGCCAGGCCGCCGCGCCCGAGACCCGGCGCAGCAGCGCCCCGGCCCAGAAGCGCGGGATCTGCGCCGCGGTCGCGGTTCCGTGAGCGTTGACCGCGATCGTCCCGTCGGCGCGGGTCGCCACCGAAATCGTCGCGGGGCCGCCGAGAAACCTGGCGCTGAGCGCGCGCGCGGTGATCCCGGACTCGGTGAATTCGAGGCGTCCGTTCAGGTGCGAGAAAGGCGGGGCATCGGAGTCCGTCCTGATCTCGTTGTCGATGAGCTGGAATTCGCCGGCCAGTTTGAACGTCTCCGGATTCCGGATCGGGATATCGAGCTGGAGCGCGAGGCGCCCCGCGCCGGCCGCGCTCATGCTTTCGGTCATGCCGTCCAGGGCCTTCGTCACGGGGCTTTCGGCGACGAACCGGAGGAAATCGCTCGTCTTGTCCTCGGCGCGGAATTCGAGTCCGACGCGCACGTCCCCGTGAAACAGATCGGGAATGCTCGCGCGCACGCTGCTTGCCCGGACGTCGAGGACCGCGCCTTTCGAGGCGATGATGCGCATGCTCTTGCCCTCGAAGATGAGGTCGCCCGAGAGGCCGCTCGCCCGGGGCCAGCCCTCGGCGTAACGGAAGTCGGCGTCGGTCACTTTTGCGACGATCTGGAAAATTCCGGAACCGGGATCATCGAACGGGAATTTCGCAAGCTCGCCCTTCAGCCTCAACCTCACGTCGTTCGAGTGCCCCCCTTGGATCGATGCCTTGAGATACTCGACGACCGGTCCTGGCAGGAGGGGAACGTAGCGGTAGACGGTCCGGCCGTCGGCGTGGAAGAAATTCCCGGTGAGGTCGATGACGCCCGCGCCGCCCTGTCCGCGCGCGAACCTGCCGAACAGAGTTCCGGCGATGTCGCTGTTGGCGAACGACAGGGTGTCGAAGGCGAGATCGAATCGATCCGTAGCGAATTTCCAGCTGATCTGCGCCGCGAGTGAATCGAACTGCAATGGGCTCTCGGCGACGACTCCGGGCAGCTCGATCGCGACCCGCTCCGACCCGAGCACGACGCTGCCGCCTTTCTCGCTCGCCTCGAACCGCCCGGTGAGCCCCGCGAATCCGGGAATCCTGTCGTGGGCGCGCGCGGCGAGCCTCGCGAAGCCTCCCCGCACGCTGTAGTGCTGCGGATCCTCCGCGTCGCCCGTCCAGTCGGCTTTCAAGTTGCGGACGCTGCCGCGCGGATCGGTTGCGGCCAGGCGCGCGCGGGTGGCCCGCGGAAACGGCAGGTATTCGGCGAGTCGTGCGAGCGGCGCGAGCTCGATCCCATCGGCGTCGAGGTCGCCACCGGGCGGCATTGCGCCCCCGGCCGGGGCCCAACGCACCCGAAAATCGGCGGGCGGGACGACGATCCCGGTCCCGGTTCTGAGCGTGAGCTTGCGGCCGAAGACTTCGAAGCCCTTCCCTTCGCGCTGGCTCGCGCCCAGCCGCCCCTGCAGGTAATCGAGCTCCAGCAGCGGAGTGTCCTTGGCCACGCGGCCCGCGACCTTGGAAAGCGCGACGTCGGCCGTGAGCTCGGTGGACATCTTGCCCCGAAGATTCAGCCACACGCGCACCCCGCCCTTGCCGGAGCTTATGTCGAACGGATAGTCGACCCAGCGCCGCCAGGCGACGAGATCCGTGTATTCGAGCTCGGCGTACACCTGCCCGACCCATGCGCTCGGATCGCTGGCGTCGACTCCGTCCAGATCGCCGCGCACGTCGAGCGCAGAGGCGAGCTCGGCGGACGGCTTCGCCTTGAAGGCGAACCGGTGCCCCAGGAGGCCGTTGCGCAGGACGAAATTGAACTCCGGCAACTCGAGCAACGGCGCCCCGCGTTGCTTGTCGTCCCAGCTGACGCTCGCGTCTCGGATGATGATCTCGCGCTGCGACAAGACCCATCGCGCGATTCCCGCGTCTCCCGCCTGGTCGGTACGCAGCTCGATGCCCGCGACATGGAGCCTGCCTCCCTCGTCGCGCCTGATCTCGAGCCGGGGCCGTTCGAAGACGAGCGAATAGAACCGCGGTGATCCGATCAAGGCGGAAATCCAGGACAGCGTCGCTTCGACGGCGGGCAGGCTGAGCGCCTCGCGACCGTCGCGATCGAAGACGGTCACGTTGGCGAGAAGGAGCTCGGGCCGCAGGCCCTGCCAATCCGCTTCCATGGTGCCGATCGTGATGCGGCTGCCCAGGACTTTCGACGCGTACTGCTCGACGTCGCTCCTGTACTCCGCGACCTTCGGGAGGACCCAGTAGCGGAGAGTGAGGAGGATCGCGGCGAACAGGAAGTAGGCGATCAGCAGCGCCCAGCCGACGATGCGCGCGGCGACGCGCCACCGGCTCTTCGGCGGAATCGCCTCGGCCAGCGTTTCCTCGATCGCCTGCTCGAACTGCTCTAGTTTCTGAAGAGGTTGGTCCAAAATCAGTGCGCCCTTCGGCGTGGAAGTTCAGGCCCAAAGCAAGGCCGTGATCGGCAACCCAAGGATGAACGCGAGAGCATCTCCTCGCGACGACAAGCTCCTGCGACGAGCGACATTTTACCTGCAAGCCCTTGTCGTCGGGCGAAAAATGCGCTGACAACTCGCTGAAGCTCCTCGATTTTTGCGCGTTTCCGCTAGAATAAGCTCCTTTCGGAAACTTCCCGGAGATTCCCATGTCGATGGCCGATCGCGACGGATTCATCTGGTACGACGGCAAGCTCGTGCCCTGGCGTTCAGCGACCACTCACGTGCTCACCCATTCGCTTCACTACGGCCTCGCGGTATTCGAGGGCGTGCGCGCCTACAAGACCGTCGACGGGACGGCGATCTTCAGGCTGACCGACCACACCGAGCGCCTGTTCGACTCGGCGCACATCTACATGATGAAAATCCCCTACGGCCGGGAGACGCTCATCGAAGCGCAGAAGGAAGTGGTGCGCGCCAACCAGCACGAGTCCTGCTACATCCGGCCGATCGTGTTCTACGGCTCGGAGAAAATGGGGGTGTCCCCGATCGGCGCGACCGTGCACGTCGCCATCGCCGCGTGGCCCTGGGGCGCCTACCTCGGAGCGGAAGCGCTCGAGAAAGGCATACGCGTCAAGACCTCGTCCTATGCCCGCCACCACGTCAACGTGACCATGGCGCGCGCCAAGATGGCGGGGACCTATCCGAACTCGATCCTCGCGAACCTGGAGGCGACCCAGCACGGCTACGACGAGGGCCTGCTCCTCGACGTGGACGGTTTCGTCGCGGAGGGATCGGGCGAGAATCTGTTCATCGTCAAGGGCGGAAAGCTCCACGAGCCGGAGCTGACCTCGGCGCTTTCCGGGATCACGCGCGCCTCGGTCATCACCCTAGCGAACGAGCTCGGCTATGAAGTCATTTCCCGGCGCCTCACGCGCGACGACATCTACATCGCCGACGAAGCCTTCTTCACCGGTACGGCGGCCGAGGTCACGCCCATCCGCGAGCTCGACGGGCGCCCGATAGGCGAGGGCACG
>Ga0193733_1000587_pt1 | contig 11740 bp, 12 predicted proteins | sample U1s2metaG_FD_145076 | JGI IMG/M metagenome (GOLD analysis project Ga0193733, IMG submission 145076) | Soil microbial communities from a riparian zone of the East river system, Colorado, United States - U1s2 | ecosystem: Environmental > Terrestrial > Soil > Riparian zone | place: USA: East River... | reverse complement strand
TCAGCCACGACCGCTGGTTCCTCGACCGCATCGCCACCCACATCCTCGCCTTCGAAGGCGATTCAAGGACGAGTTTCTTTGCCGGCAACTACCAGGAATACGAAGCCGACAAGGTGAAGCGGCTCGGCGAGGAAGCGGCCAAGCCCAAGCGCATCCGCTACAAGCCGCTGAAGAGGTGAGTCCGGAAATCCGTGCCGCTTCGCATCGCCATACCCGACATGGTCTCGCCGTCGTACTTTCCGGCGATCGCCGCGGTCGAACTCGGCTACTTCGGCAAGGAGGGGCTGGAGGCGACGATCGAGCTTCTTTTCCCGGTCACGAAGACCTATGAAGCCCTGCGCGACGGCGGGATCGACTTCGTCGGCGGCGCCGCGCACGCGCCGCTCTACGCCTTCCGCGACTGGACAGGCTGCAAGCTGCTTTGCGCGCTCTCGCAGAACATGTACTGGTTCCTCGTCGTGCGCAAGGACCTGGGCGTCGAACGCGGCGACCTGCGCGCGCTGAAGGGGCTTCGCATCGGCGCCGCGCCCGGCCCTGCGGACGGGTTGAAGCGCATGCTCGTCGAGTCCGGAATCGACCCGGAGCGCGAGGTGAACATCGCGGCCGTGCCCGCGACCGCAGGCGTGTCCTTCGGCCTCGCAGCGGCGAAGGCGCTCGAAAAAGGCGCCGTGGACGGCTTCTGGGCGAACGGCATGGCCGCCGAAATCGCCCTGCGCGGCGGCTTCGGCACGCTCGTGATCGACGCGCGTCGAGGCGACGGATCGAAGGCTTCGCGGCACTACACTTTCCCTGCGCTCGTCACCACTCAGAAATGGATCGACCGGAGCCCCGAGACGGTCGCCGCGGCGGTGCGCGCGGTCGTCGCGGCGCAGACCGGGCTCAAGCGCGATCCCTCCCTTGCCGCCGCCGCCGCGAAAAGACATTTCCCGGCAGCGGAGCTTGCCCTCATCCCCGAGCTCGTTCGACGCGACGCGCCGTACTACGACCCGACGATTTCCAGGGAAACGGTCGAGTCTCTCAACGCCTTTGCACGAGCGACCGGGCTGCTGTCCGGGGCGCCGGCCTACGAACGGGTCGTCGCGACGCAGTTCCAATCGCTATGCGGCGGGGCCTCTTAGCCGCGTCCCTCTCCTTGTTGCGGCAGGCGGCATTGCGTAAACTCAGTGTGCGATGGAAACAATACGGCAACTCAAGGCCTTGTGGACCTACGCGAGCTGGTGCGTTCAGGCGCCGGCGTCCGCGCCGGCCTGCGATTTCTTCTGGACCTGGGTGGCCGTCGCCGCTGTCACGGCCTTCGCGCTGATCGGGCTGTACATCGTGCGGAAGATGGCGAAGAATTTGCTTGCCGTTCGGGCGGAAAGGCAGCGGCTCGCCGAAGCGTCACGCGTGGCCGACCCGGATACCATGTCGCGATACCGGGTCGACCCCGAAAAACTCCATCCCGACCCCCCGCAGGAGGAAGGCATCGAGCGACGCATCAGACAGGCGCTCGACGAGAGGAAGTTGAAACGGCGCTGAGGCCGGTTGCCGACGCCTTTCTAGGGTTTTCTCTCAGCGCTTATCGGGGCATGCCCGATTGGCTTGGCGCTCGGGCATTGTTAGCCTGACTTCCTGGATTCGACCGGCTTCGCCCGAGGCTGGCCACTTCCTAGGAAGCCACCATCAGAGAGAAGATAATTCTCCTCGTCGAGGACAATTCGAATGACGAGGAACTTACGCTGCGCGCGCTGCGCAAGGTCAACCTCGCGAACGAAGTCATCGTCGCTCGCGACGGGAGCGAAGCGATCGATTTCCTCCTCTGCACCGGCGGATACGCCGGGCGCGATCCTGCGCAAATGCCCGCAGTGGTCATGCTCGACCTCAAGCTTCCCAAGCTGAGTGGATTCGACGTGCTCAAGCGCATGCGCGCCGATCCACGCACGAAAGCCATCCCTGTCGTCGTTCTTACGTCCTCGAGCGAGGACGAAGACATGCTGCGGAGCTACGAGCTCGGCGCGAATAGCTATGTGCGCAAGCCGGTGGAGTTCTCGGCCTTTGCCAATGCGGTCGGTCAACTTAGTATCTACTGGGTGCTCCTCAATCAGAAGCCGCCTGGATAAACTCTGCAGGGATTCGAGCGTGGTGCGGCTGGTCGCTGCGCATGTTGATGTATCATGAAGCGCGTTCGTCGCTGAATTCGGGCCGGTTCGAAGCCCGGACCCGCGATACCCTAGAGGAGGAGAAACCATGCCGGCCGCAAATCAATCGGTTCGCGCGGTGTTCGGCGCTCTGCTCGCGCTGAGCCTGGCGGCGCACGGCGCGCTCGCTGCGCCTTCGGGCCCGCCGGTCCGCATCGGAAGCACGCTCGCGCTCACCGGGCCGCTCGCCGCGACCGGGCTCGTGCATAAGATCGTGGGCGAGATCTATGTCGAGCAGCTCAACCGGAAAAACGGCCTGCTCGGCCGCCCCGTGGAGTGGGTGCTCAAGGACGACCAGTCGCGGCCCGACCTCGCGCGCACGCTCTACGAGCAGCTCATCACCGTCGACAAGGTCGACCTGATCATGGGCCCGTACGCGACTGCGAACATCCTCTCGGCGATGGGCGTCGCGCAGCGCTACAACAAGCTGCTCATCCACCATACCTTCGGTACGCCGAGCCTCGCGAAATACGACATGCAATTTCCGACCGGCGGGCTGGCGGGCGATCCGGACAACACGATACCCAGGCTCGTCTTCGACGCGCTCGCGGCTTCCGCGAAGCCGCCGAAGTCGGTGGCAGTCGTCACCAGCAAATTCCCTTCGGTGCACTTCATTTCCCTGGGCGCGCGCGAGGCGGCAAAGAAGCGCGGGCTTCGCGAAGTCGCTTTTCTCGAATGGGACTTCGGCAACCGCGACTTCGGCCCCATCGCAGCGCGGCTGAAAGACGCGAAACCCGATTTCGTGTGGGTCGGCGGCCTCGGCCTGGAGGGCAATCTGCTGATCGACGCGATGCGCAAGATCGACTACATGCCGCCGCTGCATTTCCACCTTTTCCCCGCGCCCGGGCCGCTCTTGAAGGCGCCCGGCGGGGAAAACGCGCTCGCCGCGACGACCTTCGAGGAGCACCCGCCGTTCACCGACAACCCCATCGCGGTCGAGTTCATCCGGCTGTATCACGAGCGCGGCGCCAAGGCCGGATTGCCCGACACCTCGGTCGAGAATCAATCGGCCATTTCGTTTTCTTCCTGGCAGACACTCGACGCGGCCGTCACGGGGGCGAAGAGCATCGACGACAAGGCCATCGCGCAATGGCTGAGGAAGAATCCGGTGGACGCCATCGTCGGCAGGCTGCGCTGGGACGGACCCTTCAACTACATCTACGGCACCGATCTCTACAAGGTGAAGCAGAACCAGAAGGGCAAGTGGGTCGTCATCTGGCCGAAGGAATTCGCCGCGTCGGGCGCGCGCCTGATCACACCGTAGCGACGTAACAACGGATGGCCCTGCCGAGCCTCACGCTTCTCGGCCAGTCGCTGCTTTCGGGCATTTTCATCGGGGCGCTGTACGGGCTGCTCGGGCTCGGCCTGAGCCTTTCCTGGGGAATGCTGCGCCAGATCAACCTGGCGCATTTCGCGCTCGCGTTTCTGGGTGCCTATCTTACCTATCAGCTCGCGGGCGCCGGCATGGACCCGCTCGCCACGCTCGCCGTCATCGTGCCCTTTTTTTTCGCGCTCGGCGCGCTCATGCACTGGCTTCTCGCGCGCTTCTCGGTGAGCGCCTTCAATTCGCTGCTCGTCACCTTCGGGCTCACCGCCATCATCGAAGCGCTGATCCAGTGGATCTGGACCGCCGACTTCCGCCGCATGGAGTCCGCCTACGGCGAGGTGAAATTCCGCGTCGGAGCGCTCTATGTGGCGCTGCCCGAGCTGCTGACTCTGGCGATGGCGGTCGCGCTGTCGCTCCTCACCTGGGCCTGGCTCCGGCATACGTATACTGGAAAGGCCATGCGGGCGATCGCCGAGGATGCGCCCATCGCCGCCGCCTTCGGCGTCGACGTGCGCAGGCTCTCGCTCCTGCTCTCTGGCCTCTCCGCAGCCTTTGCCGGCGTTGCAGGCCTGTGCCTCGCGCTCAGCTACACGCTGGCGCCGGGACAGATTTATGCCTGGCTGGGCGTGGTGTTCGCCGCGGTGATGCTCGGCGGTCTGGGCAATCCGCTTGGACCGCTCGTCGCCGGAATCGTGATCGGCGTCTCGGAGGCGCTGACCATGGCGTTCACCACGCCGGCGTGGGCGCCGCTCGTGTCCTTCTCGCTTCTCATCGTCGTGCTGCTCGCGCGGCCGGGGAGAATCTAGCCATGCGCGGCCGCGCGCTGGCCGGCTTCGCCGCGGCCGGCATAGCGCTCTCGGCCGTGCCCTTCTTCGGGCTGCCGGCGTTCTACGAATCGTTTCTCTATCTCGTGCTCCACTGGATCGTGCTCGCGGTCTCGTGGAACATCCTCTCCGGCTACTCGGGCTATTTCTCCTTCGGCCACGGCGCGTTCTTCGGTGCCGGCATGTATACGACCGCGACGCTCGCGACCAAGGCCGGCGTTCCGTTTCTCTGGACGCTGCCCGCGGCGGGGCTCGCCGCAGCCGCCTTCGGCATCGCGCTCGGCGCGGTGGTGTTCCGCCTCCCGCGGCTGCGCGGCGAGCTCTTCGCCCTGCTCACGCTCGCGGTGACTTTCGTGCTCGCGACGATCGTGCTCAACACACCCATCGACGGCGGGCCCGGGCTCTACTTGAGCGCGGTGCCGCTGCCCGCGATCGGGCCTTCGCCCTCGTCCACTTTCTATCTCCTCGGGCTCGCACTGGCGCTCGCCACGCTGTGGATCGCCCGCGAGATCCAGCGCTCCAGGCTCGGCACGGGCCTCTTCGCCATCCACGACGACGAGGACGTGGCCGAGGTGTTGGGCGTGCCGACCTATGGCTACAAGCTCGCCGCGTTCGGCCTGTCCTGCGGGCTCGCCGGCATCGCGGGCGGAATCCAGGCCATGTTCATTTCCTACGTGACCGTGGGCGAGACGTTCTCGATCGCGGTGCCGCTCAACGTCGTGCTGATGAGCGTGCTCGGCGGCTCGCGCCACTGGTTCGGGCCCGCGGTCGGCGCGGCGGTCGTCACCGCGCTGCTCTATGCGTTCACCGCGGGCGACTATGCGGTCGCCGGACGCGCCGCGGTCGGGCTGATCCTGATCCTCGTGATCCTCTTTCTGCCCGAAGGCATCTTCGGCGAGCTGATCGGCGCGCTGAAGCGCCGGCGGGTTTCGGTGACGCCGGCGATCGATGCGGCCGACCTTCCCGCGCCGACCGCCGCTGGGCCGGGAAAAGCGGAAGGCCAGCCGCTGCTCGAGGCGCGCCGGCTGAGCAAGGCTTTCCGCGGCGTGCAGGCGCTCGCCGAAGTGGATCTCGAGGTGCGGCGCGGCGAGATCCTGGGGCTGGTGGGTCCGAACGGTTCCGGGAAATCGACTCTGATCAACCTGGTGAGCGGCCATTTCCGTCCCGACTCGGGCCGCATCCTCTTCGAAGGGCGCGACCTCGCGGCGCTGGAAGCGCATCGCATCGCGCGCACCGGCGTCGCGCGCACCTATCAGATTCCGCGGCCGTTCGCGCACCTCTCCGTTCTCGAGAACGTCGCGCTGCCCGCCATGTTCGGCCGCGATGCGCTCCCCCGCGCGGAGGCGGGGCACGAGGCGCGCCGCTGGCTAGCGTTCACCGGTCTCGACGCGAAAGCGACGTCGCTCCCGGGCGAGCTCAACCTGCACCAGAGAAAATTTCTCGAGCTCGCCCGCGCGCTCGCTTCGCGCCCGAGCCTGCTCCTGCTCGACGAAGTGTTCTCCGGCCTCACTCACGCCGAGATCGACGACGCCATCCGCCTGATCCGCGCGATCCGAGCGCAAGGAGCGACCATCGTCTTCGTCGAGCACGTCATCCGTGCGGTGATGGAGCTCACCGACCGCATCGTCGTGCTCAGCTACGGCCGCGTCATCGCCGAGGGCGATCCGCGCGCGGTGATGCGAGAGCCGGACGTGGTCGCCGCCTACCTGGGGAAGCCCCATGCTTGAAGTCGAGCGCATCCGCGTCTCCTACGGAGCTGCGCCCGCGATCTCGGAGGTGTCGATCCGCATCGGCCCGGGCGAGCTTGCGTGCGTGGTCGGTCCGAACGGCGCTGGAAAGACGACGCTCATCAATGCGATCGCGGGACTGCATCCCATAGAAGCCGGTGCGCTGCGCCTGGACGGCCGGGATCTCTCGCGGCTGGCGCGGCACGCGTTCTGCGGCGAAGGCATCGCCATCGTGCCCGAGGGGCGGAGGCTCTTTGCCGGCATGAGCGTGCGCGAGAACCTCGAGCTCGGCAGCTACCGGCGTGCGGCGCGCGCGCGGCGCGCCGCATCGCTCGAACGGGTCTGCGAGGTCTTTCCCATCCTGCGCGAGCGGCTCGAGCAGCCGGCGGGCACGCTCTCCGGCGGCCAGCAGCAGATGCTCGCCATCGGGCGCGCGCTCATGGCGCAGCCGCGCCTGCTCCTGCTCGATGAGCCCTCGCTCGGTCTCGCCCCTGCGGTAGTGCTCGCCGTATTCAACGTGATCAAGGAGATCAACGCGGGCGGCGTCGCCGTGCTGCTCGTCGAGCAGAACGCGGCCCTCGCGCTCGAGATCGCCGCACGCGCCTACGTGCTCGAGGAGGGCCGCATCGCCGCCGAAGGCTCGCCGGAAGCCTTGCTCGCGCAACCGCACATCCGCCGGGCCTACCTGGGATGAGGTGCTAGTATTTGCATGAGGATGCCTGAAGAGGAGGACGCCGATGCCCTTCGTGAAAGTCACCGACCTTGCCTATGGACGGCTGCAGTCGCCCAGCCTCGATGAAGCCGAGGAGTTCCTCACCCACTTCGGCATGGTCCGCTCCGAGCGGACGCCGAGCGCGCTCTACATGCGCGGCACCGATCCCGCCCACCACCTGCATGTCACCCACCTCGGGCCATCGAAATTCGTCGGCCTCGCCTTCCACGTCGAGCGCGAGAGCGACCTCAAAAAGCTCGCCAAGGCGCCCGGCGCCTCCGGCATCGAGCACCTCGACGAGCCGGGCGGCGGCAAGCGCGTGCGCATCGACGACCCGCACGGCTACCAGATGGAAGTGATTTTCGGCATGAAGAAGCTCAAACGCCTGCCGACGCGCAAGAACGTGCTCAACTGGGGCGACAAGAAACTGCGGCGCGCCGGCGAGCTCATGCGCCTCCCGCGCGGGCCTTCGCAGGTGAAGCGCATCGCCCACGGCGTCATCATGACGCAGAACGCAAAAGAGAGAACCAAGTGGTACCGCGAGATGTTCGGCTTCCTGTGTTCGGACGACGTCTACGCCGGTCCCAAGGAGAACATCATCGCCTCGTTCAACCGCTGCGACCGCGGCAAGACCTTCGTCGATCACCACGTGTTCCTGTGCCTCGAGGGGCCGAAGACGGGATTGAATCACCTCTCCTTCGAAGTGCAGAGCATCGACGACGTCATGCTCGGCCACGAGCACCTGCGCGAGACGGGCAAGTATCAGCACGTGTGGGGCATCGGGCGGCATGTCCTCGGCAGCCAGATCTACGACTACTGGAAGGATCCGTGGGGCCGGGTGCACGAGCACTGGACCGACACCGACGTGCTCAACTCGCGCCATCGCCCCAAGCTGCTTCCGGCGGAGGAAGGCTTGCGCTCGCAGTGGGGGGAGCCCGTGCCGCAGGAATTTATCACCCACGCGATCCCGTAGCCCGGGAGCCATGAAGGCGATCGTCATCCGCGAGTTCGGGCCGCCCGAAGTGATGCGCCTCGAAGAAGTGCCGACGCCCGTGCCGGTGGCGGGCGAGGTGCTCATCGAGGTCCATGCGGTGTCGGTGAACCGCACGCTCGATCTCGTCGTGCGATCCGGCACGTACGCCGTGCCGATCAAGCTCCCGCATGTGCTCGGCGTCGATCCGTCCGGCGTCGTCGCCGCGGTCGGACCCGGCGTGACCGCGCGCAAACCCGGCGATCGCGTCGTGACGCTGCAGTTCGTGCGGCCGCCGGCTGCGAACTCGTTTCCGGTCATACTCGGCCTGCACGTCTGGGGCGGGTATGCGCAGTACGTGAAAGTCCCGGTCGCGTGCACGCACCCGATTCCCGACGGCGTCGATTTCCCGGTCGCGACGGCGGTCGCGCGCCACGCGCCGGTCGCCTTCAGCATGCTGCGCGACATCGCGGGGCTGAAATCCGGCGACTGGGTGCTCGTGATGGGCGCATCGGGGGGCCTGGGCAGCGCCGGTATCCAGGTTGCGAAATACCTTGGCGCGAAAGTCATCGCCGCTGCCGGCGCCGACGAGCGGGTCAAGGCGGCTGTTGCGCTCGGCGCCGACGCCGGGATCAATTACCGCACGCAGAGCCTGACCGGGGAAGCGATGCGCATCACGGACAAGCGCGGCGTCGACGTGGTGTTCGAGAACATCGGCGACCCCGATCTCTTTCCCGGGGCCTTCGCCGCGCTCGCGCGCGGCGGCCGCCTCATCACCGCGGGCGGCCACGGCGGGGGCACCGTCCCGCTCGACGTGAAGCAGCTCTATCTGAACCAGAACACGATCATCGGCTCGTTCGGGCGGATCATGCCCGCGGACGTGGAGCTGGCCTTGAGCGCGGCGGCCGAAGGCCGCTACCGCGTGCTCATCGACCGCATCCTGCCGCTCGCCGAAGCGGCGAAGGCGCACCGCCTCGTCGACGCGCGCGCCGGGATAGGCAAAGTCATCCTGCAGCCCACCTTGTCGTGAAGCGCAGCACCGAACGCTTCCTCACCACGCACACCGGCAGCCTGCCGCGTCCCGAGGACCTCGTGCGCATGATGTACGCCAAGGAGGAGGGCGTGCCGGTCGATCACAAGGCGCTCGGCGCGCGCATCCGCTCCGCGGTGGAGGAGATCGTGCAAAAGCAGGCCGGAGCGGGCGTCGACGTCGTCAACGACGGCGAGATGTCGAAGCCCAGCTACGCCACCTACGTCAAGGACCGCCTCGAGGGATTCGGCGGCACGGGCAACACCCTCGTATACCAGGACCTCGTCGAATTTCCGAACCTCGCCAAGCGCGTGTTCGGCGACCCGGGCCGCTCGCGCAGGAAGACCCCGGCGTGCAACGCGCCGATCGGCGTGCGCGACCCGAAGGCCGCTCGGGACGACGTCGACAACCTGAAAGCCGCCGCGTCCAAAGTAAGGACCGAGGAAATGTTCATGAGCGCGGCCTCCCCCGGCGTGATCGGGCTCTTCTTCAGGAACGACCACTATCCGAGCCAGGAGGCCTACCTTTTCGCGATTGCGGATGCGATGCGCAACGAGTACGAGGCGGTTGCAAAGGCCGGAATCGTCCTGCAGATCGACTGCCCGGACCTCGCCATGGGCCGGCACATCCAGTACGCGAGCCTGTCCCTGGAAGAATTCCGCAAGAAGGCGCGGCTGCACGTCGAGGCGCTCAACCATGCGCTCGCGAACATCCCACCGGATCGGCTGCGAATGCACCTGTGCTGGGGCAACTACGAAGGCCCGCACCACTGCGACGTGCCGCTCGAACAGGTCATCGACATCGTGTTCCTCGCGCGGCCCACGGCGATCTCCTTCGAGGCCGCCAACCCGCGCCACGCGCACGAGTGGAAGCTGTTCGAGACCGTCAAGCTTCCCGAAGGCAAGGTGTTGATCCCCGGCGTGCTCGAATCGAAGACCAATTTCATCGAGCACCCGGAGCTGATCGCCCAGCGCATCGGCCGCTACGCGAAGCTCGTCGGACGCGAGAACGTCATCGCGGGGAGCGATTGCGGCTACGGCACCTGGGTCGGGCAGGCGGCGGTGGACCCGGACGTGGTGTGGGCGAAGATGGCGGCGATGGCCGAAGGCGCGAGAATCGCCACGAGAGAGTTCTGGCGCTAGGCATGCCCCTGCGGCGCTTCCTCGGGATAGTGAAGCGTGAGAAGAAGTTCCTCGGCGAGGAGCTCGCGCGCACGCAGAAGATGATGCCGCTCCTGATGAAGCCGCGGAACGGCGGGCGCTGGACGCCGGAGGAGAAGCGCGAGCTAATCGAGCACCTGAAGCGCCTGTCGGGAATGGGTCCCTACGTCGCGCTTCTCCTGCTTCCGGGAGGATTGGCGCTGCTGCCGCTGCTCGCGTGGTGGCTTGACCGGCGCCGCGACCGCCGGCCGCCCCCCTAGGCGGTCACTCGCGGTACGAAGGATCGATAGCGTCGAGCTTCCTGATCAGCGCCGGCCACTCGAGGATGCCCAGCTTGCGGCGCACCCCGGGCTGGTACAGATGCGATGCGTCCTCGATGATCTTGCGCGGCGGGAGCGAGATCTCGGTGTTGCAGGCGAGCGTCGTCACCTGGAGCTGGCAGGCGCGCTCCAGGCGGAAGATGTTGTCGAACGCCTGCGGGATGCTAGCGCCGACGACCAGCAGCCCGTGGTTCCTGAGGATCATCGCCTCGCGGTTTCCCAGGTCGAGCACCAGGCGCTCCTGCTCGTCCATGTTGATCGCGACCCCTTCGTAGTCGTGGTAGCCGATGTCGATGAAGCGCATCGCCGTCTGCGCGAACGGCATCAGCCCGGCTTTCATCGCCGACACCGCCATCCCGGCGATGGTATGGGTATGGATGACGCAGTCCACCTCGTGCCGCGCGCGGTGGATCGCGCTGTGGATGATGAACCCGGCCTTGTTGATGTCGTACTCGGTCGGGTTGAACAGGATCTTGCCGTCCAGGTCGAGCTTGATGAAGCACGAGGCGTGCATCTGATCGTAGAGCATGCCGTAGGGATTGATGAGGAAGGCGTCGTCCTCGCCCGGGACGCGGGTCGAGATGTGGTTCGCGATCATCTCGTCCATGCCGTAGAGGTGGACGAGGCGGTAGGCGGCGGCGAGGTCGATGCGCTTCGCCCATTCCTCGCGGCTCACCTGCTCGCGGACCGATTTCTGCTTCTTGATGCGGGTGACGCTCATGACGTGCTCCTCGTGCCCGAGTGCGATGCCGCGTAGTTTAACTCCGACCACCCGCTCGCGGGCGTACCCTTTCATTTGCCGAAAAAGCCATCGCTCCCTCTCTTGCGGACGCCCTATCCGTCGTGTATTTGAACCACATTGAGCGCACGGGTAGCATGATTTCGTAATGTCCACTTATCCTTCATTGCTGATTGTCGATCATCCCGGTGTGGGCGAAGCATTTGCGGCTGCGGGAATTGGCGGGTAACCACGACACCGAAGTACCGGCTGCGGCGTGCATTGACTATTTGGACACTCGCGCGGATCCGGACGTATCGGCGTTGCTGGAGTGAGCCTTGGCGAGTACTACGCCCCGCGTGCGGCGGCGTTCGAGAAGCGCTTCAAGTGCTGCGTGTGCTCCGGCTCACTGTACGATTTCGACGAGATCATGGAAGACCGTGCCGCGAATCGTAGCGAACCGTCGGTGTCGGGACACGACGACCCGAAGGGTACTTTTTTGCGTTGCTTGGAGCTAGGTTGCTTTAGCCGCGGCAGGAACCCGGCAGGAACTTCGGATTCAAGGTCGTACCGTCGGCCCCTGCATTACCACAGCGCCAGCCCCAGACCGTGCCTCCGCCCACATCGGCAGAGGTCATCGGCACGGCACCGCCGCCGCCGGGGTTTTTCATCGGAACCAGGGTAACTACTCTGCCGTTGATGGGAGGGACAAGGGTGGCGGAGAACCCCTGAATCGACACCGTGACCTTGCCGTTGATGTCCGTAACGATGGTGT
>Ga0193733_1000585_pt1 | contig 11795 bp, 18 predicted proteins | sample U1s2metaG_FD_145076 | JGI IMG/M metagenome (GOLD analysis project Ga0193733, IMG submission 145076) | Soil microbial communities from a riparian zone of the East river system, Colorado, United States - U1s2 | ecosystem: Environmental > Terrestrial > Soil > Riparian zone | place: USA: East River... | reverse complement strand
TAGTTGGTGGCAGCGGTCACCCGGCGATGACAGCCACTGACTGATCTGGGAAGCGCCGCGAGCCGGTCGCATGGCGCGAGCGCTTCCGTCAGCGGCGCGAGGAAGCCATCGCTCAAATGCAGGTCGACAAGGACGGGTGGGAGAAAGCCCGCCGGGCCAACACGCTGCCGGCGCACGAGATTGCCGCGGGCGATTATAGTCACCCCGCCTACGGGTTGATGTCGATCAGGGAACGAGACGGTGTGCTGCACTGGTCCTGGCGCGGCCTGTTCGCCATCATGGCTCACCGTCATTATGAGACGTTCGAGCTGCCAGAGGTACCGGACCGCCATGTGCCGGACAGGCTTCCCCTAACGTTCGTCACCGATCGCGACGGGAACATCGTCAGTCTCTCGGCGCCGCTTGAGCCGGCCGTCAAGGATATCGTATTCACCTTGGAACCACCGCCATCTGGGCGCTGTTCCATTTTGCTCACTTCGAAATATTTGACGAACGGATGGCGGCAGCTGACCCCAACCTCTTGCCGCGGTCGCTAGGCTCCGGTTGCGATCCCCGCGCCGGGGCCGTTTGTTTAGGGCGCCTGTGAAAAGCACAACGCCGCCTGAGCGGAGTATGATCGCTCGGCGGCGTTGGTATTTCCCAGGCCGGGTCCTCAAAATCCCCAGCATTCGGTTGCGCCGCGCCCCACATCGCGTCGACGGGGGATGGCCCGTCATCGTTCCGTCTGCTAGCTTCCGAACGTCCCGAAAATGCTGGGGAGGCGAGCTATGCTTTTACCTGTGCAATACGCTTGGTTTGAGCCCGTGCTCATTGCAGCCATCGTGGTATTCATCATTGATTTAGTTGGCAACTCGATCGGTTTCGGCAACCGCTTCCTCAGCGCCCTAATGAGCGCCCTCGTGTTCGCCCTCGTGTTCGGAACCCTTGTCTATTTTGGTTACGGCAGCGTGTCGATGTCAGTGACGACGACGCCGAGTACAACTGCCCCTGCTCAAACGCAAAAGTAGATCGGCCCAAACAGAAATGCTGGCTCGGTGCTGCGGCTGTTCGCCGCTCAAATCTTGTCATTTCAGTTGGAGTGGGCTAACTCGGGCGATCTATAAAATGCGCCCGCAATCTGCACGACTACGATGTCCGGTGTCGGTCTTTTGCTAATAGCGGAAGTCGATAGACTCAAGAGGTCGCCAACTGAGTGTTAATCGGCGTGGGGTCCCGACGCCGATCGGCGCGCTAAGCTATTGATCTACCCTACGGTAGAGGGGTCACTCTTGGATGCCTATTCACAGCCATGCAGCAGAAGTAGCGTAAGGATGCGGTTTCGCATGCATGAACTTCCGTTGGGTGCGCGCCGGCGACATTTTGCGTGTCGTGGCCCGGGACATATTTCTGACTTTCGATAATTAGGTCTTACCGACGCTCTGAATTCAGCGCGTCATCGGTGACGGCAATATTTGTGTGGGCGCCGACAAAATGCACGGGACAAAATAAGGATATGAAGGGGACGCGATAGAATGTGTGGGCGCGACGTCTATTCGCCATCGCGCTCGGCTACGAGGACCTCAACGACCATGAGACGCTGCGCCACGATCCATTGATGGCGGTGCTGGCGGGGAAGCTTGAGGCGCGGCGCGCGGACTGCGCCGCAGTGGCCGGCAAATCGACGTTGAACCGGCTGGAATTGTCGAAGCCGGAACCATCGCGCTACCACAAGATCAGCTACGATGCGGAGGCGGTGGAGCGACTATTCGTCGATCTGTTTCTCGAGGCGCATCGGACGGCGCCGAGCCAGATCACCCTCGATCTCGACGCCACCGATGATCCGTTGCATGGTGAGCAGGAAGGGCGCTTCTTTCATGGCTACTACAAATCCTATTGTTACCTGCCGCTGTATATTTTTTGCGGGCGGCACCTGCTTTGCGCCAAGCTGCGCCGGTCCGATATCGACGCCAGCGCGGGCTCTGTTGAAGAGGTGGCGCGGATCGTTGCGCAGATCCGCGGGCGCTGGCCCAAGGTACGCATTCTGCTGCGGGCGGATTCGGGGTTTACACGCGACGATCTGATGACGTGGTGCGAACTGAACGACGTCGACTATCTGTTCGGTTTGGCCAAGAATGACCGGCTGATCGCAGAGATCGCGGCCGAGCTTGCCGAGGTCGCCGAGGAGAACCGCCAGAGCGGCAAGCCAGCCCGGCGCTTCAGGGACTTCCAATACAGGACGCGCAAGAGTTGGAGCCGGCAGCGCCGCGTCGTCGGCAAGGCCGAGTGGATGATCCCATCCGTCGCCGAGAGCGAGAGCGCGACAAAGCCCCGGCGCAAGAAGAAATCCATCAAGGTCGGCGACATCGACCTGGCAACACTGGAAGGCCGGGCCAATCCGCGCTTCGTCGTCACCTCGCTGCAGGCCGGCCAGTATCAGGCCCGTGCGCTCTACGAGAAGCTCTATTGCGCCCGCGGCGAGATGGAAAACCGTATCAAGGAATGTCAGCTCGATCTGTTCGCCGACAAAACCTCCACCCGCACCATGCGCGCCAACCAGTTGCGCCTTTGGCTGTCCTCCATGGCCTATGTCCTGATCAGCGCGTTGCGCCGCATCGCCCTGGCCACGACCAGCTTCGCAGACGCTACATGCGGCACCATCCGCCTGAAGCTGTTCAAAATTGGCGCCCATGTCCGCATCAGCGTCCGCAGGATCAAGTTCTCGATGGCATCGGCGTTTCCCTACACCGATGTCTTTCGAACCGCATGGGCCGAGCTCGACAGCGCGGCTCTCTGAACCCTCGGCCCACAGGAGAACATCCACACCCTATGACCATGAAACACGCTGACCAACCCGCCGCAGCGGGCGAGAAGTCATGCCCAAATGACCGCCGACGGTTGTGGTATCGCCGACGTCAACTTGCCGCAGCACTCGATCAAATGGCGTGAGAAATCCGGGCTAGTCGAGGTTGCAGGTTGATTTCCTCCCAACCTAAGGACATCGCCATGTCAACCCGCTTTGGCGCCACCGACATCCCTTCCTGCCCCAAATGTAAAAAAATCATGCGCTTAAACATCATGCGCTCAACGAGGCGCACGCCGCATCCGAAATATGGCTACGACCTTGAACGGCAGATATTCATATGCCCGGTCTGCATGCATGAAATTCAGAGAGACGCCGACAGCATGGGCGAGATCACCGAGTGACCTCGGAAACGCAAGCATCAACGCCGTGGCCGCCTAAGACGATATCGAGCGATGAAGACAGCGAGCGGCTAGACCGCGCGCTTAGCGACCTCATGAAAGAGGGGCAACGGATCCACGATTTCATCGAACGCCTCGACCACGCAATCGAGGATGCCGTCCGAAGAAAATGATGTAAGGCGTCTCCTTACCTCAAGACACACCTTCCGGTGGTCCCTGCGTACCATTCAGTGAGAACCTTCAAGCCCAAGCTGTAGGACGGTTTGCGTACGCCTTCGCTTCCGCAGTTTGATGGGGGAACGCCCTGGACGATCCCGAACCTGGTGCTTCACGATAAGCCCATGCGGCTGGCCAACATGCGAACCCACGGGCGTCGCCACGTGTTCGTCAATTGCGGCAATCCGGACTGTTATCACAACGCCGAATTGGACGTCAGCGGGCTCCCCGACAACGTGACCTTTGGGAAGCTGCAACGGCGGATGCTCTGCACCGTGTGCGATCATCGCGGCGCCGACGTTTGGCCCGTCCTGGCTGCGTCATGGCTGATTGGGCCGCCCCACCGGATCGGACGCCAATCGGGCATTGCCTTTTTGCACCCGCTCAGATTGACTCCAGCCAACGACAGGATGGGAAATGCCCCTTGTTAGTGATCGAAAAAGCAAGCCCCTTTCGCACAGCAACTCGCGGTCGATCGGCTTTTGGATGAGCGTCGAGGGTCGAACGCCGATTCAGCCCGTCCGTGTCCTGGTCAGCTACAAAGCCCTATCGCAGCTCGAGCCGACGAACGTCCGAGATTTGCATGGGGCCCTGGAGAATTTCGATCAGTTCAGATCGCAAGTCGAGCGCGCCGCAAGCCGCAAGTTTGATAGGTACGGATTCGATCCAGAAAAATATGAGGGAATGCCGGCCATCAGATTGATCGACGTCGATTTGACATAGGTTAGGGCCTGCGCCCCTACAAATTGACCGCTATGTCCTGGTCCAACGGCTTCGACGATCCGACTCCCCTGCCCCGCGGTCGCCATCTCGTCACCCTCAAGGACGCCGCCAACTATATTCAGAAGCTTCCCGAGGCCGAGCAGTTGCTCGATGAGTGGCAGGCCGCGGTAGAAGCCCTGCTCCTGGTCGTCGAGCTTAACGGCCTACGATGATGGCGCGCATCGGCATGCTGCGAGCATTGAACCGCGGCTACGTTCGGGAGTTTGATTCATCGCGCAAGGACACGCATTGGGGGGGAAGCAAAAGCTCAAGAGGGATCAGCTGTCCCACCACAGAAAAAGCCGGCGGGCGTTACACCGTCGGCTTTTCCTTGCGACTGCCGGCCCGGGGTGACGTCCGGTTCCGCCGCATTCCTACGTAATCGTGCAACGATATGGTTAACGATAGATTACTCTCACAACGCAAATACCAATCATCTCGTTCCGGCTTTCGCCAATTCATCCAGCCCTCGGTCGCTATTTCCCGAGCTTGATTGGTCTCGCCAACGCGGCCACGGCGCAGCACCTGCGCATACCACCGCATGATTGGAAGCCGCCGCAACGGCCCGCCTGTCTCTGATCGCGGCTGGAAACGGCCGTTCGATGATCCGATCCCCCTGCGCGGCGGGCGCCAGCTAGTCGCCCTCGAGGATGCGGCGGAGAAATAGGTTCCGTACGCACTGCTCGGCGACCGCCGGACGTCACCAAATTATTGACTTCCGGAAACATTATTCCGTCGCCTGACTTTGTCTCAGGAGAGGCTTTTCGATGAACCTGACGGCGGAAGATCTTCATCATCGGCTCGATCAGCTGCGGCTTCTTGCATCCGAGACCGACGACCCGTTGGCTGAGCGGCTTGTACGAGACCTGATTGTGGAGCTCGAGGATATGCTGCGGGCTCACGGCGCGCTAGCGAGCGAAGAAAAGTAGACACGAGGATCATCAGCGGCAAGCGCGCTGTCAAGGCCGAGACAAAAAAGGACAAGCCCGCGGCGTCGAGAACACGGAAACGAGCATGATCCCGGAGAAACTGAAACGAAAAAATTAAATAACGCGAAGGCATGGACCTCAGGCGAGGATGAGCGACTTCGGAAGCTTATCATCTCCAATGCCTCGGTCTTGGACATCGCCGCCGACCTCGGGCGAACCGTGAAGGCAGTGAGGGCGCGCGCCCACGCCCTACGGATCGCGCTTGGCCGCTCGCGGTTTCGGGTAAAGGCAAAGGCAAAATAACCGCATCTTTGTGAGCAAAGTGCCGGCGATCTCGGTTTCGATAATCAGACCTTACCGACGCCCTGAGCATTTAGCGCCACATCGACCGAATCTCAGCGATAAGGATAGGATCAAGGATGCGCGATCGCACGCGGTCACCTATGCCTTCAGTGCGCCATTGACTGCAGCGAGCTTCGCGTGCGCTTTGCCGAGCTGCTTGTCCTTGTCGGCAAGTTCCACCTCGAGCGTAGCGATATGGGCCTTGACCTTGGCGTGTTCTTCCGACAGCACCACCTCGGGTTTTTCCTCAGGCAGCGGAGCGTCCGTGACCTCGACATAGAGCGGCACGTCGACGAGCCCAGCGCCCACAGTCCCGTGCGGTCCGTTCTCACCCTCCGGCAGCGTGAATTCGAAGCCGGGATCGCGGATCGCGCCGAACTTTTCGGCGCGCAGTCAGACGATAACGTTTGGTCATGGATGTCTCCTCGGCGGGGATGTGGATGACGGGTGACGAAGCCGTGATTGAGCCAGGAAAAGCGCCGCGTTTATCAACACCAGGAAAGCCGATCTCAGACGAGACTAAGCGCCAAGCGCCAGGCAAGCGCACGGGACAAAATAAGGACATGAGGCGGATTGTCGGGCGAAAGCTCGTTTGCTGCTCGTCCTAGTTTGGCGAGCCGATCGAGCGATCTCACCGGATAACCGGCAGCCCGCTGAGGCCGATGACCGGAAATTCCCTGTTAATCGGCGTGGGGTCCCGACGCCGATCGGCGCGCTAAGCTATTGATCTACCCTACGGTAGAGGGGTTACTCTTGGATGCCTATTCACACCATCAGCGGCAAGCGCGCTGCCAAGGCTGAAGCAAAGAAAGAAAGCCTGCGGCGCCGAGGGCCCGGAAACGAGCATAACCGGAGGACATCGCAACGAGACGAATAAATAACTGCGAGGCGTGGACTTCAGACGAGGATGAGCAACTTCGGCAGCTCGTCGTCTCCAATGTCTCGCTATCCGACATCGCGGAAGATTTGGGGCGAACCGCTTCCGCCGTGAGGGCGCGCGCCCATGCAATACGAATTGCCCTCAGGCGCTCGCGGTTTATCGTGAAGACGAAGGCAAAATGATCCGACCACGTCCACGCGCCTCGGCTGAACGAAGTGGAAATGATTGGTGATAAGTCCCGACACGAAAGCGCCTGATTAACAATCGAAACTGTCATCGCAGCCCGCTCGCGCGCACGAGCGCTGCTAAAGCGATTACCCTGCGAAGACAGGGTCGAATCCCCCGGTTGATCAAAAACTGACCGCCTCCGGGCGGTCTTTTGTTTGGCGGCGGCTCGGCGAACAGAAATGCGGGATTGTGATCTCGCTGAATCGGCCCGCGTGAAGAGAGTAAATTTCCCGAAAGAAATTTGGGATGAGCGACAGAGATCGCCCCAAAGCACTGCGCCCTCGCGTTAATGCAGCCGGAAGACTCCGTCCACGGCGCGTAGTTCGGCAGGCTTGATCAGTTTGGAGTGCGCGACGGTGACCGCGAACAGCGGGCCTTCGAGCTTTGTTTCCCAGAACGCGAGGAAATTCTTTAGCACCGGGAAATTCGGAAACATATCGTAGTCCTGCCAGACGTAAGTTTGCAGCAGCCAGCGCCGATCCGGACGGCGATAAACGATTTCCGCTGTTGTCAGTCCGTAGCCTAAGACCTGCTTCCTGAAATCCTTCGAAACCCCGTCTTTCTCGACCATGCCAACCTCCAGCCCGACCTGAAAAAGCAATGCATGATTCTCGCGCCAAAAATGAAAACGTTCAATAGGTCATAGTAATCAACGCGCTAGCAGCATGTTACTTCGCCTGCTAGCAATCGCTGCAAGTGTTCCTCCTCGAGAAACTCAAGTTGCAGTCAAACATCGTGGGCCGAAGCCCTTGCGCCGCAGCGTCACAAGCTTATGTGAAGAGCGGCTAGCACTCGCTCACTGCGACTGCCAAATTCAGAAATAATCACAAAAGCCAAGGAGGATCGCATGAAATTCCGTCCGCTCCACGACCGCGTCGTGGTCAAACGCATCGATGCCGAAGACAAAACCGCTGGCGGCATCATCATTCCGGACAGTGCCAAGGAGAAGCCCTCGCAGGGCGAAATCACGGCGGTCGGTCCAGGCGGCCGCGACGAAGCCGGCAAGCTGATCCCGATCGACCTCAAGATTGGCGACCGCGTGCTGTTCGGCAAATGGTCGGGCACCGAGGTCAAGCTCGATGGCCAGGAGCTGCTGATCATGAAGGAAAGCGACATCATGGGCGTTCTCACTGACGTTCCCGCCGCCAAGAAGAAGGCCGCTTAAGCGCTTTAGCCCGTTCCCTTATCCTGAGGAGTCGGCGTAGCCGGCGTCTCGAAGGATGAGGCCCGCAAGTTCAAATCTCATCCTCAAGAGCCCGCCCAGTAGCCCGGTCTTTGGGATCTGACCAGTTGAAAACGGAGATCATTATGTCAGCCAAAGAAGTTAAATTCGGCGTTGATGCGCGGGACAAGATGCTGCGCGGCGTCGACATTCTCAACAACGCGGTGAAAGTGACGCTTGGCCCGAAGGGCCGCAACGTCGTGCTCGACAAGTCGTTTGGCGCACCCCGCATCACCAAGGACGGCGTCACCGTCGCCAAGGAAATCGAGCTTGAGGACAAATTCGAGAACATGGGCGCTCAGATGGTGCGCGAAGTCGCCTCCAAGGCGGCCGACGCTGCCGGCGACGGCACCACCACCGCGACCGTGCTGGCCGCGGCGATCGTTAGAGAAGGTGCTAAGTCGGTTGCCGCCGGCATGAACCCGATGGATCTGAAGCGCGGTATCGATCTGGCTGTGGACGCCGTGGTCGCCGACCTCGTCAAGAACTCCAAGAAGGTCACCTCGAACGAGGAAATCGCTCAAGTCGGCACCATTTCCTCCAACGGCGATGCCGAAATCGGCAAATTCCTCGCCGACGCCATGAAGAAGGTCGGCAACGAGGGCGTCATCACGGTTGAAGAAGCCAAGTCGCTCGAGACCGAACTCGAGGTCGTCGAAGGCATGCAGTTCGACCGCGGCTACATCTCGCCCTACTTTGTCACCAACGCGGATAAGATGCGCGTTGAAATGGAAGATGCCTACGTCCTGATCAATGAAAAGAAGCTGTCTCAGTTGAATGAACTGCTTCCGCTGTTGGAAGCCGTGGTGCAGAGCGGCAAGCCGCTGGTCATCATTGCGGAAGACGTCGAAGGCGAAGCTCTCGCCACCCTCGTCGTCAACCGTTTACGCGGCGGCCTCAAGGTCGCGGCCGTCAAGGCTCCGGGCTTCGGCGATCGCCGCAAGGCGATGCTGCAGGACATCGCAGTTTTGACCGGCGGTCGGGCGATCTCGGAAGATCTCGGCATCAAGATGGAGAACGTCACGCTCGCCATGCTGGGTCGCGCCAAGAAGGTGATGATCGACAAGGAGAACACCACCATCGTCAGCGGCGCTGGCAAGAAGACCGACATCGAGGCGCGGGTCAATCAGATCAAGGTGCAGATCGAGGAAACCACCTCGGACTACGACCGTGAAAAGCTGCAGGAGCTTCTAGCCAAGCTCGCGGGCGGCGTCGCGGTGATCCGCGTCGGCGGCGCGACTGAAACCGAAGTGAAGGAGCGTAAGGATCGCGTTGATGACGCGATGCATGCGACCCGTGCGGCGGTTGAAGAAGGCATCGTGCCGGGCGGCGGCGTCGCGCTGTTGCGCGCCTCCCAGCACCTCAAGGGGCTGCGCACCAAGAACGACGACCAGAAGACCGGCGTCGAGATCGTCCGCAAGGCCCTCTCCTGGCCGGCACGCCAGATCGCCATCAACGCGGGCGAAGACGGCTCGGTGATCATCGGCAAGATCCTCGAAAAGGATCAGTATGCCTACGGCTTCGACTCGCAGACTGGCGAATATGTCAACTTGATCACCAAGGGCATCATCGACCCGACCAAGGTGGTTCGTGTGGCGATCCAGAACGCGGCCTCGGTCGCGGCGCTGCTGATCACCACTGAAGCCATGGTGGCCGAAGTGCCGAAGAAAAACGCCGGCGGCGGCATGCCTGCGGGTGGGGGCGGCATGGGTGGTATGGATTTCTAAGTCCAACCGTTCAGCGCTCAAAAGAAAGAGAAAGGCCCGGCAGCGATGCCGGGCCTGTCTGCATTAGCTACACGTCCATCTCGACGACGATAGCTGCATGGAGGTGACCGCTCCCAAGGGATCAAGCGGAGATCGTGCAGCACGTCGCCGATCGTATTTTCGCCGAGCGTGGCGTCCGCTATGGCCGCGTGGAAACAGATCGCTGACGAAATTCAAACTCGATGCGACATTGAAGGTGTTGCGGTCCCCGAACATGTGACCGATTTCGTCGCGAGTCACACAGGCCCGATCCGACAACTCAGCCTGCGCCTTCCGTGATGGCATCCCCAAGAAAGAAGCCCGCCGCTATCGGCACAAAGGCAGCCTATCCCGGATTCATCGAACCGGCATTGGCGACGTCAATCGAAAAGGTACCCGCTGGCGAACGCTGGATTCATGAGATCAAGTTCGATGGCTACCGGGTTCAGGTCCATCTCAGGGACGCCGCCGTCAAGGTGTTCACCCGGCGCGGTAACGACTGGACCAACCGTTTCCGAAAGGTCGCAGCCGACGCCTGGAACATCAACGCCGGATCGGCGATCATCGATGGCGAGGTGGTGGTCCCGGCAGATGACGGCACCACGGACTTCTCAGTGTTGCAGAACGAGCGTAAGGCCTTGCTCAGGAAAATCATCGACAAGACCGACATCCAGTTCAGCGAGAGCTTCGAGATCGATGGTCGCGAGATGTACAAGCACGCATGCAAGACGGGCCTGGAGGGCGTCGTCTCGAAGGTCGGCGACAGCCGGTACGTCTCGGGTCGCGTCAACGATTGGGTGAAAAAGACCTGCGCTCAGCGTGAAACGCTGGCAATCGCCGGTTTCGCGCTCGATGGCAAAAAATGGGACGGCATCTATCTCGGCAGACGCAAGGGCAAAGAGTTGATCTATGCGGGCAAGGTCGACCACGGCTTTGACACGGCATCAGCCAAGGATTTGCGGGCGCGGCTCAAGCCGCTGATCCGGGAAACGCAGCCCTATGCCAAGAAAATCGCGCATCGCGGCATCTGGGTCGAGCCGTCGCTGCTCGCCGAGATCGAATACCGAGCGAAGTCAGCCGGGGGCAAGGTGCGCCATCCTTTCTTCAAGGGCATCCGGGAGATTTTATGAGCTGGCGCGTGGCCTTGATGTGGGGGACCGTCATCGTCGCCGTCGTCCTCGGCGTGATCGCCGCAGCTTACTTTTCGTTCGGATGAATGATGAAGCTCACTCACAAATTTGCAGAGATGACGCCGGACAAACGCCCGCAAGACCCGCACATGGACGGCACTGGCCTGCGCTTCGAAACCATGGAGCACGGCGGCGAATATCCCGACACCATGCCCCAGGCCATCAAGCTAATCGATGCTCAGGGACGGTCCGCCATCTATGTGCCGATCACACAAGACGGCAAGGTGGTCGACAGCCAAGGGTATATACTCGACCCGGACGATGAATGATGGCCTGTGATGTCTGCTTTCAGGGGTGATGCAGACATCCCATGTCACCAGCTTAACGTCGCTTTTGACCCTGACCGGACGTTTCTTCCGGATCGCCCGATTGCTATTGCGAGTTCGGATACCACTCCGGCAGCTTGGGAATGTCAGGGTCCAGAAAATCCCAGGCATGGCCGCGCGAGGCGTAGAGGACGATGGCGGGCTTGAAAGACACGGCACCGTCGACGCTTCCGACATAGATGCCGATGAATTCGGGACTCTTGTCCGGCTTGTTGTAGACTGAGACACCGCAGTTCGGGCAAAAGCCCTTTCGTTTCGTTGCACCTCGGTCGCTGGTGCGCGCGATTTCGCGAACCTCACCTGATATCTCGAACGTGGCTCGCGAAAATACAAGGACCGAACTGTGCCCGCCGCCGGAATCCATCTGGCAATCCCGGCACTGGCATTGAAAGCCGCGAATTGGCTCCGCGCTGATGGTGTAACGAACCGCGCCACAGGAGCAGCCGCCTGAAAATCCCATGGTGGAGTCTCCTCGGAGTTTGTCCCGAAACGTTCGGCAAGAACGCCGGCCGACTCCATTAGAGCTATGAAATGCCCGTCGCCGTCGACGGTATACGCCCGATACTCTGCCACCCCGTAGCCCCCGAGGCCCTACCCTATCGGCACGGGGTACATCCGCCCATGCCTTCAACTTTCGCATTGTGTCACGCTAATCGCCGCTGTCAACGAATAGCCACTGCAACTAAGCGTCGCAGGATCGTCAATGCAGCATCGTCGGCGCGGAGACGACGCCACGAGGCCGCGCTGGCCGGATATGCTGTCGTCCAGGCTCAAG
>Ga0193733_1000584_pt1 | contig 11813 bp, 7 predicted proteins | sample U1s2metaG_FD_145076 | JGI IMG/M metagenome (GOLD analysis project Ga0193733, IMG submission 145076) | Soil microbial communities from a riparian zone of the East river system, Colorado, United States - U1s2 | ecosystem: Environmental > Terrestrial > Soil > Riparian zone | place: USA: East River... | reverse complement strand
CGGATGTCGGTTATGGGTCCAAACCGGAAGAACTCGAATTGAGCAAATGTCTTCCGCTGTTCACCCAGTAACGGACATTCGGCAGTGCTACCTTGCCCCCAAACCTGGCGACTAGCCGCATTTTTTCAAACAGCTTGCCAATAGGCACACGCGCACGCCGCAAAAATCATCTCATTCTTGCAGAACTATGAATGTTGCAAAGCGCTTGATCGATTAGTTGGGCGGTACATGATAGTGGCTGCTTCTTGCCATGCTTGCACCCACTGGAAAGTGCCGCCTTGCACGGCGCACGCCAGGAGCGGGCATTCCCGCCCCCTTGTCCCCGACCCCTGCCTGCCAGTCTGCCTATAGGTCACTCTGGATCGCAAAGCCAAAACCCACAATTATGGTTACTCTGCATGGTCGTTGTGCCATGCTCTGTGGCGGAACTGCGAGGGAAGCAGGTGGCCACGATCTCGGAGTGGCTGGATTCGCTCGGCATGTCCGAGTACGCCCAGCGCTTTGCCGATAACAGTATCGACGACGTAAGCATCCTGCGCGATCTGACCGATCAGGACCTCAAGGACATTGGTGTTCCGCTCGGTCATCGCCGCAAAATGCTGCGCGCTATTGCTGAGATGGTCGGTACCGCGTCTACCCAAATAAAATCTGCACCCGCGTCCGAGCCAAAGCCGCGAGACGATGCCGAGCGCCGCCAGCTCACGGTAATGTTCTGCGATCTCGTGGGCTCGACCGCCCTGTCGGCTCGGCTCGATCCCGAGGATCTACGAGGCATCATTGCCGCCTATCACCGTTGCTGCACCGAACTGGTTGAGCGCAATGCCGGCTTCGTCGCCAAGTATATGGGTGACGGCGTTCTCGCCTATTTCGGCTACCCCCAAGCGCATGAACATGATGCGGAGCACGCCGTCCGTGCCGGGCTTGCCCTGGTCGAGGCAGTGCCGAAGCTCGCTACTACCGCTGGCTCGCCCCTCCAAGTTCGTGTCGGCATCGCCACCGGACTCGTTGTTGTCGGCGACCTGATCGGTGCAGGAGCAGCCCAAGAACAGGCCGTAGTCGGGGAGACGCCCAACCTCGCCGCCCGCCTTCAGGCGCTGGCCGAGCCGGGCGCCGTCGTCATTGCCGCCGCCACACGGCGCCTAACAGGTGGCCTGTTCGACTATCGCGACCTGGGGACCACGGCCCTCAAGGGCTTCGCTGGGAACGTACCGGCATGGCAGGTGCTGGGCGCGAGCGCCATAGAGAGCCGATTTGAAGCGATGCGCACGGCTATGACGCCGCTCGTTGGCCGCGATGAGGAGACCGACCTACTCCGTCGCCGATGGGAACAGGCCAAGAGCGGCGACGGGCAAGTGGTCCTGATCTCGGGCGAGCCCGGTATCGGCAAGTCGCGCATCGCTCAGGCTGTCGTGGAACGGCTCAGTGGCGAACCACACACGCGGTTACGCTATTTCTGCTCGCCGCACCACCAGGATAGCGCGCTCTACCCAACCATCGCACAGCTTGAGCGGGCGGCAGGCTTTCGCCGCGAGGATACGGCCGAGCAACGGCTTGCCAAGCTGGAGGCCGTTCTGGCCCAAGGCACCAATGATTTCAGCGAGGCCGTCCCCTTGCTCGCGGACCTGCTCTCGATCCCGACCGGCGACCGCTATCCGCCCCTGAACCTCACCCCACAGAAGCGCAAGGAGAAGACGCTTCACGCTCAATTGGTGCAGCTAGAAGGACTGGTGGCGCGTCAACCGGTGCTGATGGTGTGGGAGGACGTCCACTGGAGCGACCCCACTACGAGGGAGTCGCTCGACCTTCTTATCGACCGGGTGCCGGCGCTGCGGGTGCTGGTGCTCATTACCTTCCGGCCGGAGTTCACGCTGTCTTGGATCGGCCGTCCACACGTGACGCTTCTCAGTCTCAGCCGGCTGCCGCCCCGTCAACGTGCCGAGATGATTGCGCAGGTGACCGGCGGCAAGCCGTTGCCCAAGGAAATTGCCGACGAGATTGTCGATCGCACAGATGGGGTGCCGCTGTTCGTCGAGGAGCTGACCAAGGCCGTGATCGAGAGTGGCATCCTCACCGAAACCAGCGACCGCTACGTTATAACGGGGACAGTGGCGCCGCTGGCGATCCCGACAACACTGCACGCGTCGCTCCTCGCACGGCTTGATCGCTTGGCGCCGACGCGCGAGGTGGCGCAGATCGGAGCGGCACTTGGCAGACATTTCTCGCATGAGCTTATCAGCGCAGTGGCGCCGATGTCGCAGCACCAACTGGATGACGCCTTGGCGCAGCTGGTCAGCGCAGAGTTGCTCTTCCGGCGTGGAATGCCGCCCGATGCGGAGTACACATTTAAGCACGCATTAGTGCAGGATGCCGCCTACGGCACCCTGCTGCGCGGCCGACGCCAACAGCTGCATGCCCGTATTGCCGCGACGCTTGAAGACCAATTCCCGGAGAGCAAGGCGACGCAACCTGAGCTGCTTGCCCGACACTGCGCGGAAGCTGGCCTTGCAGGGAAGGCAGTCGGCTATCGACTAAAGGCTGGCCAGCAGGCGCTGGTGCGTGAGGCGATGATAGAGGCGGAGGCGCAACTGCGAAAAGGCTTGGGCCTTATCGCCAACATGCCGGACGGAGCTGAACGCCTGCAATATGAGCTGGATTTGCAGATTGCTCTTAGCATCGCCCTCATCGCAACGCAGGGATATGCCGCACCAGCCGTGGCCGAAACCCATGGCCGCGCGCGCGAGCTCTGCGAACGGCTCGATCGACCAACTCAGCTTGTTTACCTGCTGGCTGGTGAATGTGTGGGTCACCTGCACCGAGCAGAGCTTGCGCTGGCGTGTCAGCTGTCCAAGCAGATTCTAAACCTTGGGGAGGCCCGTAACGATGCGGCCGTGAAGTTTCAGGGCCATCTATCCAGCGCTGTGAGCTGGTTTTTCCGCGGCGACTTCGTTGCGGCCCGAGCTCACGCAGAGCAGGCATTAGCACTCTACGATCCCACGCATGCTGTCCTGGGGCCCGTTGACCCCCAAATTAGGACACTTACCTATTCATTCCGCTTGCTAATGTATCTTGGCTATCTAGATCAAGCACGCTTGCGACGTGACGAGACGTTGGCCCAGGCACGCCAGCGCACGCATGCCCATACGCTGGCAAGCGTGCTCGGCATTGCGTTGATATGCGATGCACACATCCGATCCGACCTCGCGATTTTGTTGCAGCGCGCTGAGGAACTGGCGGCGCTCTGCGCCGAGCACGCCTTCCCTTATTGGGCGGCAATTGCGTTCTGCATTCGCGGATGGTGCCTGTCGGCGTCGGGTCGCGTGGAGGAAGGCTTGGAACTCCTCACGGAAGCCTTAGCCAACATCCGCGCCACTGGGGCTGTCACGAGTGTTCCATTCTTTCTCACCATGCTTGCGGGCGCTCTTGGGAACGCAGGTCGGCCAACAGAAGGGCTCAAACAGCTCAACGAGGCGGTGCGGCAAATCGAGGCAACGAAGGAATGCTGGAGCGAGTCCGACGTGCATCGCGTTCGCGGCGAATTGCTCATCGCTGTTGGTGATGCTGTTGTCGCCGAAAAGATCCTTTATCAAGCAATCGGAGTTGCACGTCGGCAGAGCGCAAAACTGTTTGAACTGCGCGCCGCTGCCAGCCTTGCCCGCCTCTGGCGCGATCAGGACAAGCGCACCGAAGCCCGCGATTTACTCGCCCCAATCTACAATTGGTTCACCGAAGGTTTCGACACGCCGGTTCTTAAAGACGCCAAGGCGCTGCTCGACGAGCTAATGTGAGAAGGTCATCGCTTGCTTGGGAAGATAACTGTGACGGTTCTGTCACGCGTCTTTTGAGTTGCGACTGCGCGGCCAGCTCGGACGCTATGCGTCGGAAGGTCCTATTTGGGTCAAACTGAGAAGAACTCAGTGTGAGCATATGTTTTCCGCTTTGCACCTCAAACTCGGACATCGCCCAATGCAGTCGGCATGTCCGTTTCGTGCCAATTGCAGACGTGCGCTCCGCGCTGCATTGCCGGGACGATCCTGCTTTCACGGCACCACCGCAAAGAACAAGAAGGCGGCGAAGATCACCAAATGCACGATCCCCTGAAGCACTGTAGTCCGGCCGGTGCCCAAGGTGATCACGCCGAGAATCAGCGTCACCGCCAGTAGGGCTTGATCTTTCCCGTTCAGCCCGAGTTCGAGGCGCTGCCCAAGCGCGATGGAAACAGCAGCAACCGCCGGAATCGTAAGACCAATGGTGGCAAGAGCCGACCCCAATGTCAGGTTCAAGCTGATTTGCAGTCGATTGCTGCGGGCCGCCCTGAGAGCCGCCACACTTTCTGGCAGCAATACCAACGTTGCGATGATGATTCCCACTACGGCTTTCGGCACATCAAGATAGGCTATTCCGCGCTCCACAGTTGGTGTCAGAATCTTAGCAAGACCAACAATGGCTATGAGGGAGACGACAAGGAGACCGGCGCTTAAAACAGCAGTCTTGCCACCAGGGGGAGGCGCGTGCTCCTCAGGGTCATCACTTTGGATGGGGAGGAAATAATCGCGGTGTCGTACCGTCTGGATGAAAACGAACGAGCAGTAGAGCATCAGCGACACAAGCCCAGCGAAGGCCAACTGCGGCTTGTTGTACAGCGGGCCGAGATCGGTTGCCGCGAGGTTTGGAAGAATCATGGTGAGGCTGGTGAGAGCGACGAGCACGGCCAGGGCGGCGCTCGCTCCTTGGACCTGAAAACCCTGTTCGTGATGACGGGCACCCCCCCAGAGCAGACATGCACCCACGATGCCATTGCATACAATCATGACGGCGGCAAAAACCGTGTCGCGAGCAAGTCCCGCGTTTTCGGCCGGAGCTGCAATCATGACCGAAACAATCAGTGCCGTCTCGATCACCGTTACGGCGAGGGCGAGGATAAGCGTACCAAATGGCTCGCCGACGCGGTGTGCAATCACCTCCGCGTGGTGCACCGCTGCAAAAACAGTGGCTAGCAGAGCGACACCAGCTGCAGCGTCGATGAGTCCTCCATAACCGAGAAAGGGTGTCACCAACAGTATTATCCACGCCGATACAGGCCATGTCCATGTCCACAGAGGCGTCCGTGCTTCAACCATGGCATTTGGTCCGACGTTTCAGCAATCGACCCGCTTTCGGAGCCGAGTTCTTCCCTCCGGCAGCTTCAGTCGAAGAACTCCACCGCACCCGTCTCCAAGTTGTACATCGCGCCGGTCATCTTGACTCCGCCCTTCGCTTCCATTTCAGCAAGCACGGGGCTGTCCTTCCGAATATCGGCAACGGTCATCTCAACGTTTTTTCGCGCGACAGCGTCTACGAAGGCATAGTTCTTTGCGGAGCGTTCGCCTGTATAGGCCGTCGCCTCTATCGCCGGTTTGATCTTGGCGAGCAACCCCGTCAGGTTGCCCAACTCGGCATTGTCAATTGCGCCCTTAATGGCCCCACAGGCCGTATGGCCCATCACCAGCACGACCTTGGCCCCTGCCAATTTGCACGCAAACTCCATGCTGCCAAGGATGTCCGCATTCTTGACGTTACCCGCGACGCGGCAATTAAAAATGTCGCCGATTCCAAGGTCCATGATGACCTCGGCCGGTGCGCGCGAATCGATGCACGTTAGCAAGACCGCCGCGGGGTATTGTCCCTTGGCACTTGCTTTCTGTTCGCGAAGGTAATTGCGTTCTTTCCTTTCGCCCTTGCGAAAGCGCTTATTGCCATTCTTCATTGCTTGGACGATTTGATCGGGAGTCAGCTTGTCGCGCAACTCCTTCGACAGAGCGTCTGCCCGTGCCCGATCTGCCAAGAAGAGGCTGCCACCCGCAATTCCGGCCACGGTCGCACCGCCCGCCATCTTGAGAAAATTCCGGCGGCCCAAACAATTGCAGTCAAGAGGATGTCCAAGCGTATGGCGCATGTCCGATCTCCACTCCAATTCAACGAATGCGGCATCATAGGCCGTGGCTTTCGGCGTTTGGAAGGGATCGGGAGGTGGATACCGCAAATATTTTGGGATCGTCGATGTCCGCTTTGGTCAAAAGCAGACATTACGTGCCGTCGGGCGCATGTCCCTTTCGGGTCATTGATACATGGTCAGAAATCGCAAGCGCAACGTGCTTCATGATGATTTGGCGGTTGCCGAAGAGGACAGGTGAAGCCAAGATGTTTAGCGCTGCGGCCCGCGCCCCCGACCTTCGCCCGATCGATGGCTGCCATGATCTAACCTAAGGCATCTACATCGTCGCATATAGTCGCTGCTAGTGTCTGTAGAGAACCCGCCGACTGAGGTGACCAATGAGGGCCAATAATCGCTTGGCTGCGTTCTATCTCGTGGTACTGGCGCTTCTCATCGGAGGCATCATCATGGTCGAGAAGTATTTTGACTGTCGTCTCAAACAGCACCTTTCGGAGGGAGAGTGCTTCCGGAGAGAGGTGATAAGGGTTCCCTGAGTAGCTACGCGGCCGCACCCGTTCATAGCCTGAACGCGATGACGTAATGCGCGCCAACGTTCCGTCCCGGTCCCCAGCGAGACGGCCAAGGAGATGACCTCCCGTTTCCAATCCTGCTACCGAACATGCTTGCCCTAGGACCGTTTAGCGACTGACAATTGGCACTTTTGCGACGCGGTCAAAGATCTCCTTGCCAGTATGTCCTCATTGCTGCGCTGACAAACTCACGATTTGCTGCTACGTAATGCAGAGCCACTGATCGGGGGTGCTTAGGATGCCGCGTCTGTCGCTCTTACGTTCTTCCGCCGCTGTTCTTTGCCTGGTCCTGCCAATCGCCGGGTGCGGCGATAGCAACCAACCCAATCCGGCTGCCGCCGCACCTGCGCCGGCTGTAACCGTCGTTAAAGTCACCGCCGCGGAGATCAAACCAGCAACAACATTCACAGGTCGGATTGAAGCCAAGAACAAGGTCGATCTGCGTGTACGCGTCGACGGCTTCCTCGAGAAGCGGTTGTTTGACGAAGGTATGGACGTCAAGGAAGGCGAGCTTCTGTTCGTGATCGAAAAGGGGCTCTACCAGGCCGCGGTCGATCAGGCGAAAGCAGCACTTGAAACGGCGCAGTCCACACTCAAGCTTGCCGATCTGGACGTCGACCGCCAAACACAATTGTTACAGCGCAATGTCGTGGCCCAGGCGACGCTCGACCAGGTGACCGCGAAGCAGGGTGAGGCGCGAGGCAACATGCTGGCGCAGAAAGCGGCGCTGGAAAAAGCAGAACTCCAGCTAAGTTACACGGATATCAAGTCACCGATCTCCGGACGTATCGGCCGGGCGTCGGTGTCGGTCGGCAATTTCGTCAGTCCGTCGAACAGTGCGCTCGCCACCATTGTCAGTCAGGACCCGATCTACGCCAGCTTCCCGGTCACTCAGCGCGAGATGCTGGCCGTGCGCAAGCAGCAAGCCGCCGGCAAGGGCGGCGAATATGTCATTTACGTCCAGCTTGCGGACGGCAGCCGCTATCCCAGCCCTGGCAAAATCGATTTCCTGGACAATACGGTGAATCAGGGGACCGACACGGTTCAGGTCCGCGCGCTGTTCGCTAATCCCGACCGCGTCCTGGTCGACGGACAACTGGTCACGGTCGTGGCCGAAGAGGGCAAGGGCGAAAGCGCGCTGCTGGCGCCCCAGCAGGCGCTGCAGGTCGATCAAACCGGCCCCTACGTCCTCGTCGTCGACAAGGACAACAAGATTCAAATCCGGCGTGTCGAGACCGATGTCGCGCGCGGCGCGAACATCGTTGTCCGCAAGGGGCTCGCCGAGAATGAGCTCATTGTCACCGAAGGTATACAGCGAGTGCGCCCGGGACAGGTTGTTGCGCCGACCGAAGCCAAACCGGGAGCGTAAATCATGTTGTCGAGCGTCTTCATCGACCGTCCCCGCCTCGCGGTTGTTATCTCAGTCGTCATCACTGTTGCGGGCCTGGTCGCGCTCTCGCAAATCCCGATCGCGCAATTCCCGAACATCGTTCCGCCGCAGATCTCCGTGACCGCGTCCTATGCCGGCGCCAGCGCCGAGGTCGTCGAGGCGACGGTTGCCCAGCCGATCGAGGCACGCGTCATCGGCGTCGACAACATGCTCTACATGAAATCGACAAGCGGCAATGACGGCAGCTATGCGCTCAACATCACTTTCGCGGTGGGAACCGACCCGGACCTGAACACAGTCAAGGTGCAGAACCGCGTGGGCCTCGCCGAGGCCCAACTCCCCGCCGAAGTGCGCGCACAAGGCATCAGCGTCACCAAGAAATCTTCGGCATTGCTGCAGGTTATCGCGCTGACCTCGCCTGAAGGCCGTTACGACCAGCTTTTCCTCAGCAACTATGCCACCATCAACATTATCGACCAGCTTAAGCGCGTACCCGGTGTCGGCGACGTCTCGCTGTTTTCACCTTCCGATTACAGCATGAAGGTGTGGCTCAACACCGAGCGGCTGACCAATTTCGGCCTCGTTCCGGGCGACATTGCGAACGCCCTGAAGGCCCAGAATATCCAGGCAGCGGTCGGTCGCATTGGCGCGCAACCCGCACTGCCCGACCAGCAATTTCAATTGAACATCCAGTCCAAGGGCCGGCTGGCTGACGTTGAGGAATTCGGGGCGGTTGTTGTGCGCGCCAATCCCGACGGTTCGTTCGTGCGGGTCCGCGACATTGCCCGCGTCGAGCTGGCGGCGCGTTTGTCGGAATCGCTCGGCCGGCTGGACGGGCAGCCGGCGGCTGTCATCGGGATTTACCAGTCGCCCGGCGGCAACGCGCTCGATAGCGCGCAGCGAATCGTAAAAATCCTCGAGCAGCTCAAATCATCGTTCCCGCAGGGGGTCGACTACAAGATCACCTATGACACCACGATCTTTGTCAAGGAAAGCATCAAGGGTGTGCTGCACACGCTGGTCGAGGCCTTCGTCCTGGTCGTCATCGTGGTATTTCTCTTTCTGGGCAGTGCGCGCGCAACACTGATACCTCTGCTTGCAGTTCCGGTGGCGCTGATCGGCACTTTCGCCGTGATGCTCGCGCTCGGCTATTCCGCTAACACGGTGTCGCTACTTGCACTGGTGCTCGCCATCGGCATCGTGGTTGATGACGCGATCGTGGTGGTGGAGGCCGTCGAAGCGCAACTGGAAAAGGATCATTCGCTGTCGCCGGCGGAAGCATCGCGGCGGGCGATGCAAGAGATCACGGCGCCGATCATCGCCATCACGCTTGTTCTGCTTTCGGTGTTCGTTCCGGTCGCCTTCATCCCAGGCATTTCCGGCGAACTGTTTCGCCAGTTCGCGGTGGCGGTCTCAGTATCGATGGTGATCTCGGCGATCAACGCGCTGACCCTTTCGCCGGCGCTTTGCGCCGTTTTCCTCTCGTCCAGCCATGGGCCGAAACGCGGCCTGATTGGCTATGTGCTCCGGGGTATCGACAAGGCGCGCGACGGCTATGCGCTGGCCGTTCGCAAGACCGTCCGCTTTGCAATGTACAGTCTGCTGGTGCTTGTCGCGGTCATCGCCGGCGCCGGCTGGTTATTCAAGGTCACACCGACCGGCTTCCTGCCGTCCGAGGACCAAGGCGCGGTGTTCGGCGAAATACAACTGCCGGAAGGCGCCTCGGTCAACCGCACTGCTGCGGTCACAAAACGCGTCGAGGAAATCGCCCGAAATACCCCGGGCATTGCCAGCGTGACGTCGGTGGTCGGCTACAGCTTGATTGACGGTCTGACCAAATCAAACAGCGCGCTGCTGATCCTGGCGCTCAATCCGTTCGATGAACGCAAGACCGCCCCAGAGTCGGCGAATGGAATCATCGCGGGGCTGATGCGCCAGTTCCAGGGCATCCCGGAGGCCATCGTTTTCGCTTATAACTTGCCGCCCATTATCGGATTAGGCACCGGCAGCGGTTTCGAATTCCAGCTCCAGAGTCAATCCGGCGCCGGACCTGCGGAGATTGCGGCAGTGGCGCGCGGAATGGTGTTTGCGGCAAACCAGGACCCGACGCTGCGCCGGGTCTTTACGACCTACAGCGCCAATACACCGCAGCTCTTTCTCGATATTGATCGGGAAAAGGTTCAGACGCTTGGCGTCAACGTGGCGGACGTCTTCAATGCGCTGCAATCCGTCCTTGGCAGCGCGTACATCAACGATTTCAATCTGTATGGCCGTACCTGGCAAGTGAACATCCAGGGTGAAGCTTCCGAGCGAGCGCGCGTCGATGACATCTACCGCATCAACGTCCGCAACAAGAAAGGCGATATGGTTTCGATCCGTGCGTTTGCGGCGGCGCGGCTGGTACTCGGTCCCCAATCGATCATCCGCTATAATAACTTCCGCAGCGTGACATTGAATGGCGGGCCAGCGCCTGGCTATTCTTCCGGCGATGCGATCGCCGCGATGGAGAAGATATCGGCAACAACGCTGCCGCGCGGCTACGGATACGAATGGACAGGAACCGCACTTCAGGAGAAGGAAGCCTCGGGCAAAACCACGACGATCCTCGCGCTGGCAGTGCTGTTTGCTTACCTCTTTCTGGTGGGGCTCTACGAGAGCTGGGCGATCCCGATTCCGGTGCTGCTGTCGATTTCGGTCGGCGTGCTCGGCTCGATGGCAGGCCTGCTGGCGTTCGGACTCGACAATAATCTCTACGCCCAGATCGGGCTGGTCGTGCTCATTGCACTGGCGGCGAAGAACGGCATCCTGATTGTCGAATTCGCAAAGGAGCGGCGCGAGCACGGCCTTTCCATCGAGGACGCTGCCCTCGAAGGCGCCCGGGAACGGTTCCGCGCGGTCATGATGACAAGTTTCGCCTTCATCGCGGGTTTGGTGCCGCTTGTCATCGCCACGGGCGCTGGACAGTTGAGCCGGCGCGGCGTCGGTACCGCCGTGTTCAGTGGAATGATCGCCGCATCATTTCTCGGGGTTTTCCTGATCCCGTTGCTGTACGTCGTGTTTCAGCGGCTGCGGGAAAAGGTCAAACGACGGTCGACAGCGGAGCGTCCTCTGGACGCCGCGGAGTCCGGTCATTGACCGACGGTACAAGCAAAGCCCATGTTCCGCTTTGGGGTCATTCGCGTCGTATTGACCTTGCTCCGTTCACTTCCGGTCTTCCCCGATTAGCAGACATTTTCAGAGTCAGTCGGCAGGTCTCAAACGTGCCAGATGCGGACATCCCACACTTTCGGGTAGTGCCTCAGTTTGGAATTTGGTATGTCGAAATACTTCGCGGTAAGCTTTGCTTGCTCAGAATCAATCGGAGCATTTCGATGGCTGGCGCTCGATGCAGTTGCGGTGCTGTCACGCTCTCGCTTCCAGAAGAGCCATCCAAGATAGTCGTTGCTTGTCACTGCATCGACTGCCAACGCCGAACCGGCGCGCCGTTCGGTGTAGGCGCTTATTACCCCGCTGATGTTGCCACCATCTCAGGAACCTCAAAAGAGTTCACGCACGACGCCGCAAGCGGCGGGAAAATCCATAACTATTTCTGTCCGCAGTGCGGCTCAACAGTCTACTGGAAACTCAGCAATCTGCCCGCGCTGATCGGCGTTGCAGTCGGCGCGATGGCAAATCCAAAATACCCAGCCCCTGTCATATCAGTTGAAGAGCAAACGAAACATGACTGGGTTCATATTGATGGTGCCGTTGAGCATTTCCAGCAAAACTACCTCCCAAAAAATTCAAACTGAGCCACCACCCACTTTCGCCTCAACTGAGTGGGTCGATCGCGTCACTTTGACAGCGCGCCGCGAACTTCCACTCTTCCCCGATCAGCGGACATCGCCGATCAGGTGCGTCAGGTCCGAAAAGTGTCACGAGC
>Ga0193733_1000583_pt1 | contig 11826 bp, 9 predicted proteins | sample U1s2metaG_FD_145076 | JGI IMG/M metagenome (GOLD analysis project Ga0193733, IMG submission 145076) | Soil microbial communities from a riparian zone of the East river system, Colorado, United States - U1s2 | ecosystem: Environmental > Terrestrial > Soil > Riparian zone | place: USA: East River... | reverse complement strand
GTAAGATGAATCTAGCCCTTCACGATTGGACTTCGGTGTCTACTGGGTGTGCTGATTCGATTTCTGGAACAATGAACAAATGTACGAGTTCATATAAACAATGAGCTATTATTCTTGTGCGGTTCCTAAGGGTCCTGCGGCCATCGTGGAGAACAGCTTGAGGAACTGTCTTTTGTCCATGCTAAAGCCCAACTGCCATTCCCGCTCGTAATTATTCCACTTTCTGGGGCATCGTTATTTCTTATTTCTCGCGTACCGCTGACCGGCGGAATCTGGCCGCGATCCTAAGCCGATGAATCTCAATCAACGAGGGGCGTGGCGATGGCGGCCTAGTTTGTAGAAGGCCCGTTGTTGTCGATTCCCGCGAGCACAGGCGGGAACCCTTCGGCGAGCATCTCCCTACGAACCGACGCGAGCATCTTACAGACGACGAAACCATCGATACCGGAGGAGCGACGGCTCTCGGGGCTTCAGCATTATCCCAACTTATCCCATTAACCTGCCAATCGTGCCCAAACCGTCCACAGCGAGCCGAATGGCGTCTTTAGTTTTCAGCAACTTACTAGCGAGCCAGAGCGCAACCACCCGCCTTGAAAACCGTTAGGCCCGAAAGGGTCTCGGGGGTTCGAATCCCTCCTCCTCCGCCACTAAACCCAAAGCAGCTTTGGAGTTAGAGAGATTGCCCTTTTGCTTATCATAAGGCGAGCGATTGCGCGGCTTTATATCACCGTCTTATCCCAACGGTGTGGAAAACCGTTGGGCCCGAAAGGGTCTCGAGAGTTCGAATCCCACCCTCTCCGCCATTTCTGCAACTACTTGATTTGGTCAATCTTATATTCTTGGTGTCTGTCGTAGTGGCTGGAATCTGAATCTTGCCCCAAATACACCTCGGTTAAAGAAAGTCTCGTAACCTCCAACCTCCAAAAGCCCCTGTTTATGAGGCATTTCGGAGTAGGTATCGAGAACTCTCCATTCTTGGCATAGGCATGAGTGAGAGGGGTACGCTCTCACCCATACATCGTTTGCCGAGGGGGCCCGAGCGGTGTAGTTGGCACTGGGAGACCTGGATCGGCGCTTAGAGCCAATACATCTCAAGATACTCTTTTCGCCGTCTAGCCTTCAGATGTGATGTGGTCTAAGGCGCTGTTGTCATTCTCGAAGTGTTCGAAGGTTTCAAGTATTACAGCCTCAAGTGCCGCCACTTCATCGTCCGTGAGCTTGCTGAATTCATGGCTTCGGCGCATTCTTGGTAGCGCTCCGTGATTCTGTTGTACGAACATGATGAAATCCTTGGCGAGTCTATCGGGCATGTCGACCGCTTCCATAATGCGCCTGAGCGCTTCATCATGCCGACGGAGGAAGTCTATTTCGCGCGGCAAGTCAAACTGCACCGTCCGCTGGACGCAGGAATAGAGGAACTCTGCTGTATCAGTGCAGTCAAAATAGCGGTAGAGATCAGCAGTGTCGTTCAGAACCTCGACATTCCGCTGAGGTGTTGGTCGCCAATCAATGAATCTCATCAGCGGTCCAGAATGGGATTGCAGTGTTGCTCGGTACTGATCGATGCGGTCGAGCATGACGGACGAGACCGGGAAGACCATACCTGGTGGTGTAAATTTTCGTTCGGCGAGAACGTGGTGAATAAGGCAGCGGTGCAAGCGGCCGTTGCCATCTTGGAGAGGGTGAACATAAACGAACCCGAAGGCCGTGGCTGCGGACTGCAAGACAGGATTGAGCTCGTCGGCCATCATGCGATCGTTTGCTTCAAGTAACGCCGACATCAAGTCGGTAAGATCTCCGGGCCGCGCGCCGATGAATTCGGGCAGCGGATCGCCGTTGTGATCTCTCTCGCCTAGAAACACGCCATCGCGTCGGAGACCGATGTGAACAAATCGATTGTCTTCGATGAGAACGCGGTGAAGACGAACGATTTCATCGAGAGTGAGTTTGTTCTTCCCTGCCTGTAGCGCCGCGCGTCCCCACCGCTCAAGCCTGTTGCGCGGCGGCCGCTCTCCTTCAATTTCGAAACTCGCCCGGCTATCAGCGAGTAGCATGAAGCTCGCCGCACGGGCAGCCAAATGCGCACTGGTGCGACCAATTATTTCACTCGCCTTTTTCGCAAGGTCCTGCGTTATGAACTCGGTGAGTAGCTCGGTTCGGCGGATTATGGGGCAAAACCGGCCGATCCCCAGAAGATTGTCGCGCACGCGGTGCCGACGGGACAGTCGCGGTTTGCCTGTAAAGTATGCCTCTGCGTCGAGCACATCGATTGCTGTGACGTTTTTCGCATCGGGCACCTCTTTTAGGTTGCGGCCAGTTAGCAGTTCGTAGAGAAACCATGCGCGCCGATTCGGTATCCCGTTAGGCGCCTCGCGGACAAATTCAGCCACGGAGGCTGCTGGTACGGTTTCGAAGATGCGCTTCAAGACGAGCACGTCAATGCGCTCGTGCCGCAGCGCAAAACTCAGGTGATCACCAAAGGTGTCTCCGGGCCAATATCTGCGATCAAAAACAGTCCAGAGAGCCTCCTCCCGATGGCTGCCGCGGATATGCTTGTCCGAGATACACGACGGACGGCGCACGGGCGCTTCGACGGAAAGAGCATTTACAAGCGCAGCAAATCCGGCAAGCTTTGAGGCTTCAGGAATGCTTTGTTCCTGAAAGCTTGTTGGTTTCTTGAGATTCAGCCGCATGTCGAAATCCGTTCCGTCAGGTCGAAAACGGGCCCGATAACCAGTATTATGTCGAAGACTATATTACTATCCTTTAGATGTCGGAATCCATCGTATTCTTGTCGAAAATGACCCTATTATTGACTGAGGTGCGGAGAAATATCGGCGGGGGGTAGAAGGCCAAAGACCGCAGTTATCACGGGGTGGATACAGACACCCATTTAGTTCAAGAGTCCGCGCGACACGGCCCTGTAAGAACGAGTTCATGAATTCGTCGATACGTGCACTGGCGGCACTGGTGATGGCGAGCAACTCCAACTGATGCTTGAAGCCGCCAACAACGACGAATTCGACACTCTGTTGTTCTGGAGCCTAGGTGGCGCGACCTGGTAGAGTATCGTCGCAAGCGATCTCGTCGCGCCCAGCGCCCCAAGCACTCCAACAGCGACGCCAATCAAAGCCAATTTCAGTCCTTGGCCGATGACCATGCCCATCACCTGCAGCGGACTTGCTCCCAGCGCCGTTCGGATGCCGATTTCGTGCGTGCGTTGCGAGACCAGATCAGACATCGTGCCGTATATTCCGATCACTCCCAAAAACATGGCCAGCGCGGCGAAGAAAACCATCAGCTTGGTCAGCACTCGGTTCCCTGCGTCCACTATAGCCATCAAGGTTTCGAGCGGCTCAATCGAAGAGATCGGCTGGTCGCGGTCCACCGCCCAAATCGTGTCGCGGATGGCCGTCGCCATGGTCGTGGAATCGCCAGCAGTCCGCACCACGAATCCGAGCGTCGCTGAGGGAAATTGCGCCAAGGGAACGTACATCTGCCGCTCGGGGCGAGACCGCAAATAGTACATTTTGACGTCCCTTACCACCCCTACAATCGAGCAGACCGTGTGTCGCTCGCCAAATCGAAGTTCTCGCCCGATTGGATCTTCGTTTGGCCAAAATTCCCGCGCGAGCGTTTCATTGATAATCACCGAGGGTGAATTGCCCTATGCATCGGCGGAATTGAACACGCGGCCCTTGACCAGACCAATCTGCATCGACGAAAAATTCATGGTGTCTGTGTTAGCGGCTGCCGTCCCAGGCTGCGAGCGTATACGCCGAACTTATAGCATTTCGACAGATATGCTGTCTTGTCGCGACCTGCTATGCGATTCACATGGGATGAGAACAAGAACCGCCAAGATCTTCGCAAGCACGATGTTCGCTTTGAAACTGCCGTTCTCGTTTTCGACGATCCCTACGCGATTACCCAGCGTGACGTCACATTTGAGGATTAGGAACGTTGGATAACAGTTGGAGCCATAGGGCCGGGTTCGATTCTATTGGTCGTTCATACTTTTTATGAGGAACACGACGAAGAAGTCATTCGTGTCATCTCGGCTCGCGCTGCCGAATCGCACGAAAGGAGAGTCTATGAGGAAGCTCACAAAGGAGCAGAAGCGAGACATCCGAGCTATCGCCGCAAAAAGAGACGAGGACATTGACTTCTCGGACGCTCCGGCGGTTGTTGATTGGAGCGGAGCCGAAATTGGCATCTTGCGGAGCGGTTCGAGGTGTTGCTGGTGAATGCGCAGCACATTAAAGCCGTGCCGGGCAGGAAAACGGATCGTTACAGCGCGGAGAAATCCAGTCTGTTCCATAAACGAAGGATCGCTACTCGTTGGGTAATTGGGGCGAGGTGCGCAAATTCTTCCGTAGTTCCGGTGGTGCACCCTGTCTCGTCTGCCTGGCTCTACGGCTTTGGTCCAAGGCGTCACGCGAAGCCGTCTGGCGAGCTGCGGAGATACGCGCACCTTTATGAACGGACTTGGCGGGAGTCTCGGCTCTCTCCGGGACGAGCGACTCGTCGAACTCAATGCCAAACACATCAGCAAGGTCCGCGGCTGCGATTGACTTCCGCTTGCTCGGAGCAAGTGTGATGATGGGCCTGCCGGCCTGAGCTATCAATTCCGTCTGGTCAACTCCGCGAAGCGTAAAGAGCAATTCCGGCTGATTGTCCAGGCGATTACCCACGCCATATAGCGTTGCTGCCAGATGCTTGCACATGCCCGCCCAATCTGGACACGAGCAGGACATCTCGATTTCGCGAGGGGCCGGAAATAGGCCACTGCTATGTTCCGTCACGATGGCCATGACGTCCTTGGATAGTTTGCCCTGCAGCAATTCAACCAGCGAGCCAATCTGCTGTCCGCACTTTGTTCGAATCGCTTTCCATGCAGGCCCATTCAGAGGTTTGATTTTGATGGTGATTCGGTAAAGTTCCGACCCGCAGACCATCGACGTCACTTTTCCTGCTTCGATCTTCAGGTCCAACACCGATCCGTTGCGAACGTAGGTTCGGCCGCGGGGTAACCGGTTGCTAAAATCGCTATACGATTCCAGATTGTCACACCAAGCCTGGCCCCAGAAAGTAGTGACGATTTTCCGGCCGGCAATTTTCACCGGAGAAAACTTCTGGCCCTTTTTGGCCAGCTTTTCGATCTTGCGCATGGCCTTAGCGCGACGCTCCGCCACGGGCACGTAAGGCCGGTAACTCCACCAGGACATAGCGCGTTCCTTTCAGGCACTCACAATTCCATTGCCTTGTTTGTGTCTAACGACACGAAGCGAAGCAGTTGGTCATTACTCATTTCCGTTAGCAGCGCTTCGGCGCCACCATCCAGTAACTGGCGCGACAAGTCCGTCTTTTGCGCGATCAATTCGTCGATCTTATCTTCCACGGTGCCGCGGCATACGAATTTGTGAACAAAGACGTTGCGTTTCTGACCGATACGGAACGCCCGGTCGGTTGCCTGATTCTCCACGGACGGATTCCACCAGCGATCGAAGTGGATAACGTAGGATGCGGCGGTAAGGTTAAGCCCCGTGCCCCCAGCCTTAAGGGAAAGAACAAAAAACGGCGGGCCGTCTTCACGTTGAAACGCTTGGACCAATTCACGCCTTTTCCCCACGGGCGTTTGCCCATGCAACACCAAACCCGGCTTGCCGAAGACCTCGCGAAGGAACTCGGCCAGCGGCGCGGTGATTTCACGAAATTGAGAGAAGATCAGGACCTTCTCCTGGCGTTCTGCCAATTCCTGGCAAATTTCGGCCAGCCTTTGAAACTTTCCGCTGTGTTCGGCCGCGTAAGTATTATCCCCAGTGAGTTGCGAGGGGTGATTGCAAATTTGTTTCAGCCGCATCAAGTACGACAGGACGATCCCGCGCCGCTGGATGCCGTCAACTTGGCCGATTTGCTGGGCGAGTTCTTTAACCGATTGCTGATACAAAGCAGCCTGCTGTTTGCTCAATCCGCAAAAGGCATTGACTTCTGTTTTCTCCGGCAGATCGGAGATGACGTGTTTGTCAGTCTTGAGCCGCCGCAGGATATAGGGTTGCACGAGCCTGCGTAATGGTCCATACGAATTACTCTCGCGGCCATTCATTTGCTTCACGAAGCTCGCAAAGGCCTTGGCTCCCCCCAGCAGGCCAGGGTTGAGAAAATCGAACAGGGACCACAAGTCCGATAGCCGGTTTTCCACAGGCGTTCCTGTCAGAGCGATCCTGCACCCGGCACGCAATTCCTTTACGGCTCTAGCTTGGCGAGTGCCAGCGTTCTTGATCGCCTGTGCTTCGTCGAGGATCGCCAGCCTCCATTCACGCTGCCGGAGAGACTCCAGTCTTCCCAGCATCGTGTAGGTGGTAATGACCAAATCACAGTCCCCACAGGCATCCAGCTCTTTCCCCTCGCCGTTTGTCTCCGACGGATGTGCAATGAACATGGATAGCGATGGAGCAAAACGAGAGATTTCCGCTTTCCAATTGGCGATCAGCGATGCCGGAACAACCAATAGGCTGGGGTTCTCTCTCTGGGTGGAGTCATGTTTCAAGTGAAGCAGCAAGGCGAGGACCTGAATCGTCTTGCCCAGCCCCATGTCGTCCGCCAAGCACGGTCCCAATCCCAATCTGGTCATAAACCGGAGCCAATGAACACCGACTTGTTGATACGGCCGAAGTTCTGTCCTTATTCCGGGCGGAGAGGCATCAAGCACGCCCTCGGGATGCCGCAATTCCTGAAGTACTTTCTCCAGATGCTGTCCCGCGGAAATTCCAACCCATTCCTTCGCTGCCTCCGGTATGACCGAAGCTGCATCGCCTTGCAGTTTTGCGCCCGACAGCATGCGCATGCCCTCAAAAAAGGAGATGCCTCCGTGCTGCGCTGTCCGTTCGACATTCTTCCAGTGCCTCAAAGCTTCCGCCAATCTGTCGCGGTCCAGTTCCACCCATTTTCCCTTGAGGGCAACTAAACCGCCCGATGATTCGAGGATGGCGCGCAATTCCTTTTCATCCAGTGGCTGCCCGTCGAATGTCACGGCGACGGAAAAATCCAGCAACGCATCGGCGCTGATCTTGGTGCTGTTGCCCACGGTCACGCTGACCACGGGTCGCGGTGGCCGGGAAGCTTTCCACCAATCAGGCACGCGAACGATCAGCCCGCTTTCTTCGAGTGTGGGGATATCCTTCAAAAGCTTATAGGCATCGGTTGGTGTCCATGCCAAAGGACTATAGATATCACCTGCCTCGACCATTTCCTTTACCCACGGGATTCGCTCGGCTGCGCGATGAATTGGTTGCAACAGAGAAAGCAACGCTGCACGGTTCTTCGAGCCAGCGTATTCTTGCAACGCCCGTCCCAATGGCAAGTGCTGCGCCCGTCCCTGCGCTGAGAGCCGACTCGAGTACGACGCCAAGAAAGCGAACAGATGGTCGGGATCACGCTTGTTTTCCGCCAAGTGAAACGACACCCTCCCGACCGTCCGCCACAATGGATTCCGTTCCCGAAGGTATTCCTGCACGCCGTGGCCCGACGCCTGCACTTCCTTTCGCACCAAAATATCTAGGTCCGCCCACCACTCCTTCAGCAAGTCAGCATTTAGGTACTCCAAACCTCGCATCGGGGGAGCCGACAGAACCATTGCAGCCAAATCGCCTTCCGTTGGCGGGGAAACGGGCGGGAACTCTGCCTGTCCGGCTATCTCGGGTGTATGGCATAGCTGTGTTAGGTACGCTCGGCCAAAATCGCGTGCGAAGGAAAGATCCGTGGGCAAACTTGCCTGTAATTCAGTCGTGGATAAATGGAGAATTCCGCGCGATGAACTGTCGGCGAAAGCCTCGATGATCCGCTTTGCCGCGCCTTCATTGCTACCCGGAGCGGTCTCCACGAACAACCATCCATGAGGAGAGATGCAGAGGTTCATTGCCGTCCTGATTATGCAATAGTTTCAACCGACGCGACACGCAACCAGGCACTCATATCATCGTCCAGCTCTGAAGACCGGCCAGGGACAACGCCCGCGACGCTTTCAAGGGAAATGGAAGTCTGCAAGATACTTGAGGCGGGCTAGACATCACTACCGCCCGGCGTGAGCTTCTTAACGAAGTGCTCCACATCAAGGGCATCAACATCCCTGGCTATAGCCGATGTACCCGGAGAACGAAGCGTTTTCCGATGGACGACGATCAGTCGGCTCGATTTTTTCCCGAGAGCACGCTCTAATGACAGCAAGGGAGCGGCCATCCCCGGGTGGACGGTCTCCCCGGCCTTCGCTTCTATTAACCAGAGCCCGGCATTTGGCCTAGGCACGAGGAAATCCACCTCTAAGCCCTGCTGGTCGCGGAAGTAGTACAACTCCTTTCGCAGTCCTCGATTAACCTGGCTCTTGAGTATTTCCGCCGCGATGAAGCCTTCGAAGAGAGTGCCCAGAAAGGGAGAACGCTCAAGCTCGGGTACTGATCTTATGCCCAAGAGAAAAGAGGCGAGTCCTGAGTCCCCCAGTACACTTTGGGGGATTTGAAATTCTCAAAATATGAAGGGACAACAATGATTTCGCCAGTCGATTCGAGAATTTGTAGCCATTCACTGACGGTGGGAACAGAAACGCCAAGGGGAGCAGCCAGATCCGTCTTGTTCAGAATTTGGCCGTGACGACTGGCCAACAGCGCCAGAAAACGACGAAAAGTTACGAGATCACGCACATTTATAATTGGCCTCACGTCGCGTTCCAGATAAGTTTGCAGATAGGAAGCGAACCACAGTTCATGCGCTTTAGGGCTCGAGCGCGCCTACGGGCTAACACCTCATGAAATTGTCGGCGCCGTCGAACGCGTGTTGCAAACCGATGTGCTTGTTCCACTCGGCCACGATTCGGCCGGAACCTGGCTTTGCGTCCTAGAACGCGGTTTGAACGAAGCCGTCCAGTGGTGGAACCCTTGTGTAACCTATCGCAGCCCTGCGTGCCTGCAGGCGGGAACCTTCGGCAAGAGTAACCCAGCAGGTTTGTCAGGCCTGCAGCTCGCGAAGGTAGGGAACGCTGGCTTTCATCATTTCTAGGTTCATTTCGACGAAATAGTTTTTTATGCCGCCCGTTTTCGCCGCAGCAAACATTGTTTTCCAATCCAGAGTGTCCTGTCCCACCGGCATGATTTTCTTGGCATCGGCTGACCAGCCTTGGACGTGCATGGACATGAAGCGGCCCGGGTACTTCGTGAAATACTCTGCGGCGTCGTAGCCGCGGCTGATGGTGGAGACCTGGAACTGGAACTTGACTAGCTTCGGATCGAGAAGGTCCAGCAATAAGTCATAGGTCCGCTTGCCGTCAACCATGGTGAGCTCAAAATCCTCATTGTGAAGCCCCTGCTGGATCCCCGCCCTGGCCGACCGTGCGCCCATTTTGTTGTATTCGTCGGCCGCCCGCTTTACATCATCCATAGTCGGTTTCCCGGGCCCCCCGAGGGTCGGCACGATCATTTGTGTTAGGCCGACATCCTTGGCCCAGGCAATGCGGCTCTCCTGGTGTTGTCTGAGTTCCCTGATGCTGAAATGCGAACTCACACATGTCACACCCGCATCGCCCAAGATTCTCCGGAGCTCGGTTCCCGAGTATTTGGCGAGACCGGCGAAGCCCGAATCCGCGTAACCTACCGGCGAGCACAACTCAATCGTTTGAAATCCGGCCTCGGCAAGTTGCTTGATCGTGCCGGGAAAGTCCTTGGCGACCATGTCTCTGACAGGCCACGTCTGGCATCCAATGGGCATACCGAGCGGATTGGCGCGAAGCTCCAGACCACCCGCAGAAATAAAGCCGATCGCGGCCGCCTGCGTTGCCGCGTTTTTGAAAAAATCTCTTCTCGACATCGACATTAACGCCTCCTTGTAACAGTTCTTTACCCGCTAGAGTTCCCATCCGCTTCGACGTTCCGGGCGGACATCCTTCTGAGCAGCCTCAGCGTTAACCACCTTCATGTTGGCGCGATCCCAGTTGAGTTTCTGTCCCGAACGAGTCGCAACATTCCCGAGAAGTAAAGTCTCGGTGACCATGCCCGAGAACTCAAAATTCCCACCGGGCTTCACTTTACTTCCCTTGCAGGCGTCGAGCCATTCGCGCTCATTGCCAGGTGACCTTGGCAGCGTTTTTGGCGGCTGCTTGTAGCTGTTCATTTTCGCTTCAGGAATAAGCTGCGGATGAGCTCCATTGAATCCGCAAAGAATTTTGCCGCGATCTCCCACAAAAAGAAGTCCTTCATCACCTCCTTCGCCCTGTCCCTTGAACGGGCGGTTTTCTTCTAATTCCTCCGGCCGCGGCGGATTCAGGCCACCGTCATACCACGTGAATTTGACCGGTGGCATCTCACTCCGGGCCGGGAAGTTGTAACCGATGATCGAGGCCAGCGGGTACGTCTCTTCATAGCGCTCCGTGGAACTCGCTTCCACACTCACGGGCGCCTCGAGTTTTAGTACGCGAAAAATTGTGTCAAAACTGTAGGAACCCATGTCGCCGAGCGCGCCACAACCGAAGTCGGCCCACCCACGCCAAACAAAGGGCGCGTACGCGCGGTTGAACGAGCGTTCCGGCGCTGGACCGAGCCATAAATCCCAATCCAAACCATCGGGTATGGGTTCCGCGTTCTTAGGACGCTCTAGCCCCTGCGGCCAGAAAGGGCGGCTGGACCAGTTCACGACCTCCCGAACCGGCCCGATGGCCCCGTCCCAAATCCATTCGCACAGCAAGCGCGTATCTTCGGATGCTTGGTTAGCTACGGCAATCTGCGTTGCCACTCCTGTTACGCGAGCAATTTCGGCAATGCGCCGCGCCTCATAGATCGTGTGCGTCAAAGGCTTCTGGCAGAAAACGTGTTTGCGCTTCTTCATCGATGCAGCCGAGACGCTGGCATGCAAGTTGTCCGTGGTGCACACAACAACCGCGTCGAGGTCCTTCTGTTTTTCCAGTAGTTCGCGGAAGTCACTGTAAGCCGAGCAGCCGCGATACTCACCGGAGCGCTGCTGAGTACCGTAGTAGGCGTCCACGATTTTCTGACATGGCTCGCGGCCGGCAACGCCGCTAGTCACCCGCAGAGAATGGGTCAATTGAATGGGTTCGTCCGGGCTGAGCCAATCCCACCCGCTGTCGACGCCGAGCAATTTGCGGACGGAATTGCAGAACTCGTGTGTGTCCCATTGTGGGTGATTCGCGCTCACTTTGTTGGGATCGCAGACAGCCACACCCTGTACGTCGGGTTCCCGCAAAAAGCGAAGCATGACGCGCAAACCCTGGGAGCCGACGCCGATGAAAGCGATGTTGACTTTATCGCTGGGCGGAACATACCCTGCGCCGCCAAGCACGCGACGCGGAACGATCGAAAAACCAATCGCCGCTGCAGTAGTTTGCCCTAGGAACTTACGCCGCGAAATCAAACTCCCTGGAAAGCTCGGAGACCGACGCCGATTCTTCACTGTCCCTCCTGCTGCCCCTACTGCCTACTGTAAACCAACCGGGGATCTGCTTGCGCGAAAATTCGCAATTCCCCGACTCGCGGCTCATTGCAGGCGGATGACGGGTTTGCGGAAGTTATCCAGTAAACCCAACCGCACTATTACTTCCGGCTTGGCGACACTCGGACAGAACCACGGTGATGGCTGGGTATTCGTCAGCATCCCCCGGGGCGCGGGAAGAGTTCGGCGAGGTGTGCTGTGCCATCGACGGGTGTGCGACAAATTTGTAGGTGAAAAACCGGCCGGATATCAGCCAGCGGCGCGTTGTTCCCAGAATTCTTCCCAGCGGCCACTGAGCTGGGAACAACGAAGGGCGATAATTGCGTTCGCGTGGTC
>Ga0193733_1000581_pt1 | contig 11841 bp, 11 predicted proteins | sample U1s2metaG_FD_145076 | JGI IMG/M metagenome (GOLD analysis project Ga0193733, IMG submission 145076) | Soil microbial communities from a riparian zone of the East river system, Colorado, United States - U1s2 | ecosystem: Environmental > Terrestrial > Soil > Riparian zone | place: USA: East River... | reverse complement strand
GTGAGCAGAGATTCCGCCGACATTTTCACCGTCTCTAAGTATTCCCTCTGCTCTTTGCTTAGCTCGGTATCCAACGCCAGATCGGTCATTCCGATCACGCCATTCAGGGGCGTACGGATTTCGTGGCTCATGTTGGCCAGAAACTCGCTTTTCGCTTCACTCCCCGCTTCCGCAGCCTCCTTAGCCGCTTGCAGGTCTTGCTCCGCACTCTTGCGTTGAGTGATGTCCCGGCTGATTCCAACGATGCCGGTGATCTTGCCGGTCGCATCTCGTAGCGGAACCTTGCTCGAGAGCAGCCAGCGGCTGCCCACGATGGGATCGATCAGCTCCAGTTCTCGATCCACCAGCGCTTCGCCGGATTGCAGGACCCCCTGCTCTTCTGCTTCGTACTGCCGGGCCAAACCCCCCGGATAAACATCGAAATTTTCTTTTCCTAGCAGGAATTCAGGGCTGCTGCAGCCGAGCAGCCGCGCCATCGCCTGGTTGGCCACCGAAAAGCGCCTTTGGATGTCCTTGACATAGATCTGATCGGGTAAGTTGTCGATCACAGTCCGCAGCAGAGTTCGTTCACGGTTTAGGGCCTCTTCGGCGCGCCGCCGCTCGGTAACGTCGCGAAAGCCCCAAACCCTCCCGATACTTCGGCCGTTCAACATTTGTGGCTCCGAGTGCCTCTCGAACACCCGCCCATCCAGGAAGTCCAGCACATCATCACTGGCGGCGTTGCTGTCCGCATACAGCTGGCGCACCCTGTCCAAGAATTTTTCTGGATCTTTGAGTTCCAACGCGACGTCCTGGATGATTCGCTGGTTGTCGCCCGACGAAACAAGCTCTTCCGGAAGCCGCCACATGGCTGCGAACTTGTGATTCGAGGTTACCGTCCGTCCCTTGCGGTCGACTACCAGGATGCCATCCGCAGTGGATTCCAAGGTGGTGCGAAGCACTTCGGTCGCCTCGCGTACGCGGCGCCGGAGTGTCGCAGCCCACACCAGGGCTGCAAAGATTACCAGGATCATGACTGCGATAAGAGTTAATGTCCGACGTATGTTCCACCATGAGGGAAAATGAGTGACTACAACGTCTTCGGGGGAGCGAAGGCGGATGCGAAACCTAATGGGCTGCCGGTTTTCATCCACCTCAATGGTGCAAACTCCCGTCACCTGGAGCACGCTGCCTTCGCGCAGTGAGGCGAAGGCGGGTGGGATTCGTGAATCGGGAAGTTCCGCCTCAAATACAACGCTCCCGTCCTGCAACATGAGGATCTGCTCACCTGGATTCAGGGACGAACCGGTAAGTCGTCCTGCCACTTGGACCAGGTCTGCGTCATAGCTGCGAAATAGAATGTCTCTGGCAAAGCTACCGCGCAGCGCTTCCCCGGGCGAGAGCACGATGGGTTTTAGAATCAGCCCCCTTCCGGTGCGGCGGAGGATAGCGTCCTGTAGCTCCGGGGCGTATGCACCCACGGTGGGAAACCCGATCACGTCCACCTGCTCCCCGGGCTGAATCTCTGATGTGTCCTGCTGGGTCTGGGCGTAGAGAGAACCACTCTCATTTTGAATAAAAACCGCTTTACCCCTTCGATACAGCGTCACAACCCCCTGTACTCTGATGCGATGCCCCAGATGCTCTTGCGGGCTGAACCTCAGAAGATCGGAAATCGCAAGGACAGGCGCGTTGAACGGGTCAAGCGGAGGCGGTTGCAGCACTTCGATTTCGGATTGGTAGGGAATATTGATGAAAATGCCGGTCAACTGATTCTTGGAGTTGAACTGTGCTCCACAAGTACCACGCAGCCTCACGCGGGCGTCCACGATTTGCGGGAGAGCAGCCTTCGTATAGAAGGGCATTCGACCAGTCACGCGGCCGTCTGCCGTCGCCACATCTAGATACAGACGATTGCCTTTGATAAAGACCTTGCGCACGATGCCCTCTACTTCCACTCGCTGGCTATCTTTCTGGGTTGAGGCCATTTGTGCGAATGAAACGCGCATCGCGGGTGGCAAGGGAGCATGTCCAATCACCTTGAACCCGGGGTTGCCGACTTGAGGAGCAAAATCTGGGGCCTCGGTTACCCCATGAACTTCGACTACGTCCCCTGCCTTGAGGGGCACGGTTGGTTTGACGATTTCAAGATTGACCCAGATGCCGGATGTGGAGTCCTGAACAAACAAGTCAGGTTCTTCGGGGTCGTAGTAGGTAATCACACCCCGCAGCCGTACGGCGTAGCTCTGCTTAGCTTCCCGAACGGTCATTTTCCGGATCTGCGCAGCAGTCGTGATCAGGGGCAGTGAAGGTCGAGGAGAAACTTCATTCCCCCCCATGAGCCGAAGCGGCGCCACGAGGATACCGGCAGCGAGACCGAGGATGAAGGCTCGCGTTTGGACATGACCAATTACCTCAAGCAGCTTAAGCCGGACCAGTCTTTGGACCCGAAATAGAACTTTCCCGTTTCGATCCCAGATGGACGCGCCTGTGTGCAAGCTGTCCAACCGGTTGCCGGAGAACTCTGGCTCTTGGATTTCAGACATAACAAGCAGTAGACGGCATTAAGAGACGTCGCTGAAGTACTGATCGGCGGTGAAAGGGCAATCCTTCAGAGCGGCAGGGTCTTGATCGAACGGATGAAACGAAAATCCATTTCGCGATGCCGATTCGGGAAACGAGTTCTCATGCCCGTCGGATGTTCGGCACCGGGTCCGTATGGGTTGGGCGTTCTACCAATTCGGGGATGGTGCGTTGGGCAGGTTGCGGGCTTGAATCCGATGCTGAAACGGAGGAGCGTCAGTTTTTATGAGCTGAACGCGATAGAGCTTGCTGATTACCGCTAATGCCCGCTTCCAGCGTATGACGGTGGATGCATACTGCCTTCAGCATCCCGAGCCTTATTGCGTTTCTGCCAAGTCTCGGATGGCGCACCTTGATGGGTTGTGCTGCAGGCTTGATCAGGGCGCCGACCCGGCAGTTTACCGTCTATTTAAGCTCGTTTTTCTCTCTCTATCGGAGTTTCGGAACTTAGTTCGGGGCCTTCGCTTGACCTGACCGATCGCTCGATCAGGTTATCCAGTTCTCCGACGTTGTCGGGCCAACTGTAATTCACCAGCAACTTCATCGTATGGGGCGAGATGACATCGATCAATTTGTTCGCCCTCCGCGCCCACTTCCGCAAGAAGTACCATGCCAGCAGCGGAATATCGCCCCGGCGCTCTCGCAGGGCCGGAACCCGGATGATCGCCAGATTCAGCCGGGGGGATACATTCCGGTAAAACCAGGAGTCCTCGACCCTGTGCCCACTATCAGACAGGGTCGCGATGAGTCTTGCGTCAGCCGCTACGATGGCAGTATTGCCCGGACGCCGAAACTCCTTTTGCTCGAAGACCTGCAGAAACTTGGGCTCGAAGTCTTCGGAAATGCTTTCCACGCGCTTGAGTAGCAATGTGCCCAGATTGGCTGCTTCAAGTCGGCCCCTGTCGTGTCCGAAAAGAACCGCTTCCAATCGGGCGGGAGCGACGCTTGAGCAGTCAACTTTGACGAAACTCTGCCTGCGCCGGTTGCCCATGCGGTGAATCGCCCTGGCGATCAGTTCCTTGCCCGTCCCCCGCTCACCTGTGAGCAGGACGGCGGAGTCGCTCTTCGCTGCGATCCTTGCCTGCCACAGCACGCTTTTCAGCACCGCGCTCTCGCCGACGATTTCATCGAGTTCGTATTGCGCCTCAATTTCACTCCGCATGTAGAGCCTCCTGCTGAACCATCTCAACGTGCCGTTTTCCGCCTAAACCCTAGTATCAAAACGTCTTCGACACGCGGACGGTGGCCCCCCCTACCCGGTCCCGGCATGAAAGTAGGTTCCCGGGTTCGTAGAGACGAATGGGTGTCGTCACCGATATCACTTGTGGTGTAGATTTGCGGCCTCTGCCCTTCGCGGTACGATGTTGGGGGCGGTTTCGGTTTGTTTTCGTCTCGCATCTGACGATTGAGTCGTCAGCTAGGAAGTGGGTCAATCTTCACCTCCTTGAAAACGCCTGGAGGGGGCATGTCTACGGAAAAATGTAACCATTCGAACCGAGTGAGCGCCAAAGTGGACCTGGATTTCATGCGTCCGTCGGACCCTAAAGCTCCGTATTCAGCGCCCGTCTCCGTTCTCATATGTGAATCTTGCGGGCATATGGAAGTTTATGCAGCTCTGCCTCGCCTCTTGTGTGCCTGGCTCGAAGAGCGCTAATTTTTTTGGCTGGATGTTGTTGAGCGGAACGATAGTACTTACTCAATCACCGATGGAATGGCCCAATCGTGCCCTAACCTGGCACGTTCGGGGAGTGTTCCGAGGTTACGACGCGATGCCTTTCAGGAAACGGGGAGTACAGCCGCTCCGGTAATAGCCTTGTAGAATGCGGATCGGGGGAAACAGTATCACTGGTACCCTCCTGGAAATTTCAACCTACGACGTACCAATTTACCTATTACAAGATCTGATTCGGATCGGCACGATTCGCCCAAAGTATTGGAGGGACCAATTCGATGGTTGCTACTAGCGCTGGACTCCTCTCGTATGTGCCGTGTCCTGAATGCGGTCACCCGGTGGGAGGCCGCATACCCCAAGAACCTGAAGAACTGAAACTCGACTGTCTTCATTGCAAGAGGACTTTTGCCTTCGAGCGGGCCGATTTGCATAGAGGCTTGGTCTCGTATGACCATGAAGCTGACAGGTGGAGAGTCGAGAATTTCATGAGCCACTAAACAAGCTAGGGGATGGCCACTCGGACTTCAGTCGAATGAGGACTTTCCTGCCCCGCACTGTCCACTGCAGTCACAACATAGTAGTAGACCGTCCCTGACAGCACGCTCTGATCGTTATAGGTTATCCCGGTGATGGGCTTAGCCAAAAGGCCATAGTAACCGCCAGAGATCGTTGAACGGTACATGCTATAGCTGGCGGCATTCGGTGCCGTATTGTCCTTCCAGGACAACGAGACCGAGTGCTGCACCGGGCCCGCGGTCACGGCGAGAGCAACCGGCACTGCTTTCGTACCGCTTGCCCCCGTCACGGTTACATGTCCGGTGTAGGATCCAACTTTGAGCCCACTGACTGAGGGGCTGACCTCGAGGGTGAAAGGTGCTGTGCCCGAACCAGCCGAGAGGGTCAACCAAGACTGGTCGCTTACCCCCGTGAAGGTAAGGGTTCCAGCCCCGGCATTCGTGATGCTCAAGCTAGCCGGCGTGAGCTTGGTGGTGCCGACCTGTCGGGAAAAGCTCAAGCTTGCCGGAGACACTGCAAGCACAGCACCTGCGGGGTTCACGGTCAAAGTAACGGACGCACTCTTGCTTGAATCAGCCTGGCTGGTCGCCGTCACGTTGACCTGAATCGCGGAGTTTACCGAAGGAGCCGTGAACAAACCTGACGCACTGACCGTTCCCGCTGTTGTCGTCCATGTAACCGCTGTATTCGGACTGTTACTGACTGTGGCGGTCAACTGCCGGGTCTTGCCAGAGACTATGATTGCGTTCGATGTCGACGCAGAAACGCTCACACGGCTGCCGGTGGAGGACGTACTACTACCGCCGCCCCCGCAGGACGCCAAGAGGATCAGGCACGAGAACATCACGCATGTGAGTAGCGAACCCAAGAACAGTTTCCGGCGCGAGCTCGAACCATTTCCCGGCAACAGGAACGTGACGGGAACAGGTAGGCCGTTGATTTGTGCCATACCTATGCAATCGTCAAAAACTCAGGCCCAAGTTAGGAAGAATGCGTCCGATGACATGACCGAAGCCCAGCAACTTCGGATCTCAGCAAGATCTTTCAGTCCAACTCCTCCGTCCATTGGTTGTGTTCCAAGCTTGAAGAAGCAGGCCTGACTGTTCCTGGGGATAGCGGCATGCCCCGCAAGACCCATCCGCCATTCCGCATTGTGGGAGGCCATAATCCGGACGCTGGGAGCTGCGATGGAGAAGGGGAAAGTCACTCATCACTTCGTCCTGCCTACAAAATGCTCGACACGGCTGGCTTTTTGCCTGAAGACTGCTTGCAGAAACAATCTAGTGAACCAGCTAGTGGGCACTGAAGAGCGCCGCCGCTGGTTCGTATAGTTCTGAGTGGCGCCTGTTTTCCATCAGTTCTTGTCTGGCGGCGCAACTCTCGTTGCTGCCCCGCAGCAGCTCATTGCATACTGGGAGCATGGGAACAGAAGATCTTGTGCTTTCGGGCGATCACGTTCGTCTCGAATCGCTTTGCCAACGCCACGTTGATGGCTTGGTAGCGGCTGCCTCAACTGACCCCTCTCTCTATCAGTGGAGCCCAGTCCCCCAAGGCAAGGTCGAAGCCACTAGTTACGTCGACACCGCCTTGGCTTGGCGGGACGCGGGCAGCGCGGTACCGTTCGCGATCGTCCGCGTGGATGACGGTGTCGTCGTGGGGTCGACGCGCTTCTGGAACTTGGAGCGATGGTCGTGGCCGCAGAGCCATCCGCGGCACGGCCGCGATGGCCCCGACGCCTGTGAGATCGGCTACACCTGGCTGACCGGCTCGGCAATTCGGACTGCGGCGAACACCGAGGCCAAGCTGCTCATGCTAACCCATGCCTTCGAAACCTGGCAGGTGCTCCGGGTCTGCTTTCACACCGACGTGCGTAACCAGCGTTCACGCGCCGCGCTCCAACGCATCGGCGGGAAGCTCGAGGGGATTCTTCGAGCCCACCGGATGGCAGCCGACCACACCGCTCGTGACTCGGTGCGCTATTCAATCCTGGAAGCAGAGTGGCCAGAGGTGAAGCCACGGCTGAATCACCCGCTCCGTCACGCGTGACCCGACGTTTCGCGGAAGTGACTGGAGGGAAAGAGCGGGCTGAACGCCGCACCGCGAAAGCCCGTGGCATCCGGCTCCCTATCACGAACGGTAGGCTGAGACCTGAGAGCCCAGCGCATCGGGTTCAGGAAATGATTTAGGCTGCACCAGCGTACGCTCGGGTGGTTGCATCCCTTTTCGGATGGCGGCAACGACGACTTCGAGAGCGGTCGCCGTGATCGGAGGGACAATAACCGTCGCAGTCAACAAACGCTGTCGTACCCATTCCTGGCCGGTCTTGGGAAGCCCATCCACGCCGAGCAAGGGCAGGCGCGACTTGGTCGCCCTTTCTTCTCCGGTGGTCTGTTCCTGAATTGCCTTCATCGCCCCGCGAGCCAGGAAATCATTCTGGGCCTGTACGGCGTCAACTTGCTCCTTGTGAGAAGTGGAAAGTCGGAGCCAGGACGCGACCGCCTGGTAGCCTCCATCCTCGGTCCAATTCCCGCTTTTGAGAACCTTGATCTTCACATTTTCCGGCTTGCTCTCATACATGCCCGCGGCCCGCTGTTCCGTGGCCGAACTTCCGGACGGGCCCAGGATGTATAAGACAGAACCTCCCTTGGGCAGGATGGCCGCCAGCTGCCGTCCCTGGATTCGGCCCACTTGCCCGTTGTCGGCGCTGACGGCAAATACCGGAGCGCTTTTCGGATAACTAGGAGAATGCAACTCTCTCAGGTAGTCGGGCTCGCAATTGAGAGCACCCCAACCGATGCCCGCTGCCACGGCAGCCTGTGCGACTCTAGGGAAGCAGGTTCGGCTTGCCGGCTCCACCAGGATGGCGTCAACGTGCGCATCGGCCGTCTGGATGATTCTCAGCAGCTGTTGGCTCTGATTGATGGCGTCATTATCCGCAAACAGGGTTTCCACTTCCACGCCCAGGCGGGCAGCTGCGTCCAGTGCCGCAGCCGCTTGCTCGCGCTGGTAGTCGTTGTCGTCGGTGATCAGCGAAACCACAAAGCGGAGTTTTTTCATGGCATGTCACCGTTCAGAGGTCCGTCGTTCAGAGGTCCCGTCGCTCGCCTAGGATTCGTGTCGCCATCGAACTGAACTTCAACCGAGCGCCCGCTTTATCTCCTCGGACTAGGTGCGCCTTCCGGCCGACTGTCCGAGATTACGTTTACTCGGGCGTTTGCGCTATTGCCACAACGACTACCCCGGGGGGGCACGAGAATGACGATTCATTCCATGAGACTACAGATACCGATGCCCGAGTTAGCCCTCCCCTGTAACGGTTGTTGCGGTAACGTCGATGCCTAGTCGCAGACAGTTCCAGAGGCCTGCAACCCCAGCCTCGTCCGGTCTGGCCAGCTTGTCAGCCCGACCCTATCCCCTTGGGCTGTAATGGGTTTTAGCCCACCTGCCGCCGTTGGGCAACATGGCCACACGGGTGTAGTCTCGAGCTTGCCAATCCTCCATTTAAGAAGGTAGCTAGATAGTTATGAGGCTTGAAGATTGGTTGTTAGCTGATCTTCGGTTGCCCAAAGGGGTGCAAGGCAATGCCGAAGGCGAGCACGTGTGGTGGCGCGTGATGTGCCTAACCGGCGTCGATTACTTCTCCACTCTCGGCTATCAGCCGGGCATCGCATTCCTTGCCGCGGGAGCGCTGTCGCCAATCGCAACCCTCATTCTGGTCGCGGTGACTCTTTTTGCCGCGCTCCCTGTGTACCGCCGCGTGGCTGAGGCTAGCCCGAATGGTCAGGGCAGCATCGCTATGCTTGAACAGCTCTTTCCACAATGGAAAGGTAAGGTCTTGGTCTTGATTTTGCTCGGGTTCGCGACCACAGATTTTGTCATCACCATGACCCTTTCCGCCGCCGATGCGGCGGCCCACTTCACGCACAACCCGTTCACACCACGCTGGATGAGCAGCCAGATCGCCGTAACTCTGGTTCTGCTGTCAATCTTAGGCACAATCTTTCTCAAAGGCTTTAAGGAAGCGATCAACATCGCGGTCTCTGTGGTTGGCATTTATCTCGCCCTCAGCGCGGTCATCACCAGCGTTGCCCTCTCGCGTGTCGTTGAGCATCCGCATCTTCTTGTGGACTGGAAGCATGCACTTTACGCACAACACGGTAGCGTGCTCGCGATGGCGGGGGTCTCCCTGATTCTGTTTCCCAAGCTTGCCCTGGGGCTTTCAGGCTTTGAAACCGGCGTCGCCGTAATGCCGCTGATCAAAGGCGAAGACCTCAAGGCGCGAGTGCAGAGCACACGCAAGCTGCTGAACGCGGCGGCCATCATCATGAGCGCCTTTCTAATAACTACGAGCTTGGCCACGACTCTGCTCATTCCGCCGGCGGCGTTCAAAAGAGGCGGGCTCGCGAACGGTCGCGCCATGGCTTATCTGGCACATCAGTATCTCGGGAATGTGTTCGGATCGATTTACGACGCCAGCACCGTACTGATCCTTGCCTTTGCAGGAGCGTCGGCGATGGCTGGGCTGCTAAGTCTCATCCCACGTTATCTGCCTCGCTTCGGTATGGCGCCGGAGTGGGCCCGCGCGTCGCGCCCCTTGGTACTGGTTTTCATGGCCATTGCTTTCGCCGTAACCTATCTTTTCCACGCTGACGTCGACGCACAGGGCGGAGCGTATGCCACGGGCGTTCTCGTGCTCATCACGTCGGCGGCCATCGCTGTCAGCATCTCGGTTTGGAATCGCCCTCTACGCTGGCCTTTTCTCCTGATGTCGCTGATATTCGTCTACACCACGCTCCTCAATATCGTCGAGCGGCCAGAGGGAATCAAGATCGCGTCCTTCTTCATCATCGCCATCGTGGGCTCGTCGCTGATTTCACGTGCGCTGCGTTCGACCGAGCTGCGCATTTCCGGAATCCAGCTTGATGGCGAAGCGCGCGAGTTGCTGAAGGACGATAAAGATCGTGTTATCCGGATCGTCGCTCGCAAGCCGAAGGTTGAAAGCGAAGAGGAGCTAGATCTTATCGACCGCACAGTGCGGACCTGCCACTCACTTAGTGCAGATGAGTGTTTGTCCTTCTTCGAGGTCGAGCGAGGCGACGCCTCTGACTTCGAAACGCATCTCCTCGTTACCGGCGAACGCGTCGGCAAACATCGCGTTTTCCGGGCAAAAAGTCCAGTGGTCGCGAATGCGTTCGCAGCCTTTCTGATCGATCTCGAAAAAAGAACTGGCAAAGTTCCGCATGTCTACTTCAATTGGCATGAGGGCAACCCGCTCGCGAACCTCTTCGCGTTCCTGTTTTTTGGAGAAGGGGACGCCGCTCCACTCACTCATGAGGTACTGCGCCGCGCTATCGAAGACCCGAGACACCGCCCTGTGGTTCACGTGAGCTGAGACCGATCTCGCGTAAGCTTCCCATACGTGGGGTGGGTAAACAGTCTCTAGGCGCCGAAAAACACTCACTAGTGACCCGCTTAGACAGGACACTTGGTTTCGTAGGGTTTGTCAGGCGGCTGAGGCTACAGTTGCCACTCTTGATCGTGTCCGATAAAGGGTGATAAAGATAGCCAACAGCATCGTCAGATTCTGAAGCATGAACGGGAACCACCCGCCGATCGCAGTCTTGGCGACAGAAAACAGTTCCCACCAAAGATTCATGCAGATGTGCAAGGCGACAGCCACCCAGAGGTTCTGCCATCTGTAAACCAGCCAGGCGAACGTGACACCCCCGGCTCCGGTTAGGAAGAACAGTCCAGCCATCTCCTGTAGGCTTTGGCCTTGTTCAACGTGGCCGTATCCGAACAGCAGTGCCGACGGCCAGACCACCACCCAGAATGGCCACCCCGTTCCACGTTGCAACTGTCTGACGCCAAAACCGCGGAACTCAATCTCCTCGACGAAAGGTGAGAGGATGGTCAGGAACAGGAGAGGAAGGAGCTCAATATGCGGGGTCAGGCTTCGCGTGATCGCAAAGCCGATGAGCATCGGCGAAGAGGCGATCAGCGCCAATGCGATTGCGGGTAAAACGGGTGCAGAAAGCCCAAGCTCGCGCCCGATGCCTCGGAGGCCAGTGCGATACATCAACCAAACCGCAAGCAGGCACACGGCAGCGCCGCCGATCTTATCGATGCTTTCGGCGACATAAAAGGGCCGATGACTATGCAACCAGCCATACGCGGGGACACGAGAAATGATCTCGTGCGTGTAAGAGGCGATGATCAGCACCGCAACGATGACGGCAGCAATGCTCCAGGGGCGTGGTGTCACTTAGATCTCTCCACTTCAGTACACGCAGCGCCGTGCAAGTTTCGATGGTTGGATCAGGCGACTCCAGCAGTATGCCCCAAGAAGAACTTCATTTCCACAGCTGAACCGTGATAGCCACTTAGTCATGCGAGGAAACGACCTGCAGCAAGCCGCGATGTGGAGCTACATTTCACCCGAAGAACGAGTGCCGCACAATCACCCGCTGCGGTCGCTGCGTGCCATGACCGACGAGGCACTCCAGCAACTGCAATCGCGGTTCGGTAAGTAGTACGCGAAAACCGGGCGACCGTCGATCGCACCGGAGAAGTTGCTGCGAGCGCTCCTGCTGCAGGCGCTGTATTCGTGCGAAGCGAACGGATGTTGATGGAACAGCTCAACTACAACCTGCTGTTCCGCTGGTTCGTGGGCTTGAACATGGATGACTCCGTCTGGGACGTGACCGTATTCACCAAGAACCGCGAGCGCTTGCTCGATGGGGACATCGCCGAAAGCTTCGCGTAAGTTTCCCATACGTGGGGTGGGTAAACAGTCTCTAGAGAGGAAAGCGATGGAACGAACGTCGGTCCGTGCGATTGGGCTGGGCATCTAGAATTGAACAACGCCAGATGGTGCCGTGAAAATATCATGCGGAGGACTTCATGCCGGATCTAAGACAAAGACCAGGATGCAATACCGGAAGGACGACCGAAGAAACAGCGCCAGCCGATGCCCTGGTGCTATTCGGAGCTATGGGAGACTTGGCTCATAAGAAGATCTTCCCCGCTCTTTATCATATGGTCCAGCATCGTCGCCTGGACGTACCCGTGATTGGAGTTGCTCGGGCCGG
>Ga0193733_1000580_pt1 | contig 11850 bp, 10 predicted proteins | sample U1s2metaG_FD_145076 | JGI IMG/M metagenome (GOLD analysis project Ga0193733, IMG submission 145076) | Soil microbial communities from a riparian zone of the East river system, Colorado, United States - U1s2 | ecosystem: Environmental > Terrestrial > Soil > Riparian zone | place: USA: East River... | reverse complement strand
CTACCGCCTGCAGGGTGTGAAGATCAACGACAAGCACATCGAGGTGATCATCCGCCAGATGCTGCGCAAGACCGAGGTGCAGGAGGCCGGCGAGACGGCGCTGCTGCGCGGCGAGCAGCTCGACCGCTCGCGCGCGCTCGACATCAACGATCGTGCGCAACACGGCGGCAAGAAGGCGGCACGGTTGCAGCCGGTGCTGCTGGGCATCACCAAGGCGTCGCTCGCGACCGAGTCGTTCATCTCCGCGGCGTCGTTCCAGGAGACCACCCGCGTGCTGACCGAAGCCGCGGTGCGGGGACTCAAGGACGATCTGCGCGGCCTCAAGGAGAATGTCATCGTCGGCCGGCTCATCCCGGCGGGCACGGGCTTCGCAGCCCATGCCTCGCGCCGCCGCAAGATGGAGGGCGCCGAGCGTCGCAGCTTCATGGACGTAGGCGGTGGGCTGCCGGATGCGGAAGAAGCGAGCGTCGGCAGCGAAGAGTCGGAGAGCGCCGCCAGCTAGTGCGCCAGCGCTGGAGCGCGCGGCCTTTGCCGACGCGCTGCGCTAAACTCGAACGGGCCGGCGAGCAATTCGCCGGCCCGTTTTTTTTCCAGGAGTCACCCGTGAGCTCCAGGCGGCCGGTGTTGCATGGCACCCATGTGCGGCTCGAGCCGCTCGAGCGCGCCCACATTGCGGGGCTCGTGGCCGCTGCGGGTGGCGACCTCGCGCTTTACCAGTGGAGTGTCGTGCCTCAGGGAACGGCGGAGATGGCGCGTTACGTCGAGAGCGCGCTGGCCGGGCGTGAGGCGCGCGCAGCGCTCCCCTTTGCCACCGTGCGGGTCGCCGACGGGGCCGTGGTTGGTTCGAGCCGTTTCTTCGACATCGAACGCTGGCCGTGGCCCTCCGGGCATCCGGGTGCCACGCGCTCTGGCCCGGACGGCTGCGAGATCGGCTACACGTGGCTCGCCGCGTCCGCGATGCGCACCGCCGCCAACACCGAGGCCAAGCTCCTCATGCTGACGCACGCCTTCGAGGAGTGGGGCGTGCAGCGGGTGTGTTTTCACACCGACGCGCGCAATGAGCGCTCGCGCACTGCGCTGGCGCGCATCGGCGCGCGGTTCGAAGGCGTGCTGCGCGCTCACCGCTTGGGCACAGATCTGACGGCGCGCGATTCGGCGCGCTTTTCCATCGTGACGGCGGAGTGGCCGGGCGTGAAGCAGCGGCTGCGCGAGCGGCTGGCCCGCGCATGATCGTGCGGGAGCCATCGTGCGTGACTGCGAAGAGCGACAGCGCCGCGCAAGATCCGCGGAGCGTGATCTGCGACACGCCGAAATCGCTCTCCGGGGCGCAAGGATAGCTGCAATCCCGTCGATACTTGCAGGAGCCCGCTTGCCCATCACGACCCTCGCTCTGCTGAGCGATCGTCTCAGCAGTCTCTCGGTGGGGCAGCGTACCGCGCTCCCCTACAGCGTGTACGCAGTGCTGTTTCCGCCGGGCGAGCCCGACGACGGCGCGCGCGTGGCCGCCTTTGGCTTTGCCCGCGAGCACCGCTGCGTGATGGAGAACCGGCCGCGCGCCTTGCAGGTGGTGTTCACCAAGAAGATCGCGAGCCCGCCGGCGGGGCAGGGCCGGCCGCTTTAGCCGCAGCGTCGCGCGAGACCCGCCCCGCACCGGGGGCAGATAGTTGACCTGGTCAACTATATCGGCAACAGTAGGCCGAAGGGTGCGCGAGGTGCCGGGCATGGCCGTTTCCAGAGACCAGATCAGTGCGGTGCGCGCCTTCAATCGCGATTACACCCGCCGCATCGGCGTGCTATCGCAAGGCCTGCTCGACAGCCCCTACTCCCTGACCGAAGTGCGGGTGATGTACGAGATCTCGCATCGCCCGGGCGTCATGGCAGCGCAACTCGCGGATGAGCTGGGGCTCGACCGTGGATACCTCAGCCGCATCCTCAAGGGCTTTGGAGCGAAGGGACTGCTCGCACGCGCCGCCTCGGCCGAAGACGCGCGGCGGCAGCACCTGCGGCTGACCGCTGCCGGCAGGCGGGTGTTCGCGCCCCTCGAGCGCCGTTCGCAGCAGCAGGTTCGCGCGATGCTGTCGGGGCTCGACGGTTCACGCCGGCAGGCGCTGCTGGAGGCGATGAGCGTCATCCGCTGCGCATTCAGTGCTGCCGGCGGACAGCCGGCGAAGGTGTCATTGCGCACGCACCGCCCCGGGGACATGGGCTGGGTGGTCGAGCGCCACGGCGCGCTGTACTTCCGGGAGTATGGCTGGAACGAGGAGTTCGAAGCCCTGGTGGCCGTGATCACCGCCGAATTCATCAGGAAGCTCGACCCGGCGCGCGAGCGCTGCTGGATCGCGCAGGCGCACGGCCGCCGCCTGGGGTGCATTTTCCTGGTGGCCGGCGAGACCGGCACCGCGAGACTGCGCCTGCTGCTGGTGGAGCCCGAGGCGCGTGGCCTCGGGCTGGGTGGCATGCTGGTCACCGAGTGTGTGCGCTTCGCGCGCGCGGCGGGCTATGAACGGATTGTCCTGTGGACGCAGGAAAACCTCGCGGCGGCCCGCCATCTGTACGAGCGGGCGGGTTTCACGCGAACCGTGCGGGAATCCCATCACAGCTTCGGACACGAACTGGTCGGCGAGACCTGGCAGCTCGAGCTGCGGAATATTCCCGCGCGACGTGCTGCCTCGTGAGCACGGCGAAGCGATAGTGAGGCGATCCTCGCCCTGATACAGTGGCGCGGGCACCGAAGGAGGATCAGTCATGGGACGGACAACGACTCTGGCGACGCTGGCATTGGCTGCGGCCCTGGCCGTCGCCGGCGTCCAGGCCGGACACGGATCCCCACGCAGGCACGATATGCCGCCGTTCATTACCGCGGCCTGCGCCGATGCCGGGCGGCCGGAAGCTGACACCAAGCGCGACGCGGATCGTCATCCTGCCTTGAGTCTCGCGTTCGCGGGCGTCAAGCCTGGCGACCAGGTGGTCGAGCTCGTTCCGGGATCGGGGTATTTCACGCGCCTGCTGAGCAGCGTTGTAGGGCCCAAGGGCAAGGTGTACGCAGCGCCACCAGCGCGGCGGCCGCAGGCCGCGGCGGATTCACCCGATCCCGCCGCGCCGGTGCAGGCGATCGCCGCCGATCCGCACTACGGCAACGTGACCGTGAGCGTGCAGCGCTTCGCGCAGCTCGCGCTCCCGAAAGGCGTCGACCTCGTCTGGACGTCCCAGAACTACCACGACTTTCACAACCTGCCCGACATCCAGGTCGTCGACATCGACAAGGCGGTATTCAAGGCCCTGAAGCCCGGCGGCGTGTACATCGTGAGCGACCACGCCGCAGAAGCCGGATCTGGTTTTCGCGACACCTCGACCCTGCATCGCATCGACCGGGAGGCGGTGAAAAAGGAAGTCATCTCGGCCGGCTTCAAGTTCGAGGCCTCGAGCGACATCCTGAGCAACAAGGATGATCCGCACACCGCCAAGGTGTTCGATCCGAACATGCGCGGACACACGGATCAGTTCATTCTGAAGTTCCGCAAGCCGAAGTAAGCAGCTTGCGGGTGAGGGGATCCCCCTCACCGGCGAAATATCTGGCGAGCGCGTCGCGAAACACACCGCCCTGGTCCGCGTCACCCGCGGCGTACGCGAACAGCGTCATGCACGAGCGGAATTTCAGGTGATCCGGATAGCCGAAGATCTCCTCGATCGTACGACCCTCGATCCGGTTCACCAGGTGCGTGCACTCGCGCAGGCGCGCACCCAGGACCGGGTGCTCGAGGTAGGCGCGCGCGGCCTCCACGGAGGCGATCGCATACCGGCGCGCAGTAGGGCTTGACCCCAGGCCCAGGAGTTGCGGAAAGATGAACCACATCCAGTGGCTCTCCTTGCACCCCGCCGCGAGCTCGGCGCACACCCGGGCGAATAGCGGATCTTGCGCCTCGACAAAGCGTGTCAGGTTGTACTGATCTTCCATCGCTTAACGCCCTGGCCGCTGCCGGCAGGAGAATTATCGCAGCAGTGTTGTTCGCGCGCACGCGCCCGCCGCCGGCCGGGCCGTTTGACGGGCTCGGGACGGCTGGCATACAGTTCACGGCGACACGAAGCGTGGATCGATTATCGATAAGGACCTGCTCAGCAACTCAGGTCGCCGAATCGGGGGGATTTCATGCCGTGCTTCAACGCCAGCCTGCTGCTCGCTGGCCGTGTTGCTTTTGTGGCGGGTATTTCGCTCACGATGGCGCAAGCCGAAGCGAATCCGCCAGCGCCTGCCGAGCTTGTTCTGGAAGGAGGCAGGATCTATACGGTCGACGCAGCTCGTTCCGTCGCTGCAGCGCTCGCGGTCCGGGACGGCAGAGTGGTGTTCGTCGGCACCTCGGCCGAGGCGAAGCGCTGGATCGGACCGCAGACGCGTGTGGAGGAACTCGCAGGCCCCCTGGTGCTGCCGGGCCTCGTCGATGCCCACATCCATCCGCTCGACATCGTCGATCTGGATGTCTGCGATCTCGACAGCCATCCCTTGACGCTCGCCGAGCTCTCGGCGTTCGTGGCGAAGTGTGTGGCGCACTACGCGCCGCCGCCCGGCGGCCGGCTGGTCGTGCACCAGTGGAACTATACGGACGGCAACCAGCCTGACGCCCATCACCCGACGCTGCGTGCCGCTCTCGATGCGGCCTCGACGCAGGTGTGGATCCAGCTGCTCGGCAATGACGGACATCACGGCGCCTTCAACAGCATGGCTCTCGCGCAGGCAAAGAATGCCAAGGGCCGGATCGTCGGTCTGTCAAAGGCGACGCTCGCCGGGGAATTTGCCCAGTACAGGCCGTTCGTAGGCGTTGACGCGTTGGGTGAACCGAACGGCGCCGTGAACGAGGATGCGCGTTACCTGATCGACACTCACAGCATGTTGTATTCGGACCTGGAAGCGGTCTCGAAGGTCCCCGAGCGCATTCCGCAGCGCCTCAACAGCGTCGGCATCACGGCGATCCTGGATGCCATGGCCTCGCCGATTGGCCTGCCCGTATACGACAAGCTCGCCGCGAGCGGCCAGCTGACCGTCCGGGCCCGCCTGGCACTGTTCTTTGATCCGTCCCGGACGCTGACAGCCGCCGGCAAGATTGATTACGACTCGATGCTCGATGAGGCGAAGAAGATCCGGGCCAAGTACGCCAACGATCCGCTGATCCATGCCGACGTGATCAAGCTGTTCGCCGACGGCGTGCTCGAGGGCAATCCGTTCGCGGTGCCGCCCACTTTGCCCAATGCGGCGGCGCTCAAGCCGTTTCTGCAGCCCATCTTCTCGGTGGATGCGGCGGGCCACGCGACGGTCACCGGCTATGTCGATACCGCGTCCGAGCTGTGCGGCGAAGTGCGGGCGCACCCCCGGAAGTACCTGGCGGCCGCCGACATCAATGCATTCACCCAGGCGCACGGCTACCACCCCGGCCAGTGTGCGATCTCCAGCGGCGAGTTGCAGCACAAGCGTGAGGTCATACTCGAGTACGTGAGGCGCATGCATCTCGCCGGCTTCAACCTGCACATCCACGCGATCAGCGACCGCTCGGTGCGCACGGCGGTGGATGCGATCGAGGCGGCGCGCGCCGCCGATGGCAATTCCACCACCCGCGACGCGCTTGCGCACCTGCAGCTCGCCGCTCCCGCCGACGTCGCGCGCATCGGCCGCGACCACCTGTACGTCGCGTTCACTTACGCCTGGATGAACACTGATCCGGACTATGACCTGACCGTCATTCCGTTCTTCGAGAAGGTTCATGGAAACAGCTACCAGGCGCTGCACCGCCCTGGCAGCTATTACGAGGCCAACAACTATCCGGTCCGGGCGGTCAAGGCGGCCGGCGGGATCCTGGCTGCCGGCTCGGACGCGCCGGTGGAGACCCGCGATCCACGGCCGTTCGTCAACATGGCACTCGCCATCACGCGCGGCTATCCGGGCAGGCCGCCCCTGAGCCTCCAGCAGAGCATCTCGGTGCGCGAGGTCATCGAGGCCTACACCATCAACGGCGCACGCATGCTGGGACTTGAGAAGGATGCCGGCTCGATCGAAGTCGGCAAGTCGGCCGATTTCGTCCTGGTCGATCGCGACATTCTGGCGCTGGCCGATGGCGGGCATCCGCAAGCCATCGCCGACGCCCACGTGCTGGCGACCTGGTTCCGTGGCACGAAAGTCTATGCGGGCGGCACGCGCTGAGCGGCGCGAAGCTGCCGCGGTCGCCGCGCTCGCGACCGTGGCTCCGGCACTCGCGCTGACCGTTTGGACCGCGCCCGCAGTCGCCGCGCCCGCCGACGCGGTGTACGTCAACGCCTACGTGTATACGGTCGATGCGCGCGAGAGCGTTCAGGAAGCCCTGGCGGTGCGCGACGGGCGTATTGCGTATGTGGGCTCCAACGCCGGTGCCAGGGCCCTCGCCGGCAGCGCGACCCGGGTCGTCGATGTGCAGCAGCATCTGCTGATGCCCGGACTCGTCGATGGTCACATGCACCCGCTCGACGGCGGCACCGTACTGCTGAAATGCAATCTCAACTATGAGCGGCTGACCGTTGCGCAGATGCAGTCGCGCATCCAGGCCTGTCTCGATCAGACGCAGGCGGCGGAGCCCGACAAGTGGCTGGAAGTCGTCAACTGGTTTCGCGAGGCGATGCTGCCGAACGGGGTTGCGACCAGCCGTGCCGCGCTGGACACGCTGAAGACCCGGCGTCCGATTTTTGTGATGTCTTCGTTCGGCCATACCGCACTCGTCAACACGCGCGCACTGCAACTGGCGAAAATCACCGCCAGCACGCCCGATTCCCTCGGTGGACGGATCGAGCGCGAGTCTTCGGGGGCTCCTTCCGGCATCCTCGAGGACGCCGCCTTCGAGAAGGTGACCGCCGTCATTCCCAAGGCGACGCCGGCCGAGGACCTCAAGGCCGCGGCAGCGGCCCTGGATGCGATGCGCAAACAGGGCGTCACGACCTTTCTCGATGCCATGGGGACCCCGCTGACGCTGGCCGCCTTCGCGACCGCCGAGCAGCAGGGCGGGCTGACGGCGCGCGCGCATTTCGCGGTGCTGATCACCCCCGAGCAGGGTCGCGATCCAAAGCAGGCGGTCGCCACCGCCCGGGCGCTCGCCCGCAAATACGACCAGGGCGAGGCGCGCGCGCAACCGGGCATCACGGTACGCAACATCAAGCTGTTCATGGACGGCGTGATCACGGCGCCAGCCTGCACCGGCGCCATGCTGAGTCCTTACTTCGCCAATGTGGGCACTGCCGCGCAGCCGCGCTGGGCGCCGGGCAAGAATCGCGGGCCCGATGTTTATTTCCCCGCATCCGTGCTGCACCCACTTCTCATCGGGGCCGCGCGGGCAGGGCTGGAGCCGCACATGCACGCCGACGGTGATCGCGCCGTGCACGAGGCCCTGGATGGCGTGGCGGCGCTGCGCAAGGCCTTTCCCGGGAGCGCGATTCGAGCCGCCATCGCACACGATGAGATCGTAGATCCCGCCGACTTCCCGCGTTACCAGCAGCTGGATGCCATTCCGGTGCTGTCCTTCCAGTGGGAGAAGCCCGCGCCGGACACGATCGACGGCGCGCAGGATTATCTGGGGCCGCAGCGCTTCAAATACCTGGAGCCCGCGGGCTATCTGGCCGCGGCCGGTGCGCGCATCGCCTATGGGAGCGATTGGCCGGTCGATCCGCTCAACGAGTGGTTTGCTCTCAAGGTGGCCGTGACGCGCGAGAACGACCCCGCGGCGGGCGCGCAATACGCCGGCCGGCTGAGTTCCGACACCGGACTCACGCTGCCGGCTGCCATCCGCGCCATCACCGCCAACTCCTCGTACGAGCTGCACGCGGAGCACGAGGTGGGCTCGCTGGAAGTCGGCAAGCTTGCCGATTTCATCGTACTCGACCGCAATGTTTTCAAGATTCCGGCGCAGCAGGTCGCGGATGTGAAGGTTCTGCTCACGGTGGTCGGAGGAAAAGCCGTGTACGGCGCCGCGCCGTTCGCGGCCGCCAACTGATCCATTTGCGGCACCGACAGATGAATCGATGCGTGAGCCCGGCCGCTGAGGAACGCCGGTTTCGGGAGTGAACGGCGCCAGCCATCGTGTCAGGACTTCCTGAACACCATCACGAACCGGTCGGTCTTGCCGACCATCGGGCCCTTGTAGGTGATCTGATCGCGCGGGTCGTCGGGCCGGCGCAGCACGTCGCTCGTCGATACGTAAGTGAAGCCGTGCTTCTCGAAGTCACGCCGCGCGTATGCCTCATCGATGCGGTGAAGGCTGCCGGCGTCCGCGCTGCCGGTGCCGGCCTTGGCGGAATGGTCGACCAGCAGCAGGATGCCGCCGGGCTTCACCACGCGGGCGATCTCGTTCAGCACCCGGCTCACGTCGTACTTCGGCCAGTTGTCCTTCGGATCCTCATCGACCCAGTAGAGGTCGTGGTAAACCTTGATGAGCAGGATGGCATCGAGGGAGTGTGCGGCGAGATCCAGGCGCTCGGCATCGATGGTGCGATGCTCGACGTTTGGCAGCCGGCCCTCGATACGCTCCTTCCAGTGACCCTCGCTCCAGGTGTCATAGGCGGTGTTGTTGAGCAGAGACACATGGCCCTTGGGGCCGACGAGGTAACTGAGCAGCTCGCTGTAGTAGCCGTCGCCGGCAAGGAAGTCGGCGACCTGCATGCCCGGCTTGATTGTGGCGAGCCGCAGCACGTCGGCGGGATGATCGAGCGAGTCGCGCTTGAGATCGTCGCTGCTGCGGCCGGCATGTCCGACCGCGGCGTCATAGACGTCGGAGGCCCGCGCGTTGGCGCCTGCGAGCGCCACGACGCCGAGCAGGGCCAGGAAGACAGCAGCGCGGCGGGTCGCGAAGGTCAGGGCTGACATGTCGTTACTCCTTGGAATGCTAAGACAGGCCGGGGTCGCGCCGAGGGGTGCGCCTTCGCGCAAAGTATGAACCCGCCCGCCGCGTGCGGGACGACGGCTGCGACCAGGCGAGGGGCCCGGGCGCCGTCCGGTTCGCGTCGCTCAGGCGTGTGCGCCCAGGGGCTTATCCAGCAGCTCATATCCCGCGCGGGCGGTATAACCGCGGCGCTGATAGAACGCGCGCGCCGCGGAGTTCGCGACCCCCAGCTGCAGCTGCAGCCGGACACAGCCGCGGGCGGCGAGTGCCGTCTCCGCCGCTGCCAGCAGCTGCGTCCCGATGCCGGACGCGCGCGCTTCGGGGACCACGAAGAATTCGTCGATCTCACCCATGAAACCGTGGTGCTCGACGCTCAGCACCAGCACGGCGATGAGGTAGCCGACGAGCCGCGCGTCCACCTCCGCCACCCAGATCGCTCCCAGCCGCGGCTCGGCCAGCAGCCGCTGGAGCACGAGCTCGATGCGCAGCGCCGTGAAGCCCGCGATGCCCTCGAACTCCCAGTAACGCCGCACCAGCGCGAGCAGCGGCGGGATATCGTTCGAGGCAGCGGGGCGCACATTCACTTGACTTACACTGGGACTCGGGTGCCCGGCGGCACAGTCCCCGCCGTAACGGCCGATGATATCCGACTGAGCGCGCGGGTGTGCCGGCCGCAGCGGATGCCGCGGCGGCAGGCGTGCGGCATTCATGGGACGGCGATCACGTGAGGGCCTTGCGCCGTCATGGGATGATTGTCCATGCGGCCCTGGCTCGATACCCCGTCTGAAGCCAAACCCGCCGCGCTCCGCGGACCGGCGCGCGGTCACGTCGCCGCGATTGACGCACTTCGGGCGGTCGCGGTCCTCGCCGTGGTGGCCTTCCACATGCAGGCGAGCTGGCTGCCGGGCGGCTTCGCGGGCGTCGATGTGTTCCTGGTGATTTCCGGCTACGTGATCAGCCGCTCGATGCTGGATCTCGATTCGAGCGGACTGCTGCGCTTTGCCGCCGCCTTCTACGCGCGGCGCGCGCGCCGGATTCTGCCGGCGCTCCTGGTTTGCCTGACCGTGGTCTGCGTAGCAACGACGCTGATCATTCCGGACTCCTGGCTCGCGCAGACAAATCACCTGACCGCGAGCTATGCGTTCTGGGGCCTTTCCAACTACTTCATGATGAACTACGGCGACCCGTACTTTGCCCCGCGCATCGACTTCAATCCTTCGGCGCACACCTGGTCGCTCGGCGTCGAGGAACAGTTCTACTGGCTCTACCCGCTGGTGTTCTTTTCCTGGCTGAAATTGCGCACCCGGACCGATGCCGGGCGGCTCATCGCTCACGTGATGCTCGCCGCCGTGACGCTCGGATCACTGGTGTATTCGGCCTACCTGACGGCTCGTTCCCCGGCGGACGCGTACTACTCGCTCCCCAGCCGCTTCTGGGAGCTCGGGGTGGGCGCACTGCTGTTTCAGTTTCACGCGACCCGTACACCCGCGGATCGTGCGCGCGGTGCGCAGCTGTGGATTTCGTTCGGGCTGATCGCTGCCGGCCTGGTGTTCAGCCGCGAAGCGTCCTTCCCAATGCCCTGGGCGCTGGTGGCGGTGCTGGGAACAGCCGGTGCCATCGACGCTGCGGTCATGGCCGGGGGCGGGCGACCCGTGCGCGTGTTGTCCGCGGCGGTGCCGGTGTGGATCGGCACGCGCTCGTACTCCCTGTACCTGTGGCACTGGCCGGTGTACGTGCTGTTTCGTTGGACGGTGGGCCTCGAGAGCCTCGCCGCGCGGATCGCGGCGGTGGCGTTGATTGCGGCGTTCGCTGAGGCGTCATACCGATGGGTCGAGACACCCTTCCGGCGGGGCTTCCGCACGGTTCCTCCGCTGGCCATCATCGCGAGCGCCCTCAGCTGCGTGCTGGTGCTGTGGCTCGCAGCCGATGCCCTCGACAAGCACCGGCACCTTTTCTCGCTGAGCGTGACGCGGCAGGCCAGGATCTGGTATCCCGCCGATTGGGCTGCCGAGGAATCACCCGGCGGTGGCTGCCACGTATCGCGCTTCTACGAGCCGTTCGCCGGTGGCGCGCTATTGAAATCGCGTCGCAGCGGATGTCAGGGGCACGACGTGCAGCTGTTCGTGACGGGCAACTCGCACGCCCTCGCGTACACCACACTGCTTGCGAGACTCACCCGCGAGCAACCGTACGAGGTTGCGATGTATTACCGAAGTGACTGCGCGTTCATGGAGCTCGACATGGCGCTGCGCGAGGAGACGCCCGCCTGCCGCGCCTTCTATGCGGCGCTTCTGGCCGATATCGCCAAACACGCGCGTCCGCGGGATGTGCTGTTTCTGCCCTCGCTGCGACTGCCGCGGCTCGGCGATCAGTGGGCCACGTACTCCGAGGGCACCGTGAAGCGGGAGTGGCATGATCTCAGGGCCGCGCAGCCGACAGCCCTCGCCGAGGCGGCCCGGACGCTGAAATTCCTGGGGACCCGGGGACTGCGGGTCGTCTTCGAGGCTCCCAAGCCGATCTTCCGGTCGCCGCCGTTTCGGTGCTCCGACTGGTTCAATCGCCGCAATCCGGTCTGCGCGGCGGGCCTGAGCATGCCCCGGGCGGTGATGCTGGCCTATCGACAGCCGGTGCTGCAGGCGATGGAAACCCTGGAGGGCAATTTCGTCTCCATCTGGGATCCGTTCGATTCGCTCTGCCCGAACGCCACCTGCGAGGCGCTCCGGCAGGGGACCCCCCTTTTCTTCGACGGCGACCATCTGAGCGGGTATGGCAACGAGCTGGTCTACCCCGGTTTCCTTGAGTTCCTGCGCGCGGCGAGCCAGTCCCAGCAGACCCCGCTCCGTCCGGCGGTTGACACCCCGAGGCCCCATACCTAGAATCGCCGGCCTTTGTCGGGCCGGCCCTTCATACACGCCGGCACCGAAAACAGCGACTTACAAGTACCGGGCCGCCTCACCAAGGCGGC